>Ga0210390_10003880_pt1 | contig 12747 bp, 8 predicted proteins | sample IncBWH11OmetaG_FD_161050 | JGI IMG/M metagenome (GOLD analysis project Ga0210390, IMG submission 161050) | Forest soil microbial communities from Barre Woods Harvard Forest LTER site, Petersham, Massachusetts, United States - Inc-BW-H-11-O ...
ATCTGGAAGGCGGGGCTATATGTCCACCAACCCAGTCGCGGATCGTGAGACTGGCTGGCCGCAATCAGCAGGCTGCCGACGTTGTCGCTATTGAACCGGTCGCTCTCCGTTAGCATCACAAGGACAAAACGATGGTTCGCCCAGTCATAGAACGCGCGTGGATCGGTTGTGTAGGTGTTCGACGCCAGTCCGAAGAATGCGTTGATGCTCTTGGGAAAACCCGGTTGAAGATTTCCGCGCTTGTCATATACCGCGATCGCGGTGTTCACGATCTGCACGACAAAGTTCTCGCTGACGGCAAGAGCCATGTCGGGAGGCTCGCAACCGCCGCATCCCTGGGCCTGGTCCATCGCAAAAAATGCGAAGTCAAAGCCTGGGGTGGGAGGCGTCAGCGGGGCCGGACCTTCCTTGCCGGTGTGGATGATCGGCCAGCGCTTCAATGCCGCGCGCTTCTTGGCCTCGTATTGCTCGTCGGTGAGACCGTCGCGCGGGCGCAGAGGTTCCGGGTGTGCGGCTAACTCGGCCGCAGTAGCTTTGTGAATGCTATCCATCGTCACCAGGCGCGCGTTCCCAGAAAACTTTGGAGGAATCGGCTGGGCGGCCGCCACTTTTGACGACGATGAGGTTTCTGCGGCTGACCGTGGAACGGCCAATCCAACAGCGAATGTCAGCGCTACCAGCACCGCTGTGCCCGGAAGAGCGCTGATCAATCGAGAAAGAAGCTTGTTCTTCTCTCTGCCTTTCAACATATCATTTCTCCTTCTGCGAATATTCGCGATCTGCTCGAGTGGCATGGCTAAGAGCTGCAAACCTCTCGATGGTTGTCATCTCTGGCGTGCTCCCCGCGCGGCTATTTTGCCTCGAGGTTTACACGGTCAACTCAATTCCGACTTTGTCCCATGCGCTGGCCTACTTTCGGACGACGGCTCCGCTTGGAACCAGAGGCCGCATCGGCTTGTTGATGAATTTCCCGGTAACATCGGGCAAGCGGGAGGATTCAAATCCTTTGCGATGGGCGACGATCCGGTAGTCGAAAGCAACGCTCGAAGTTCCGCTCTTCAGTTCGCGGACCTCAAAGGATGTGGCGGTCTTGTTGGCGATGTACAGACCGTCGCAGTCACCCTCGGGTGTCAGAAATACGTGGTAGTCGGCCTGGCCGCTGATGGTCTTGGCGAAGCGGGGTTCCAGCGGAATCGTGGCCACGCCACCCCTGAGGGTGCCAGAGCCAAAGTCCTCGATCCAATTTTCGGACGATTGCATGGTGTAGAGGCCGACTTTCTTCTGGCCTGAACCGTGTACGGCGGCGCCCAGGGTACCCGTACAGAATAGGTTGCCGCTGACATCGATCGAGCATTCACCACCGAAGCTGGGACCTTTCACATCAAAGGCCAGATCGCCGGCATTAGTGACATCGTCATTCTCCACGTACAGCGCCGGGTTGGTGGGAACGGTGCTGGTGTTGACTGCGTAGAGAGACGTGGCGTCACCGTTCAGCGCGTAAAGATAACCTGGGTCGATGAACTGGCCGGCTGAGAAGAAGTTGGTGAGAGCCAACTCCGGCACAACCGTGGTATCGATACCCAAGGTCGGATTCTGACCACCGGTGTTCGTGATACCGGCTCCAGTCGTTACGCTGAGGACACCTGCGTTGTTAAGAGTGGTGCTGCCGCCGAGCGTTACCGCCCCGCCGCCGCTCAAGCCCGTGCCCGCCGTCACCGTCAAGGACGGGTGGGCTAGCATGGCGTTGGTCACGCCCCCGGTGGCGATACTCAGCGACCCACTGGTGGTGATCGGACCGCCCGTCAGCCCCGCTCCGCTGCCTACGCTGGTCACGGTGCCAGATCCTGCATTGGCGCATTTCCAAGCGCCGCCGATGAACTGGAGAATCTGGTTAGCGGCGCAGTTGGCTAAGCCCAGACTCGTGCTGCCTCCCAAGCTTACCGCGCCTCCGCCCGAGAGCGGGCTGTTCGCCGTCACCGTCAGGGATGGGTGCGCCAGCATAGCGTTGGTCACGCCTCCGGTGGCGATGCTGAGCGTCCCGGTCGTCGTAATCGGACCACCAGTCAGTCCCGCTCCGCTACTCACTTTGGTTACACTGCCGGCTCCGGGGAAGGTTTGTCCGGCAACGAAGGTCACTTTGCCGGTGCTGCTGACTGCGAACGCGGTTCCATGAATCGATAGTGTTGGATGAGTTGATTTGGGGAACAGGGTGAGAGTATCGCGGACATCTCCCGTTCCGTTGAGGTCGAACTTGGCGGCTGGGGTAATGGTGCCGATCCCAACCTCACTAGTTGCCGTCTCAAAAATGGCGGAGTCGCCGATTTTCGTGGTTGTGATCCATTTTGTAATGTGGTTCGGCGTACCCGTACCGGTCAATAGCGGACCCGGCGATTGTTGGGCGGCCATAGGCAAAACGAAACAAGCAAGTAGAAGAAACGCACACACACCAACGCTGATGCGGAACATAGATCCTCCTTTTTTGATTTGCTGACTTAGTCCTCAGGGGCTAGAGACCGCCGACGGATAGCGAGCACTGGACAGAGCCGCTAATTGTTGGCTGTCACTGTGAGCATCACCGCCCTGGACCCGCCCCTCACGATCGGAGATCCAGTGCTTTCGCTGATTCAGAACGACGGCCCGGGGTCTGGAGCACCTGAGGCCGTATTGAGTCCGGGAAACTGAGCTTCTCCCCCGAGAGCTTGTTTTCCCGGAAAGCTAATTTCATAACGCGCCTGGCTTGAGGAACGCTGCGGCCGGATACATAGGAACTGGATCCTCCACTTCGGCGAACAACTCCATCCGCTTTCGGGTGCATAGTGTCGCGGACCCCAATTCTGTTTCACGTGCGTCGAAACACCTCTTCCGCAGAATGGATCTGAGCGGTCACGAACGCCCCCCAAAGCCTTCTCCACGAGCAAGCGGAAAATTGAGGAAACAGCTCAGTAAGGCAAGGAAAATTTGGGGCGCTCTCCTGTCCGGTGCGCCGGTGCAAGATCCTCTCCTTTGTGAAGGTTCTCGATCCGCCTTCAGGGAAAACTTTCAGAATCACGGCCCCGGGTCTGAAACACCTGGGGCCGTATTGAGTCCGGGAAACTAAACCTCTCCCCCGAGAGCTTGTTTTCCCGGAAAGTCAATTCCACAATTGACAGTCGAGTACCGGATTGCGGAACGGCGTGCCCTTGAACATCGGAACCTGGATCCTCCCGTTTTTGTGTGGGCTCTCAGTCCGCTTTCGGACATAGTGCAGTAGGCATCGATTTCGTTTCATTCCGATGACCTGCACACCCACCAAAAAGCATTCGCGACTATCCCCTCAAAGCCACCTCACCCTCTCAAGCGGGAAACTAAGCGGAAAAGTGTCACCGAAGCGAAAAAAAATCTTGGCCACCCTCTTGTCCGCGTATTGCTCGTGCCGAAGGTCCGGTTCCCAAACTACAAATCCACAAACCCGTGCTCTGCTACGGTTTAAATAAGTCCCGCTCACGAGCGGTTCACTCCGGCAGCTCTTACTCCGCTGCCGTCTCCCTGTGTTGCGCACTCTGTATCGATTCCCGTCCGCGCAGCAATGCACCGTGGGTGAATTGCGGGTGAATCTTCGGTGAGTTCTTAAGTCGTTGAGAATATAGATAGATAATTTCGATTACTGCTTTTTGACGAGATAATGATAGAATCCTGCCCGGTCAAAACCCTTGCCCGTGGCCGGGGGCAACGTCATGGAGACCCCTTCGTCGATCTTCCGCTTTGGACCGTTTGAGGCGAAGACGTGTGCCCAGGAGTTGTCCAAAAATGGGACAAAGCTCAAGTTGCGCGGTCAACCCTTTCTGATCCTGGAATTATTGCTCCGCCGGGCGGGCGAGGTTGTGACCCGTGAGGAGATCCAGCAGAAACTTTGGCCGGCCGACACCTTCGTCGACTTCGAACACGGGCTGAACACCTCAATCAAGAAGCTCCGGCAGGTGTTATGCGATTCCGCAACTGAGCCCCGCTATATCGAGACCTTGCCACGGCTCGGCTATCGCTTCATCGCCCCGGTCGAAACTGTCGTCGATCCCAACGCGAGGAAAGCGAGGCGGGCGACGGATGGGGTTCCTGCAACCGGTGAACCTGATAAGGCTGCGGCTCAAGAGCCGGCAGTCCCGGTACTTCTTGCGGAGGAACAAGGTCGAGGGCGTTCGCGGCTACATCTTTTCCTGCCTGCTCTAGCGGTATTGGCCGGATTGGCTCTGATTTTCAGTTTTGCCAGAACGCGAGAGTGGTTCCTGACTCTGTTTCGGTCGACCAGAAATGCGTCAGTGGCAGTCGCATCCGCTGCCAAACCCCCGCGCTCGATCGCCGTCTTGCCCCTGCAGAATCTTTCCAACAACTCGGCCGAAGATTATTTTGCCGACGGCATGACCGACGAACTCACCGCCGATCTCGCGCAGTTCGGAAACCTGCGCGTAATCTCCCGGACTTCCGCCATGCACTACAAGGGCGCGAGCAAGACCGCTCCGGAAATTGGCCGCGAACTTGGCGTCGATACCCTGATTGAAGGGACCGTGCAACGCGTGGGAAACCGGGTCAGGATTCGCGTCCAGTTGATCGACTCCGCCAGCGATCGTCATCTGTGGGCCCGGACTTACGATCATGACCTCGAAGATGTACTGGTTCTACAGAGTTCGGCGGCGCGAGATATTGCGGAGGAAGTTCAGGGGAAGGTAGCCTTCCCGCAAGCGGCCCCCAGTCAGCACTCAGTTCAACCCGACGCATACGAGGCCTATCTGAAGGGCCGTTATTTTTGGAATAAGCGGACCGAGGACGGACTGGCGAAGAGCATCGAGTACTTCCAGCAAGCCATTTCCCAGGACCCGAAGTTCGCGGCGGCTTACGCTGGCTTGGCCGGTAGCTACTCTATCCTGGGCTCGGATGTTCTGCCGGCGCGGGTCGCAAGTTCAAAAGCCCATCTGGCCGCCAGTAAGGCATTGGAATTGGATCCGACCATCGCCGAGGGCCATGCCGAACTGGGCTTGGTTGAATTTTATTATGACTGGGACTGGAAGCAGGCGGAGCAGGAGTTTCGGCGCGCCATCGAGTTGAACCCGAACTATGCGACCGCCCACCAATGGTACGGCTACTATCTCGCCGCGATGAGCCGTTTTCCCGAGGCGCTCGACGAAGCAAAAAAAGCGCAGCAGATCGATCCTCTCTCGTTATCGATCAATACGACCTTAGCGGGGCGCTATCGCGATCTGCATCAATACGCTGAGGCCATCGATCTGAACCGCCGAACTCTGGAAATGGATCCCAACTTTATGCCCGCGCACATTGCCCTGGGGGCTGCGTTCGAAGACGAGGGAATCTGGCCGGACGCGATCAGCGAATACCAGAAGGCAGTTGCCCTCTCCCAGGACAACCCCATTGCGCTATCGTCGCTGGGTTCTGCCTACGGGCACTCGGGCGATCGAGAGGCAGCGCGGAAAGTGATAGCCCGTTTGCAGGAGGCATCCAAGCACCACTACGTGTCTGCTTTCGACATGGCGAGCGTTTTTGCCGGCGTCGGCGACTCGGACACCGCCTTCCATTGGCTGGAGAAAGCATTCGACGATCGGGAAAGTCAAATGGCATTTCTAAATATCACCCGGCGCATGGATCCGTTGCGCTCGGACCCGCGGTTTGCCTCCCTAACAAAGCGGATGGGGCTGAGTCCTACCATCAGCTCCAACTAACCGCTCACGCCGCGCTTGGTCTTTCTCGCAAAATCTGCTTAAATCACATCAAAGCCAGAGGAGCACCGGCGGAGACTCCCACGCCTGAATTAATTTAAGAAATCAAACATGATCGACATTCACTGCCACATCCTCGCCGAGGTGGATGACGGCCCTAAGACCTGGGACGTAGCCGAAGAGATGTGCCGCATGGCGGTTGCCGATGGCATCGAACATATTGTCGCCACCCCGCACGCCAACGACCGCTATCACTATGACCGCGAGTTCCTGAGCCGGTTGCTCGACTATCTGCGCCAGCGGATCGGCGCAGCGCCCCGTCTCAGCCTGGGTTGCGACTTCCATCTTTCGTACGAAAACTTGCAGGACGTGATGCTGTTTCCGGATCGCTACACCATCGATGGCACCCGCTACCTGCTGGCGGAGCTGAGCAATTACGGTGTTCCGGCCCAGATCGAAGAAACCTTTACCAACCTGCTGGAGAAGGGAATCACCCCGGTGATCACGCATCCGGAGCGCAATCCGATTATGCAGCGCACTCCGCTGCGAATTCTGCACTGGGTCGAACTCGGCTGCGTGATCCAGGTAACTGGGTCGGCGTTGACCGGACGATGGGGCGAAGCAGCTTGGCAAACCGCGCAATGGCTGCTTAAACGCGGTGCCGTTCACGTGCTGGCTACCGATGCCCATGACACCCAGCGCCGTCCGCCGGTACTTTCCACAGCCCGCAACGCGGCCGCGGAAATATGTGGCAAAGAAGTCGCAACTGCATTGGTCGATGGCAACCCTCGCGCCATTGTCAGCGGACAGCCGCTCCCCTATTTTCCCGATCCGCTGATGAAGGCGTAGTCGAAAACCTTCGCCACGGATAACACGGATGAACACGGATTAAGAAACAAGAACAAGGAAAAAAAGGGGTATCCGCCTTAATCCGTGAAAATCCGTGGCGAGGTTCTTGCTCTTTTATCTTTGCGGTTTGCTGGGTCCGGCCGCCGTGCCGGGGGAACTCGAGATCGAGGCGTCGTGCGTTCCCTGCGGCTGTGTCGTCATCGCGCTTTCGGGGTTCAGCAGATGCTGATGATCCGGGCCTAATCCCAGTTTGATCAGCGCGCGAGCATCCGGTGTGGTTTTGGATTGCCAGTTGTTGTCCGCCTGATAACGCTGCATGGCTTGCTGCGTGGCGTCATTCCACACGCCCGAAGGTTTTCCCGTCAGGTAGTGTTCGCGGATCAGCGCTTCCTGGATCTCCAGCGTACGCTGAGCATCAATCTTCTGTTGTCCGTGCCGGCTAGAGGCGGATTTCTTCGATTTCTTGCTCTTGCTGGTCGAGTGGGTGCCAGCGTATTTGGAGCCTTTCGAGTGAGAGTGCGCACTCGTCGAAGTATGAGGTGCTGTAGATTTTCCCGGCTGGGTCGCGGGGTCGCTCGCCGCATTGGTGTCCTGGGCGGACGACAGCGTGGCTGCAAGAAGAACCAAGCAGCCTACCGCCGAAAATCTTGTCATCGCCAAGTCAAGCAAACCCAAAAGCTATCCTCTCAAACCAAAACCGGCACTGAGTAATGATCCCCGATTGGGGCCTCTCAGTGCCAGTTTCATCGTTTGTAGTCAGGTTACGGAAGTGTACCGGCCAGGAAGATCGTGCCTTCCTGTCGGCCCGTGCCCCGCTGGCGTACCAGGAACACAACATCCTGTCCGCTCTTCAGCGAGGAAGAGACTCGGTTGAAGTCGTCCTCGGTGTTCACCTGCTGTTTGTTGATTTCCAGGATGACGTCGCCACGCGTGACTCCGACGTCGTCGGCGAAGGACGACGGCTTAATATCCTGCACGATCACGCCCTTGCCGGCAGGAATGTCCAACCTGTCCGCCATTTCGGAAGTGACGGCCCGAACTGTCAGGCCCAACTTGCTCTCTTTGGGCGCTGCCTCCTCGGCGCCTTCTTCATCGTCACCCAGGCGCGCGGCAAATAACTTGGCGCGATCTGCAACCGTGACCGTGGTGTCCAGTTTCTTGCCGTTGCGAACGTAGCCGATCGGCACCTTGCTACCAGGCTTGCGGCTGGCGATGTCGGAAACCAGTTCGTCGCCATTCTTGACCGGCTTGCCGTCCACGGAAACGATTGTGTCGCCAACCTTGAGTCCGGCCTGCTCGGCAGGACTTCCCGCCGTGACTGCGGACACAGTTACGCCGCCCGCACCCGCACCATAAACGCGCGCGATTGCCGGATTTTCCTGCGCGTTGAACATGATTCCGATCGAGCCCCGGGCAACCCTGTGATCGGGGGCAATGAGTTGGTTGTAAACGGTCGCGACCGTGTTCGAAGGCATCGCGAAACCTACCCCCGCGTAAGCGTTCGTGTCGGTGAGAATCGCGGTGTTGATGCCAATCACTTCGCCGGCCATGTTGACCAGCGGGCCTCCGGAGTTGCCGGGATTGATGGCCGCGTCAGTCTGAATAAACGATTGAAATTGCCGGTTAGGCACGATATTGCGACCCTTCGCTGAAACTATGCCGGCTGTCACTGTCTCAGACAATCCAAAGGGACTGCCCACGGCCAGCACCCAATCTCCGACTTCCATGCTGTCGGAGTTGCCCAGTTTGGCGACCGGCAGCGGCTTGTCGGACTCGATCTTGATCACGGCCAGATCTGTTTCCTGATCGGAACCGATTACCTTGGCATCGTGCAAAACTCCCGGCGGATCATCCATCAGCTTGACGCGTATGCGGTCGGCCTTTTCGACCACGTGACGATTGGTGACGATGTAGCCTTTGGGATCGACAATGACTCCCGATCCCAGCGAGTGCTCGCGAATGGGCCCATTGCCCTGCTGCCCGCCGAAAAACTTATCGAAGAAATCGTCGAACGGATTCTGATCGTCCGGCTGTTCGGGATTGCCTCCACCGCGTCGGCGATGCGGATTCTTGATCGTCGATTCGGTGTTGATGTTGACCACCGTCGGTTCCAGTTGCTTCGAGATTTGCGAGAACTGGTTCGAGAGCTGCTGCGGCGAAGGGATGGTCAGCGGTGTCGCGTCCGATCCCTTCTTTTCCTGGCCCTTCACTCCCTTGGAAATAACAGTTCCGATAAGAATGCCGAGGGTCAAGGTGGCCAAAATCGTGAGCGTGTATGCTGGGCGGTTCGCTTTCAGGCGCGCCCAGAAACCGCTGGCAAGCGGGTCCATAGAACTTCCTCCAATAGCTTCGTGCTCCGTAGGATCAGTGCTTTTAACATTATACCGTCCTTTGCTCGTAGCCCAAGCGAATGGCCGAGAACCGACAAAAGGGGACTGACAACTGGGCTTTGTAATCCCGCTTTGCAGTATGGCTTCCCTACTCCCCAGCCGGTGACCGACTCCTCTGCTTAGACGTTCGGCGTGGAAAAAGTATTCCCACCCGACCGGATTCCGACCCCCACTCCGTCGCTCAGAATGAGCACCGTTGAATTGCGCTATTCTAAACCTTGCATGAAACCACGTTCCCCCACACTGGAAGGTTTCCGCGCCATCTTCCACCGCCCATCCTTTGGACTGGCTGAGATCGCCTGGCGCTGGAGCTTCGGCGCCGCAGCCGGCCTCCTGCTCGCGTTTTCCTTCCTTGAATATCTGGACACCTTGCCAGTCAGCAAGAGCGACCTCGTTTTATTGCGGACCACGCAGCCTGTCCTCCTCTCGCGAGCCCTGCTGCATATTCTTCGGGGCAGCGGATTTCGCCTGGTAGAGACCGCCGTTGTCTTGTCCCTTACGCTGGGAATTGCCTGGGTCGTTGTCGCTTCCTTGGCGCGGGCCGCGACCATGAAGGCGCTGCTTGTCTACTTCCGTGAAAGCAGTATTTCAACCCGCGAGCACACAGAAGGCAGCTCGCAGTTACATTCTCTGTTCGGGCTAAACCTTTTCCGGCTTGGCACGACGCTCGCGGCCACCGTAGGTTTCGTCGCCGCCATTCTTCTGGGCGGAGCCGCGTCCCGCCCACCCGATCCCGCCCCCGGCAGCGCCCTGCTGATTACCCTGACGCTGACCATGTTGGTGTGGTTCGCGTGGTCCACGTTGAACTGGTTCCTCTCGCTCGCGGCTGTATTTGTGGTCGCCGATGGCCAGGATACCTTCGGCGCAATCGCAGCCACAGTCGATCTTTGCCGGACTCGCGCCGGATCAGTCTTCGCGGCAGGCACATGGTTTGGCTTGGCCCACTTCACCGCATTCGTCGTCGCCAGTTCGATCGCCGCGTTCCCACTGGGCTTTGCCACGGTCCTGCCCGCAGGCGTAATCCTGGGCGGCGTACTCGTGGCAACCCTGATCTATTTCGCCATCACAGATTTTCTCTACATCGGACGCTTGGCGGCGTACCTCGCCATCGTAGAAATGCCCAACGCACCAGCGAGCGCTGAGATCGCGCCCCCACCGCTGCCCCAAGGGGGCGCGCATCTCGATCCCAATCCTGCCGTCGACGCCAGTGAACTAATTCTCAGCGACGTTCCGGCTAGCAGCTAGTAGCCAGCTGCTGAGAGCGACTTCCTCTTTACACTTCCTCCTCGATTTGAGACACTCGTCCGTGGAAACCCAATCTATCGTCGTCCTCGACTTCGGCGCCCAATACTCCCAACTCATCGCCCGCCGCATCCGCGAACAAAACGTCTTTTCAGTCGTTCTCCCCTGCACCGCAACCTTGGACGAAATCCGCAGTTATTCGCCGTTAGGCATCATCCTCTCCGGAGGCCCCTGCTCGGTCTACGATCAGGACGCCCCCAACACCGACCGCCAGGTATTCGAACTCGGCCTCCCTGTGCTCGGCATCTGCTACGGCTTGCAGTTGATGGTCCACGTGCTAGGCGGCAAAGTCCTTGCTGCGGACAAACGCGAATACGGCCACGCAAACGTTGAAATCAAACACGACTCGCACTTATTCCACCGCGTGCCTAAGAATCTGTCCGTGTGGATGTCGCACGGCGACGAAGCCGTGGAATTGCCTCCCGGTTTCCGTCAGACCGCCAGTTCGCCAAGCGCAGTCGCCGCCATCGAAAATCCCGAGAAAAAGATGTACTCGGTTCAATTTCATCCGGAAGTACGCCACACCCAACACGGCACCGATATCCTGCGCAACTTCGCCCTCGAAATCTGCGGCGCCAAGCCGAATTGGACTCCGCAACACTTCATCGACGCAACCATCGCCAATGTGAAGCAAACCGTGCGCCATGGCCGCGCCATCTGCGCCCTCTCCGGTGGCGTGGATTCCGCCGTCGCCGCCACCCTCGTCGATCGCGCGCTGCGAGATGGCAAAACTCCTTCCCGCCTGACTTCGGTATTCGTGAACAACGGCGTGCTGCGCAAAAACGAATTCGAAAAAGTTCAGCAGAACCTGCGTGACAAACTCGGACTCCACGTAGTCGCAATCGATGCATCTGATCGCTTCCTGAACAAACTCGCCGGCGTGACCGATCCCGAGAAAAAACGCAAAATCATCGGCAACGAATTCATCGCCGTATTCGACGAGCAAGCCCATCGCATCGAAAAAGACGAAGGCAAAGTCGAATGGCTGGTCCAGGGCACGCTCTATCCCGACGTCATCGAATCGCGTTCGGTCCGCGGCCCCTCACAAATCATCAAGTCGCACCACAACGTCGGCGGCCTGCCCGAAAAAATGAAGCTCAAACTAATCGAGCCGCTGAAAGAGTTATTCAAAGATGAAGTCCGCAAAATCGGACGCGACCTCGGCATGCCTGAGGAAATCCTGCAACGCCAGCCGTTCCCCGGCCCAGGGCTGGCGGTTCGCATCCTAGGCGAGGTCACGCCCGAGCGCCTAACCATCCTGCGCGAGTGCGACGACATCGTCGTCAACGAAATCAAGCAAGCCGGCCTCTACCAGAAAATCTGGCAATCGTTCGCTGTCCTGCTCCCGGTAATGTCGGTAGGAGTCATGGGCGACCAGCGCACCTACGCCAACACCTGCGCCATCCGCGCCGTCCACTCCGAAGACGGCATGACCGCCGACTGGGTCCCGCTCCCCCACGAGGTCCTGAAAACCATTTCCAGCCGCATCGTGAACGAAGTGAAAGGCGTGAACCGCGTAGTCTACGACATCACTTCAAAGCCCCCAGGCACAATCGAGTGGGAGTGAAAAACCGCCGTTAGCCGTTAATCGTTGGTCGTTGGCAGAACCGGAGGGGACAGCCGTCCTCGGCTGTCCATTCATCGGCACAAACAACGGAGGATGGGCGCACTCGCCCGTCCCGATCGGGGCGGAGATCATCTCAAGCCGGTTTCTCCAAAATCTTGTCAAGCCCCCCAAAGCACCAAATTCCCCTCAAACCCCTGATTCAGCGGACAAAATAAATCCGCAAATCATGTCATAGTTACCCCTCCAGGTATGCTAGTCTGGACATAGAGATCAAATAAGGCGCAAGCTCTCGAGCTTGCGCCTTTTCTTTTGCTATAACTCCAAGGACGCTCCCCCGGCAAATGGGCAAACCCAAGCGCGCCAACCGCGGACGCACCCCAGCGTCCGAGGAAAGCCGCGCCCGGCAAGCGTCCAAAAAAGGGAGCGCGAGACCAAAAGATGGCGAACAAGGCGAACTGGCTTTCCTATCCAAAGCCTCAAGCCTCGGCTTCGCTCTCTCTCTGCCCTACGGACACATGCAGCGCTATGACTTCATAGTCGACACCGGCAAAAACATCTGGCGTGTGCAGGTCAAAACCTCAAATCACATGTTGAACGGCCTCTATCTGGTCGGCGTCCATCATCGCGCCAACCGCAAGTCCCGCGCGTACACCAAGTCCGAGATTGACTTCGTCGCCGTCTACATTCTGCCCGAAAAAACGTGGTACATCCTGCCCGTCCGCGAGGTCACGGAGCACCGGCAATTGCTCTTCCGTCCCAAGGGATACGCCCGCCCCGACCCCTACGCCCACTACCGCGAAGCCTGGCACCTCCTCCGCCAACCCGACGGCCTGGTCCTCGGATGAGCCGCAGTCTCGACCTATCCTCATCACTCTGTCATCCCGAATCACTCTGTCATCCCGAGCGGAGTCGAGGGACCCCGCGCCCGCCGCCACCA
>Ga0210390_10003882_pt1 | contig 12745 bp, 11 predicted proteins | sample IncBWH11OmetaG_FD_161050 | JGI IMG/M metagenome (GOLD analysis project Ga0210390, IMG submission 161050) | Forest soil microbial communities from Barre Woods Harvard Forest LTER site, Petersham, Massachusetts, United States - Inc-BW-H-11-O ...
TTATCGAAAGATTGAACCCCGATTTCAAAATTGGCGCTGCCGAGATTGCCGAGATCGCTGAGCACATTACTCGATTTTCCCTGGCGGGCATCGCAGAACTAATCCGACCTGCCCGCGCTCCTAAGGCTTAACTTCCTGACCTCCTTGAGATTTATGAGTACGACGTTAAATCCCGCTTTGCCCGCTGACCTAAAAACCGGCAATCAGGATCGACCCGACCCGGGCGGTCGGGGCGCGACGTCCAGCCAGAAGCGGGGATCGAAACGACTTGGACGCCGCGCAATCCTGTTTGTTGCAACCGGCTTATTGGCCATGGCCGCCGCAACCTATTGGTTCATCGGCGCCGCCGGTTATGAAACGACCGATGATGCGACAGTGGAAGCGCATGTGATCCAGGTCAGCCCAAAAGTCTCGGCGCATGTCAAAACCGTTCATTTTGATGACAACTATCAAGTCAAGCGAGGCGAGCTTTTGGTCGAATTGGACCCGCGAGACTACGAAGTCGCTCTGGCCAGTGCGGTGGCGAATCTGGCCTCCTTGCGCAGCAAGCTGACGGAATCGCAAGCGCAGCAGAACGTGGCCCAAGCGGGGCTGGGACAGGCCGAAGCGGACCTTGCGAACACCCGGGCGACTGCCGAAAACGCCCTGTCCGACTTTAACCGCAACGAACAATTGTACAAGACCCACGTCATTGACCGTCGCGAGTACGACGGATCGGCTGCACAGGCCAAAAGCACTGCCGCTGCGGTGGAGTCGGCCTCGAAAAAGGTCACTTCCCAAGAAGCGCAAGTGCGGTTGGTCTCCGCCCAATACGTGACGGCGTCCGCTGAAGAAAAACAAGCGGAAACCCAAGTGCAACAAGCCGAGTTACAATTGTCGTACACCAGGATTTTCGCCCCTTTTGACGGGCGGGTGACCAAGAAGAGCGTCGAGCCGGGCAACTACGTTCAGCCGGGCCAAACGCTCTTTTCGCTGGTCCCGCCGGAGGTCTGGGTGGTGGCCAACTTCAAAGAGACGCAGCTCAGGAGGATGCGGGTCGGCCAGCCCGTTTCGGTGCGAGCCGACGCTGTCCCAGGCCGTGATTTCAGGGCGCACGTCGAAAGCGTGCAGGTGGGCACCGGAAGCCGATTTACCATATTGCCGCCGGAAAACGCCACCGGGAATTTTGTGAAAGTAGTTCAGCGGGTGCCGGTGAAGATCGTTTTCGACGAGGCGGCGGCGGACCTTGAACGGCTCTGGGCCGGCGAATCAGTCGAACCGAAAGTGGACGTGCATAATAGCTCGGCCGAAGAGGGACGTCGGGCCGCCCCTTTGCCGCCTGCGATCCTCGGGGCTATGGATTCGACCGTGGCGCCTGTTACGAAATAGGGCGACTGACCTTCGGACGAGTCAAGTAGAGAACAATTCTCGAAAGGAACGTATGAGCCATGCCATCACCCCGGACGGACGCGCGGTGAATCCGTGGTGGATCGGCTTGACCTTGACGATCGCCACCTTCATGGAATTGCTGGACACCAGCATCGCGAATGTCTCGCTCCCGCACATCGCCGGCGGGCTTGGAACCAGTCTGGACGAAGCAACTTGGGTGCTAACCAGCTACCTGGTGGCCAACGCGGTGGTTCTTCCTCTGAGCGCCTGGTTGAGTCGCGTGTTTGGCCGCAAGAATTATTACATGGGTTGCGTCGCCCTGTTCACCGCCAGTTCTTTTCTATGCGGGACGGCTCCGAATCTCGGGCTTTTGATCTTCTTCCGAATTTTGCAAGGCATCGCCGGCGGCGGGTTAGCCCCTTCGGAACAGGCGATGCTGGTGGACACCTTTCCGCCTGCCAAACGCGCGGCCGCTTTTGGGCTTTACAGCATGGCGATTGTGCTGGCTCCCGCGTTGGGGCCGACACTCGGCGGCTGGATCACCGACAACTCATCCTGGCGCTGGATTTTTTTCATCAATGTCCCGGTCGGTATCCTATCGCTCTTTCTTACCAGCCGGCTGGTCACCGATCCACCAGCCTTTACTGAGGAGCGCCGGAAGACCAAGGCCACTGGTCAGAGTCGGATTGACTACCTCGGGATTGTTTTATTAGCGGTCGGGTTTGGATGTCTAGAAGTCGTCCTCGACAAAGGGCAGGAAGACGACTGGTTCGGCAGCCCGTTTATTACCACCTTCACGATCGTCAGTTTGGTCTCGTTAGTCGTCGCTGTCGTGTGGGAGCTGCATCACAAAGATCCGGTGGTCGATCTCACGCTATTCGGGAACCGGAATTTCGCCTTGGCTTCGATCCTCTTTTTTCTTTTTGGATTTATCCTCTTCAGCAGCACCGTGCTGGTGCCGCAACTCCTGCAATCGCTTGACGACTACGATGCTACCACGGCCGGCATGGTGCTGACTCCTGGTGCACTGGTGATCGTCGTCATGGCGCCTTTCATCGTCCGGCTCACTCCGATTGTCGGAGCAAAGCGGTTGATCTGCATCGGGTTCTTCTTTTTGGCGGTGGCGGTCTGGCACGTGGGGCATCTTGCGCTGAATGCCGACTACGGGGCTTTCGCGCGGGCTCGGATGCTGCAAGGGTTTGGGTTGGGATTCTTGATTGTTCCCATCACCCAGGTTGCTTATTCCTGTCTTCCGCCTGAGAAGAACAATAAGGTTAGCAGCCTGACGAACCTATTCCGAAACGAGGGCGGCAGTTTTGGCATTACCTTTGCCAACACCATGCTGGCCCAGCGCGTCCAGTTTCATCAAAGCATTCTGGCGCAGCACCTGACTCCCGACAACTCGGCATATCACGAATGGCTGCAGCAGATGGCGAATGCCTTCAAGCATGCCGGCTATTCCGGAATCGAAGCGGCCAGCCGTGCGCAGGCTCAACTCTACGCGGTTTTGAATCAGCAGGCTTCATTGCTTTCTTACCTTGATTGTTTCGTTGGCCTGGTCGTCCCTGCCTGTCTTGGACTCCTTCTGGCCATGGTGATTAAGAACTTCAGGCCGCCGGAAAAACAGGCGCCGGCCCACTAGGACGTGTCGGCATAGGGGTGTGTCGGCGTGGGCTTTCGCCTTTTAGCCTTCTGTAAGTTCGTGATCGATTAGTTCGGCGTAGCTCTGTCTCCGGCGAACGATCTTTGCTTCGGATCCAGAAACCAGCACTTCGGCGGGAAAGGGTCTTGAATTGTAATTCGACGCCATGGTGAATCCGTAAGCGCCGGCGCTCATCAGGGCCAGAATATCTCCGGATTCTACTTGTGGAAGCTCCCGGTCGAGAGCAAAGAAATCGCCGGTTTCACAGACAGGTCCTACGACATCCACCTTGGTCAGAGATTGATCCTTGGATTCGCGGACGGGAACCACTTCGTGATATCCCTGGTACAACGCCGGGCGGATCAAATCGTTCATGCCGGCATCCACGATAACAAATGTTTTGCTCGGTGTCTTTTTTACGTAAAGAACACGAGTTAAAAGGACACCGGCGTTTCCTACCAGGAACCGACCAGGTTCAAGCAAGACCCGCACTGAAAGACTTTTCAGGAGCGGGACCGTCGCTTCGGCATACTCCTGAATCGTCAGCGCAGGCTTGGGCTCGTCTTCTTTCCACCAGACCTTGTCTCCGCTCTCCAGCGAACCCCGATAAACGATGCCAATCCCCCCTCCGATGCTGAAGAATTCGATCCCGTACTGGGACTTTAAATGACGGACTAGGGGCACCATTTTTTCGATCGCCTGGACAAACGGCTTGGTCTCGGTAATTTGAGATCCGATGTGCATTTGCACACCGCGAATCTTGACGTGACTCATCTCTTGCGCACGAGCGTAAACCTCCGCCACACGATCGATGGCGATTCCGAATTTGTTCTCGGTTTTACCGGTGCTTATGTATTTATGGGTATTCGCCGAGACGTCCGGATTGACCCGTATGGCAACCGGAGCCCGTTTGCTCAACGATTTCGCAATTTCATTGATTGCGCCCAATTCCTGTTCGGATTCGATATTAAAGCTGAGTACTTCACAGCGTAAAGCGTACTCGATCTCTTCACGGCTTTTGCCAACACCCGCGAAGGTACACTTTGCCGGATTGCCTCCGGCTTTGATCACCCGGTAAAGTTCACCTCCGGAAACAATATCAAACCCGGCACCTTGATCGGCGAGGAGCCGAACGACAGAGAGGTTCGAATTGGCTTTGACGGCGTAACAAATCTCGTGATGCAGCTCGTGCAAAGCCTGGTCAAGACGCTGATAGTGATCCACCACGGTCTGCGAACTATAGACGTAGAGAGGTGTGCCGAATCGCTCTGCGGCCTTGTCGAGAGAGTAAGATTCGCAATTCAGTTTGCCGCGCTGGTAATGAAATGAGTGCATGCTTAGACGACCGATCCCGTTTGGTTTTCACAGGCCGTGACGGTGTTGACCATCAACATGGCGACGGTCATTGGACCCACCCCGCCGGGGACCGGTGTGATGGCGCTTGCTTTTGAGGCGGCTTCCGCAAAAGCGACATCCCCGGTAATCCGATATCCTTTCGGCGATGTCTGATCCTCTACACGGTTGATGCCGACATCAATAACGACCGCGCCTTCCTTCACGAATTCGCCGCGTACAAATTCGGGCCTGCCGATGGCCGCCACGAGAATGTCCGCGGTGCGGGAAAGCTCGGCCAGATTCCGGCTGCGCGAGTGGGCAATTGTCACGGTGGCATCGGCTCCTTTTCCTTTCCGCATCAGCAAGAGGCCAAGCGGTTTGCCCACCAGCATGCTGCGCCCGATGATCACAACGTGAGCGCCGGTTGTTTCAATGGAGCTTTCCTGGAGAAGGCGCTGGCATCCGAGCGGGGTGCAGGGAACCAGGGCGGTCGGATCACCCATCGCTAACTTCCCGACATTCATGGGATGAAAGCCGTCGACGTCTTTTGCTGGATCAATGGCAAAGACAATTTCTTCTTCGTTGATCTGGGGCGGTGGAGGAGACTGCACCAGGATGCCATGAATCGCCGGATCCGCATTCAGATCCTCGACAATTTTCAATACCTCTGACTGCAACGTCTCGGCTGGAAGCTCTATCTTGCGGGAATTAAACCCGAGTTCCTTGGAAGTTCGGTCTTTGTTCCGAATATAGGCGATCGATGCCGGATCGTTACCAACGAGGACCACGGCAAGGCCCGGGGTAATTCCGTGTTTTTGCAAACGCGCAATCCTCTCCCGAGTTTCCTCGTTAATCCGTTGGGCAACGCTTTTGCCATCGATCAAATTCATTCGGTACCCGGATAGAGCATCTTGTTTTGACGAGCCTGAGCGAGAAAGGTCCGATCGGACTCATTGGAATCCAAGGTCCGGAACCAGACGTCAACGCCCCGCCTATTGCAGCCACTCGGTATGGAAACTTCCCGGCTTGTCGATGCGTTCGTAGGTGTGAGCGCCGAAATAGTCGCGTTGCGCCTGAAGCAAGTTGGCCGGTAAACGTTCTTGGCGATAGCTGTCGAAATAGGCTAGTGAAGCCCCGAAAGCAGGAACAGCGACCCCGGCTTGAATCGCGGTCGCGACCGCCAGGCGCCAACTGGCCTGACTTCGCTCCAGGATCGAGCTGAAGAACGGGTCGAGCATTAAGTTTTCCAATTGGGCGTTTCGATCGAATGCTTCTTTGATTCGATTCAGGAATTTGGCGCGAATGATGCAGCCTCCTCGCCAAATGGTGGCGATATCGCCGAAGTTCAAGGGCCACTTGTAGTGTTTGCCGGCTGCGGCGAACAAGGTGAATCCCTGCGCATAAGAAACTATCTTCGAGGCGTACAAAGCATCGCGGACTGCGTCGATAAGTTTTTGGCGGTCTCCCTCGTATTTGAATGGAGGCGGCGCTGGGAGTTGTTTCGAGGCCCGAACGCGCTGCTCTTTCAGCGAGGAGAGAACGCGCGCCTCCACCGCGGCGTTAATGGTCGAAATGACAACGCCTTGATCGATGGCGGATTGCAGGGTCCATTTACCAGTCCCTTTCTGGGCCGCCCGATCAAGAATCATATCGACCAGGGGTTTGCCTGTTTCAGGATCTTTTTTTCGGAAAATGTTCGCGGTGATCTCGATAAGAAAACTGTCCAGATCTCCCTTGTTCCAAGTTTCGAAGACCTCATGAAGCTCATCTGCATTCAGCCCGAGCAGGTCGCGCAGGATGGCATAGGCCTCGCAAATCAGCTGCATATCCCCGTACTCGATTCCGTTGTGCACCATCTTAACGTAGTGGCCGGCTCCCCCGGGCCCCATGTACCGGCAACACGGCTCTCCCTCGACCAGCGCTGCGATTTTGCGATAGATCGGCGAGACGATTTCCCAAGCTTCCTTGGTTCCACCGGGCATCATGGAAGGGCCCTTCAAGGCGCCCTCTTCACCGCCCGAAACTCCGATTCCCAGGTAGTTGAAACCCTTGGCTGATAAGGCCGCCTCGCGACGCTCAGTATCGGTGTAGAGAGAATTGCCGCCGTCGATCACCACGTCACCCTTATCAAGAAACGGCAACAATTGATCGATGACCGCATCGACCGCTGCGCCCGCTTTGACCATGATCATCATCTTGCGAGGCTTGGCCAGACTTCCGACGAACTCTTCAATGGACCGTGTCGCCAAAATGTTTTTCCCAGCGCCGCGGTGTGCGGCAAACTTTTCCGTCACCTCCGTCGTACGGTTGTAAACCGAAACGGAGAAGCCTTTGCTCTCCATGTTCAGGACGAGATTTTCGCCCATGACAGCGAGGCCGATTAGTCCGATATCTGAAGGATTCATGAGTGGGGTGATCGAAAGGTTGAGTTGACTGTACCTGTTTCTAAGTATCTAAACATCCAGCGAGGTTGGCAATGCAGTTTTGTGAGATCAGAATAACAAAACAACCTCTGGATCCGCCTGTCCTCCACTTTTCGCGGACTGAAGGTGCGGTTGTCGATTTTTTTGGGGTGGTCCGATCCATCGAGAATGAGCGGATGATCGATGCCATCGAATATGAAGCCTTTGAGGCGATGGCGGAGCGTCAATTAGCCCTGATTGCCGATGAAGCCAAAGACCGGTACGGGCTTGTTTCGGTAGTCATTCATCATCGGATTGGATTGGTCCCGGTGGGAGAAGCTTCTTTGTTCGTGCGGGTGACAGCACGCCACCGTCGTGCCGCTTTCGAGGGAAGCAGCCAGATCATTGAGCGGCTGAAACAAGCTGTTCCGATCTGGAAGCATCCTGTTTATGCGAACGTTCAGATCGCATGAATCTTCCGAACCAGCTCACGATTCTCCGGCTGCTTTTGACGCTGCCTTTTGTGGCGACACTCAGTCTTCAATTTCCCGGTGCCAAACTCTTGGCCGTTGTTTTGTTCATCGCGGCCAGCGCGACAGACTATGCCGACGGTTATATCGCTCGAAAATTCCAGCTGATCACCGATTTCGGACGACTGATGGATCCGCTTGTCGATAAGATCATGACGATGTCCGCCTTCGTCTGTCTGGTTTCTCTTGGAATCATCCCGGCGTGGGCCGTGATCGTCATTTTGAGCCGCGAGTTCCTGATCACCGGGCTTCGCTTAATGGCCGCGGTTCGGGGGAAGGTGCTTCCTGCGGAGCGGCTGGGAAAGCTCAAAACCGTCTGGCAAATCGTCACTATTCTCTATTGCCTTATCATGGTGGCGATCTTCGAAGAGTTCGGTCACCTGCTTAACGCCCCAATAGTGACATCGCTCAGGATGGTCGGTTTAGCGCTCGTTCTCCTGACCGTTGGTCTGACTCTCTGGTCAGGAATTTCCTATTTCGCAAAAAATTGGGAGCTGGTGAGCGATTCCTAATACAGGAGTTCAGGAGTTGCAGGAGTTCAGGAGTTGCAGAATACGGAAGAAATATCGCTTGCGGCTACTCCTGACTCCTGAACTCCTGCAACTCCTGACTCAGAAATCTTCGTTGAAATGACCGCAGGCGCGGAGGTGGCCATCGGCAATCTCAAAGATCTCCGTGGAGATCGGCCACGGATCGTTGTGGTACAAACTGAGCACTAAGGGGGCAAAAGATTGGATATTGGTAGCCAGTCGCGGGAAAAAGAGAATGGTCCGGCGATTCGGAACGGCAAAAAAGCAGTTCGGTCCAAGCAAATTCGCGTAGCGATTGCCAAGGTCCGGCAAGAGCAGAATTGAAGATAAGGTGGGATCCGGACTTTCAAGGCGGAGCGCAGTGATCACGCCGTTGGAATCCCTGATGGGTTCGGGATTTGCTATTCCGAGTAACCGACGCGCGTGCACAAGAGTTTCTCGGTTCGATGCGGATCGGTCCTTTTCCGGAAGTTCCTGTGGTTTGACTGGCTGCAGCGTCTCGCTGTCCACCGCCCGATAATAAGCTAGAAGGGTTTGCTTCGTGCCTGGGATGGGTATGCTGACGGGCGATCTGTAAAAATAAGGATCAAGGATCAAAAAGAATTGATCGGCGTTGGTTCGAAACGCTGCTGTCACCATTAACAGGAAGAGCCATACGATTCGGCGGTTGGATTTGCAGTTTCCTGCCTCTCGCGTACTTCTATTCAGCATCATGATATCTTTTCTCGATGGCGAACTTGTTGAGGCATTGCCAACGCAAGTCGTCATATCGGTTCAAGGGGTTGGATACCTCGTCCAGATCCCTCTCTCAAGCTTTGAACACTTGCCGGCGGTCGGAGCACGTTTGAGACTGTTGACTCATTTTGTGGTGCGCGAGGATGCGCACTTGCTGTTTGGATTTCTGACTGTGGTGGAGCGGGACCTTTTTCGCCTGCTTGTTCAACACGTCACGGGTGTGGGACCCAAGCTGGCATTGGCCGTATTGAGCGGGATGAGCGTCGGCCAGTTCAAGGCTGCGGTGGTGAACGGAGACACCAACGTCTTGTCGAAAGTCAGCGGACTGGGTAAGAAAACCGCGGAAAGAATTATTCTGGAGTTGAAGGACAAGGTTGGCGTTGCGGCTGCCTGGGAGATGGCTGCTTCGGGTCGGAACGATCAACAAGCCAAAGTGAACGATGCAGTTCTTGCGCTCCTCTCGCTGGGCTTTAAACAGGTTGAAGCACAAAAGGCCGTTCGAGAGATCCTCTCTCGGGCGAAAACGGAAGAGATCGATACCGAAGAACTCGTTCGGCGAGCGCTCAAGCAGTTGGCGTAGGAACAAATGGAAGACTCCGTCGCCCTAGAGCGTATCCAGCGCGTGCGCGAACGGTTTCCCGAAAAGGGATTATTCGCACAGAAAGAATGGCTGATCTCGCCTCAGCCTTTTTTGATCAGTGCCCAATTTGCGGACGAACTCGAACGGCTTGGGCACTGGCTGTTCAAGTTTGTCAAGGCGTCCAACCGGCTCTATCACCTCAGCGTCAAAGGGAAACAGCCAGACTGGATTGCGGCGTACCTGGATGCCGGAAAACCGGCCGACTTAGTTAGCATTTCCAGAGGATACCGTGACGAAGTTCCGCGAGTCATTAGACCCGACATCATCCTGACCGAGGCCGGGTACGCGATCTCGGAGCTCGACTCTGTGCCCGGCGGGATTGGGCTAACCGGGTGGCTAAACCAGACCTATCGCGAACTCGGTTTCGACGTTCTGGGAGGCGCCGACGGGATGATCAACGGGTTTCGCTCGATCCTGCCAAGAGGTGTGATCACGGTTTCGAAGGAGTCCGAAACCTATCGACCGGAAATGGAATGGTTGCGCGACCAGTTGACCACCCGGTACGGGGACCGATGGAGAGTGGCGGAGGCCGAGACATGGGATTTCCGGTCTCCGGAGCCCCTTTACCGATTCTTTGAATTGTTTGATCTTCCTAACCTCCCATCTAGAAACTCGTTGATGGAAGCGGCCGAAGCCGGCGGTCTGCAGATCACTCCGCCGCTTAAACCTTATCTGGAAGAAAAGCTTTGGTTTGGCCTCTTCTGGTCAAAGCCCCTGCAGAAATTCTGGCGCCGCGAACTGCGGGCCAGCCATTGGACAAGGCTGAAATCTATGATTCCTCAGACTTGGATTGTCGATCCTGCTCCAGTGCCACATCATGCGGTGATCCCGGCACTGGAGATTCAGGACTGGCGTGAATTGAAAAAATTCAGTCAAAGGCAGCGCGAATTCGTCATGAAAGTGAGCGGATTCTCGGAACTGGCATGGGGTAGTCGCGGAGTTTTCGTCGGGCAGGATCTTCCTCAGAGGGAATGGTCAGATTGCATCGAACAAGCAATTACTTCGTTCAGCCGCGGACCGTTTATCCTGCAAAAGTTCTTCAAAGGGCGCCTGGTCCAACAGCCGTTTTACAATGCGGCGACCAATTCGATCGAGACTCTGGTAGGGAGGGTCCGTCTTTGTCCCTATTATTTTGTCTCGTCGGACGATAAAGTGCGTCTCGGCGGGGCACTGGCCACGATTGTGCCGGCGGACAAAAAAATGGTGCACGGGATGCGCGACGCCATCATGGTCCCAACCGCAGTGGACATGAGAGGAGCCGAAGAGCCAAGAAGCCGAGAAGCCAAGTAGTCGAGAGGCTTAACGCCGTCACGCCCCAACGCCGACCCGTTCCCCTACAGCGCGATCTCCACTTCGCAGCCTTGTGCGACCGAGTCTGCGACAGCCTGGACGACTCGCATGTACTGCAGTCCCTGGGCGAAACTGGGCTGAGGCTGGATGCTGGCTGGAGAGCGTGCGGCGGCGATAAAGTCTTCCTCGACACGCCAGCGTTGCTCCAGTTCAGACGGTATCTCGATATCAGCGGCCTTTTTTTCTTTCAGCCGCCCTCCGGTGATCCGATCCGAACCGAAGTCATAGCTGAGCATCCCCTGGCTGCCAAAGACCTGAAGGCGTTCCGAGTTCTCGAAGGGAGCAACTCCGCTGAACTCCATAACTCCTTCCATGCCGTTAGCGAACTTGCAAAGAACAATCACCATGTCTGGAATGCGGATTTCATACCCTTGACGAACGGGGTTAATTGTCTTTTGGCGGGCGAAAACGTGTGTGATCGGGCCAAACCATCGTTGCACCACCTCCGCATAGATCCCGAGCGTCAGGACGTTTAATCCTGAGAGTTCATCGCGCTGTCTCCAATGGGGAGGAGCCTCCGGATCGATGTAGGTCCCGGAGAGACTCTGGAGCCGTAAATGATGCGGTTCACCCAAATAATCGGCAGCCAGCACCTTTTGCATAAAGAGGTTCCCGCGCATTCCATGCGGAGGCGGGCAAACCATGGTGACCAGATGCGGATTCCGTTGAGAGGCCGCGAACATTTCCTCGGCTTCGGAGAGATTCAAAGCCATCCGCGCCTGGGTGAAGACATGTTTGCCGGCTTCCAGAGCGGAAATCGCGATTGTTGAGTGGAGATAGGGCGGGGTACCGATCCAGACAATGTCGATATCCGGATCCGCGACCAGTTCGGCCCAATTGCCATAGGGGGTCGCTTCAGGAATGTATTTCTTACAACACTCTTCCGAGCTCTCGTAGGACGAGTTGCAAACGGCGACAACCTCAACGTCCGGAATTTTCTTGAGCGCCGGCAGATGGCGGTCCTTGACCACGGCTCCGGCGCCGACGATCCCGATTTTCAATTTGGTTTGCCTAGGTGCCATTGCGAAGTTCCTGAGTCAGACAGTCTGGCCTTCTATTCGTTTAAAACGAAGAAATTTCGGAATTGGATTCCGTTTTTCGTCTTCCGCTATCGAAAACACTCTTCGGGCATGATCATGGTGGGCGGTGTACAAATTCGCTGGACACAGTGCTCCCAAGTTTCCTGGCCGCTGAGGATCTCGATTTCCACTCTCAAATAGTAGATCGGAACCTCGAGGGGATCGATTACCGGAAAGCGAACGGCATCCTTCTCGGTGGTGATCACCGCACTGACGTCTCGACGAACGCATCGTTGCAGAAACTGACTCAACTCGTTTTCTGAGTAGCGATGGTGATCTGCAAAGTGGCGTGACAATTCTATATTAGCTCCCAGGTTCCGAAGACCTTCCTCGAAGCTTTCAGGCGCAGCAATCCCGCAAAACGAGCCGATATAAAGACCTTTGAGGTAATCGAGCGGCAGGCGTTCATCCTTGTAAACGTGTCTCAGATAGAGCGGCGTGTGACGGCACTCGATAATTTCCGCCGTCCGATTGTACCGTCGGATTCTCTGGATCAGGTCGTCGTTTGTTTCACCGCTGCATTTGGTGATAAAAATATAGCTGGCTCGGCGCAGGTTTCGGGGAGGTTCGCGCAAAGTGCCGCGGGGTAACAGGTGTTCGTTGCCGAAGGGTGCCTGGCGATCGATCAGGACAATATCCAGACGGTGCTTCAGGTGAAGATATTGCAAGCCGTCGTCGAGCAACAGAGTGTCTACGTCGAGTTCTTTGAGCGCGTGCAACCCGGCTTTCACCCGATCCTTGTCGACGACCACCGCCACACCCCTGAGATTCGAAGCGAGCATAAACGGTTCATCGCCGGCCGTCGCTGAATCCAGCAACACACTCTTTCCGTCAGAAACAACTCTGGGCGGATTCTCGGGCCCTTGCGATAGAAGGCTCTCCCACAAGCTCTTTTTACGGCGCCGATCGACGCTTTTGTACCCGCGGCTTAAAATCGCAACTCGCCGACCTCCTTTTTGGAGAGCCCTGGCAAATTTTTCGACTACCGGCGTCTTTCCGGTTCCGCCGACCGTCAGGTTGCCAATGCTGATAACGAGGCACCCGAGTTGCCGTTCTTTGAATATTCTTGTGCGATACAGATAAAGGCGGAACTGGACAATCCCGAGATAAAGGAACGAGAGAAGCCGAAGCGCC
>Ga0210390_10003884_pt1 | contig 12739 bp, 11 predicted proteins | sample IncBWH11OmetaG_FD_161050 | JGI IMG/M metagenome (GOLD analysis project Ga0210390, IMG submission 161050) | Forest soil microbial communities from Barre Woods Harvard Forest LTER site, Petersham, Massachusetts, United States - Inc-BW-H-11-O ...
TTTTCCTAGGGTTTTGATTTTCCTAGGGTTTTGATTTTCCTAGGGTTTTGATTTTCCTAGGGTTTTGATTTTCCTAGGGTTTTGATTTTCCTAGGGTTTTGATTTTCCTAGGGTTTTGATTTTCCTAAGGTTTTGATTTTCGGTGGTGGTGCAATTTGGCTTGCGCGCCGGGCCGGTTGCGCGGGAGATCCCTTCGACTTCGCTCAGGGCAGGCTCTTCGCTCCGCCTGAAAAGCGGCTACGCTCAGGATGACGCCGACGGGAGAAGTACACGCTGCTTTTTCAAACTGCCCACTACCCTATTGGGCAATGGGGAGGACTTCGCGTTGGGACGCCACGGTCGGCCCTCTCCGGGTGCACCTGACACTCGTAGGAGATCTCTACAACATCACGAATCACACCCGATTCACTGGGGTCGGCATCATCTTTGGCAGCGCCAGCTTCGGCACGGTAAGCGGCCAGGTAGACAGCTCACGGCGACGCTCAGTTGTCGCTCCGGGTAGAATTCTAGGCAGGGGCATCGTTCGCCACGCCAACAAACAGGAGCTTGATGGGATATCCAGCGCTCGATCTCAATTCTAGAACTGCCGTCGTCATCGGGGGAACATCAGGCATTGGTCTGACGCTCGCCAAAGGTCTGGCGACGGCTGGGGCCGATGTGGTTCCTTCGGGTCGCCGCCGCGAACTGGTAGAATCCACCGCTGCAGAAATAAAGATCGCGGGCCGGGGCTCGCTCGCGATCACATGTGATGTAGCCGACCGTTCGAGTCTGCAAGCGCTTTTGGAAGCAGTCTGTGCGCAGTTCGGTAAAGTTGATATCCTCGTGAACTGCGCCGGCATTACGCAGCGCACGCCTATTCTCGACATGAGCGAGAGCGATTGGAATGCCATCATGGAGACGAACCTGAATGGTAGCTTGCGCGCCTGCCAGGTGTTTGGGCGCCACATGATCGAGCGTCAGTATGGCAGGATCATTAATATCGGCTCACTTTCGTCTACACTCGGCATGTACGAAGTCGCCGCTTACGCGGCCAGTAAGGCTGGCATTGCTTCGCTGACCAAATCCCTCGCGGTCGAGTGGGCGCGCTACGGGGTGTGCGTGAACGCGTTGGTGCCGGGTATCTTTCGCACCAACTTGAATGCGGCCCTGTTGGATGGAACGCCGCGCGGGCAGGAGTTCCTGATGCGCACGCCTGCGGCCCGGTTCGGTAAGCTCGAGGAGTTGGTCGGCGCGGCCGTGTTTCTCGCCTCCGACGCCGCGAGTTTCGTGACCGGTCATCTGCTCGCAGTCGATGGTGGCATTCTGGCAAGCGGAGTGAATCGTTAAATCCGAAGAGTCGCAATTGCTGTATGAATCTTCCTTCCATCTCGAGGTCTGGATCCGAATCCTTGTCTCGATCGAAGTCCGGATCGAAGACCAGCACTGCTGCGCAAATTGCGCATCACATCGGACGCTTTCGTTGGGTGATCTGCACGGTTCTGCTGCTCGGCGTGATGAAGAACTACATGGACCGCCAGGTCATCGGCGTGCTGAAAACCACTCTGCAACATGATCTGGGCTGGAGCGAAATCGACTACGGCAATCTCGTCTTTGCTTTCCAGGCCGCTTACGCGCTGGGAATGGTGCTGGTCGGTCGATTCATCGATCGAGTGGGAACGCGGCTTGGCTACGCGCTGGCCATGGCCTTCTGGAGCCTGGCTTCGATGGCTCACGGCTTGGCCAGTTCGTTCACCGGCTTTATCGTGGCTCGCTTTGCTCTGGGGTTAGGCGAGTCGGCGGTGTTTCCGGCCAGCTTGAAGGCTATCGCGGAATGGTTCCCGAAAAAAGAGCGCGCCCTGGCTACGGGCATCTTTAATGCCGGAAGCAATCTCGGCGCAATCGCTACGCCGCTGATAGTTCCGTGGATTGCAGTGCATTGGGGTTGGCGGCCAGCTTTCTTCCTACTAGGCGGCGTTGGATTCGCATGGCTGGTGTTATGGCTTTGGGTCTATCGTCGGCCGCAGGAGCATTCCTCCTGCTCGCCCTCCGAATTGGAATATATCTGCAGCGATCCCATCGCGCCGTCGGTTCGAGTAAGTTGGTTCAGACTACTGGCTCATCGCCAGACTTGGGCCATTGTGCTGGGAAAGTTCATTACGGATCCGATATGGTGGTTCTATCTGTTTTGGATTCCCGATTTCCTGCAGCGCCAGCATGGTTTGGCTCTCTTGAAGGTAGGGATGCCGATCCTTGTGATTTATCTGATCTCGGACGTGGGCAGCGTGGCAGGAGGGTGGCTTTCATCGTCCCTCATACAGCACGGGAGAACCGTAAACGCAAGCCGCAAAATCGCCATGCTGATTTGCGCTGTTTGCGTCGTGCCGATTGTCTTTGCGCCCAGGATCGCATCGATGTGGGGAGTGGTCCTGGTTATCGGAATTGCGGCGGCGGCGCATCAGGGCTTTTCCTGTAATCTCTACACCTTGTCTTCTGACATGTTTCCCGGGACGATGGTTGCATCCGTGGTTGGAATCGGCGGTACGGCGGGGGCGATCGGAGGAATGCTTATTGCGAAAATCGTCTCCGGCTTTCTGCAACGAACTCACAGTTACGCGGTGCCATTCTTTCTCGCCGGTTCAGCTTATCTGATCGCGTTGGCGGTCATTCACAGTCTGGCCCCGAGTTTGAAACCGGTAGAGTTCGGTGCGGCGGAAGCATAGCTGTGAGCAGCAAAAGTTCTGGCACAGAAAGGCGAAAGTGGAAAGAGCAGATTTAGAATCCGGTCTCACGATTAAGCCTGCCGAGCGCTGTCGCTGGGATCTGGTTAGCCTCGGCGAAGTGATGCTCCGCTTCGATCCCGGAGATCGCCGGGTATGGACCACGCGGCAGTTTGAAGTCTCCGAAGGTGGGGGCGAGTACAACGTTGCGCGAGGTCTAAAGAGATGCTTCGGCCTCGAAAGCGCGATCGTCACGGCGATTGTCGATAATCCGGTCGGAAGATTGCTGCAGGACCTCATCTATCAGGGCGGCGTCGACCAGTCGCTGATCCGCTGGGTTGAATTCGATGGCGTCGGCCGCGCAGCGAGAAACGGATTGAATTTTACGGAGAGAGGGTTCGGCATTCGTCCGGCGCTGGGTTGCTCCGATCGCGGGCATACGGCAGTCTCGCAACTGAGAGCCGGCGACATCGACTGGGACGAAACTTTCGGCAAGCATGGCGCGCGATGGTTTCATACCGGCGGAATTTTTTGCGCTCTGTCCGAAACCACGCCCGACGTGGCCGTGGAGGCAATGAAAGCTGCCCGAAAGAACGGAACCGTCGTCTCCTACGATTTGAATTATCGCGAGTCTCTATGGAAAGCGGTCGGCGGAAAGAAGCGTGCGCAGGAAGTGAACCGGGAGCTTGCTCCGCTGGTTGATGTGATGCTCGGCAACGAAGAAGATTTCTCCGCTGCGTTGGGGTTCCGCGTCGCGGGGGTGGATGAGCACCTTTCAAACATCGAAGCCGAAGCGTTCAAGAAGATGATTGAGCATGTGGTGAAGGAGTTTCCCTTTGCGGTGGTTGCCACGACGCTGCGCAAAGCGAAGACCGCGACCGTCAATGACTGGGGCGCAATCTGCTACGCGGGTGGGAGCTTTTATGAGGCAAAGCAGCGGGACAATCTGGAGATTTTCGATCGCGTGGGCGGCGGCGACTCGTTTGCCTCTGGATTGATCTATGGCTTTCTCAGTGGCAAAGGGCCGCGGTGGGCGGTCGAGTGCGGTGCGGCCCATGGTGCTTTGGCGATGACGACTCCCGGTGATACTACGATGGCAACTCTGAAGGAAGTGCTGCAGGCCATGCAGGGAAAGGGCGCACGCATCGCCCGCTAAGCATATGACCAAACAAGAAGTAGCGAATCGAATCATGGAGATCGGGATTGTGCCCGTCGTGCGGGCATCGTCGGCAAAGCAAGCGATGCTGGCAGCAGAGGCGGTGTGTGCCGGTGGAATCTCAATCGTAGAAGTCACCATGACGGTTCCGGGTGCGATCGAAGTAATTGCCGAACTCAGCGGGAGTATGGGCTCCGAGGTGTTGATCGGAGCGGGAACCGTGCTGGATGCAGACACCGCGCAGCGCTGCATCGATGCCGGAGCTGAATTCATTGTGAGTCCGGGATTCAATTTGGAAACCGTAGAATATGTGAATCGGGCGGGCAAGTTGATGATGGCGGGAGGGCTCACTCCCACTGAAGTAATCGGTGCGTGGAAAGCGGGCAGCGATTTTGTCAAGATTTTTCCTTGCGGAGCGGTCGGCGGCGCGAAATATATCAAAGCTCTGAAGGGACCTTTGCCGCAGATTCCGATGATTCCAACCGGTGGGGTAAATCTGACGACCGCCTCTGACTTTATTCTTGCGGGAGCCGCGGCGCTCGGCATTGGCGGCGAGTTGGTGTCGGCTTCCGCACTCGAGTCGGGCGATCTCGCTCCAATCGTTGAAGCGGCACGAGGTTTTGTCTCGATCGTCCGTAGTGCCCGCAAGTCAGCCTAATCCATCAATGGAGACCTCGGTGACTTTTATCAACGATGACTTTCTGCTGTATTCAAAGATGGCTCGTCGGCTCTATGAAAACTATGCCGCGTCCCAGCCCATTCTCGATTATCACTCGCACTTGCCGCCTGGCGATGTGGCGCGGGACCGCCGCTTCCACGACTTGTTCGACATTGCGCTTGAAGGAGATCACTACAAGTGGCGAGCCATGCGGGCGAATGGCATCTCCGAACGTTACTGCACCGGTGACGCTTCACCAAAGGAAAAATTTCTGGCGTGGGCGCGCACCGTCCCCTACACGCTTCGCAATTCTCTTTATCAATGGACCCACTTGGAATTGAAGCGCTACTTCGAGATCGATGAGTTGCTGGACGAGCGCTCTGCCGAGGCGATTTGGGAGCGGGCAAATTCGATTCTCTCGAACGGCGATCTCACGGCCCGAGGCATTCTCAAGAAATTTAAGGTGCGGGTGCTCTGCACCAGCGACGATCCCTGCGACAGCCTTCAGGATCACCAGACGGTGAACAAAGGCGACTGCGAATTCCACATGTATCCGACATTCCGTCCGGATCGCTCGCTCGGCGTCTCAGAGCCGAATGCTTTCAATCCGTGGGTAGAACGTCTGCAAGCCGCGAGTAATACTGCTATATCTGACCTCGCTTCTTTCCTGCACGCTCTCGAGCTTCGCCATAAATATTTTCACGAGAGTGGTTGCCGCCTTTCCGATCACGGCTTGCCTTATTGCTACGCGAGTCCTTGCAACGAACCGCATGCGGCAGCGATCTTTACGAAGGTCCGGTCGGGTGCCCCAGCAAGTCCCACAGAGCAAACAGACTTCGCTTCGTTCATGATGCTCTTCTATGGACGTCTGGACGCGGCAAAGAATTGGACGAAACAACTGCACCTGGGTGCATTGCGCAACGTGAACACGCGCCGCCAGTCCGGACTCGGTCCGGACACTGGATTCGATTCGATCGGCGACTGGCCGCAAGCCGAAAAACTTAACGCTTATCTCAATTTGTTGGACAGCGAGAACGCATTGCCGAGGACAATTATCTACAACAATAATCCAGCCGATAATTACACGTTCGCTACCGCAGTCGGTAGTTTTCAGGATTCGTCAATCGCTGGAAAGATCCAATTCGGCAGCGCCTGGTGGTTTCTCGATCAGAAGGACGGGATCGAATCGCAATTAAATGCTCTTTCCGCGACCGGCTTGTTTCCTCGCTTTATGGGCATGGTGACGGACTCCCGCTCGTTCATGTCGTTTCCACGGCACGAATATTTTCGCCGCGTGCTCTGCAATCTTCTCGGAGGCGAGATGGAACGAGGCGAGCTGCCGAGCGACGAAAAACTCATCGGCTCTACGATCCAGAACATCTGCTTCAATAATGCCCGCGACTCCTTAGGACTGAACTCGGAGTCGAACGACGGGCAGCGACGGCGCCCGTCAAGCTCAGACTGATGACAACAAGGGCAGAACCAAGTCAAAACTTTTCGCCTGCCGAGCGAACTTCTAACCTATCGGCACGAGATCCTTGGAAAGCCACGACACCACTCAGAGCACCCGGCAAACCTCGGCGAATTCCAGGCGTGGCATACGGGGACGCACCGATGCCGGGTCGCCATAACCAATGTTGCAAATGAAGTTTGATTTGATCGTTCCTGGTATGTACTCTTCCGCCATTTCCTCACCGCCAACGCCTGCCGCGAAGAACTCCTCATCGACCTTGGCGTTGTCAAATCCGGAGATAGGACCGCAGTCCAATCCGAGGGCGCGAGCCGCGATCATCAAATATGCGCCTTGGAGCGTGCCGTTCCGCTTTGTCGTTGCTTCTGCCAGTTCCGGGTTGTTGGCAAACAAGTCGAGAAGTCCCCGGTTGTGCGGAGCAAGCTTCGGCAGCTTTTCGTAGAAGCGAAAGTCGTGAGCGACAATCACGGTCACGGGCGCAGCTAGCGTCTTTTGCACGTTGCTGGACGAGAGAGCCGGGCGCAGCCGCTCCTTAGCAGCTTTTGTCCGCAGGAGCAGGAACCGAGCGGGCGACCCATTGGCGCTTGTGGGTCCCCACTTCATCAGACCGTAAAGCTCGCGAAGAGTTTCATCCGAGAGGGGCTTGTCGAGCCAACCGTTGTAGGTTCGAGCGGTGCGAAAAATGACATCGAGAGCATCATCGCTCAAGCGATGACGCAAGGCCGGCATCTCCAGTTGGCTCATGTTGTGGTTCCTTAGGGCTACTTTAGATGACGCGCAATTACCTGCGGGTTCTTTATGACACAAGTCCACTGCTATCCGAGAAGGATGACCTCATTTCGGCGGGCCGAGAACTACCTGAGGGAAGTCGCCCAGCTTCACGAGAGAAACCAAGAACTCGAAGGCGAAATGTCCAAAGCAGCACGTCTAGGAAAGTGGAGGAAATCAGTTTTGAGGAAGAGATGCGGGGGTGGGCTGGCATCTACGTCGATACGGAACCGGTCATCATTCAGCTGCGATCGTTTGCGACTCCATTCCCCGGAGTCTCGCGATCATCTGCCGAAATCGGACTGCAGGGATTTCTCGAACCAATAATCGGGGTAAGTTTCGTCGTTGAAGGCGCCGACTTCGATATAACCTTCCTTTCGGTACAGTGCCTGAGCCTCGGGGAGGGTCCGGTTGGTTTCAAGATGGAGCACCGTAAGTCCCGCTTCCCGAGCAATGTTCTCAAGGGTATGGAGAATTTTGCGTGCCACGCCGCGCCTGCGTGCGGATGAAGCCGTCCACATTCGCCTGATCTCACCCGTCGTTGGATTCATGCGCTTGAGCACGCCACATCCAACAGGATGGCCATCAAGTCGTGCCACAACAAAGTATCCACTTGGGGGAATTAGGTCCTCGCTGGGAGCGGATCGGCTCTTGATCGGATCGAAACCTGAAGCCCTTAGGAAAGCCTCGAAGTCCCCTTTGTCGAAACGCTCCGCTAGTTCCAGAAAATACTGCTCTATGCACCAGCGCGCGTCGGCACTATCCGGTGGGTCCACCGTCACATCAACCGTGGTCGTTTGGGTCAATTTATCTTCTAGTCCGTGGTACATAGCAGTCCTCGCGAAAGGGCAGGCCGCGATGGTCTCGCCAGCGCTCCTGCCAGCGGCAAGTCATCTGAAGCGGGAGTATGCTTCTATCATTCACTAATGCACTCTAAACAGCCACAGCCTCGTGGGCCAGGGCATAACGGCTCTTACGATAGGGTAGGTTGAAATGATCTCGCAGTGTGTGACCTGCCTGGACCATGTCATGATAGCCGCGCTCCGCTAGCACTGGCAGCAGATGTGTTATAAAGTCTTCGAGCCCGAAGCCCACCACCGGCAGACCTAGCATAAAGCCATCGGCGGCCCCTCCCTCAACCCAACGGATCATTTCATCAGCGACTTGATCGGGTGTACCGATGAACCCTTCCGACGTGCCTATGTGCATTCGCCGGGTTGCCATCTCGAATGCAACTTCGCGCAGAGTCAAATTGCGTTCCTGGGCCAGCCGCTTGACCATATCGCTGGTCGAACGGAAACCGTTTGAGCCGACATCGCCGAGGTCCGGGAAGGGTCCGTCGAGCGGATAGACGGTGAAATCGTGCTGGTCGAAGAGGTGGCTTAGCCAATTCAGTGCATCCTCAACCGACAAGAGATCTCGCACCTGGCGACATTTGTCTTCGACCTCATCTGGCGTGGCGCCCACAATAGGAGCGATGCCAGGGAAAACCTTAATGTCGTCTGCGGATCGCCCTTGTCGCTGGGCACTCTCCTTGACCTTCCGATAATAGGTGCGGCACTCTTCGAAAGTCCCGCCATTACTGAACACGGCATCAGCATGCAAACCGGCCAGGCGGATGCCGTCTTCGGAGGATCCGGCTACCAAGATCACTGGCTGCCCCTGAGGCGAGCGTCCTATACTGAGAGGTCCTTCGATCGAGAAGAATTGGCCCCGATGGTTGAGGCGATGGAACTTCTCGGGAACAAAAAAGCGCCCTGTTGCACGGTCGCGGATAAAAGCGTCGTCATCCCAGCTATCCCATAGTCCTTTGATGACCTCGATATACTCTTCAGCGATCTGGTAACGCAAGGTGTGGTCGCCATGGGCGCGGCTGAAGTTTTTACCGGCTCCTTCCTGGGGTGAAGTCACAGAGTTCCATCCGGCACGCCCGCCACTCATGATGTCGACGGATGCGAGTTGCCGGGCGACCGTAAAGGGCTCACTATACGTGGTCGACACCGTGCCGACGAGTCCGATACTTGAAGTCATCACGGCGAGTGCCGACAGGAGCGACATCGGTTCAAACCTGTTCAGAAAATGCGGGTGCGATTTTTCGTGGATGTAAAGTCCATCGGCGATAAAGACAAAATCAATGCCCGCAGCCTCAGCCCTGCGTGCTTTCTCGACGTAGTAGTTGAAATTGATACTAGCGTCAGCGGGAACGCTCGGATGTTTCCAGGCATTCATGTTGACGCCGGGCCCTTGAATAAAAATACCGAAGTTGATGCGTCGCTTAGTCATGGGGGTTACCTCAATTTTGTATCTGTCACAAATGGATGAAATACCGTACATGCAGTGATGTACTTCCGGCACCGTTGCGACTAAGGCCTCAAAGTTTCCGCTTCCAACGAATCCACTTGCTGAACCTCTGCGGACCGGAAGACCTCAGCGCAAATCTCGCGCAAGTGGACATCACTGACCGCTCTCTGGGTGTCTAGCACCTGTTTCACTCTCATGGAGACTTGGTCGAGCTTTTCGCCTTCCACGTGATATCCGAGCTTTTCAAGTTTCGAGCGCAACGCGTTGCGTCCGCTTAGCTTGCCGAGTACCAGAAGGCTTTCGCTGATTCCCACGTCCGAGGGGTCCATGATTTCATAGGTGCGCGGATTTTTGAGCATACCGTCCTGGTGAATCCCTGCCTGGTGCGCGAACGCATTTGCCCCTACAATCGCTTTATTGGGCTGAACAACCATGCCGGTCAAGCCACTCACTAGCTGACTCGTCCGCCAAATCTCCTTCGTGATGATGTTTGTCTCTAAGTTGAACAGGGGCGCGCGCGTTCGCAGTGCCATGACAGTTTCCGCCATGCACGCATTGCCGGCTCGCTCCCCGATGCCGTTGATGGTTGCCTCGATTTGGCGGGCCCCGTTTGCAAGTCCGGCCAGCGTATTCGCGGTGGCCAAACCCAGATCATCGTGGCAATGCACACTCACGGTGACACCAGCAGAAGCAAAGTGGTGATGAAGAAAACCGATCAATGTGCCGTACTCTTCCGGCATTGCGTATCCGACTGTATCTGGAATGTTGAGAGTCGTGGCGCCGGCTTCTACTACCGCTTCCAGCACCTGCACTAGAAAATCGCGGTCGCTTCGGGTTGCATCCTCTGGACTGAACTCAACATCGTTGCAGAGATCGTGAGCGTAGGCGACCGAACTCCGGGCCATCTCTATGACTTCGGGTCGTGTCTTGCGCAACTTGTATTCCATATGAATATCGCTGGTTGCAAGCACAATATGGATGCGGGGATAGATCGCATCTCTGACACCGCGCCACGCGCTATCGATGTCCGCGCGATTTGCACGCGCCATCGCAGCGATGCCGGGCGGGGCCGCTATCGAGCCATGCTTGTTGTTGCGCTTCGCTTGCCCTACGCTTCTTGCGATCTTCTGCACAGCGTTCATATCCCCTGGACTGGAAACTGGAAATCCGGCTTCGATCACGTCGACACCCAACCTTGCAAGCTGTTCTGCGATTTGCACCTTCCCATCAGCGGTAAGTGAGGCACCGGGACTTTGTTCCCCATCGCGCAGCGTAGTATCGAAGATTCGTACGAGCTCAGGCTTGGTGGGTTGCAGGCTGGGGTTACGGACTGGCAAGTTATCGCTAGTGGCTTTCATCTTCGTCTCCCTATTACTCGGTGATGCTCAAGCCCTAACCACCGATCGGTTGGTGAGCCATCAGTTTCGTTAGCTCCTCCGCAATCCTGGAGAGCACGAGTTGTTCAGCGCTGTGCAAAAAGAAGTGATTGCCAGCAAAGCGAAAATATCGCACCTCTGCGGTCGTTTGAGTGAGCCAACCGTTCAGCCCCGCTTCGGTGCTGAGTTCGTCTTGGTTTCCGAACAGAACCACAATCGGGCACTCTAACGGATCCTTCTCGACATACTTGTACTGAGCCGATACGGTTAGATCGGCTCGTATCCGCGGAAGCAAAAGATCGCGCAGCGCCGCATTCTCCAACAAGGACTCGGGTATGCCTTTGTAGGCAATCAGGGCAGCTACAAACTCATCATCTGGCAGCAACTGCATCCCGGCGTCCCGCCACTTGAATTGTGGTGCGTTCCGCCCCGAAGCGATCAACATTTCAGGTTGCCGAAGCCCTTGTTCACGCAACAGTCGTGCCATCTCGAATCCGAGGAGCGCGCCCATGCTATGACCGAAAAATACGAATCGCTTGTCCAACGGTAGGATTTCGGTAACTAGGCCCGCAATTCCATGCAGGTCCGTCAACAGCGACTCATCAAGCCGGTACTCTCGCCCGGGAAGCTGGACGGCCACCACTTCGATCCCGTCCGGCATCGCTTCATCCCAGGATCGAAAGATCGAAGCTGATGCGCCCGCATAGTGAAAGCAAAAGACGCGGAGGCGAACTTGCGCTGCATTCTGGGAACGAAAGCGGATGAACCACGGAGAAGCGGACTGTTGCTCGAGTACTGTCAAACCTGCCTCAATAGTGTCGGCACCAGCGTCATTGGTCCGGACGCCTGCCCTCTAGAATTGGAAAGAAGATTTTCTGGATTGCCTTAGTCACGGCGCTCGAACTGCACCCGGCCACAGAAGATGACGACATTGCCACGACATTGCCGCCCACTTCGTAAGTCCTCAAGCCTTCACACACGCTGGTTCACAATGCAGTGCGCATTCCACTCATCGAAATGAATTTCACTCGCAAGGGATTGCGCGGTCTCCTTACATCACCCCGTACTTTTTGAAAGCATCGACTACGCTTTGACCGGATTCGATATCCCGGCGGACGTTCCTTTCCAATTGAGTCTTGGCAAGCGCCCGGTTAACGATCTCCCCTTCCGCCTCGTGTGGAACGACACAGACACCGTCGCCATCGCCAAAGATCAGATCGCCAGGTCTGACCCGCACCTTGTCGATTGTGATCGAACAGCGAAAATCCACTACATTGTGGCGACCCTGCAAACCGTAGGCGCGAAAACCGTGAGCGAAAGCGGGAAGGTTCAGAGATAATATGCCGTTGCCATCGCGAAGATGTGCATTGATCACCACGCCCGCTGAACCTAACTTTTGCGCCCGCATCACTAGCATGTCCCCCAATCTCGCACTATGCGTTGGCCCACCGCTAGCGATATATACCTCGTTGGGACGAAGCGCCTCGATTGATTCGAACAACAACCCCCACGGCTTCGCATCGAAGCGCACTGGCTCCCCGTATACGACTGGTAGTTCATCTTGTACCGGCATGGCGCGCCCAATCATCACCATGTCGCTTCGTAAAGGGCGAATTTGCGGCGGCAGCATTGGATATTGAAAACCGAGCTGCTCCATCACGTCGCTGATTGGAGGAGTTGAAAGTTCCTTCCGAATCAAGGCAAATAGTTCTTCGTCCGATTTCCACTGCGCCATATCTTCGGCTCCAGACAGAGCAGATTGGTTTACCAAGAAACATCTCTAACTCGCAATTGACCTGGGAAACGACTGCCACTTCAATGTCATGCAGGAAGACCACCGGCGAAGGAGGTGTAGCAATCAAGTCTGTGACTTGTCTCTGCCTGCCAACCCGCTACACCTGCGCTGTCTTTACGAGCGTGTCAATCGGGAAAGATCGTGCCTGATCACCTCAGGCTTGATATCCGGCGCATTCTGACCTGACACAATCGGCAGCTTTGCTGTGACAGGCCCACCGTCGCAGTTCCCGCGTCAGCTCAAAGCAGATGGCTACCCCGGTGCTATGGCCAAAGAATGCGAAAAGTTTGTCAAGCAGAGGAATTGCATCTGCCAGAGCCGTTGGACCAAATCCATCGATCACTGCGGCTCGTTCAAACGATCGCCCCGGCCAGATAGCTGCACCGCCACTAGTTCAACATGGTCCGGTAACCACTCCTCCAGGATCGAAAGATAGATCCGCCGCCTGCGTAATGTAAGCAGAATAGGCGGAACTGCGGGTCCCGCTCATTCTGCCCGCCGCAAAAGATAAACCAAGC
>Ga0210390_10003886_pt1 | contig 12736 bp, 11 predicted proteins | sample IncBWH11OmetaG_FD_161050 | JGI IMG/M metagenome (GOLD analysis project Ga0210390, IMG submission 161050) | Forest soil microbial communities from Barre Woods Harvard Forest LTER site, Petersham, Massachusetts, United States - Inc-BW-H-11-O ...
CCGACAGCGCGTCAATCACCGCGTTGACGAAGGCAGCCGGGCCGCCGACGGCGGCGCACTCGCCGATGCCCTTAGCGCCGATCGGGTGGTGCGGGCAGGGGGTCACGACCTCGCTGTGCAGCTCGAAGCCGGGCGTCTCCCAGGCGGTGGGCAGCAGGTAGTCCATGTAGTTCGAGCCGACGCAGTTGCCGTCGGCGTCGAACGTGATGAACTGCATGTTCGACATCGCGTAGGCCTCGGTCAGGCCGCCCATGATCTGGCCCTCCACGATCATCGGGTTGATCCGGACGCCGCAGTCGTCGACGGCAGCCACCTTCAGCACATCCCAGACGCCAGTCTGCGGATCAACCTCGACGGTGACGATGTAGACCGCAAACGGCCACGTAAGGTTCGGCGGGTCGTAGTACGCGGTGTTCTCAAGCCCCGGCTCCATGCCGTCGGGCATGTTGCTGTAGGCGGCAATCGCGCATTCCTGGATCGTGACGCCGCGGTCGGGGGCGCTCCGCACGTAGAACCGGCCAAGCTCCCACTCGATGTCCTCCTCCGATACCTCGAGTAGGTGCGCGGCCAGCTTCCTGGCCTTGGCCCGGATCTTGCGGGCGACCATCGCGACCGCGGCGCCAGCTACTGGGGTGCTCCGGGATGCGTTGGTGCCCATCCCGAAGGGGGCGGTGTCGGTGTCGCCCTCTTCCACCACGACGTCCTCGGCGGGGATGCCGAGTTCATGGGCGACGATCTGCGCCCAGGTTGTCTCGTGTCCCTGACCCTGGCCCCTGGCTCCGGTGCGGACGATGGCCTTGCCGGTCATGTGCACCTTAAGGTCGGCCGAGTCGAACATCTTGATGCCGAGGATGTCGTACTCGCGGCTGTTGCCGGCCCCGAGCGGCTCGGTCATGGTCGAGATACCGAGACCGAGGAGACGGCCGCGTTCCCTCGCCTCGCGCTGCTGCTCGCGGAAGTTGTCGTAGTCGATCGCCCGCAGCCCGACGTCCAGGCACTTGCCGTACTGACCGGAGTCGAGCAGGAAGCCGAACGGCGTCCGGTGCGGGAACTGATCGTCGCGCACGAAGTTCAGCCGCCGGAACGCGGCCTGGTCCATGCCCAGGTCATCCGCCGCCGCCTGGACCATCCGCTCCTGGAAGAACATTGCCTCGGTGACGCGGAACGAGCAGCGATAAGCGACGCCGCCCGGTGCTTTGTTGCTGTAGGTACCGCGGGCGGTGAGGTGCGCGGCCGGGATGTCGTAAGCCGCGAACGCGGAGTGCAGCAGGCCGATCTTGAACTTGCTCGGCTGCGCGTCGGAGAAGAACGCGCCGTGGTCGGCGTCGCAGTGCATCCGGACGCCGAGGATCTTGCCGTCCTTGCGCAGCGCCATCTCGCCGTCGAGGTAGATGTCGCGGGCGAATCCGGTGGAGATCAGGTTGCCCGACTTGTCCTCGATCCACTTGACCGGTCGCTCAAGCAGGATGGAGGCGAGGATCGAGCAGACGTAGCCGGGGTAGACAGGCACCTTGTTCCCGAAGCCGCCGCCGATGTCCGGGGAGATGATGCGGATCATGTGCTCCGGCAGCTCGGCGACCATCGCCACGGCCGCGCGGATGATGTGCGGCGCCTGCGTGGTCATATAGACCGTCAGCTTCGAGGTCGCCCGGTTGAAGTCCGCGATCGACCCGCAGCACTCGATCGGCGACGGATGCGAGCGCGGGTAGTGCAGCTTCAGCCTGGAGACGACATCGGCCTGCTCGAACGCCCGGTCGGTGCCGGCCCGGTCGCCGACCTCCCAGTCGTAGATGACGTTGTCGGGCTGGTTCTCCTTGTCATCGCGGATGACCGGGGCGCCATCGGCCACGGCCTGCGCCGGGCTGACGATAGCCGGGAGGGGCTCGTAGTCGACGACGATCGCCTCGCAGGCGTCCTTGGCGATGTAGGGGTCGTCGGCGATCACACAGGCCACTTCCTGACCCTGGAACCGGACCTTGTCCGTCGCCAGCACTGCCTGCGTGTCGTACGACAGGGTCGGCATCCAGGCCAGGTTGCGGGTCGCCATCATCTCGCCGGTCAGCACCAGGTGCACGCCGGGGACGTCCCACGCCTTGCTCGCATCGATCGACTTGATCCGCGCGTGGGCCAGCGGGCTGCGCAGGATCTCCATGTGCAGCATGCCGGGCAGCACGATGTCGTCGGTGTAGTTGCCCTTGCCGCGGATGAACCGGCTGTCCTCGACCCGCTTGCGGCTGGCGCCAAGGCCGCCGATCTTGATCTCGTCTACTGCCTGCGACATGTGCTCAGCCCTCCGACCGCAGCTTGTCCGCGGCCCATAGCACCGACTTGACGATGTTCTGGTAGCCCGTGCAGCGGCACAGGTTGCCCGAGAGCGCCCAGCGGATCTCCTCCTCGGTCGGGTCCGGGTTCCGGGCGAGCAGAGCCTTGGCGGCCATCATCATGCCGGGGGTGCAGAAGCCGCACTGCAGGCCGTGCTCCTCGCGGAAGCCCTCCTGCAGCGGGTGCAGCTCGCTCTGGCCGGCCAGACCCTCGACGGTCTCGATCTCGCGGCCGTCGGCCTGGACCGCGAGCATCGTGCAGGACTTGACGGCCTTGCCGTCCACGAGCACGGTGCAGGCGCCGCAGTTGGTGGTGTCGCACCCCATATGGGTGCCGGTCAGCCCGACGCCCTGCCGGATCAGGTGCGACAGCAGCAGCCGGGGCTCGACCTCGGCGATCTTCTTATCGCCGTTGATCGTGAACTTGATCCGCCGAACCGGGATCTGCTCGGCGTCGTCGCCGCGATCGGCATAGACCATCGTCATCGTCAGGCTGCCCTTTCCGCGTCGCTGTTTGCAGCACCGCCGTTTGCAGCACCGCCGTTTGCAGCACCGCCGTTTGCAGCACCGTTGTTTGCCGCGCCTCCCGCGCCGGCGAGGATTCGCCGGACGAACGTGGCGACCATGTGCCGCTTGTACTCCGCGCTCCCCCGGTGGTCGGTACGCGGGCGCGCCGCCTGCGCGGCGAGGTCGGCGGCCGCGCCGATGCTCTCCTCGGTGAGCGGCGTGCCGACCAGCGCGCTGGCCGCCTCCGCCGCGCTGATCGTGGATCCGCCCACCCCGGTCAGCGCGATGCCGGCCCTCGTGACCGAGCCGCCGGCGATCTCGAGCGAGACGGCGACGCCCACGGTCGCAAAGTCGCCGACCCGGCGCTCAAGCTTCAGGTACCCGCCGGCGCGCATGCCCTGCGCGGGCGGGATCACCGCCTCGACCACGATCTCGTCCAGATCAAGCACGTTCTCGAACGGCCCGGTCACGAAGGCCGCCATCGGGATGGAACGGCGGCCGCGCGGGCCCTGCGCCACGACTGAGCCACCGAGCGCGAGCACGACCGACGCCCAGTCACCCTGCGGGTCGGCGTGGCAGAGCGACCCCACCAGCGTGCCGCGGTTGCGCACGATCGGGTCGGCGATCAGCGGGGCGGCGGCCGCCATGGTCGGCTGGGTGGCGCGCAGTAGCTCCGAGCGCTCGAGGTCCACGTGCCGGCACAGCGCGCCAATCCGCAGCGTGCCGTCCGCATCGGCCTGGTGGTAGTCCAGCCCGGGGACATTGTTGATGTCGACGGCCAGCTCTGGCGACGCGAATCGCAGCTTCATCAGGGGCACCAGGCTCTGGCCCCCGGCCAGCACCTTGGCGCCGTCACCCCCGTCGTGCAGCAGCCCGATCGCCTCACTCAGTGAGCGCGGCGCCTCGTAACTGAACCGGGACGGGTACATGCGTTTCCTCCGGTCTGCGATGACGACGCCGGGCGTGGTTCACGCCTCACTCCGGGTCATCGTGGGTTTGGGGTACCGAGTTCGGGTCAGGAACCGCCACCGGCAGCGACTCGTAATCCGGATCCGGCCGTGGTTCCTGGTGAGGCGGCCAGGGTCCGGCGACTGGCTGTCCGGCGATCTTGAGGTAATCGATGAGCTCGGGCCAGGCCCAGACGGTCGGGCTCTTCCCAGTTTTCGGCGCGTGCTCGATGAGCTCGTACAGCCGTGGATTGCCCCGGCTGTGGCCATCGGACTCGATCCGCATGCGGCACGCTCCCGGCATCAGGGTCCCGACGGCAGCCCGGCAGGGCGCCGTCCATGCTGACGTGCATAGCACGATCCGCCGTTCTCCGCTCGGCCGCAACCAGCCAATAAGGAGATGCTTAAGACAGCAGCTTGGAGGTCTATATCGGCTTCTATTCTGATGTTCAGCATTTGACAGAGAATGCCCGCGCTAGCTCCAGATCGTCACGTATACCGGAGGCCGGAACCTGGAGGGCGGGATCCCGGCCGCCGGCGAGCGCATGAGCTGCATCGCCTCGGGTGTGCTGAGAAACCTCCGCAGCGCGCTGGCCGACGTGCTGCGGTGCTCCCGCTCCAGCGTGGTCACGTACCAGCACGCCTCGATCGGGAGCCCGGGCAGATCGACGAGCGCCAGTTCGCCGCGCCGCACCTGCTGCGATACCAGGTGCTCGACCGCCGGGGCGACGCCGCTGCCGTCGGCCGCCGCCGCCCAGGCGGCGGTCTGGCTGGGGAACACGCCGATGTTGCTCTCCGGCACGCCGAGCTGAGCCAGCAGCCGCCCGGTCTCGCTGGCCGGGTCGGCGCCGGCCGGATCGACGAGCCAGCGCCACTGCCGGGCCGACCCGCGCGGGCGGGAATGGCCGCCGGTAACGACTACCAGCCGGTACTTAAAGACCGGCTCACTGACGACGGGCAGGTCACCGGCAAGTCCGGGACCGATGGCGACGTCGGCCAGCCGGTTGGCGACCAGGACCGCGACCTCGCCGGAGGCGGCAACCCCGCTGGATACCTCGACCGAGCCGGAGAACCGGCGGGTGAACGCCTCCATCAGCGGCCCGGAGAGGAACTCCGCGAACGACGACGTGGCCACGACCCGCAACTGCTCCGGTGCGCCCTGCGCGGCGCGCACCGCAGCCTGCGCTTCGGCGCCCAGCACCACGATCTGCGACGCCGTCGACAGCAGCCGCGAGCCGCCGGGAGTCAGCGTCATCCCGCCGGGGCCGCGCGTGATCAGCTGATCTCCCAGGTGCTGGCGCAGCGCGGTCAGAGCCTGGGAGACGGCGGGCTCGCTGACGCCGAGCGCGCTGGCGGCGGCCGTGACCGAGCCAAGCCGGGCGACCAGAACAAACGCGTTGAGCTGGGTGAGGGTCATCGGGCTGTCCGCCCCGCCTGGCGGCGGCCGCGCGCGCTCGTACACTCGTGACGAAGGTGCTTGCCTGAGGGAGGGAACATGCAGGTTCCGGCCCACTGCGAGTATGAGCGAGCAGCCAGCGTCGAGCACGCGATCGCACTGCTCACCCGGTACGGCCCGGAGGCCCGGATCCTGGCCGGCGGGCACAGCCTGATTCCGATGATGAAGCTGCGCCTCGCGCAGCCTGAAGTGCTGATCGACATCAACGGGCTCACCGACCTCTGCTATATCACGGTAGCCGATCGGGAGCTGCGCATCGGCGCCCTGGCCCGGCACGCGCACCTGCTGGACTCGCAGGTCGCGGGCCAGTACTTCGCGATCCTGCATGACGCAGAGCGGGTGATAGCCGACCCGATCGTGCGCAACTGGGGCACCATCGGCGGGTCGCTCTGCCAGGCCGATCCGTCCGAGGACCTGTCAGCGGCCTTCGCGGCGGTGAAGGGAACCATGGTGATCGCGGGCCCGGACGGGATCCGGACCGTGTCGGCCAGGGAGTTCCACACGGGTCCGTACGAGACCCAGGTCGGCCCGGCCGAGCTGCTGACCGAGATCAGGCTGCCGGTCCGGCCGGGCGGCGGCAGCGCCTACCTCAAGGTCGCGCGCCGCGCCGGCGACTGGCCGGTGGGCGCGGCCGGCGCCGCGGTCTGGCTGGACGGCGAGATGATCATCGACGTCGGCATCGGCCTGACCGCGGTCGGCGCCGCTCACTTCGCGGCCGCGGAAGCCGAGGAATACCTCATCGGCGAGGCGGCGACCGCCGAGCGCCTGGCGCGAGCCGGGCAGATCGCGGCCGAGCACTGCCGTCCGGTCGGCGACCAGCGCGGGCCGGCTGACTACAAGCGGCACCTCGCCGGCGAGCTGACGGCGCGGGCACTGACGCTCGCGGTCCGCCGCGCGGGCGGGCTAGCCGACCGGGCCGGAAGTCCGGCGGCATGAGGGTCGCGATGACCGTGAACGGGACCGAGTACGTCCGGGAGGTCGAGCCGCGGCTGCTGCTGATCCACTTCCTGCGCGATGAGCTGAGGCTGACCGGCTCGCACTGGGGCTGCGACACCTCCAACTGCGGCGTGTGCGTGGTGTGGCTGGACGAGACGCCGGTCAAGTCGTGCACGGTGCTAGCCGCGATGGCTGACGGGCACCGGGTAATGACCGTGGAGGGCCTGTCCCGCGGCCAGCGACTCGACCCGGTACAGCAGGGTTTTGCCGCCTGCCATGGCTTGCAGTGCGGCTTCTGCACGCCCGGCATGATGCTGACCGCGCGCTGGCTGCTGAACCGGAACCCGCATCCGACCGCCGCCGAGATCCGCGAGGCGATCTCGGGCCAGGTCTGCCGCTGCACGGGCTACGAGAACATCGTCAGGTCAGTCCTCTGGGCCAGCGAGGCCGAGCGGGCACAGTCCGAGGGGGCACAGTCCGAGGGGGCACAGTGACCACCGGCTATTCGGCGATCCCGCGCAAGGAAGACGCGCGTTTCATCCGGGGCCTGGGCACCTACGTGGACGACATCAGCCTGCCTGGCATGCTGCACGGGGCGATCCTGCGCAGTCCCTACGCGCACGCGGTCATCCGCTCGGTCGATGTCGCGGCGGCACTGGCGCATCCGATGGTCGAGGCGGTGCTGACCGGCGAGGATCTCGCCGCCCAGGGTCTTGCCTGGATGCCCACCCTGTCCGGTGACGTGCAGGCGGTGCTGGCCACCGACAAGGTGCGGTTCCAGGGCCAGGAAGTCGCGTTCGTCGTCGCCAGGGACCGGTACTCGGCCCGCGACGCGCTGGCCCTGATCGACGTCGACTACGAGCCGCTGCCGCCGGTGATCGACGCCCGCACGGCCCTCGCGCCGGGCGCCCCGGTGATCCGCGATGACCTGCCGGGCAAGCAGGACAACCACATCTTCGACTGGGCCGCCGGGGACGAGCGGGCGACCGCCGCTGCCTTTGACGACGCCGACGTGACGGTGAGCTGCGACATGGTCTACCCGCGTTCCCATCCTGCGCCGCTGGAGACCTGCGGCATGGTCGCGGACGTGGATGCGGTGAGCGGGAAGCTGACCCTCTGGTCGACCAGCCAGGCGCCGCACGCGCACCGCACGATGTACGCGACGGTCACCGGACTGCCCGAGCACAAGATCAGGATCGTGTCGCCGGATCTCGGCGGTGGTTTCGGCAACAAGGTGCCGATCTATCCCGGCTACCTGTGCGCGGTCGTGGCCGCCATGCAGACCGGCAGGCCGGTGAAGTGGATGGAGGACCGGTCGGAGAACCTCATGTCCGGGTCGTTCGCGCGCGACTATCACATGCACGGCGAGATCGCCGCGACCCGCGACGGGAAGATTCTCGCGCTGCGGGCGCGCGTGCTGGCCGATCACGGCGCGTTCAACGCGACCGCGCAGCCGACCAAGTTCCCGGCCGGGTTCTTCCACATCTTCACGGGCTCTTACGACCTGCGCGCCGCCCACTGCCAGGTGACCGGCGTCTACACGTCCAAGGCGCCCGGCGGCGTGGCCTACTCCTGTTCGTTCCGCGTGACCGAAGCGGTCTACCTGGTAGAACGGCTGGTCGACATGCTGGCCCGCGAGCTCGGCGCCGATCCCGCCGAGCTTCGGATGCGCAACCTGCTGCAGCCCGAGCAGTTTCCCTACACCGCGCCGACCGGCTGGCAGTACGACTCGGGCGACTACCCGCGCGCGCTGCGGCTGGCGCTTGAGATGGCGGGCTACGACGGCCTGCGCGCCGAGCAGGCTGAGCGCCGCGAGCGCGGCGAGTACATGGGGATCGGGCTGAGCTTCTTCACCGAGGGCGTCGGCGCCGGGCCGCGCGAGCACATGGACATCCTCGGCCTGGGCATGGCCGACGGAGCTGACCTGCGGGTCCACCCGACGGGCAAGGCCGTGCTGGCGATCTCGGTGCAGACTCAGGGTCAGGGGCACGAGACGACGTTCGCCCAGCTGGTCGCCCACGAGCTCGGCCTGTCGCCCGACGATGTCGACGTGGTGCACGGCGATACCGACCGGACCCCGTTCGGCCTCGGGACATACGGCTCCAGGTCAACGCCGGTATCCGGGGCCGCCGCGGTGGTCGCCGCGCGGCGGGTGCGGGACAAGGCGAGGCTCGTGGCGGCCGCAATGCTGGAGGTCGCAGCGGACGACCTCGAGTGGGCCGACGGCGCCTGGCGCGTCCGCGGCGATCCCGAGCAGGCGCGCACGATCCCGGAGATCGCGATGGCGGCGCACTCCTCGCTCGCACTGCCTGACGGAGTCGAGGGACACCTGGACGCGTCGGTGGTCTACAACCCGCCCAACCTGACCTTCCCGTTCGGCGCCTATATCTGCGTGACGGACGTCGACCCGGGGACCGGCGAGGTCAAGGTGCGGCGGTTCATCGCGGTGGACGACTGCGGCGTGCGGATCAACCCGATGATCGTGGAGGGCCAGGTCCATCGCGGGCTGGCCGACGGCATCGGGGTCGCCCTGATGCAGTCCATCGTGTTCGACTCCATCGGGAACTGCCTGGGCGGCTCGTTCATGGACTACCTGCTGCCCACCGCGATGGAGTGCCCGTCCTGGGAGCTCGGCGCGACCGTGACGCCATCGCCGCACCACCCCGTCGGCGCCAAGGGCATCGGGGAATCCGCGACCGTAGGCTCGCCCCCGGCGGTGGTGAACTCGGTCATTGACGCGCTGGCGCCGTTTGACGTGAAACATGCAGACATGCCGCTCACCCCGGCCAATGTCTGGCGGGCGATCCAGGGCCGGCCAGTGCGCCCGGATCTGGCGGTCGAGTGAGGACTAGCGTCGGGGGCACGCCCGGGGTTAGCGGATGATGGAAATATGAGTGAGCTCGCGGAACAGCTGCCTGACGTCCCGACCTTGCTTGCCCAGCTGGACCAGGCCAGCTATCTGGCCGACGAGCCGCTCGGCACGGCGCTGTTCCTCGCTGCCCGGATGGGCCAGCCGATCCTCCTGGAGGGCGAGCCGGGCGTCGGCAAGACCGAGGCCGCCAAGGCGCTGGCCGAGGTACTCGACACGCCGCTGATCCGCCTGCAGTGCTACGAGGGCCTGACCTCGGCCGAGGCCCTCTACGAGTGGAACTATCCGCGCCAGCTGCTCGCGATCCGGCTGGCCGAGGCGCGGGGCGAGTCCCCGCGCGAGGCCGACCTGTTCAGCGACGACTATCTGCTGAACGACCGCTCCTCGCGGCGCTTGATCACCCTGGGCCGCGCCCGGCCGTCCTGCTCATCGATGAGGTGGACCGTGGCGACGACGAGTTCGAGGCGTTCCTCTTCGAGCTGCTAGCCGAGTCGGCGGTGACGATTCCCGAGCTTGGCACCCGGCGGGCCACCTACCCGCCGGTCGTCGTGCTGACCTCGAACCGGACCAGGGACCTGCACGACGCGCTCAAGCGGCGCTGCCTGTACCACTGGATCGACTATCCGGACACCGAGCGGGTCGCGGCGATCATCCGGCGCCGGGTCCCGGCGGCCTCGGTACGGCTCGCCGGCCAGGTCGCGCGGGGTGTCGCCACGCTGCGCGGCCTGGATCTGACCAAGCCACCGGGGGTGGCCGAGGCCATCAGCTGGGCGACCGCGCTGAACGTGCTCGGAGTCCTCGAGCTCGACGCCCGGGCGGCCCAGCAGACCGCGGGAGCGGTGCTGAAGTACGCCGACGACCTGCGGACGGCCAAGCGGGCCGACTTCGCCGCGCTGGTCAGCCACGATGGAATCGATGGCTGACGACCTGGCGGCGGTAGCCGCAGGGTTTGGCGCGGTGCTGCGCCGGGCCGGACTGCCGGTGGGGCCCGGCCGCAGCGAGCGGTTCGCCGCAGCGGTGACGCTGGTGCGCCCGGTCACCGCGCCTGAGCTGCTGAATTGCGCGCTCGCGACACTTGTGTCCAGTAAGGACCAGGCCGATGTGCTGCGCGCGGTGTTCGCCGATGTCTTCGGTCAGTCGCCCGACGGACCTTCTCGCGCGACCAACGGGCCGGATCCGGCCGAACGTCCGCAGTCCCAGGACCTGACCGACGCGGCGACTGCGGCGCGGATGCACGCCAGCGTCGTCACCGCGATCCGCGAAGCCGGATCGGCCGCTGCGGACGACTCCGGCGACGCTGACGACCCGGAGATCAGCCGGCCGTACCTCGGCAGCCCGCTCGAGCGGCTGTCCGGCACTGACTTCGCCGACCTGTCCGACGAGGAACTCGCGGAGCTTGCCGTCCTCATGAGCCGGCTGACCCTCGCCGTCCCCCCGCGCCGGTCCAGGCGGCACCGGCCCGGGCCGGGAGGAAGGCACACGGACATGCGGGCCAGCCTCCGCGAAGCGCGGCGGACCGGCGGGGATGTGTTCCGCCTCATCGGGCGGGTGCCGCTCACGCGGCCGCGGAGGCTGGTGGTCCTGTGCGATATCTCCGGATCGATGGAGCCCTACGCGCGGGCCATGATCCAGCTCCTGTACTGCGCGGCCGGCGGGGCCCGCGCCGAGGTCTTCAGCTTCGCGACCAGGCTGACCCGCCTGACGCCCGCCCTCGCGCGATCCTCGCCGACGGCCGCGCTGCGCGAGGCCGGTCAGGCCGCGCCGGACTGGCTGGGCGGGACCCGGCTCGGGGTGGCGCTCAGGGAGTTCAACGACTCGTATGGACGGCGCGGACTGGCGAGGGGCGCGGTGGTGCTCATCATTTCCGACGGCTGGGACACCGGCGATCCGGCGCTCGTAGAGAGGGAGATGGAACGGCTCTCCCTGGTCGCCTACCGGATCGTGTGGGTGAACCCGCGGACGAAGAGCGCTGCCTACGAGCCGCTCGCGGGCGGGATGGCAGCCGCCTGGCCGCACTGCGACGCGGTCGTCAGCGGCCACACGGTCAAGGCGCTCGCCCAGCTTTCGGCGGCTCTGGCCGACCCAGTGAGGCGGCGGGCCGAGATCCGGCCCGCCGCCTGATTGCGCCGCAGGTCAGCTGGCCATCTCCCGGGCGAGCTTTGCGATATGCGCGATCTGGGCCGCGTGCGCGCGGAAGAACTGGGCCCGGTGCGCAAGCTGGATCGGCTCGAGGACCGCGACCACGGGCCGGGCACAGGTCGCAAAGACGCGGTTCTCATGAACTTGATCTGCCTTGAGCCCGGCGCTGCTGGTAGCCGACTGATTCAGCGTGTCCGCCCAGGCGAAGTATCCGGCAAAGAGCGGGTTGGCGGCATGCAAGGTCTGCGTGGCGTCGCTGGCCGGGACGCCGTGGGCTTCAAGGCAGCGAGCGAACGCCGGCTGGGTCGCGGAGATCCGGTGCGAGCTCTGGATTGCGCTGACGATGTTCATCCAGGCGGCAGCCAGGCTCGAGGCGGCCCTGTCGACTCGGGTGACGGCCCCGGCGTACCGCGCGGTGCAGCTCGCCTGGAGCCGGCCCATGGCGTTCAACCGACTGGTGGTGGGATCCCTGGCGACCAGATACTGCGAGGTGAAGTAGTACTGGCCCGGATGCCTGACGAGCTGCGCCAGGTCGGGGAACTGGCTGCTCCGGAATGACAGCTGGTACAGCTGCATGGACCCGCGGAAGGCCGGCTGGGGAAAGCCGCCGGCGGCCAGGCAGGGATCGATGTCCTTGGCCTTGATCTTGTCCTGAGTCCAGGCGAATGCCAGGCCCTCGGTGTAGGTGGCTCCGCTGGCCGGGAAGTACCAGTCAAGCGCCTCGGTGGCCAGCTGCATGCTGGCCGGTGACGCGTAGGGGCCGGCGGCCGGACTCGATCGCGGCGACGAGCGCGGATGCGCAGGACCGGATGAGCCCTGGCCGACCACGACGACGATGGCGATCAGCGCAACGACGCTGGCGGCCGCCGCGACCGGGGTCAGGATGCGCCGCGCGGAGGCGCGGGGTGCGCGCCCGCCCAGCTGCAGCTGCAGCTGCGGGATGTCGGCGGGAGTGATCTCGGCCGCCGCTGCGGAGGCATCGCGGAAGATCCGCTCCTCAAGGTCCATCATTCAGCTCTCTCCTAGCATTCGGCCGAGCGCAGACAAGGCCCGGTGGGTTGTGGACCTGACAGTGCTCGGGCCGATCCCCATGAGGCGCGCGACCTCTGCTTCCGGTTCGTGAAGGTAGAAGCGGAGAATCAGGACCTCGCGCTGCCGGGTCGGCAGGCGCCGGATCGCCATGAGCACCGACTGCTGTTCCTCGCCGGCCAGCACGGCCGATTCGGCCGACGCCACCGGGGGTTCATGCAGCGGGCGTTTGATCCGGACCCGGCGCCACCGGATCACCGATCTGCAGCCGTTGAGAACGGACGTCCTCAGGTACGGCAGAGCCTGCTCCGGCTCGGACAGCCGGGCCCAGTTCCGGTAAAGGCCGCAGAAGGCATCCTGGACGACGTCCTCGGCGCCCTCGCGGTCGCCGAGCATGACGTGTGCCAGCCTGGTCAGCGACAGTGCGTGCGCCGCGTAGAGGTCGGCGACGCTGTCCCTGGCCGGCTTGCCGAACACGGATCTGCTCAGTGCCGCGAACGCTTCCGGCCGGTCCAGGCTCGCCGAATCGGTG
>Ga0210390_10003889_pt1 | contig 12735 bp, 9 predicted proteins | sample IncBWH11OmetaG_FD_161050 | JGI IMG/M metagenome (GOLD analysis project Ga0210390, IMG submission 161050) | Forest soil microbial communities from Barre Woods Harvard Forest LTER site, Petersham, Massachusetts, United States - Inc-BW-H-11-O ...
CAATTTTGAAAGCTATCGACACGCGGTCGATCTACATTACTTCTATTGATTCCTTCGGTACCGCGTTCTCCGCGTCGCGATACACGCGAACATAGCCAACCCCACCACCACAGAAACGTACAATTGTAACGATCACTGTGAGTTACGAGACTTTGGCTATGATCCAAATACCTTATCGGCCTGGTCGCTGAAAATCTGTACAACCCGGTTACCGGGCAGTGCCGAGGGACTACAACTTTTGTGTCGAATGAGGAAAGAACCCCGGCGGGTCATCCGGGATTTTGTGTTGCAGGATGTGACGCGTGGGAAAGAATCAGAGCATGGCGACTTTGCCGTTGCCTACGTCGTACATCGCAGCGCGAATCGCCAGTTTCTTCTGCTTCACAAGATCACCCAGCACGGGTGAAGCGTCGCGCAGGATAGACGCCTGCAGCATGGCATTTTGCCGGCTGGCGGTCGTCAGATCGCCATTGGCCCCGGCGATTGCGGGGTGGATGTACTGATAAAGAGTGCTGATCTGGCCTGGCACAGCCTTGCCTGCGATGGTCGCCTTAACTGCTCCGCAGTTGGTATGTCCAAGCACCAGCAGTGCTTTGACTCCCAGTACGGCGGCGCCATATTCGAGGCTGGCAATGGTGTCCGGGGTGGCGACGTTGCCAGCCACGCGCGCCACAAAGACATGACCGATGCTCTGGTCGAAAATCAATTCGACCGGCACCCGGGAGTCTGAGCAGGAAAGCACCGCGGCGAATGGTTCCTGGTGCTCCTCCGAGTCCGCTTTGAGGATATCCAGATCCTCTTGGAAGGAGATCAACTTCTGCGCCAGGTAACGCTGGTTTCCTTCGGCCAGTAGACTGAGTGCACGATCTGGTGTCTCTGGCCTCTGGATGGTGTCGCGCTGCGGCTGGTACATTGCCCGGGCGGAGGTACTGGTAAGACCTGCAAGGCTCCATGCGGCAAGCTTAAGAAACTCTCTGCGTCGGTTATCGTTTCCCCGGATCATCTTTCCTCCTGGTAATCTCAGACCTGCGACTAAGAGTATCGTTTCTGGCCACGCTTTACGCAAATCAGAACGTTTTTTCCCGCCAGGGATTTTCCTTTGAAGGGGAGCGCTGAGGTTCTCGAGTGCGGTTACTATGGTCGGCGAAGTCGCTCAAAGTCAGGAGCGGTGCCTGATGCTGCACCTAAAGTGACTGGAGAAGAGCGGCCGAGCGGCGCGGAACCCAAGCGTCAGGGGAAGGTCTGCAAAACCCTTTTATGCTGGTTCGATTCCGCCCCGCGCCTGCACCCGTATTCCTAAAGCGAGCGCAGGAAATTCAGCAAATCCTGTTGCTGTTGATTATTCAATCGTTCAAACAGGCGGATCACGCTGTTGGCCTCAGAACCGGGACCGGCATGCGCTTGTATGGCTGTGACCAGGCCACCATTCGCGGGCATAGCCCGGCCGTCGTGAAGAAAGAAGATCCGCTGTCCCAAACCCCACAATGGCGCGGTGCGGAATTCATCCGGACCCGCTGTGCCCTGGGACACATTATCAGCCAGTCCCGAACCCATGTGATGGACCAGGAGATCTGAAAACAGCGCGACGTTTTGCTTGCTCAGGCTGGCAGCGAAAGCGGAGCTGCCGGTCTCGAGAGACGGAGTGTGGCACAGGTTGCAGTGGACCTGGGTGAACAAAGACTGGCCATTCTCGATGGATCGTGGCGAAGGGTTGCCAGGAATACCTTGGGTGGATGGGATGGGAGGCGCGGAAAGGCGCATAAAGTTGGAGAAAGCCACCACGTCGCTTAAGATCTCCGCCCCCGACGCGGGAAAATTAGTCGTATCCTCGGGCGTGGGATTGAAGAGACAGGAGGGGGGAGGCAGCATGCGTTCGTCAGGGAAAAGCTCGTTGGTAACGCCCAATTCGACGTTATAGGCTTCTCCGGCAAATATCTCGACGGACTTGTTCTGTGCTTTCCAGCCGAAGCGGGTGATGGTTCCATCGTTGCCGCTGATATTGGGATGGCCTGAAATTCCCAGAACCTGCTTGAGTGCAGGGTGCGTGGCCATGTTGGCGTAGAGCGCGGCTTCCGGGATGTTCTCGATCAAGCCGGCGCCAAAGATCGGCGTGGGAATGCGGAAGATCAGGTTCCCCAGCGTTTCCATTTGGGCAAAGTCGGGCTGGGCCATGTTACAACCGGGAGCGTCGCCGCGCCCGGCGATGGTGAAGGCATCGTGGACCCCGCCATCGGGCGTCTGGCTCAAGTTGCCGTTGGCGTTCAGCTTGAAGGGGAAACGCGGCTCCCGCACCGGCCCGGTAGCGGTGATGAAGGCAGGGATGGTGTTGGTTGCGCCATCGACGTTGGCGGCAGCAATCTGCGGGTTGTTGCCTGGGCTGCTGCCCCCGGTTGCCGGCTGCGAATGGCAGCTGCCGCAACTGTTGGAGTTGTAAGCCGGGCCGAGGCCAGAGTCCGTTTCCCCGGCTATGGTTCCACTAACGGAATCGATCGCGGTGAAGCGGGAAGACCCATCCTGAAAGTAGGCAAGCTCGCTGGCGGAGAGGCCGGAGAGGGGAGGGCCGGCGTTTGCGGCTCCGCCACGAACCCCAGGGTCGGTGGCTGCTGCACCGAGGGCGTTCACCGTGGGTGTGAGTCCGGTGGATACCAGTAAGAGCGAGCCGGCCGAAACTGCGGCACAGCATAAACACGTCAGGAATTCTTTGCGCATACTCTGCACTCCTCGGGCGTTCAAATGGGGCATACACAATGTGGCAAAAGAAGGCATACCTGGGCGCCATCGCGAAGGTCGCGACGATATGCCGCTTCGGCTCTTCTACGGGCGGTGAAGGCTGACGTTGACTGGAGTCACCAGCCTGGTGGTGTTGGGAAAACCAATCCTCGCGCTTTAAGGAACTGCGATGGTTATCTGTCAGTTCAAGAAAATCTTCGGCGAGGCAGGGGAGACTGCGATGACACGGTCTTCCGGGTGACGGTACTTAAGTTAGGAGGCATATCATTTCGGAACACGCATAGCAGGACAGGTCATCCACTGCCTGCGCTGAAAAATTCACCGGTCAAGTATTTCTCGCGGACCGGGGTGTCGAGAGCCTGCGGCCCGCCTAAGAAGGTGAAAATGCAGTGGATGAAGGTTGAGTGGGTGGCCCACTCAAAGTCTGAGGGTTCTATTTTCGACAGAGCCAAGCGTAGCGGAGTGAGTCCGGTTCCATCAGCGCGAATTTTGGGCCGCGGTTCGCTCAAGTTAAGATTCGTGAGGACCCGATCTCGCGCGATAAATGGAGGAAGTGCGTGCAAAAGAAGTTGTTGGTAGTGGGTAGCATCAACATCGACCTGGTTGCATTTGCTGACCGGCTCCCCGCTCCGGGGGAGACCATTCTTGGCAACACCTTCGATGTGTACAACGGAGGTAAGGGCGCCAACCAGGCAGTCGCGGTTGCCAAGCTGGGTGCAGCGGTAGAGATGATTGCGTGTCTGGGGACTGACCTTTTCACCGAGCGGCTGCTGTCGGGCCTGAAGACCGCCGGCGTAGATACCCACTCGGTCCAGATCGTTGCCGGTCCATGCGGAGTAGCGCAAATCTCCAGGGCGGGGAGCGGGGAGAACTCCATCGTCGTGATCCCGGGGGCGAATCGGCTGGTTTCTGCGGGGTTGATCGATGCCCACGTGGAGGTGGTACGCAGGGCCAGCATGATTCTGGTGCAACTGGAAACCCCACTGGAAGCGGTCATGCGCCTGGCCGAGCAGGCATGGGAGGCCAAGACTGCATTGATGCTTGATCCTGCACCCGCGCGGCCGTTGCCGCAGTTGTTGCTCAGTCGTACCACCTGGCTTACGCCCAACGAAACCGAGGCGCAGACGCTCCTCGGGCGGATCAATATCGAACCTTCCGAGGCTGCCGAAAAGCTCCTGGCGATGGGGGTGCGGAATGTTGCCCTCAAGCTGGGTTCGCAGGGAGTCTTTCTGGCCGGTCGCGATTGCCCTGCCCAGCGGGTGCCGGCATTCACGGTAAACGCCGTTGATACCACGGCCGCAGGCGACTGCTTCAACGCTGCCTTCGCGGTTGCCCTCACCCGGGGAAAGCTGCCTGCAGAAGCAGCTCGCTATGGGGCCGCGGCCGCGGCGATTTCAGTTACCCGTGCCGGTGCTCAACCTTCGCTGCCTACTTCGGCTGAAGTCGAAGCCTTTCTCGCGCAGGCAAACTAAGGCCGCGCGTTTCTTGGGGCGAAGTCACTCCGCCCTCTCGCTCCAGACGCTACAGAGAGCGCAAGAAGTTCAGCAAATCCTGCTGTTGTTGATGTTCAATTGCTGAAACAGATTGATCACGCTTTTGGCCTCCGAACCGGAACCGCTATGCTCCTGAATCGCCGTGAGCAGACCACCGTTGGAGAGTGTGGCGCGGCCGTCGTGAAGAAAGAAAATCCGCTGGCCTAAACCCCATAACGGAGCGGTGCGGAATTCGTCTGGCCCGGCTGTACCCTGAGTAACATTGTCTGCCAGTCCCGAGCCCATGTGGTGTAGCAACAGATCTGAATAGAGCGCAGCGCTTTGATTGCTGAGTCCCGCAGCGAAGGAGGAAGTCCCCGTCTGCAGTGCGGGAGTGTGACACAGATTACAGTGGACCTGGGTAAACAAGGCCTGACCGTCGGCGATCGATTGCGGCGAGGGGCTTCCCGGGATGCCGAGCGTGGATGGTGTGGGAGCCGCCAGGAAGCGGATGAAATTCGAAAAAGCCACGATGTCGCTCAGGACCGCCGCACCCGATGCGGGGAAGTTCGTCGTATCCTCTGGCGTGGGATTGAAGAGACAGGAAGAAGGAGGCAGCGAACGTTCTTCAGGGAAAAGCTCGTTGCTTACGCCCATTTCGACGTTATAGGCCTCGCCGGAAAACATCGCCACCGACTTGTTCTGCGCTTTCCAGCCCTCCTGCAGTTCCATTTCATCGATGAAACGCATGATGAAGACGATCCGTTGTTTCGGGGAGAGAGACTTCAACGCCAATTGGACTCGGTCGGCTTGCTCTTCAGCCAACAGACGTGTTTCCGGCGACGGTTCCGGGCTGGTGAGCGAGGATTTTGCGTCGCTCAGCTTCACCGCAGTGAGATCGGCGCTTTTCCAAAAATGCGGTTTTTGCAGGCGCTGATAATCACGCGTCACATTCAAGGCAATCGTAAACAGCCAGGTGCTCACACTGCAGTCACCGCGAAAACTCTCTCGCGCCCGGTACGCTTTTAGAAAACAGTCTTGAACAATTGTCTCGGCAAGATCGTGGTCGCCTGTGGAAAGGCTCACCAGCCGAAGCAATCTTGCCCGATAGGTGTTGACGAGCAAGTCAACGTCATCCAGTTCCGAAATATTGAGGCTCCCGGTTCAACGTGGGAAGGTCATGTCTTTCAGTCGTGTCTGGATAGACGGGTATTGCAATGTGTCTGACTACGCCTGGTGTAGTTTGGGTGGTTTTTAATCAGCGCCGCGGGCGTGCAAGGGAAGCCCGGCCTGAAAGACGACCAGATCGTCCGCACGCGTTTCGAGGACAAATTGCGCGCCGCTGGGCGCAAACGAGATCGAGCCGCGATGGAGCGATTTGCTCTTTCCGACAGACGTCAGGGTGGCGGAACCTTGCAATACGATCAGGGCCTTCGGGCCGTAGGTGGCCTCGCCGGCGTAGCGGCCACGTGGGGGGAGCGCGATGCGGCTCAGCTCAAACTCGTCCGCCGGGGTGCGATAAACCCGTTGCTCGGGGCTCAACTGGATGCCGCTGAAGACCTCGGGAGTGCCGCCCTCGAAGGTAAGAATTTTCAGCAATTCCGGCACATCGACGTGTTTGGTCGTGAGTCCTCCGCGCAGTACGTTGTCGGAGTTGGCCATCAACTCAACGTTCACACCCTCAAGGTATGCGTGCAGAACGCCGGCCGGCTGGAAGGTGCCTTGTCCCGGCTGCAGGTGCACCAGGTTCAGCAGATAGACGCTGAAGATGCCGCGATCGCGATGGCCGCCGGGCAAGGGAAAATGTTCCGCCGCCCGCAATGCCCAGTAATCCGGGCTCTCTTTGCCTGTGGGAGCCTTTTCCCGTAGCCTCGCGAGCAGCTCATCGAGCAGCAGGTCCACTTGCTCCTGGGGTATGGTCATGACGTTGCTGTAGAGCTCGCGAAGCAAGCCGCGCCGCGTCTCATGATCGTGGCCGGCAGCTTTCAGACGCTGGCTAAACGCAGGCATCAGCGGACCGAGTTCCACAGTACGGTCGAGGGTTTCGGCGATCTGTTCCAGCGGCCTGAAACCGTGCAGCATCCAGAAATCTGTGAGCGCCACACCGACTTCCGGCTTGTGGTTATCGTCTTTGTAGTTCCTGTTGCCGGCGTCGATGGGCACGCCCTCGGCGTTCTCTCGCGCAAAGCCCTGCTTCGCCTGCACCAGGGTGGGGTGCGCCTGGATGGAGAGCATTTTACGCACATCAAGAACTTTGAACAGATAAGGCAGCCGGCCGTGGAAATGGGTGCTCACCGCCGGGCCGAGAATGGCCTCGGGCGCTTCCGCGATGAACTGATCGAGAGGTTCCTGGCCACTCTCCGTTTCAACCATCGAGGGCGCCTTGGTATGGGCGCCTATCCACAGTTCGGCGTAGGGTCTGCGGGTTGCATTTTCAATCCCTAAAAGATCGGGGATAAAGTTGTGGCCGCCCCAATCGTAATGTTGCACCGCGCCGCGCAGGGTGAGTACGTCCAGATCAGCCATGAACGGCCTTCTCCATGTTGCGCAGGATACCGCCCGGCTCTTCGATTCCCATAGCGGCCATAGCATCGGCGCGGCTCTGCGTGTCGGCGACCGCGTAAATCCGCAGCTCATCAGCGTTTCCCGAAGGCCGCACGTGGGCCACCTCGCCGTTGGTAAAAAGAATGCGCACTCCATCGGTGTAATCCACCCGGTCGATGCCGGCGAAGCCCAAGGCCGGGGTAAAGAACTGTGCCAGATCTTTTTTGATCGCTTGCGCCTCGGCCGGAGGAGAAAATCGGGCGACAATTTTCAGCGCAGTTGGCCGCGGAAATTGTTTGAGCAGAGCAGCGCGGCTGAAACGCTTTGGCAAACGGGAGAAGAGATCAATCAGTGCAAGCCCACTTTGTTCCGCCGCGAATAGAACGCCCAGGATGGGCAAACCGGCGTCCCTGGTGAGCAGGGGCGACAGAATGGCCCCGTTGCGGGAAAACGGCGAGCCGGTCAGAAAGCCGCCATTGGGCTCCCATCCGCAAACGCGTTTTTTCCCCTTAGCTAACGCAGCCTCCATGCCGGCAATCACAAAAGGAGAACCGATGCGCGTCTTGGGCTCAACCACCGAGGCGAGCGGCCCCCGATCGATGGCGTCGTTGCAGCTGATAGGGACGACCACCGCGTCCGCTTGCAGGTACGCAGCCACCACCATGCCTACCAGGTCGCCACCGAAAAATTGCACCCGGCCGGTTTTTGCATCCACTCCCAAAACCAGGGGGCGGTCGCTATCGCCGTCAGTAGAAACAACCGCGTCGAGCGGTCCGCCGCCGGCGGCTTCGTCGGCCAGGGCTTGGATCACGGCGAGTTGCGCGGCGTCGATATTCTCTGTGTCGATCGGAACGAAGGTCTCACTGCGCCCGCCTGTCACTACCTCTGCGTTGAGTTGCTCCAGGATCTCCACCAGCAAATCGCGTCCAACAGCGGAATGCTGGTAGACGAGAATGCGCCTGCCTTTAAGCGATGACCCGGCAAAGAAGCGAGTGAACCTATCCGTGTAAGCGGCGCGCGCCTCGCCCTGCTCCTTTGGAAGCGCCTGGTGACCGCTCTTGAGCATGCCGCGATGGTCAAATCGCGATTGATCCCACGGCTGCTCGTAGAGCTTCTTTCGCACCAGTCTTACCCGCTCGTTGATGGGCGCCTCTTGTTCCTTGAGCAATTCACCCCGGCTGCTGTTGGTCTTGTATCCGTTGCGGTCGAAAGGGATGTGGCTGCCGGTTACCATGATGCTGCCTTTGCCGCGCGACAAGGCATAGCTGGCCAGCGCAGGAGTAGGAATGCGGCCCAGGTTGACCGCCTTCATCCCGGCATCGACGATGGCGGCGGCAATGGCTTGTGCAATCTCACCCCGGCCTTGTTCCTGGCTCACGAATTCGCTCGAGCTGGGGCGCAGGTCATACGCGAAATAGAAGGGGTCGCCGTGCTGGATACCGCCCTCGGCGAGGGATAGCGACTGCAGGTATTCCAACTCAGCCAGCGCGTTGAGGTAGACCTCGAGTTGAGTCAGGTCCACGACTTTGCCCCGCCGGCCGCTGGTTCCGAAACCCAACTCCTGTGGCTCGTAGTTCAGCCGCGAGCGGAGCGAATCCGTGTTCGTTGCTACGCCCATCTTTGCTACACCTATGTCTGGTCCCTGCATACGTGTCTATATTAGCTGGGGCGTTGGAAGGCGGTATTCCCAAAGCGTCGTATGGTTATCCGGGGTCCTGATTTAGACTCGCAGCCATGATCCCACATTCGCCGGTGTACCTTGTTGGCCCCTTGCTCCTGTTGGGCGGAGTCGCGGCGGCGGCGCAACAGCCTGCGGGGGCACGCCAGGTGTTTGATGGCGCCATGCTTCCCGGGGTACAAGTAGTTACCTTTGAGCATAGCGACGCCCTGTTTCCGATAAACCGGGTGCCGCGTAGTAAAACAGTCCAGCCCCTCCCGCCGGCAGCGACGAGATTGAAGAATGTGCGCTTTCAGTCCCGCGGTACCGAGTATGACCTGTTCGACTACCTCGCTGACAATCGGGTCGCGGGCCTGCTCATTCTCAAAGACGGCAAGGTGGTTCTGGAGGATTATGAACTCGGCGCCGGGCCGGATACGCGCTGGATTTCGTTCTCCATGGCCAAGTCCATTTCCTCGACTCTGGTCGGCGCAGCGCTCAAGCAGGGGTTGATCGTCAGCCTGGATGATCCCTTGACCCGCTACCTTCCCCAGCTCAAGGGTGGTGCTTACGAGGGTGTGAGCGTTCGCAATATCCTGCAAATGGCTTCGGGCGTGAAATGGGATGAGACCTATACCGACCCGCGCTCCGACCGCAGAAAGCTGCTGGATATCCAACTGGAGGAAAAGCCGGGTGGCATTCTGGACTACATGAATGGCCGCTCGAGGGTGGGTCCGCCGGGCTCGATCTGGAACTACAGCACAGGCGAGTCGTTTTTGGTGGGAGCCTTGCTCGAAGCAGCGACCCATAAGCCGCTCGCGACCTATCTTTCTGAGACGCTCTGGTCACGGCTCGGCATGGAGCGGGATGCTACCTGGTGGGTGGAATCTCCAGGGGGCATGGGGCTGGCCGGCAGTGGCCTCGGCGCCACCTTGCGGGATTACGGCCGCCTTGGCCTGCTGGTGCAACGGGATGGCTTTATCGGCAGTGAGCAGATCGTGCCTGCGGGATGGTTTGAAGAGGCCGGAAGGGCGCACACGATTGGGGGAAACCCGGTTGACTATGGATATTTATGGTGGCCCATTCCCGCAGGGGATCCGATCCATCGCGGTGCCTTTGAGGCGCGGGGCATCTTTGGTCAGCACATGTATATAAATCCGAAGGAAAAAGTGGTGATTGTGGTGCTGAGCGCGCGGCCTAAACCAGAAGCTGCCTTGAGTCCGTTAGACGATGTGCCGTTTTTCGCGGCGGTGGTGAAGGCCCTGCAGTAGCTTGCAAGGCAGTTAGCGGGGCTTCGGTCTAAGATTTTCGCCTATCCACGAACATGGGTGCCCCATATCCCGCTCGTTTTTTGCGAGATGTGGGATTCCATTGCTCTTGCCCCAAAACGCTTGATACCCAATCAACAGCCTGTTTGTGGATAGGCAAGGTCTTAGCCCGACTAAAGCCATGCCCGTACCCTTCACTAACCTGCGCGCTCAATCAGGAACTGATGGGCGGCGATGCTGGCGGCGCCGCGCACCAGGAAGTCCATTTCCACGGACTTGAATTCCAGCCGGGTAGTGGAAAGCAGGTGGGGCATGATGTTGCTTTCGATGGCCTGCCGGGCACTGGCGGTAAAGACCCCGTCGCCGAAGCCAACCAGGTCGGCGAAAAGTACCAGTTCGGGATTGTTCATTTGAATCGAGTTCGCGACCGCCAGACCGAGAGCCGAACCGGCGTGGGAAAGCAGTTCGATCGCCTTTGGCTCTCCCTTCGCAGCCAAGGCCTCAAGCTCTCCGATCGCGTTTACCCGCAGGTCAAGCTCGGCAGCTCTTCTTAGCAGGGCTGAACTGGAGGCAAATACATCCACGCAGCCCTCTTTTCCGCATTCGCAGCGCGGCCCACCTGGGGCTACGGTGCAATGGCCGATTTCACCCGCGGCGCCGGTGTGCCCGCGATACAAACGGCCCTGCATATAGCTGCCACCGCCGATTTTCTTGCCCAGCATGACGACCATGAAACTCTTGAGCTCGCGAGCCAGCCCGAACAACTTCTGCCCCAACGCCACGGCGTGCGCGTCGTTGTCAATGTAGGTCGGCATCCCGGTGACACGTGCCACGATTTTTGCAATGGGCACGTTATGCCAGCCGAGCAGGTTGGAATGCAAACACATACCCTTGGCATGGTCCACGTGCCCGGAGAGCGCAACCCCGATGCCCACTACCTTCTCGCTGGAAATTTTCGAAGCATGAGTGAGATGAGGTATCCCTCGGGCAATGGCTGCTGCGATGGCTTCGGGCTCCATCACCATGCCAATCTCCTGCTCGGCTAATACGTTTCCATGACAGTCCGTCAACGCCATGAGGGGAGGATCTTCTGTCAGTCCCACGCCGACAAAATATCCGTACCGGGCATTTAATGACAGCATGATCGAAGGCCGGCCCTTGCGTTGCTTGTCAATCACAGCGGGGGATTCCTCAACGAACTGATGTTGAATGAGGACCCGGCTCATCTCCGTCAAGGCGGACCGGCTTAGTCCGATCGAGCTTGCCAGCTCGGAGCGTGACATCGATCCGTTTTCCAGCAAGGCTTCGATAATGTTCACGTACGAGGAGGTTGCCACCGCGACCGGCCGCCCTCCATTGACCTCCGCTGGACGCGGTGAACCAGCGGATTTGGCAACCCGTCTGCCATTCTGTTTTGCCGTAGCCATGCAACAAAACACTAGCACGCCGGAGCCGTTTTTCATCCTGCTAGAATCCTCGCTACCCCCTTGGCTGGAGTTCCGTCAATGCGCGGATTGGGTGTCGTTTGCTGGTTACTACTGGTGTCTTTGGCGGCTTCGGCACAAGCCCCGGACGTGCCCCATCGGCCGCCTGCTCACGCCCAGCAAGCGGACGTCAAAACGGATCCAACGCCGGGCCCTCATGCCCTCGAAGCGTCTGATCTGGTGCCTTTCCTGGACGGAATTGTGCCCCTGCAGCTGGAACGTTCCGACGTAGCCGGGGCTTCGGTGCTGGTGATGCAGAATGGCGAGGTATTGCTCGAAAAGGGTTACGGATATGCGGATCTGAAGAGCAAGAAGCCGGTCGACCCGGCCACCACCATCTTTCGTCTGGCATCGATATCGAAGCTATTTACCTGGGTTTCTGTCATGCAACTGGCAGAGCAGGGAAAACTTAACATTGATAGCGACGTAAACCGCTACCTCGATTTTCAGATTCGCCCGGGGTTTTCACGGCCCATTACCCTGCGCAACCTGATGACGCATACTGGCGGATTCGAAGAAGAAAACCGCGACATTATTGTTACGAATCCCGAGCAGACAGTAAGCCTGCGCGACTTTCTCATCCGCAACCAGCCGAAAAGGATATTCGCTCCCGGTACGGTTGCGGCGTACTCAAATTATGGGGTGGGACTGGCCGGCTATATCGTGCAGCGGGTGAGCGGGCAGCCATTCGAGCAATATGTGGAACAGCATATTTTTGCGCCGCTCAAGATGGTGCAATCCACCTTCTACCAGCCTCCCCCGGCTTCGCTGCGCAGGTTACCCTCAGAGGGTTACCCTACGGATACACAGAAGCCTCCCATTGGCTTTGAGATCTTCAACCCCACGCCTGCCGGAGGGGTTTCATCGACCGCCGCAGATATGGGCCGCTTCGGCCAGGCGCTGTTGAACGGCGGGGAGTTGGATGGAGTTCGCATTCTCAGGCCGGAAACGCTGGCGGCTATGTGGACCCCTCAATTTCGCTCGAGCGATCAGTTGCCGCCGATCGGCATGGGCTTCTATCAGGTGTGGCGAAATAATCTGCGCTGGATCGGTCACGAGGGAGATCTGGTCGCATTTCACAGCCTGTTTATGCTCGAACCTTCGCAGAAGCTGTTGCTTTTCATCTCCTACAATTCTGCCGGCGGCGGTGAAAGGACGAGGCCGGAAATCATCGATATGTTCACCGACCGATACTTTCCCGGCGAGACCAGACAATCGTTCGTTGCTCTCCCCAGGAAGGAATTAGAGGACATCGAGGGAGTGTATCAATCGACCAGGAGAGGAGAGAGCGACAAACTGAAACTGCTCTCATTGCTTTCGCAAACCGTCGCAACGGTCGATAAAGAGGGCGTCCTGCATATCGAGGACATCAAGGACCTGCGTCATCATCCCGTTAAGTGGAAGCCGATCGGAAAAGACCTTTGGCAGGAGATTGACGGTCAGCGGAGAGTGTTCGCCATTCGCGACCAGGGCGGGCGAGTTGTCCGTCTGGCCTATGATTTTCCCGGGGTTCAGGCACAGCGGGTGCCCTGGTACGAGCATGAAGGACCGGTGCTGACAGCGGTGAGCGCCAGCCTGGC
>Ga0210390_10003890_pt1 | contig 12733 bp, 7 predicted proteins | sample IncBWH11OmetaG_FD_161050 | JGI IMG/M metagenome (GOLD analysis project Ga0210390, IMG submission 161050) | Forest soil microbial communities from Barre Woods Harvard Forest LTER site, Petersham, Massachusetts, United States - Inc-BW-H-11-O ...
CGATTCGAGTCCAGGGAATCCGTCGAGCGGCACGTTCACGATCACTCTTGATGCGAACGATAGCCTTGTCATTAACAAGGGGACCGCCTCGTCCGGCGGGACCATCAAGGCGGCTGGCTCGACAAATACCCTGGCCACCACGGTTCAGGGTATGACCATCACCGACGGTGGCCCGGTCTGGCAATGAGTTCCTGCGTCACTCACTTGGCGCCGCGACTCAGCAGTACGATCTTGATTGTGTTCAAGACGATCAGTAGATCCAATCCTGCGGAGCTGTTCTTGATGTAATAGAGGTCGTAGCGAAGTTTTTCCTTGGCGTCTTCGACGGAGCTTCCGTACTTATAAAGAATCTGAGCCCAGCCCGTAATTCCTGGACGAACGGCGTGCCGCAAGTGGTAGTAAGGAATCTGCTCATTCAACGTCGCGACAAACTCGGGCCTTTCGGGACGCGGACCGACCAGGCTCATGTCGCCCTTAAACACGTTCAGCAACTGAGGTAGCTCGTCGATACGCGTCTTGCGAAGGAATCTCCCCACCAGCGTGACTCTAGGATCGTGGTCCTCCGCCCAGACTGGCCCGCTGTCCGCTTCGGCGTCGGAGCGCATCGTACGGAATTTATAGCAGCGAAAAATCTTATCGTCACGTCCTACTCGATTCTGCCAGTACAAAACTCGGCCCGGCGAACTAAGCTTGATGGCCAGAACGACGAACGGAATCAGTGGCAAACTGAGCAGCAGCCCGACAATCGAAATCATTACGGACGCGAACCTCTTGTAAATGAGAAAGAGTCTCGATGGATGAGAGCCTGATGAGAATAGCAGCGAGCTCAACCGGATGGATTCTATTGGAACTTTTCCCGTGATCGTCTCATAGACATCGTTGCCGTCTTGCACTTGCACGCCACGATTCTTCAGCGAAAGCAACAAGGCGACAGGCAGCTTTCCGCGGCGTTCCTCCATCGCTACAACGATCCGGTCGATACCGTGAACGGGACGGCCGACTCCAAAGCTCTCCCACAAGCTGGTCTGCGAGAGAATGACCGGGCTCTTAGCGATCTCGTGATCGCCAGCGCGGTTCTCGACTACGCGCAGTTGCGGACGAAGGGCAAGACGAATCCCCAGTTCGGGACGCATTTTGATTTCACGCGCCAAAGATTCAGCGAGTGGGCCCTCGCCCAAAATCACCACGCGCTCGCAGAGCCCCTGCGTACTATTGATAGCAGAAAACAGTCTTCGCCAGAGAAGCAGCAACAATCCAACAAATAAGAAACCGAGATGAAATATCCCCCGGCCCAATTTCACCGGTGGATACAGATAGTAGAGAAGACCCAAAGCGATGTAGGCAACCCCCAGGACCTGGATGAGCCGAACAAACGCTTCGCGCCGATTACTTACAATCACGGAGTCATAAAGATCGAAATAATACATGCACGTTAGGAAGGCTACCGACACCAATACGATTTTCACAGCTCCATACTGAAAGGTGAGCATGAACCTGGTCTCGTCAGCGCCCAGCCGCGCTAAGGCCGATGCCACAAGAGCGATCGTGACCAGAAAGGCTTCTGAAATCCCCAGCATAAGGGTCCGGCTCGGGATGTAGGCATTCAATAGACGGATCAAGGAACACTCCGAGCTTTGCAGGACGTGCGGGATTTGTGCCCGACTTTGCGCAGCCGGCAGACAGTGGCTCCGCCGATCCACGGTGCTGCCCCGAATGACAGCCATGGGCGCCTCTGGAACTAGGGCTGGCCCCTGCTCAAAGGGAGTGAATGCGGACGAGGAAACGAGGTTCGCTCCGCGGGATGGACCTGTCTCAAGCTAGCCTCGAGGAAGCATTCAGGTTTATGCCGTCAGGCGACTCATCCCATAGCGGCCATTGAATTCTGCTGACCCTTGTCTTCTCGTCGATCGATAGCGAAAAGAGCCAACTCAAGCCGATTCGAAGTTCCTACTTTGCTGAATATCCGAAATAAATAGTTCCTAACGGTGTGCTCGCTGAGCTTCAGCGCTTGGGAAATGTCACGATTGGTCATACCCTCGGCCACTAGGTTGACAACGCCCTCTTCCCTCTTTGTGAGCACGCCAGTCCTTCTCAAGGAAACAGGCTGGGATGACGGAGGCGGAGGCGCTCCCAGTGCGTCGATCATAAAGCGCAATTCGCTGTTGCTTGCCCACACTTGTCCTTTGTGGACCGCGTAGATACACTTACACAGCAATTGAGAGGAATGATTTCGAGAGAATACGCCGCTGGCTCCAGCTCGGAATGCTTCAACCACCATTGCGGGCTTACTCGAATCAAGTATGATTATGATGCTGGGCTTTTTGCTCGAAGCCAGTATCTCCCGCGTTATGCGGAAACCAGCCATATCTTCGTTATCCAGCCGAGCCCCAATCACTGCAACGTCCGCAGCGTGCGCTTCGAGTCCTGTGCGAATTCCAGCAGTGTCAGTCGCGTAGCCAACAACCCGAGTCCGATAACGGCCCCGTCGCACCGCCGCCGCCATCAATTGGCAGCCAAGTTGGCTGCCGTCGGCTATAAATACTCTGACCCCGCCGGCGCGTTCTGCTGATTTCGACACTTTTTTTTGCTCCCGGTCTCTTACGTTCACCGCGCGATGCGAGTCTTACGCTGTTGCCGTCGTGGTTCGCGCGGGTACAGTCGTTGTGGTTGCGGTCGGTGGGAGGGGCTGCTCGGCTTGAGTCGGTTCGCCAAGAAGGTGAACGTCGCCGGATTGAAGTTGTTGATCAAAACCGCGGTGCCGTCAGTCTTATTAATGTTCGCGTTGCTTGAACCCAACTCTCCTAGGGCAGTATTCAGCAGTTGCAACTGCGCTTCACTGTTCGCCGGCGTCGCAACGGGAGCGGCAACGGGATTGGTTGTTGCCGCAGTTGCAGTCTCGAGCGTCGCGGAATTAGCGGGAGCCAGCTCGGCGACGGCCGCAGTGGAGAATTGCGAGAAGATCCCCGCGGCTTGCTCCGCGCCCTGTGCTGAGGGTGTGAACTCGTCCGCGATCGTGGCGGCAGAGAAAATAGCAGCGCTTGCGTTGCTCCGCGTGGCAGCCCGAGACGCCTGAGCTTCCAGTACCGTCTGGTTGAACAAGGCTTCAGAATGACCAATGAAACCAATGGTTGCCATGTTTTCCGCCTGTACGAATGTCGCCGTTTGCGGTGAACTGGAAAAGCCGCCTTCTGCTGTACCAGAGCTTCTATGAGCAGGGTATGGCCAGAGAATCAACGGCACTGTCTCCTTTTATACATAGGTACTTTTTTGAGTCGAGAACAGCCATCGCTCGGATTGGATATTATTCCCGGCCTTTAACTGGCAGGACGCAAAGCAAATCATTCTTGCAAGCCGGGAATTGTGCGAAAAGTCTTTGAGTCGGCTTTCCTCAGAGTGTTCACCCAATATATGGTTGCGCTTTTCAGAAAGCTGTCAATGCCTAGGCGCTGCTCTGTTTTTGTGTCGGTGTCTTGTCTCTCTTCTCTAAGCCACAGCGCAGTTCCATCTCCACATTCTTCCACCTCGACGAACCCGTCTTCGCGAGCAGCGTCCAATGGACAGACATTCAGCGGCTCGTGCTAGAAGGAGTTGCCGGCCGTTCCTCGAAACCGCGGGTCTTTTGCGTGGGCATCAGGCTGCGTCCCAGCAGCCATTTCCTTCAGACATTTCATACACAGCGCACTGACTTCTCAGACTTAAAAAACTCTAATAGGAGTTAGTTTGACTCCTTTTGAACATCTCTGCGGACTAATGCAGTGGGATATTGGGCTTGAGCCGGCGTAAATTGGAAATGGTTACCAATACGATTGGCGAGACCGTTGAATGAATCGACCCAGTGAGAAGACGAGGACATAGTGAGCGATCCGGTAAAATCCGTAAGTGCCACCAAAGCCAAGAGCCATGTTCCCAAAATTGAGAGTGTGGCGGACGTCCTCGAGCGCGAACTTCCCGAAGTGATTAATGATTGGCTTTCTCGCGTCGACAAGGAGCCAGACCTAAAATCTATTCCGCTGAATTTCGACGAACGCACAGGCCATCTTCCGCAGCTTCTGCATGATGTGATCGCGCGGTTGCGTCTGGATGTAGGGACTGGCGCTCCGATTTCGGAAGCTGCCGGCTTCCACGGAGACCTGCGGCACAAACAAGGATACACGGTAGCCATGGCGGTAGAGGAATCTCGCCTGCTCCAAGTCAGCATTTTTTCGATGCTGCACAAAGACGTGCGACGTTTGGATTTCAATGCGCTGCTTCCCGACGTCGTGACGATAGCGGATGAAGTAGATTCACAATTGAAGCAGCAGATGCTGCGGTTTATGGCCGCGGACGCCGTCAAGCTGGGCAGAGGTAATTAGGGCTTTGTTCCAGATGAGGCCACAAATGCCGAGAATGGAGCTTGGAACCGCGAAACAAACGAACTCGAACGATATTGGTGTGCGTGTTCTGCTCATCATGGCCGAGGCGGAGGCTGCGGCGGAAATCTTGGGCCAATTGGGTTCTGCCTCAGAATCGTTCCGAGTGGAGTGGGTTACCGAACTCGCCAGCGGGATCGAGCTCTTGCGCCACGGAGGGATTGGGGCGGCGGTGCTTGATCTGTCGTTGGCTGATAGCCGCGGCATCGAAATGTCGGACAATCTCGTTCAGGCGGCTCCTGGCTTGCCTGTTCTGCTTCTCATCGAGGCCGATTCCGAGGACATGGCCAGGCAAGCGGTACAGCGAGGAGCCTACGACTACCTGGTGAAGAGTCACGCCGATGGCCACCGCTTGATTCTCCTGTTGCGGACGATGCTGGATCGGCGTGCTTCGGCGGCAACCCCTTTGGAAAACGACGCCGCCCACATGACTCTAGATTCCCTCGGGGAAGCCGTGCTGCGCACGGATGTGAACGCCCACATTACGTACCTGAATCGCGCCGCGGAAAAGATGACCGGGTGGGCCCGCCTGGAAGCACTAGGGCGCCCCATTGTGGATGTGCTCCAGCTTCTCGATCCGGTTACAGGCCTGGTGGCGAGAAATCTCGGGGAAGTCATATTGCGTCACGACAAAGTCACGAAAGGAGTGGACCGTTCGCACAAAGTTCTGGTTCGACGGGACGGCATCAGACGCGAAATTGAAAAGACGCTGGCCCTTACTCATGACCCGGACGGTTCCCCAACCGGGGCCGTCATTACTCTTCACGATACAAGTGCCGCTCGCGCCAAAACACTCGAATTGATCCACGTGGCGCAGCATGACGCCCTGACGCATTTGCCGAACCGGGTGCTGTTCAACGACCGGCTTGCCCAGGCTCTTGCTTTGGCGGAGCGCCAGGGAACGCAACTCGCGGTGATGTTCGTCGATCTAGATTACTTCAAAAAGGTCAATGACTCACTCGGCCACGATGTCGGCGACAAGCTGCTGCAGTCAGTGGCCGAGCGCTTGACAGCTTGCGTCCGGCGGACGGACACGGTATGCCGCTTGGGTGGGGATGAATTCGTGATCCTTCTCTCTCAAATCGAGCATGAGGAGGATGCCGCCTTCAGTGCGCGAAAAATCCTCAGATCGCTCGCGGCGCCTCATCTTATCGACAATAAGAGTCTCGATATCAGTGCGAGCGTTGGGGGCAGCGCCTACCCGTGCGACGGCGGAGACCCAGAAAGTTTACTGAACAAAGCGGACACCGCGATGTACGAAGCGAAGCAACACGGCCGCAACAACTATCAACTCTTCCGGCCGGACATGCAGGCACGGCTTCTAGAACGGCAATCGCTTGAACAGGGCTTGCGTTACGCGCTGGGGCGAAACGAATTTTTGTTGCACTACCAGCCCAAACTGAATCTTCGGACCGGGAAGATTACGGGAGTGGAAGCTCTGATTCGCTGGGAACATCCGCAGCGCGGAATGGTGTATCCGGCGCAGTTCATTCCCGTCGCAGAAGAGTGCGGTTTGATTCTATCTATCGGACGCTGGGTGCTACTAGAAGCATGCAAGCAGGCCCGAGCGTGGAGCGATATGGGTCTCGGGGATGTGCCGATGGCGGTGAACGTGTCGGCGGCCGAGTTCGGGAGCGCTGATTTTCTGTCTGGGGTTCGTACCGTGCTGATTGCGACGGGAGTAGAGCCAGGGAATCTCGAGTTAGAACTGACCGAGAGCGTGCTGATGCACGACGCGGAGTCTACTATTAGAACGCTGACGGCACTGAACGCTCTTGGAGTACAGCTAGCCATCGACGATTTCGGTACGGGGTATTCCAGTTTTAGCTACCTGCAACGCTTTCCGATGAACGTGCTGAAACTCCATCAATCTTTCGTCCATGAGATTACGAAGGATCAGAAAGAAGCGCCGCTTCTTGCGGCCATGATTGATATCGGCAAGAGCCTGAAACAGCGGGTCATTGCCGAAGGCGTCGAAACCCCTGCGCAGCTTGAATTCTTGCGGTGCCACGACTGCAACGAGGGGCAAGGCTACTATTTCAGTCCCCCCGTTGGCGCCGAGCAGGCCGGGAAGCTGGTTCAGGCAGGCATCCGAGAAGCGGCGATCGTTTAGCAAGGAGATGTGCCCCGGTGGCGATTTCTCCAATGTCGGGAGACAGTCTAGACCCTCGGCGACTGCATCGCAGAAACCATGAAGAAAATTCGAGGAACAGTTTTCGTCGCAAGAGACAGAAGCAACACGTCCCTTGGTTCTCAGTTTGAAAGGAAAGTGATGCCACACGACCAGCACCAAAAAGATACCGAATCTTCTAGATGGGAGCCAATTCCTCCTGATCGTTGGCCGATTACCTCGAACCCGGATCCCGAGAAACCTGGCCCCGTTCCCGGCGACCCGGATCCCATCATGCCTCCACCCGAGCCTCGGCGAAATCCTTCATTCGATGCGGACGGCCGATCCATGGTCTGAGTTGACAAGGACGCCATAACTCGTCGTGCCGATTCTGGACCCGGTCAAGAAAGGCTATGAGAGCAGGCACTATCGAAACTCAGCCGCTGCAGGGAGAACTTTCAATCCGATGACGAGTTTTCGTCGGCAGAATCCGCACTCACTGCCTTCGGAGGATAAAAAATGTCCACCACAATGACGGACCGACGTCGATCTCACCGCTACCCATTAGTTTTCGTAACTATAGTAGAGCATCTCGACCAACCAAGAACTATGTTGAGTGGCCTTACGGCTGATCTCAGTACATGTGGGTGTTTTGTCGACGTGTTAAATCCCATGCTAGTGGGGACAAAAGTGCGCATTAAGTTGCACTGGGGACAGGAGGCTTTCGAGACAACCGGCAAAGTGGCTTCCGTAGACCCTGGACATGGGATGGGCTTGGAGTTCACGAAGCAGATTTCTATCGATCAGTTGGACGTTCTGGAGAGATGGCTGGCTGGAGAAAGGAACTGAATCACTTCCGTTCCCCGCAATCCATTTCTTGTGGCTGCAGTTCGCGATGGCTTGTGCTTTCTCGCGAGGGCTCGCTTCCGGTGCATCGCTTCGTAAGTCAACGAATGGACGAATGCTCCTTGCCGAAGGCGCGCCCGATCTCATGCTGCGACTGTCCCGCTTTCCATCGGCGCCACAGCTCGCTTTTTTGCACCGTAGAAAGCCCAAACCGTCGACCTTGCCTCATGCAACACCAGCTTTAGAGAGCAGAACTTATCAGATGGTGTTGCATCGACCTATTGAGACCACGACGCTCCTCGGGCAATGCGCAGACCGCAGGTTTTATAAACCTCGGCTCATTGCACAACGAGCGTCAGGGAGACTGTTTGTTGGGCTGCGCCAGCGGTGCCGGTGACGGTTACAGCATAGGCTCCCGCAGGAGTGCCCATGGTTGAGCCGGCTTGGACATTACTTCCAGCACTAGCGCACCCCGCTTGCCACACCACGCAACCGACGAGGAGAAGGGCAAGTGCATAGCCCAAGCGCAGTCTGCGTCTTGCGACACCCAGTCCTAAGAATCCAAGCACGAGGGCGGGGATAAGGAGCCTCTGAGCGAACAGCCGAGCTTCTTGGCCGCCGGAGAACGGCAGGAGGAGCGCCGTGGTGCGAGCGGTGGTGCTGATTGTGAGCGTAGAAGTAGCCGATGTAGCGCCTTGTGCGATGGCAGCGCCAGGAGATGAACAGGTGGCACCCGAGGGAAGCCCGGCGGCGCAGGACAGCGTCACCGCGCCACTGAAGTTGTTCTTTGGCGTCAGAACAATCTGGAAGACGGCAGGATTTCCCGCCGAGACGGTAGCCCTGCTTGAGCTAGCGGCAATCGTGAAACTTGGCTGCGAAACGACTTGGCTCAAAACTGTAGAGGTGCTGGCCGCGAAGTTGGCATCGCCGGCGTATGTTGCCGTGATGGGGTGCGTGCCGACGGAGAGCGTAGAAGTCGTGAAGGCGGCCACAGCGCTCGGGTTCAGGGCTCCGGTGCCGACGCTGGTTGCGCCATCAAGGAAGGTCACCGTACCCGTTGGCGTGCCCGAAATGCTGGACATGATGGTGGCAGTGAACGTCACCGGCGCACCAGTGGATGACGCGGCCGCGGAGCTTACTAGCGTAGCGGTGGTCGGCGCGAGCGTTACGGTTTCCGTCATGGCCGCAGAGATGCTGCTTGCGAAATTTGCGCTACCAGCGTATCTGCAAGTGATCGAGTGAGTACCGACGGTGAGTGTTGCGGTTGTAAGGGTGGCCACACCTTTGCTGTTCAGCGTTCCGGTGCCTAGCACGGTGGTGCCATCGAGAAAGCTGATTGTGCCGGTCGGCTCGCCGCTGCTACTCGATGTGACGGTGCCGGTAAACGTGACCGGTGTTCCATAGCTCGCTGCGGATGGAGGCGATAGCGCAGTGATCGTGGTGCTCTGAACGATCTGAACCACCTGCGATAGCACGGGCGAAGTGCTGAGGGCGAAGTTCGCATCGCCTCCATACTGTGCGGTGAGAGAGTGCGTTCCCGCGGCTAGGGTGGAGGCGACAAAAGTAGCTACGCCGCTGCTATTCACGGAGCTTGCGCCAAGCGCCGTAGTGCCATCCAAAAAGGTGACCGTTCCTGTGGGTGTGCCGGTGGCCGATGCCGTCACGGTCGCCGTCAATGTTACCGTTGCGCCGGGCACGGAGGGATTTACGTCCGCAGTTAGCGCGGTTGCGGTCGAAGCCTGCATCACGGTGAAGGGATAGGCGGCTATCTGTCCAATCGCCACCTGACCATTTAAAGCGTTGCCATCGATGCCGGCGTCTTGTCCGTCGCTTGCGTAAACGTAAAGCACGTGCGTTCCCAGGAGTAGCGGGCCGGTTTGGCCGCTGAACGCGGGGTTGCTGCCGCTGGCTTGCGTCCAGGGACCCTGCCACGTGTCCACTTGAAAATAGACGGCAAGGGGCGTGGGCGTGACCGGCTCGTAGGTGCTGATGGTCTGGAAACTAAAGCTGGGGGCGCGGCTGGTGGTCTGGTTGGCGGTTAGCGGCGTGATTTGCGTGAGCAGCGGGATGGGCTGGACCTGCTGCTCGGTCAGCGTCACCAAATCTCCGCCGCCGCCTACATAGACATTGTTGATGATCGGGTTAACCACCATCGCGCCGGGAGTGTTGCCCAATGCGACAGTCGTGGCCATATAGGAGATGCCATCAATCACAGTCAAAGTCTGGGCGAGCTCAGAGTTGGCTACGTAAACCTTGTTGGTGACCGGGTTGACCACCACTGCCGTGGAATTGAAACCCACTCCGGCCCCGGAGACCTGCGTGTCGGTGGCTCCGTCAATCACGACTAGCGCCGAACTGCCAGCGCTGACTACGAAAATCTTGTTGGTGATTGGGTTTATCGCTACTGAAAGGGGGCCATCGCCAACGTAAACCACCTTGGGGTTGCTGGTGCCGGTGGCGCCATCAATTACGTCGACATAGCTGCCAGGAACGGTCACGTAAATCTTGTTGGTAACTGGGTTGACCGCAAGGTTATTGGGGAAGCCGCCATCGGCAAGCATGAGTTTGAAGGCCATGTTCGTGGCGCCATCGATCACGGTGACGTCTTCTTCCATTTCGTTCGGCACGTAAATCTTGTTGGTGACCGGGTTGACTGCCATCACGCTGGGACCGCTGCCCGTAGCAACAGTTGCGATGACGCTGTCGCTGGCGCCATCGATTACGGTCACGATGTCGTCGTAAAAGTCGGCTACGTAAATCCTGTTGGTGACCGGGTTGACCGCCAACTCCCCGGCTTCGGCACCTAGTGCAATCGTGGCGGTGACGGTATCGCTGGCGCTATCGATTACGGTTACGTTGTTGCTGCCGGCGTTGGCTACGTAGATTTTGTTGGTGGCTTGGTTGACCGCGAGCGCCTCGGGGTCGCTGCCCACCGCAACGGTGGTGATCACGGCGCTGCTAGCGGCATCGATCACGGTCACGCTGTTCGCGATGCCGGTGATTGCGTAAAGCTTGTTGGTGACCGGATTGAACGCCACCACATCGGAGGTGATGCCCGACGCAACCGTAGCGATGGTGTTGGTGGCGCCATCGATCACGCTGGCGGTGGCGCTGGCATTGTTGGCTACGTAAATCTTATTGGTGACTGGGTTCACCGCCAGCGCCGTGGGATCGTTGCCCGTGGGAAGCGTGGAGGCGGCCGCGGCGTTGGTGGCGCCGTCGATTAAGGTGACGCTGTTGCTGTTGGAGTTGGTGACGTAAATCTGATTGGTGACTGCGTTGAAAGCTATGCCCTGCGGAAGCATGCCCACGGGAACCGAGGTGGTGCCGTCGGTGACGCCGTCAATCACGCTTACATTGCCGCTGCCATTGTTGGCCACGTAGATCTTGTTGGTGACTGGGTTCGCCGCTGCAGCACCGGGGCTGCTGCCCACTACGACCGCGGAAGCGTTGTTACTGGCGCCATCGATCACGGTTACAGTTCCGCTGCCATTGTTGGCGACGTCAATCTTATTGGTGACGGGGTTCACGGCCACAGCGCATGGATTGCTGCCCACCAGTACCGCGGAAGTGCTGTTGCTGACGCCATCAATCACGGTGACGTTTCCGCCGCTCAGGTTGGCTACATAAATCTTGTTGGTGACCGGGTTGACCGCAACCGCAGCGGGATATTGGCCCGCGGCAACGGTGGTAGTGGTGTTGGTGGCGCCATCGATCACGGTGACGCTGCTAGCGCCAGAGTTCGTCACGTAAATCTTGTTGGTAACCGGATTCACAGCCAAACCGGCGGGACCGCTGCCCGTGGCAACCGTGGCGGTTGTATTTGTTGCACCGTCGATCACAGTAACGCTGTTGCTCCCGGCATTGCTTACATAAATTTTGTTTGTGACCGGGTTGACCACTGCCGCCAGCGGAAACGTGCCGACAGCAACCGTGGAAGTGTTGTTGCTGGCTCCATCGATCACGGTTACGCTGGCGCTGCCGTTGTTGACTACGTAAATCTTGTTGGTGACTTCATTGACGGCCACCGACGCGGGTTGGCTACCCGTGGCCAGCGTGGCCGTGACGGTTTGCGCAGACGCTCCGCTGGCGGCCAGGAGCATCGACAGCAAACCGCAACTGAACAGGCGAGCGGGATTCCGCCACTTGGAATTGTTTCGAAGCCCGTTGCGAGACTTGAAGGATTCCGTCTCTTGGGGTTTGGCGGTGCGCATAAGGATATTCTTCCCCCTTGAGCGGCGGAAACCACGAGTTCCCGCGTCAGTTTCGACTCTCCCGGAAGGCTGCTTCGGATCGCACAACGGGCACACTTACGCCGCACAAACCGAGGTTGGCAGGTTGTTTCTCTGTACCTCAGTTGACAGTGCGAAAATTCGAACGCCGGAACCCTATCGAGTCAGGGCCGGTGGTCCGCCCAAGAACGCAAAACTCTAGTGCGCCTCACATTTATAAATGAGAGGAAATCCTGAGTCTGTACAGTTTGGGACAGCTATGCCTCCTTTCGATCCAAAACTTCCAGATGTCCGACACTGCAATGCGGCCTCGTAGCGGCGCGTCATTTGTCGACAAGAATTGGGCGAGGCATTTTGTCTTCCGAGTGAGACCGTTTTGTCGTGCACACCTTGGGCGCGGATTACTTGTGGCTCGCCGACGACTCGCCCAGAATCACGCGGCCGGAGTAGCGAATACAGCCTTTGTCGCAATCCGTCAGGAAGTCTGCTCAATTCCCAATCGCTGGAGAACCTGACTAACTGCCATTGGAAGCGACCAACCCGCAGGGATAGCTCGCTCCTGAAACATTCGCTTGACTCCTGAGCCGAGCCGTCGTGCAATATATTGCGGTGCCATATATGGACCAGACAACATCACAAGTGGAATGGAAAAAGGGTAGCGCCGAATTTCTCATTCTTTCGCTCGTCGAAGCTCGTCCGCGCCACGGCTACGAAATCAGCAAACTTATCGAGCAACGCTCCCGCGGCTCGTTTTCACGTCGCCTCGCTCTACCCGCTGCTCTACCGTCTGGAACGCCGCGGCTGGCTGTGTGGACGCTGGGTCGAACAAAACGGACAGCGCCGTCGCCGTTACTATCGTTTGACGCGTCAGGGGCGCAGAGTCCTCGCTTCGCAGCTTCGCGGCTGGCACGAATTTGTAGTCGGTATCAATCGCATCACGGAGGCAGAAAATGCCTGAATGGAAGCCAGAAATTCTCCGCCGCCTTGCTCCACTAGAACTCTCGCCGTCCCGCGAAGGCGAAATTGCCGAAGAGATTGCGCAGCACCTCGACGATCGATATCAGGAACTTCTCGCAGGTGGCCATTCGGCAGACTCTGCTTTTCGCGCAGCTCTCGACGAACTGAAGGGCGAAGAG
>Ga0210390_10003892_pt1 | contig 12730 bp, 11 predicted proteins | sample IncBWH11OmetaG_FD_161050 | JGI IMG/M metagenome (GOLD analysis project Ga0210390, IMG submission 161050) | Forest soil microbial communities from Barre Woods Harvard Forest LTER site, Petersham, Massachusetts, United States - Inc-BW-H-11-O ...
CCGGATGTACACCATCGAGTCCGCGATCGGGACCATGAGGGTCTCGCCCAGCAGCACCTGCGACCCGTGCTGGTTGAGCAGCGTGATGGCCGACGACACGTTGTTGTCGGCCTGGATCTCGGCGTCTGCGTTGGCAGGACCGACCGTGCCTTGCGGGACTTGGTACAAATTGAGCTGCCCGTAGTTCGTCGGATCCGACATCCCCACCATCCACGAGGTGAGGTTGAAGTTCTGGGTCGAGCTGCTCGTCCCCGACGACTGCGTCGCCGGCACGAAGCCGTCCGAAACGGTGAAGACCTGGTTGTTCGGGTTCGTCGGGTCGGCGCCCGGCAACGAGTAGACCTGGTACTGCGGCGACATGCGCGCCGGTGTCGTCGAGATCAGCTGGCCCTGGTTGTTGTACGTGTTCTGCGCCAGCAGCGCCTGGGACTGGGGGCCGGCCCCGGCCGTCGGCGACAGCTGCCAGGCGTTGCTCGCCGTGTAGAACTGCTGCGGGTTCGTCAGGTGGTAGCGCCCGTAGATCGCCGACTGGATCGAGAAGATGTCCTCGGGGTAGCGCAGATGGGCCTGCAGTTCGTGCGGCATCTCGGAGAGCGGGACGAACATGTGCGGGAAGGCGGCCGCATAGGCCTGGAGGATGGGGTCGCTCGGGTCGACGTCGTAGAAGGTCATCTGACCCGTGTACGCGTTCACGATGACCTTGACCGAGTTGCGCACGTAGTTGTAGTTGCTGGGAAGCGTGCTCCCGATGGCCGCCTGCTGCGAGGCGGCGTTCTCCGAGTACGGGTAATTGGACGTCGTCGTGTAGCCGTCGATGACCCAGTCGATCTGGCCCTTGTAGATCACGGCGTAGGGATCGTGGTCGAAGCTCAAAAAGGGCGCCGCCTTCTGTGCCATGGCGACCGGGTCCCGCACGAACATGAGGCGGGACTTGTCGGTGATCTGGCTCGAGATCAGCAGGTTGAAGTCACCGAGCCGTAGGGCGAAGGCCGCCCTCGAGAAGAAGTTCGACAACTCGACGCCGCCGTTGCCGCTGTAGTGGCTCTCGACGTTGTTGCCGTTGGACTGCTGGTAGTCGACCTCCGCCTGTTTCGTGTTCGCCACCACGTAGCCCGTCTCCCCCAGCCCGAAGTAGACGTCGGGCTGGGTGATCTTGGGCAGGCCCTGCGACGACGAGGGGGGGATGCCGGAGACGCCGAAGACCGGGCTGGCGTTCGTGGCGCTGGTCGTCTGGTTGGCCGGCGCAACGGCGGCCCCGTTGCCGTGTGTGTACTGCAGGTGGGTGTTGACCCACGTCTGCGACGGCAGCGCTGTGGGCGTGATCTGGCGCACACCGATGAGCACCGGGGTGAAGGCGCCCCCGAGCACGTAGCGGTCCACGCCGAGGGTGGGGAAGGTGTAATAGGACTTGATCCCCTGCAGGCGTTGGAACGTCTCCAGCGAGATGGAGGGGTCGGGGTCCCACTGCCGGATGTTGTCGATCGTCAGCGAGTTCTGCACGGTCTGGCTCGGCGTGATGGTGGTCGCGGCCGGGAACGAGTGCACCTTGACGTGATCGAGGTCGTAGGCGGTGCGCGTGGCCGTGATGTTGCGTTGGATGTACGGCGCCTCCAGAGTGCTCTGCGCCGGGTTGACCTTCAGCGCCTGGAGCAGTGCGGGATAGATGATGCCGACGACGAGCGCCACGAAGGCCCAGATCCCTACCGCGAGCACCGGCAACGTCCAGCCCTGGCGCCTGATGTTGTAGAGCAGGATCAGCGCCGCCCCGATCGACACCCAGACGAGGAGGAGCTGGGCCGGAAGCCGCGCGTGAACGTCCGTGTAGCCGGCGCCGTTGACGTAGCCGTCCGACGCGTTCACCATCGACCAGCGCTGGAAGACGTAGCCCACTGCCTTGTCCAGCGCGACGAGCGCCAGCAGGACCGAGATGTGGGCCTTGACCGGCGGCCGGACCCGCGGCAGCCCCCGTTGGGGTTGGATCCCACCGTTGAAGTAGTGGAACACCAGCGTGACCGCCAGCGTCACGATGAGAATCGCAAGGGTCCAGTCGACGCAGAAGATGAGGAAGGGCAGCTTGAAGACGTAGAACCCGACGTCCTTGTGGAACTGCGGGTCCGTGACCCCGAAGTTGCCGCCGTGGCGGAACAGGATCCAGTTGTTCCACTGGCTGATAGTCCCCGATGCGCCGATGAGCGCCAGCACGAAGGCGATGGCGACGTAGATGCGCCCGGAGTAGGGCCGCACGTACTGCTGGTAGCGCCGCACCAGCTCGTCCTCTTGGGCCAGCACGATGTCGTGACCGGCGATGCGGTCGCACACGACGAGGTTGACCCAGAGCACCGCGAAGAAGATGGCGCCGAAGACGCCGAAGAGCCCGAGCTTGATTACGAGCAACGTCGAGAAGACGTTGTGGAAGTTGACCGAGGAGAACCAGAGGCTGTCGGTATAAATGTTCGCCAGCGAGCGCAGCGAGATCAGCAGGATGATGATGACGACCGCGAGCCCGGCGATCCACCAGCGGGCGCGGTGGCGACGCCGCGGCGAGGGGTCGGCCGGCAGGTCGCTGGGGATGCGCACGGAGGGAGCCTAACGTTCGCTTCTGCGGCCCCACCGGCACCGCGTGCCGGGTGGGCGAGCCGAATTGCCCAGGTCAGTCGCTCGTCGGCGCCACGAGACAGCGGCAGCCGGAGTGGGCGGGCGGATGGGCATGGCCGGTCGGGAAGGCTTCCCTTGCGCTGACCGCGCCGGCAAGTGCATTGTCCTCGCAGTCCGAGCACCCCGTCGCCGACGTCACCACCCAGCGCAGTTTTTGGTCCGCGCCCGACGCGACCACGCCTGCCGAGAACGCCTGCGTGGCGTAGTCGCCGGCGACCCGCTCGACCCGTTCGCCGCGCCACTCGCGGTACGCGGCGCTCACCTGGTCGCTCAGGTCGCTGTCGTCGGCGCCGATCGATCGCCGCAACATCGTCACGATGACGTGGGCGAGTCCGGTCGTCGACTCCTCGACCGCGCCGTCGTCGGCGACCGCTACCTTCGCTCCCCCGTACCTCGCCCCGGCGTCGTACGCCTCGCCCAGCTGCGCGTGCACGGCTTGCTCGAACACGGCCCGGTGCTCCTCCTCCGGTCCGAGCAATTCGTCGCCGACGAGCAGCGGGGTGCTCCGGATCCGATCGAGCAGCCGGTTCTGGTCGTCGCCGAGCGCCCGCTTCACGGCGCGGCTGAGACGCGCGGTGACCGGCCCCAGCAGCTGGTCGCGTTGTGCAATCAGCAGGTCGTCCGGCCCGGCCGGCGCCGCCTCGGTGTCGGCGCCCTCCACCGGCTCGACCACCAGCACGTCCATGGCCCGGGTCGCGGCCTCGGGAACTGCTTCTGTCACCGGCTCGGCGGTGGCGGCGGCACCGCCGTCGGGCGCGGCGCCCTTTTCCTTCGCGCCGGCCCGGATGCGCGCGAACAGCTCGTCGACCGACGGTGCGTTCGCCGCCCCGACCTCGTCGGTCGCTTCCGGGGCGCCGGCCCCATCCGCGTCGTCGTCCGTCTCGATGACGCGGACAGAGGGTGCGGGCCCCTCGTCGGGGAGGTCGGTGATCGCGCCCTCGAGCGCGTCCTGGTCGTGCGGCTCGTCGGAACCTCCGTGCAGCCGGAACTGCTCGGCCACCGCCACCGCGGCGGCACGCGCCTCGTCGTCGGTGTGGTCGAGATGCGACAGGATGCCGTCCACCCGGTCGCGCACGCCGTGCACGGACGCCGCCATCTCGTCGCGCGCCGCGCGCAGTTGTTCGATCTGGATCCCCAGCGCCCTCCGGCGCGACGCGAGGTCGGCCAACACACGCCGGCGCGCCTCTTGCACCTGCTCGAGGAGCGTCCGCCCCTCGTCCTTGGCCTTGCTGATGGCGGCCTCGCCCTCCGCGACGGCGTCGGAGAGGATCCGCTCGCTCTCGACGCGCGCCTCTTGCTGCGCGTTGGCCACGAGCAACTCGACCTCGGCCACCCGCTCGGCCGCCGACGACTCGGTGTTCGCCTGCAGCTCCTCGACGTGGATCTGCGTCTCGCGCAGCAGGGCGGCCGCCCCTTCCTGGGCTTGGGCCACGATCTTGGCCGCCTCGTCGTGGGCGTGGCGCAGGATCTGCGCGCTGTGCTGACCGAGCGACGCGGTGAGGGTGGCCTCGTCGACGATGGGGTGTGCCGCCCTTTCCTCGGCCTCGGCGATGGCCGCCCGCAACTCCTGCTCCCGCTCTTCGAACGCCTCCAGGCTGCGCGAGACCGACTGCAGGTATGACCGCACCTCGTCGGTGTCGAAGCCCCGTCGCACGATCGCGAAGGAGTGCTTTGCGATGTCCCCGGTGGCGAGCCGGGAGGAGGAGATGGGTGGACGGACGTCGGCCATAGATGCAGCCTACGACGCCGCTTGGGCCGGCATCGGATTCGTCGTCACTTTGCCACCTAATCGCTGCAGAATCCGCAACACCTGGTCCAGGTTGCTCACGGCGTAGACGTGGAGCTGCGACGACGCCTTCGCCTCCGCGGTCTTCAGCTCCACCTTGGGCACGAAGAACACCGTCGCCCCGGCCCGCTCCACGGCGATCGTCTTCTCGGCCACGCCGCCGACGTCACCGACGTTGCCGTTCTGGTCGATCGTCCCGGTTGCGGCCACGATGCGGCCGCCGGTGAGCTGACCGCCGCTGAGCTTGTCGATGATGCCGAGCGTCATGGCCAGCCCGGCCGAGGGTCCGCCGATGTCCTGGGTGTGCACGGTCACCTTGACGGGGAACTGCCAGTCCTGCTGGGTCTCGGCGTCGACCCCCACGAACGCGGTCTGCGTGATCGGCGGCCCGCCGCAGAAGGTGACCACCGAGGCCTTCGGCGCCTTCGCGAGCTGCACCGTCTTGTCGACGACCGGGCCGCCGACGAAGGACCCGACGTCGTTGATCGAGGACTGCTGGACGCTCAGGGTGACCGTCGTGCCGGGCGCGTAGTTGTGCAACGCCTCGATCAGCCCGCACTGTGACGTGGTCGGCGTGCCGTTGACCGCCGTGATCACCTGCGCCACCTTCAAGGCCTTGGCCGCCGGGGAACCCGGCACGATCCCGAAGATGAGCGCGCCGACGTTCGACGACGTCACCGTGTAGCCGAGATGCGACAGCGCAGCCGCCGTCGCGAACGACTGGGCCTGTGCCATCTCCAGATAGCCCTGGTCGACGAACTCGCTATTGCTCGTCGTCGGGCCGAGCAGGTCCGCGCTCGAGTAGATCTCGTTGTTGGAGTCGAGGAAGCGGTACTGCAGGTACCCGAGTGCGTTGAGCTGCGACACGAACACGTCGGTCAGCAGGATGTTGCCGCTGATCGAATGGTTGTCCGCCTGCGGCACCTCGATGTACTGGCCCACCGGGGTCGCGTCGCCCGGAGTGATCACGTAGTACGGGATGGTGATCTGCGCCGCCACGATGACCGCAACGATGACCAACACGACGAAGCCTCCCAGCACATAGGGCCACCGGCGCCGCTTGGCGCGGGTCCCGGGCGGGGGCACCGTCCACTCCCCGCCCTGGCCCTCACCCCCGACGTTTCGCCACATCGCGTCGCCGGGAGGTGGCGGCTGGGGTGGGGTCGGGCCGGGGACCCCGTCGGCGGGCGCGTCAGTGTCGGACATACTCGGATTCGGTGGAGGACGATGTTGCCACGGAAACCGGCCGCGACCGTCGCGCCGAGCGTCGCCGGCGCAGCGTCGCCCTCGCGGGCCACAACGGCGACCAAGCGGCGGCCCGCCGCGGCCTGGCCGACCCCGACCCCCGCGTACGCGCCACCGCCGTCGGTGCCCTGGCCCGACTCGGGGAGCTGACGGTGGCCGACGTGGTCGGAGCACTGGCCGACGAGGCCCCCGCCGTCCGCCGCCGGGCCGCCGATGCCGCGCCCCTGGTCCGAGGCAGGGGTTCCCGTTCCACGCTGCCCGCCGCGCTCGTCGCCACCCTGGCCGACCCCGACCCGCTGGTCGTCGTCGGCGCGGCCTGGTTCGCCGGGGAGCGCAGGAACCGCCCCGCCGTACCGGCGCTCGCGATCACAGCCACCGGGCACGACGACACCCGCTGCCGCGAGGCGGCGGTCGCCGCGCTGGGGGCCATCGGCGACCCGGCCGGGCTCGCCGCCGTGCTCGCCGCCCTCGACGACCGCCCGACCGTCCGCCGGCGCGCCACCGTCGCGCTGGCCGGTTTCGACGACCCGCGGGTCGGACCGGCGCTGCGCCGCGCCGCCGAGGACCGGGACTGGGAGGTGCGCCAGGCGGCCGAGGAGCTGCTCGGGGAAGACGGCGGGGCCGCTGCCCCGCGCCCGGCCGCTCCTCCTACTCGTCCTGGGTGAAGAGCCGCTTGAGCCGGTCGAAGGACTGCAGGCAGGTCCCGGCCCCCTGCACCACGCACTCGAGCGGCGTGTCCACGAGGTGCACCGGCACCGCGGTGGCGTCGGCGAGCCGCTGGGTCATGCCGCGGAGCAGCGCGCCGCCCCCCGTCAGGTGGATCCCCTCGAACATGATGTCCTGGGCGAGTTCGGGCGCCGCCTCGCCCAGGCAGACGGCGGCCGTCTCGACGATGTTCGCGACGTTGTCCTCGAGAGCGCTGCGCACGTCCATCGGAGTGAGCAACACCGTCTTCGGCCGGCCCGTCGCCACCTCGCGGCCGCGGATTTCGGCCTGCTGCTCGCCCGCGTACGGCGCCGCCGACCCGATGGCCATCTTCACGGCCTCCGCCGTCCGCTCCCCGATGGCCACGCCGTACTTGTTGCGCACGAACCCTTGGATGGACGCGTCGAAGTCGAACCCGCCGCAGCGGAGCGCCCGCACCGCGACGACCCCCCCGAGCGAGATCACCGCCATCTCGGCCGTGCCGCCCCCGACGTCCACCACCATGTTGCCGACCGGTTCGTGGATGGGCAGGCCGGCGCCGATCGCCGCGGCCATCGGCTGTTCGATCAGGTAGCTGGCCGACGCGCCGGCCCGGCGTGCCGCCTCCTTGACGGCGCGCCGCTCCACCGCGGTGATGGCGGAGGGGACGCAGACGAGCACCTTGGGCCGGTTGATGCGACTGACCCCGACCCGGTGCAGGAGGACGCTGAGCATCCGTTCGGTCACGTCGAAGTCGGTGATGGCCCCGCCGCGCAGCGGGCGTTCCGCCACGATGTAGCCGGGGGTGCGCCCGATCATCTGCCAGGCGTCCGTGCCGATCGCGAGCACCTCACGGCTGCGCGAGTCGAGCGCCACCACGGTCGGCTCGTTGAGGACGAGGCCCTTCCCCTTGGCGTAGACCAGCGTGTTGGCGGTACCGAGGTCGATGGCCAGGTCCCGCGACATGCGGTCTCATGGTACGGCGGCCCCGAGGCGCGACGGCACTTCTGCGACCGATCTCGGTAGCCTCGCCCAGGTGAGTGGCCCTCCCGAGGAGCCGGGGAACGGCGAACCGGGACGCGACGAAGGGGGTGCGGACCCGGAGGAGCCCGATTCGCCCCTGCGCGGCTGGATCGATCCCGAGGACCGTCTGTGGCGCCATCCGAGCGAGCAGGTGCCGGCCGTGCGCGCCGCCGGCCCGGTCCTCACCCCGCCCCCCGAGCACCGGTTCCGCGGCCCGCTCATGCTCTTCGTCGCGGCGGGGGCGCTCGCCGCGGTCGGGGCCTTCCTGGTCATCCTGCTGTCGCCCGCCTCCCAGACACCCCCCAAGGGGACGGGGCGCGACGGTTCCGGCGGGGTGACCCTCACCACACTGACCAGCCGCATGAGCGGCGTGCCGGCCGCCGCCCAGCCCGCCGCCCGCTCCATGGTCCAGCTCCAGGCCACCACCTCGCACGGCACGGTGACGCTGGTCGGGGTGGCGGTCGCCGAGGGCGGGATGGTGGTGACGACGGCCAACCTCCTCAGCGGCGCGCAGCGCATCGACATGGTCGGGCCGGGCGGCAAGCTCGAGCGCGCCTCCATCGTGGGGACAGACGCCAACTCCAACGTTGCCCTCGTCAACGTCCCGGCGGACGTGCCGGTGGCTCCCTTCTCCGACGACGGCGCGCTGGGCGGCGGCGCACCGGACACCGCCCTCGACTACACGTCGTCCGGCGGCTCGGCCGCCGAGCTCCAGGCCACCCCGGGGTCGGTCGCGGCCGTCGCCACCGGGAGCGCCGGCTGTCCCGACAGTGGCATGGCGGCCATCACGTCGTCATCGGAGCTCGGCACCCAGACGGCCGGCGAGCCCCTGCTGAACGCGAGCGGTGCCGTCATCGGGATCCTCTGCCAACCCGCGGCGGGCTCCTCCACCGTGGCCTTCCTCCCGACCCAGCTGGTGGTCGGCGTGGCCGACGACCTCCGCTCGGGCGACCACGTCGTGCCCGGCGTGCTCGGCGTCCAGGGGAGCGACGTCCCCGACGGCGCGGGCGCCAAGCTCATGGCGGTGCCGAGTGGCACCCCGGCGTGGGGCCGGCTCCAGCCCGGCGAGGTCATCACCGCCGTGAACGAGCTGCCGGTCCGCACGTTCGCGGAGCTGCGAGCACGCCTCTACGTGCTGCAGCCGGGCACCCCCGTGACGCTCACGGTCGCCGGCGCACCGGGCACCACGGGGGCAAAGTCCGTGGGCGTGACGCTGGGCAAGTCCTCGTAGCATGCAGAGGTGAGCATGTTTGGTGGCTCGATGGACCCCGACAATCCGATGGGGGGTCTCCTCGGCGACCTGATGAAGGTGATCGGGTCGGGGTCTGGCGCGGGCGACAGCTGGTTCGAGGCGGCGCGCACGCTCGCCTTCGGCGTCGCCACCGACGGCGGGCAGGACGAGACGCCCGACCCGCTCGTGCGCATCGCGTTCGAGGAGCTCGCCCGCGTCGCCGAGCTCCACGTGGCCGCCGCCACCGGCATCACGCCAACGTCGGGCGGCACCGGCGTCTCCTTCGAGACGGTCGGCCCCGGGCAGTGGTCGTTCCGCGTCCTCGAGGCGTACCGGCCGGTGCTCAAGGCGATGGTCGAGGCGCAGCAGCAGGGCGTGGCGGCCGTCCCCTCGACCGACCTCAGCGCGCTCGACCTCGAGGAGGGCGGCGGGCTCGGCGGCCTGATCGGGCAGTTCGCGCTGACGCTCGGCCCGGTCTTCCTCGGCATGCAATTCGGCTCCGCCGCCGGCCACCTCGCCCGGCGGGCCTTCGGTCAGTACGCGCTGCCGCTCCCCTGGCCCGAGTCCTCGACGCTGTTGTTGGTGCCGGGGAACGTGGCGCGCTTCGCCGACGACTGGAGCCTGCCGCTCCAGGAGGTGCAGCTGTGGGTCTGCCTGCGTGAGCTCACGATGCACGCCGTGTTGACGCGCCCCGGTGTGCGGTCCTCGCTCACGACACTCCTCGGCGACGCGTCAGCGCACGCGGCCGCGGCGCAGCGCAACATCGTCGAGCGGCTCGGCGACAGCCTGAACGTGGGCGACCAGGCCTCGCTCGAGAATGCCCTGGGCGATCCCGAGGCGCTGCTGGCGGACCTCATCAGCCCCGAACAGCGGAACATCTCCGGCGCGCTCACGGCGCAGACGACCGCGCTGGGCGCCTACGTCGACCACGTGACGGCCACGATCGCAGAGACGCTGACCTCGTCGCCGGGCGCGCTGCGCGAGGCCTGGTACCGCTACCGGATCGAAGAGGGGAAGGGTGAGCAGGCCTTCGCCGGGCTGTTCGGGCTCGACGTGGGTCAGGAAGAGGTGGACCGGGGCCGAGCGTTCGTGCAGGGCGTGATCGAGCGGGCCGGCGGCGACGCGCTCACGCGCCTGCTGGGCGACGAGCTCGATCTGCCCACACCCGCCGAGGTCGACGCACCCGGCCTGTGGCTGGCGCGTATCGGCCTGATGGAGTGAACTCCGGAGCTGAAGCAGCGAGTTGCTGAGGTTCGCCTAAGCGGCGCGCGCCAGTTCGTGGCGCTGCACCGCGGTGCTGAGCATTCCCGCCAGCACGAGAATCTCGATGCTGTCGTCCCACTCCGGCGCGATGGCATAGATGTAGTCCGCCATCGCCTCGTCCGAACGCACGGTCGCCAGCAGGTCGACGAGCTGGAACATGTGCTGCACCAGCTCGGTACGCGACAGGTCCACCGGTGTCAGCGCCCGCACCAACGCGGCCTCGTCTTCGCTCAGCGGGCCGATGAGTCCTTGCATCTCACGGACGATCGGTGCCTCGTCCAACGTGTGGATCTCCGCAACTGCCACTCTTGCCTCCCCCTCATGTGGCCCGGGAACGCTGTCCCGGACCTCCGACGGGGGGACATGCTTCCACCGCCGGGGTGTCGGCCCAGTGGCCCCATGGATGCAAAACGGGTGCAGGCGACGTCGGCTCCAAACCCCGGCCCGAACCCACCGGGACTCGGCCGAGACCACCGCCCGGGATCAGCCCTCGGCGGCCTCGCCGTAGTCGAGCACCCATTCGAGCGCCAGCTGCTCGCGCTCGGCGTCGCGCACGACCCGCTCGCTGTTGCGCCGGAATTGGGGGTCGTGCGGCGGCAGCAACACCAGCCGGGCCAGCACGCGCTCACGGAACTGCTCGATGACGTCCGCCGGCCCGTAGTCGCTCTGGACCTCCCAGTGCGGCGCGACGGGGCCGAGATACACCACGCGCACGTGGCCGATGGGCTCGAATGTCTCGCCCTCTTCGACAACCTCGTCCTCGGTGTCCGGGGACATCGCACCTCCTGGCATTCGGCGATCGGCGCCAGCGTAGCCCCGAGTGCCTCGCGAGCGTCCTCCCTGGTAGAGGAGAAATCCGCCGGCTGATTCTTACGAAACTCCTATCCCAAGACCCTAGGAGCCGACTGGCACCTCCCTTAGAATGGTGCGTGAAAGGGGAGCCGAACAATGCAAACCGATTGGATGGCCCAGGGGAAGTGCAAGGAAGTTGCACCGGACGTCTTCTTCCCCAGCGACGGGATGGGCGTACTCGCGGCACAGAAGATCTGCGCCGAGTGCCCGGTCGCACAACCCTGCCTCGAATACGCGCTGGAGCACCACATCGACCACGGCGTCTGGGGCGGAGCGTCCGAGCGTGAGCGCCGCCGCATCTTGCGCCGCCGCCGCCTCTCCCACGCCGTCGCCGTCAAGTAACCCCCCGGGGCGACCCCGCCTGGCGGCCGCTCGCACCACCCTCGATTTTCGGCCGCTATAGCGCGCCGCGCCCCCGGTGCTGGCACGCTGGCGACCGTGACCACGGGCCTGCGCTGCCTCGAGTGCGTCGTCAACGTGAGCGAAGGCCGTGACGAGGCCCTCCTCGCTGCGCTCTCCGCCAGCGCCGGCCCGGCGCTCCTCGATCTGCACCGGGACCCCCACCACCACCGGGCCGTCCTGACGCTCGCCGGCGCGCCCGACGACGTCGCCACCGCCGCCCGCTCGCTCGCCACCGCCACGGTCTCCCTGCTCGACCTGCGCACACACGAAGGCGTGCACCCTCGTCTCGGCGTCCTCGACGTCGTGCCCTTCGTTCCCTACGAGCCCGGCGGCCCTGCGCCCACCGACCTCACGACGGCCGTCGCTCACCGCGACGACTTCGCGCAATGGCTTACCGACGAATTGGGGGTGCCGAGCTTCCTCTACGGGCCTCTTCCCGGCGGCCGGACCCGGAGCCTGCCCGACATCCGGCGCCGCGCGTTCGCGCCCGACGCAGGCTTGACGCCCGACTTCGGCCCCACTCGGCCCGACCCCCGCACCGGCGCCACCGCCGTCGGCGCGCGCCGCGTGCTCGTGGCGTACAACGTCTGGGTCTCCTCACTCGAGGTGGCCCGCCTGATCGCCCCCCAGGTCCGGGGCCCCAACGTCCGGGCCCTCGCCCTGGCCGTGGGCGACCTTGCCCAGGTCTCGTGCAACCTTCTCGAGCCCGAGGCCTTCGGGCCCGCCCACGTCTACGACGCGGTGACCGCACTGGCCGCCGAGGCGGGTGGCGCCGTGGAAGGCGCCGAGCTGGTGGGGCTGCTGCCCGAGGTGGTGCTGGCGGCCGTGCCTGCGGCTCGTCGGTCCGAACTGGGCCTCAGCGCCGAGGCGACGGTCGAGTCGCGGCTGGGCTAAGAGGCGCTGGCCACGTCGCGGCGGGCCAGAGCCCGGGCCCGGCGCAATCGACGCCGCTCCCGCTCGCTCATGCCGCCCCAAATGCCGAACTTCTCGCCATTCGCCAGGGCGTACTCGAGGCAGTCCTCCCGGACCACGCAGCCCCGGCAGACCTCCTTCGCCTCGCGGGTCGACGCGCCCCGCTCGGGAAAGAACAGGTCCGGGTCGACGCCCATGCAGTTTGCTTGCAGCTGCCAGCTGCGTTCCTGGCGACCGTAGAGCGTCGTGATGATGTCGATAGGCACTTTGGTTCGCCCCCCTTCATTTTCGCCTGAGGTAGCACCGTTGTAGTTACAGCGATGTAACCAACATCTTTGACCGCCCGGACACGGCGGCGCAAGGCCCAAATTCGGCCAAAGGGCAAAAAACGTGTGTTCCCCCTGCTCGAGTGGGTGTGGATAACTGCGCGGAACCCCCATATTCAGGCCAGACTCAGGGGCAATTGGTGCGTCGGGCCGTGTTTCGGCGCAGGCCGGCCGCGACTTGGGCCAGGCACCGAGGACCTCGAGCGAACGGGCGCAAGGGAAGTCCGTCCGCCCGAAAGGGCTCGGTGGCTGCCCGCAGGCGAAGGTTCAGCCGGCGGGGCGGAGGACGCGGCGGTGCTGGAGGAAGTCGACCAGCACGTAGCCGCCCAGTGCGTCGGGCGTCGTGTAGAA
>Ga0210390_10003896_pt1 | contig 12721 bp, 10 predicted proteins | sample IncBWH11OmetaG_FD_161050 | JGI IMG/M metagenome (GOLD analysis project Ga0210390, IMG submission 161050) | Forest soil microbial communities from Barre Woods Harvard Forest LTER site, Petersham, Massachusetts, United States - Inc-BW-H-11-O ...
GCCGAAAACCGGTGGGGCGTACCGCACCGCAAGGATAAGCGCTCCCGCTCCAAAAGCACCTTTGAGGAAGCTCCGCCGGCTTACGTTTTCAATGTGGCTCATGCGACTTTCCCCGCTGCCAGCTTGATCGCCTGTCGAATTCGTTGGTAGGTTCCACAACGACAGATGTTGCCCGCCATGGCATCATCGATTTGCTGATCCGTGGGATGAGGAGTGTCCCTTAACAAAGAAGCCGCCTGCATGATCTGCCCGGACTGACAATATCCGCACTGGGGAACATTCAGCTCTATCCAGGCTTTCTGAAGCGGATGGAGATCGTTTGCTCCAAGGTCCTCGATCGTTTGAATGTCGCTACCCGCCGCCGCGCTCATCGGCGTGATGCACGATCGGATCGCTTCGCCGTTCTTATGCACGGTGCACGCGCCGCAAAGGGCCATGCCGCAGCCAAACTTTGTTCCTGTCAGTTCTAGTATGTCGCGCAAGTACCACAACAGCGGCATGTCAGGATCGCCTTCAAAGCTGCGGTCAACAGCATTTACCTTGAGCTTCACCATTTAGGTTCCCTCTCTTCTAGGTCAAGCATTCGACGTGCCACGCCGCATGGACTCATGTGGACCCAAAAGCCAAGTGCGCTTTCAGTTTAGATGTAGGACGAAAAACAATCTCTGTCCCGAGTGTCCGCGGTTCGACAGCAGCGTCGACGGACGGACCCTGTGGTTGACCCCGTGATGTCGTCTGCACGAGCGCAGATGAGACATCAGGTTCCCGCAAATGAACATTTCGCTGCACAGACACACCCTCGCAGAATGGCCAAGAACTTGCTTCAGTTGAGGACAGATCGAATAAATCGAAAATGAATCTAACAAATATAGAACGCCAAAGCTCGGCGCTGCGGCACAACTTGATGGTTGCCTGGTTGCGCAAGCAATCAGCGCCGACCCCTGGAGGAGAGTCTTGAAAATCGGTGTCCGCTCGTATTTCTTAACCGCGGCAGCGTGTGCTATTCCGTGGATCTTGCTGGCTTCCAAGCTGGCAGCGCAAGACGCGCACTTTCATAACGCGCCCCCGTCTAGCGTTCAACTAAAGAACCCGTACGCGGGGCAGCATGCAGCCGTTGTAGCAGGGGCAAGACTCTACAACACGAACTGCGGCTCCTGTCATGGAATCGCAGGACGCGGAACCGGGAATATCCCGGCATTATCCGAAGGACCCACGCAAACAGCATCCGACGGTGAGGTTTTCTGGTTTATCACAACCGGGTCTATCAATAATGGTATGCCAGCCTGGGGCAGTTTGCCCGAGCAGAAACGATGGCAGATTGTTACGTATTTGAAGTCACTCAAGAATTCACCGAGCGCACAAAAGGCCGAGTCTGCGTCCGTCATCACGAAGCCGGTCAAGACGAATGCTCCGCCACCGCAACCTCCCTATACAGATTTCCGCTTTGAGGAACCTGGAAAAGTCCGCAAGATCACTGCGCAAGATCTTCCAGCGCCATATAGCAGTGACTCAGCAGGCAATGCGCCGAAGGTCGTGCCTCGTCCGCAAGATGCCTGGCCGAAAGCGCCAGCCGGATTCAGCGTTCAGCAATATGCAACCGGACTCGATAATCCAAGGTTAATCCGGACCGCGCCGAACGGCGACGTTTTCCTGGCCGAGAGCAGCAGCGGAAAGATCAGAGTGTTCCGCGGAATCACCCGCGAGGGAAAGCCCGAGCAGACTAGCGTCTTCGCTACCGGACTCAACCAGCCGTACGGCATTGCATTCTATCCTCCCGGAGGCAACCCCCAGTGGGTGTATGTCGGCAACACCGACTCAGTGGTCCGGTTTCCATATCAAAATGGAGAACTGCGAGCAACTGGGCCCCCTCAGCATATCGCAGACCTCCCACACGGCGGAGGGCATTGGACCCGCGATGTGCAGTTCTCGGCCGACGGCAAGAAGATGTTCGTCGCCGTCGGATCGTCGTCGAATGTCGACGATCCCGACACCACTCCGGATGAAAAGAATCGAGCCGATATCCTCGAGTTCAACCCCGATGGCTCCGAAATGAATGTGTACGCATACGGAATCCGCAATGCCGGAGGTGGGCTGGCGATCGATCCCAAGACGGGTGAGTTGTGGTGCTCAGTCAACGAGCGCGACGGCTTGGGAGACAACCTCGTCCCCGACTACATAACACAAGTGGAGGCGGGCGGCTTCTATGGCTGGCCGTGGTGGTACATCGGCAGCCATCAGGACCCGCGCCACGAAGGCAAGCATCCAGAGTTGAAAGATAAGGTTCTCGTTCCCGACGTGCTGTTGCAGCCTCACAACGCATCACTCGAGATGACGTTCTATGAAGGTACTCAATTCCCGGATGAATATAGTGGCGACATTTTCTCTTCCCAGCACGGTTCATGGAACCGATCGGTGCGCGCCGGATATGAAGTCATCCGCGTACCTCGACATCAAACGAGCCGGGCCAGCGGCGAGTACGAAGATTTTGTGACCGGATTTGTAGTTGACAACAGTCGCGTCTGGGGAAGGCCCGTCGGCATCACCGTGGCTCAGGACGGATCGCTGCTGATAACGGATGACGGCTCGAACTCCGTCTGGCGCGTTAGCTACACGAGTTCCGATAGCCAGCAAAGAGAGCGAGGGCAAAGCCATGCCGGCGCGGTCGCGAAGAACACATTCAAATAGAAAGTCCAATTCGGGGACCGGTATGGTCTGAACAGCATGCCATTCGCGCAAGTGCTCGACCGGATAGGCATTCCTGGGATCGTGCTTACGGGCAGGGCGCTTGATGCTGACGGAATACATGTGCTGGCAGTTGATGGTCTGGCGCAGTGACTGTCGGTGCGGGAAAGCTTTGAAACATAAACTTAGGAGGTTAATTGTGAACAAGAAGGAAGTTTATGCAAGTCTGGCTGGTAATGTTTCGCTTCGCGGTGAAATTTCTGTCCATCGCCTCGGCTTTGGAGCAATGCGCCTTACCGGCGAAGGCATTTGGGGCCCGCCAAGAGATCGAAAAGGCGCACTAGCGGTTCTTCGCCGTGCCGTGGAACTTGGCATAAATTTTATCGACACCGCGGATTCCTATGGCCCGCACATCAGCGAGGAACTGATTGCCGAAGCGTTGTTTCCTTACTCGCCTGGCTTGGTGATTGCGACCAAGGGAGGCTGGAACCGTCCCGGCCCGGATCAATGGACCCACGATGCGACCCCGTCTCACCTTGGCGAAGCGGTAGAGGGCAGCCTCAAGAGACTGCGCCTGGACCGCATTGACGTTTACCAACTGCACATTCCGGACCCCGTCGTGCCCTTCGACGCCTCGGTGGAAACTCTGGCCCGACTGCGAGACGATGGCAAGATTCGCCTGGTCGGATTGTCCAACGTTACGCAAGAGCACATCGAGCGAGCGCGCAGAATTGTCCCGATCGTCTCCGTGCAGAATCGCTACAGCTTTGCCGACCGCGAATGGGACTACGTTGTGGACTATTGTCAAAGTAACGGAATTGCTTTTATCCCCTGGTTTCCACTGGGAGCAGGCAAAGTTGCCGGCGAGGTGCTTAGCCGAATCGCGCAGGCACATGGTGCGAGCCCCACGCAGATAGCGCTGGCTTGGCTTCTGCGGCGATCTCCCATCATGCTGCCAATCCCGGGGACATCCTCCATTGAACATCTGGAGCAGAACGTTGCGGCAGCTTCACTGCGCTTAACTGAAGAAGAATACGAAGAGTTGTCGGGCGTCCCCGAGCTCGTGGGATCGCGGTGAGCAAATTAGCCTTCGACGGAATCTCTTACGACCTGGTCGATACGAGACTCTTTGCGGCTCGTGCTTAAAGATGGAATATCCAACGCTGAGGAAACGAAGGAGACAACCCTATGAAACGTCTTACTCCAAATCAGGTAAAACTAGGATTCATTGGCCTGGGTAACATGGGAAGCCGGATTGCCCAACGCCTGCTTGATCACGGATACCAACTCGCCGTATACGATGTTGATATTTCCAAGTCTGACGCCATCCGAGCACAGAGTGGTACCGTTGCTAAGAACATTGTTGAATTGGCGCGCACTGCCGATGTGATTCTGTCGTGCCTGACCAATGATGACGCCGTTCGCAGCGCCTATACAGGGACTGATGGCGTTTTTGCCGGGTCAAGGCCAGGAACCGTTGTGCTGGAGATGAGTACGATTTCTCCAGAAAGCTCACGCGAACTGCACAGGCTCGGCGTCCAAGGGGGAATCGAAGTGCTCGATGTCGCCATCTCGGGCAGCACTCCTGCTGCGGAGCAGGGGATTCTCACGCTGCTGGTAGGCGGCGACCGAGAACTCTTCGGCGCCGCTGAGCCCATATTCCAGGCGATTGCAAAACAATACTTTCTTCTGGGCGGTTCTGGCGCTGGAACCGCGATGAAGTTAGTCGTCAACACGTTATTGGGAGTTGGCATGCAGGCGATCGCTGAGGCCGTAGCCTTTGGTGAGAAAGTTGGCCTGAACCGCGAACGGCTGCTCGAAGTCTTATCAAAGACGGCCGTGATCGCTCCGGCTCACGTCGGAAAACTGGCGAGGATCGCGATCAACGATTACGATCCGCAGTTTCCACTGCGCCTGATGAATAAAGACTTTCAATTGATTCTGGCCGCCGCGGCAAAAGAACAGCTTCGCATGCCGGCGACAGAGGCCGCTTTTCACGTCAACTCCGACGAGTTGGCGCGCAACAATAAAGAAGAGGACTTCTCGGCTGTCCTGCGGCAAATGGAGGTCCTTGCAGGTATCGCCGCCATTGAGTCGACGTCGGTAGCGAGTTGATTGCCCCGGGGGTTGGGTCGAATTGAGTGCCGGGGATACGTTCCCGTAGCTCAGAAGCGAGCTGCAATCAAAGTCCGTATTCGTCGTCTTCGGCATAGTTCGCGGGCCCGCTACGGCCGGAGTTACCCTGTTGGCGAACGGCGCTCCAGGAGTGATTTCCCTGTCCACTTCCGCGTTCCTCATGCCCGCCACCTCCGCCCTGGGGCTGAAGGGTGCCGCTCATTTTGTCGCCATCGATAGTGCCCGTGAAAGCCAGAGTGATGCTGCGGTGTCCCTGCATTTGCACGCTGAACAATACGTTGTTTCCGGAAACGCTGCCAGTCAGCGCAGAGGAACCACGGGAGCCCTGAAATGTGCCGCTCAGCTTGGAACCGTCTTGCTGGATCTGAATCGTGGCTTGCTGCGAACCATCCCGGCCCGGCCATGAAAGTTGCCAGGCCCCACCGATGTTGACCGGTTGAGAATGATTCGATTCGGAATCTTGCGCTAGCAATAGTGGCGCAGCGAGAAGGCAGACAAAAATAATAAGGTACAGTCGCTTGATCACGTTAACCTCCGAAAACTGTTCTTCTATGCAAACACGGCAGGGGACTTCAGGGGGTAAAGAGTTGGTAAAGCGGAGTAAAGTTTTGTTGTGTCGGAAGCGTGAGGTGCGCTTTGAGCTAGACTTGGTCCACTCAAGTCTCCTTAATGCCGCTGCAGTGTGCTTTTCCGTGCGGGGATCATGTCAAATTGACAAGCCAGTCGGAATTCTGCCAATCATGACTGTCGCCCGAGCCGAGGCATTGAAAGTAGGCGGATATGTTGCACGTCCATTTCAATGCCTCAAACGAAATTATTGTTGCGCTTGCGGTTGCGCTTGGACCCGGAGGTCCGGATTCAAGTGCAAGGTCTTGCCAGCGGCGACATACACTTTCTTATCGAACTGCGTGCGTCCCGGTGCCCGCAGTTCTATGTCGTAGCTGCCCGGTCGCAGATACATGGTTTTCAGCTTCCCGACTGTGCCCGCGTAAGCACCATCGATATACACCTCTGCGGCTTTAACGCTGGTGTCGAACTTCAAGGCGCCGGACGCAGGAGCGTAACCGTAATAGCCGTACGGATACGGATAGGGTCCCCAGTAAGGGGCGTATCCTCCCCACCCGAATGCCGGCGCGACAATGACACGACTTGCGTGAGCCGCAAGAGGCGCCATTAGGGCGGCCGTTATGCATACCATCAGTACCTTCTTCATTGCTTCCTCCTAGGCAATTAGATGCCCAGCTTGCACGTTTCAATCGTAAAGAAGAGTAAAAGCAGAAAAGATACGGGTGTCGGCAAATTGTTCGCAGCGGCACCCCTGGGCCACCAATTACCCAGTTGGTCTCTCGCAGGGTATGAAGAATATGATTGCTCTCTGCCTGTTCAAGCGTGATCGGGCCGGCTATTGCTAGGCCGACACTTGATTTGAGTTCTTCCACTGGCGCAAGTAGCATCGTTTCTCGCGAGAGGATGACCGCTCGTTCAATAAAGTTTTGCAACTCACGAATGTTTCCAGGCCAGTCATGTCGGATTAGCGGAAAACGACAGTAGGGTCGAAGCCAGAGATTGAGACTAGTGGGCTGAGTGTCCTTCACTTGACTCGCTCTTGGGACAGTGTCCGCATTTCGACAGACAGCTTGGAACAACTTTACAAAAATTTGTTTAACGTTACATCGTGCTTCGGTGCCCGGTGAATCTTCGGGCTGTGGCCGAGCATCTCTACCGAATACAAGCGCGTTTAGTTTCTGAACTGACCGTCTTGATCCGAAGAAGGTTGAACCTGCTTCTTCTACTTTGTCCATAAGGAGATTTGAAATGAAACATCTGAGGTACTTAGCTCTTTTATCGATTTTCGCTACGTTGTCCTCGCTGAGCGTGTTCGCGCGGGATAAGAATCAACAGTCGGTAGATATTCCTGACACCGTACAAGTCGGGGGCACGCAACTGAAGCCCGGCAACTACAAAATGGAATGGCAAGGAACGGGCCCCGACATACAGGTGACTTTCCTGCGGGATGGGAAGACTGTAGTGACGGTCCCAGCGACGCTTAAGACGAATGATGATCAAGTGACTCAAGACGATATCGTCACTGGCTCGGAGGATAAAACTCTCGAGGAGATCGACTTCCGTCGTGGCAAAGAAGCCGTAGTGTTTCAACAGAGCGGCATGTAATCGCCTATTCAATTCGCATGACGGCCCGCTTTTCGCATCGTTTGCGAAAAGTGGGTTTTTTCGTAACGGCATAGAAGGTGGTGGATGCAGAGGAAGCGGACATTCGTCGGCAGTACATCCTGCCCAAAGTTTATGGGCCGTCGTTGAAGGGTGCCATCTCAAATAAAAAAGTAAGACGGTATCAACTCAATTACATTTCATTACAAAAATCTTGACGCAGCCGCGACTCCGGCTGCGTCTGCATGCCTCGAACCTGCATCGAATAAAGTAAAGAAGGTGGCATGATCGCATGATCGCATTGAGGTTGGTACGACTGATTGAACGTCATTCAGATGAACTCGCGGCCGAATTGACCGCGAAACTCGAAACTTCCTCCCGCACTTCTGAGCTTCGTAAAGTACCGGTCGACGAATTGCGGCGACAAATCCAGGAAATTTTGCGGCACTTCGGCGAGTGGCTACTCACCAAGACAAGCCACGACATCGAGCAGCGCTATTTTGAGATCGGTGAGCGCCGCGCCTCCCAGGGGGTCGCGCTTTCGGACTTCTGCTGGGCAATTGTGTTGACCAAAGAACATCTCTGGGAATTCCTCCAGCGCCAGGGTTTCATGAACAGCCCGGTCGAACTCTACGGCGAGATGGAATTGTTGCGCCTGCTAGACCAGTTTTTCGATCGCGCTTTGTGCTTTGCGACCGAGGGCTACGAGCAGTACAGCCAGTTGCAAAACGACTCTGAAGACCGAGCCCGCGCAGCGCAGCAGGCAACCAGGTAGATGCGCGTCGAGGATTCGGAGGAATGACCGACAATTAATATCAAAGGCGCTCTATTCGGCATCGCCGCAGCGCTGGCCGAGAACCACGATACATACGGCAGCAAGTTGCGACGCGCTATAAGAGATTCCTCGATCTCGCTGGAGTCAATCTCCCGCTCCAATCGGCTCGGCGTGCAGACGAGCCGCTCCCAGTACGGGCCCGGGAGCGCTGTTTCGGGACCAGTGCAAGAATCATTCTTACAATGACCGAGCCGGTTGTTCTCTCATGTCGTCCGCGGCCCTATTTTTCCGCACTCATCTGATCGGTTGGTTGGGTGTTGAACTGTTGCACAGAGCTCGTCACCGGATCAGCATTGCCGTCAGCCTGGGTCGAGCTCACCCAGTAGTAATAGGTGGTGTCAGGCTGCAGATGGTTCATGCGCACCCGAAAGACCATATCACTGTGACTTGGGTTGATTCTGGTCGGAGACATTGCCGTCAAGTCAAGAAGGAAATCGTGTCGAGCTTTGGCAACCCGTCGCAACTGATTGATGCCGAGCCGACCAGATTAGTCCCTAGAAGTAGTGTTGTGAGAGATAGGGCGGTACAGGCCTAGAATTCCCTCACATGCTGAGGATCTCTTTCTGGAGGTCAGGCGATGTGGACCTTAGTTAATGTTTTTGGGGAAGTTTGTGCTGAAACCCGTTCGTCGTTTCCCGGTTCGTGCCAATGAGACGCGAACCGGGGCGATAGGCTTTCATTACTCTGAGTTTCCTCTTTCACTTGCGACCTCGCTGCGTATCAGTGTCGCTCGGTAGGAGTGGAATTCTCCTTTACTTGTCATGGCCAAGCCGGCGATCTCGCCGCGAGCGTTGATCGAGCACGCCGATATCAGGTGCAAGAGGGATTTCTTCGGGATCAGCGTGTTTAGATCGGTCATTACGCCTCTCTGCCAAAGAAATGCCCGCCCGTTAAAGTTCGCGTCCAGAGAAAGACCGACAACGTCCCCCTGGTCGTTGATGCTGGATGCGGTGCTGGCGAAATCACCGGGAAGCGTTCCAAGGTCTTTCATGCCGCCGGACTTGGTCCATATGAAGGCATGAAAAGTCTGGTCGCCGGCCAAGTCTGAAGCGCCAATCACCTGTCCGAGATTATTGATTCCCCACGCCAGGTTTCCGCCCGCCGTTCCCGTTTCTCCGCCCAGGTTTCCAAGATCAATGACCTTGCCTTTTTCCCAGAGCAGCGGATGAACCGGCAGGAGATTGAACAGAGTATTGGTGTTGAAGGTTGCGCAAGTTCCCGATGATCCGACGATTTGTCCCTTCTCGTTGCTCGACAGAGCGACTCCCTCGGCGTCGCCTGCAGCCGTTGTGAGCTGCTTCACCTTGCCATTTGCCCAAACGACCGGTTTGAACTCAAGCACCTGTGGTGCCGGGCAGTTCGGATCTGGGGTGGCGTTCTCGGCGTACCCGACCGCAGTTCCCGAATCACTAATCTGGTTCACCAGCCCGTTGTTGCCTCCCAAAGTCGGAAGCGCGGTCATTACTCCGCGATCCCACAGGAACGGCTGACAAATGAGGTGGGTGCCAAAGCCGCAAAAATCTTCTCCGTTGGGATCGGAGGTGCTGGTTTCCGCTTCACCAACAGCCAAGTTCGCGGCGTTGATGTCGAACGCAGTACTGTTAGGTCCGCCGAGAGTCCCCAGGTCAGCAATCAGTTTGTTTACCCAAAGCACGGCATGCTGCGTGTTGTCCGCGAGATTGGAAGAGCCACTGACCACTCCACTCTTGTTCATAAAGAACGGTTGGCTGAAGTTGCCTCCCTCTAGTGGGCCGAGGTCGGTCACCGTATAGCGTTGAAGTTTCGGCGCTGACTGTGGATGAGTTTCCTGTGCGGCAAGCTCAACTGGCATTGCCAGCAGAGTGAATAAAGTGATTCCTGCGATGTGCGTCATCGTGCTGGATTTCATGGTGTTCTCCTTTTCGTGCGCCCTCGGAAAATGGGGCTGGGCGTTTTCTGCTTCACTTGAATAGGCGCAAACCGCGGGATGGAACTATCATGCGGGGATTACTTTTCTTGAAGAGAGTGCATTATCGGGCTAAGCTCCCGAGGTGGGCCCTATGCGGAAGCTGACACGACCAGAGCACAATAAAGCCGGAACTTCCCCGTCTGGAGAGGTGAGCGAGTTACTGCAAGCGTGGACCGACGGGGACCGCAGCGTGCTCGACCGGCTGACCCCGATCGTCTATGACGAACTCCACCGTCTCGCGCGGCACTATATGAAAGGTGAGCGTCCCGGCCACAGCCTGCAGACTACCGCTCTGGTCAACGAAGCGTATATGCGGTTGGTGGACTACAAAGGCATGCAATGGCAGAATCGCGCTCATTTTTTCGCGGTCTCGGCTCAGGTCATGAGGCGCATTCTGGTTGATCACGCCCGGCGTCGCAATTTGAAACGCGGAGGCGGAGTGCAACACGTCTCGCTGGAAGATACGGCCATCGTGGGCGGCGACCGAAGCGCGGATTTGATTGCACTCGACGACGCCATGAATGAATTGGCAAAACTCGATGCACGGAAAGTGCAAGTTGTCGAAATGCGCTTCTTTGGCGGCCTTAGTGTGGAAGAAACGGCTGAGGTGCTCAAAGTGTCGGCGATTACCGTGATGCGGGACTGGAGCACTGCCAAAGCCTGGCTCTACCGCGAGCTCTCGCGCGAGACCAGCGATGGATAGCAAACGGTGGAAACAAGTCGACGGGCTCTTGCAGTCTGTGCTCGAGCATCCGCTCGAGCAGCGCGAAACATTCCTACGGCAGGCGTGCGCTGGCGACGAAACGCTCGAACAGGAAGTTCGCTCTCTGCTGGCCGCGCAACAAAAAGCCGGAGGCTTTCTTGAAAGTCCTGCTCTGGAAGTGGCCGCGCGAGTGCTCGCTGTGAGCGAAAACAAAAATACACGGGAGACTGCCCCCTCCTTCATAGGCGAGATTGTGTCGCACTACCAAGTCCTCGAAAAACTTGGAAGCGGCGGCATGGGTGTGGTTTACAAGGCCAAGGACGTCCAGCTTGGTCGCTTTGTCGCTCTGAAGTTCTTGCCGGAAACCTTGGTTAGAAACGGGCAGACGCTGGAACGCTTTCGGCGCGAGGCGCGGGCCGCGTCTGCGCTCAACCATCCCAACATTTGCACCGTCCACGAAATCGGCGAACACCAGGGCCATCCCTTCATCGTCATGGAGTTTCTGGACGGCATGGACTTGAAGCACCGAATTGCAGGTCGTCCTTTAGACGAGGAGACACTGCTTGCGCTTTCCATCGAGATCGCCGACGCGCTGGACGCCGCGCATACCGCTGGCATTGTGCATCGCGACATCAAGCCTGCCAACATTTTCGTCACCGCGCGCGGTCACGCCAAGGTTCTCGACTTCGGACTGGCCAAGATCCTCAAGTCCGAGAGCACCGGCAACGACGGCTCGACCTTGGAAGAGTCCTTCACCGATCGAGGCACTGCGATGGGCACCGTAACCTATATGTCGCCGGAACAGGTTCGCGCCCAGGAACTCGATGCGCGCAGCGACCTTTTCTCCTTTGGCGCGGTCCTGTACGAGATGTCGACCGGTGCCATGCCCTTCCGCGGAGAAAGCACGGGAGTAATTTTCGAAGCCATTCTGAATCGTGCCCCGGGACCTCCAATCCGTCTCAACCCCAACCTGTCTACCGAGATGGAACGAGTCGTACTCAAGAGTTTGGAGAAAGACCGAAACCTGCGATATCAGCATGCGTCCGATCTTCGCACCGATCTGCGGCGACTCAAACGCGACACGGATTCGGCGCAGCTAGCCAAAGGAGGTCAATCCACAGCCGCAATCCCGATCGCAAAGCGATGGAAAGTTGCGATTCTTGCCGCCGTGATTGTTCTGCTCTTGTCCGCTGGTGGATACTTTTATTTCCACGCGTATTTCCAAACGACAGCCAAGCTCAGCGATAAAGACACAATCATCCTCGCGGACTTCACGAATACGACGGGCGATCCCGTGTTTGACGGAACGCTGCGGCAAGGTATGGCCGTGCAGTTAGAACAGTCGCCTTTCCTGAGCCTCATCTCAGAGCAGCGCATCCAGCAGACGCTCCGACTGATGGGCCAGGCAGCCGATGCGCGTCTTACTCCGGAGGTCGCTCGGGAAGTGTGTGAGCGCACCGCGAGCGCCGCTGTCCTCGACGGTTCGATTGCGAATCTCGGAAGCCAGTACGTATTGGGGCTGCGCGCAAAGAACTGCCGCACAGGGGAGATCCTCGATGAAGAGCAGGTGGAAGTGGCAAGGAAAGAAGACGTGCTGAATGCTCTGACTGAAATTGCGAGTAAGTTCAGGACGCGAGTCGGAGAATCCTTGGCGACAGTCGAAAAGCACGACACCCCGCTCGCCGAGGCTACGACCCCGTCACTGGAAGCCTTAAAAGCTTATAGCATGGGCTGGAGTGTTGTCGCCTCTCAAGCTGACGACGCCGCTGTTCCTTTTTTCAAACGTGCCGTCGAGATCGACCCCAGATTTGCGGCCGCATACGCGTCGCTCGGGCTCATGTACGGCTCCATGGGCGAAACGGAGCTCGGCACGGAAAACATTAGAAAAGCCTACGAATTGCGCGACCGGGCCAGCGACAAAGAGAGGTTCTTTATCACCGCTTATTACGATGGACGGGCGACAGGAAACCAGAAAAAAGCGCAGCGGACCTGCGAGGCGTGGGCACAAGCTTATCCTCGTGAATTTAGGCCCCACTCATTCTTAGCGGGCTTTATTTATCCTGTGCTCGACGAATATGAAAAGGCAGCCGAAGAGGCCCAAAAGGTGATTGAACTCGCTCCGGACTTTGGCGTTGGCTATGCCCTTCTTGGTTTCAACTCTCTTAGCCGTGACCGTTTGGGAGAAGCCGAAGACGCGGTTCGCAGAGCCTCCGAACGAAAAATCGAAATCCCTCCGTTAGCCCTCCTG
>Ga0210390_10003897_pt1 | contig 12720 bp, 10 predicted proteins | sample IncBWH11OmetaG_FD_161050 | JGI IMG/M metagenome (GOLD analysis project Ga0210390, IMG submission 161050) | Forest soil microbial communities from Barre Woods Harvard Forest LTER site, Petersham, Massachusetts, United States - Inc-BW-H-11-O ...
CGCTTTACACCGCCGAGCCGCAGGGCTTCGACGACCACGCGCGCTCGTTTCGTAGCGGCCAGCGCGAGCAGAACGCCGCCGTCAGCGGCACGATCTGCGACGCGCTGATGGCGCGCACGCCCGGCAAGCTCACCTTCGCCATCAACCAGTCGCTGGTCGGCGCCGGTGTCGTCGCCAGCGACGCCGAGGTCGCCGCCGCCGTCGCCTTCGCCTTCTCGGAGTTGAAGCTTGTGGTCGAGCCCGGCGGCGCGGTGGCGCTCGCGGCGTTGATGACCGGCAAGGTGGACGTCACCGGCAAGATCGCGGTCGCCGTCCTGTCCGGCGGCAACATCGACCCCGAATTGTTTTCGCGGCTCGTCGCCTAGCAAGAATGCTGCGCCTCGCCGCCGCGCGGGCGGCGAGGCTCGCAAAGATCAAACAGCACAGGCTGCCCAAAATTCACGCTTGCGCGGGAACAACGAAGGCAGCGAATCTACATTATGATCCTGGGATCATAATGTAGATGTTTCTCGGAGCATGACGGCCGACCTCCACTCCGGGGCAAGTTATTCAGCATCATGTGCTACGCCCCGGCGCCGGGCAGGAAGCAACGGATTTGGGTTGTCCCGTCCGAACTCATGTATGGCCACACCACGGCGGGCCCGAATTTGTTCGGCTCGGTGACAAGCGCGTTATCCGGAACGACAATCCACTCGCCGTGCAGCCGCACGCGGTAACGGCCTTCCTGCGTATCCCAATCGACATTCTCGACCTTGAACCCATCGGCAAAAGAACAACACAAGCCCTTGCCGCTCGCCAATTGATCGAACCAGGCGTGAAGTGGCTCATTGGCGTAGCGGCCATCATCACGCGCCGATACATTGTCCGCAATCAAAGCACTCGTGCACAACGCCACAACCGCCAACAAAGGACCGGTGAGTCTGTGCATCGTGGCCTCCAGATGATCGTGTTACGCGGACCGACATCAACAAGGTCCGGCAGACCTGGAGAGAAAGCTTCTTGCCTGCCTTTACCTTGTTGGTCCGCATCGACTCATGGAAAGCAACTTCCGTGCCGTTTGACGAATCACTCCAATTGAATGACATTTTTTCTTAACAAAGAATAAATATTCGCGCGAGCCAACGATTCGCGCGGGCATTCGTTTCGGCCGGCTGGAACTTTGTCAGCAACATGGCAGCCGCGCGGCCATGATCCGATCACATCGAATCACAGCGCGAGCGTTTTTGGCATCACGCTCAGCTGAATAGCGCGATGAGCTCTTCCTCGCTCAGCCCATAGATCGCCGCGAGCGGATCGTTGGCCGACGCGAGCGAATTTGCCGCCGCCGCTCCATTCGTCTCGGCAGCTGACGGCGCTGCCCCGTTCGCTTCGACAGCCGACGGCGCAGACATCGCGGACGTCGTCGTGGTGGGTGCCACTGCATCCGCGTCATGAGATGCGGCGGCGGCCGGCGGCTCCACCGCAATCTGTTCGGCGGCCGCTTGTGCTTCCTGCTCCTCCGCGTGCTGATGGATTGGCTCATCGTCAGGCGGTGGCGCATCCTCATTCTCGCCGACCGGACTCGGCATCGACAACATGACCGGCTGGACCGGCCTCGCCGGTTGTTGCTTCGCTTCGGCCGATAGCTGCATGTCCGGCAACGCCGCATGCACGAATGCGGGCTGCGGCAGCGGCTGGGCGTAATCGTCGTCCGACACGACGACCTCGACGGCATCGGCCATCGGCCCCGCGGCGGCGCCATTCGGCTTGGTTGCGTGATCGCCGTTCACGGCGGCGCTGACCGCAACGTTCGCCGGCTTGGCAGCTCCGTCCGCTTTGTCCGGCTTGGCAGCTCCGTCCGCTTTGTCCGGCTTGGCAGCTCTGTCCGCTTTGTCCGGCTCGGCGGCAACGACCGAACCGGGCGGAAGCAGCTGATCGATCCGCTTGCCCAGATCGCACAGCAGCGCCGCCGCGCCCTGCGTCCGCGCCGCCGCGGCGTCGTTGCGGACGATGGCGTCGCCGACTTCGCGTATCGACGCTTCCAGCGTATCGCACAGCGCAGTGTCGACCTCGCGCATGCGCAGCGCCATGGCGACGTCCTGAATGCGCTCGATGGCGAAGTGGACCTCGAGCGCCAGCGCGCCATTCGCCTTGAGCACCGCTTCGATCTGCCTGATCGTCGCCGCCACGCGGGCAAGGCCGTTGGCCAATCCGGTCGACGCCGGCGCAGGCGAATCGTCCGCCGCCGCGTGGCGATGATTGGCCGCCGTGGCGGCGCCATTCGTCTGCGGATGCGAATCAGGACTTAGATAAAGATTTGGATCGGGACTTTGATCACGACTTTGATCACGACTTGGGTCGTGACTTGGGTCGTGACTTGGGTCGTGACTTGGCGCCTGCGGCAGCAAGCCGTCGCCGCTGCCGTTCACTGCGGCGACGAAAGTCCCCTCATGGTCGGCGTTTTTCGGCGGCTCAGCCAAAATGTCCAGCAGCGGCAAAAGTTCATTGGACATCATTTTCACCGGTCACGGCGATTCGAGCATCATAGCCGCCGCGACCAAACAACAAAATCCCGCCCGGCACGATTGTCGTGGCAAGTTCCGCACTGCTCTCAACCCCACAATGCCGACTCGGGCGGGTAAACCAGGCTCCCTTCATAGCGCAAACCGTCGGGACGATCCCTGGCTAACAGCAAGGGACCGTCGAGATCGACATAACGCGCCCGCGCCCCGACCAGCATAGCCGGCGCCATCGCCAGCGAGGTGGCGACCATGCAGCCGGCCATGATGGCGAGGCCTCGCTGTTCGGCGGCGGCGGCCAGCGCCAACGCCTCGGTCAGACCGCCGGCCTTGTCGAGCTTGATGTTGATGGCGTCGTATTTGCCGGCAAGCGCATCCAAAAAGGCCCGGTCGTGGGCGCTCTCGTCGGCACAAATCGGAACGGGGTGTTTGATACCGACAAGCGTGTCGTCGCTGCCTTCCGGCAAGGGCTGTTCAATCAATGTGACGCCGGCATCGGCGCAAGCGGCAAGGTTTTCCGCGAAATTGTCGGCGTTCCAGCCCTCATTGGCGTCGACGATCAGCTCGGCCCGCGGTGCAGCCCGCCGTACTGCCGCGATCCGCTCCCGGTCACCCTCCCCGCCGCCAAGCTTGACTTTAAGCAGCGGCCGCCAGGCAGCACGCTCGGCCGCCGCCGCCATCTCGCCGGCCGAGGCCAGCGAGATCGTATAGGCCGTGGTCAGCGGGACCGGGGCCGATATGCCGGCCAATTCGTGGACGCGGCGCCCGGACTGCTTGGCGTTAACGTCCCAGTAAGCACAATCGAGTGCATTACGAGCAGCACCAGGGCCCAGCGCGTGCTGGAGGGTGGCGCGGTCAAGGCCCTGCCGCAGCGCCGGGCGCAATGTCTCGATCGCCGCCACAATGCCGTCCGGAGTTTCGCCGTAGCGTGCATAGGGGACGGACTCGCCGCGGCCGCGGTGGGTCCCATCGCTCAGTTCGGCCACCACCACGACGGCCTCGGTCTTGCTGCCGCGGCTGATTGTGAAGGCGCCGGCTATCGGCCAGCGCTCGATCCGTATGGAGAGCTCCATGCGCGGGGCAGTATGACCGTGATTTTCCGTAACCCTCAAGGGTGGCGTGCGGCGGCGCCGGCGTCGGGTATTGGACCGTGAGCGCGGTCTCGCTCACTGCCAAGACCGACGGCGAACGTCTGGCGCTGGTGGCGGCGGGCAGCTGGACGGCGGAGCGCGCCGCCGAACTTGAAAAGATCATCGAGGAGACGGCGCGGCGCCATGTCGGCGCGCGCAGCGTCGATATCGATCTCACCAAGCTCGAGCGGCTGGATACGTTCGGCGCCTGGCTGATCGAGCGGCTCAAGCGGACATTTCTCGTCCGCGGCTCGGCCGCCCGCATCACCGGCTTGTCCGACATCGATCGCGGCTTGATCGAGGAGCTGCGGCTGGTCAACCAGGCGCCGGCGCCCAGGCGCGCCGCGCCGAACCGCATTCTGCTGGCGCTCGATGCCGTCGGCCGCAGCATCGCCGAAATCGGCTGGTCGCTGGTGCTGCTGGTGCAAATGTTCGGCGCGCTGACGTCGGCGGCGCTCGGCACCATCGCCCACCCGACGCGCCTGCGGCTGACGTCGATGGTGCATCATCTCGAGCGCGTCGGTTGGCGCGCGGTGCCGATCATCGCGCTGAGCACGTTCATGATCGGCGCCATTCTGGCGCAGCAGGGCATTTTCCGTTTCCGCACCGTCGGCTTGGATATCTACGTCGTCGACATGGTCACCGTCCTGGTGCTGCGCGAGGTCGGGGTGCTGATCGTTTGCGTCATGGTGGCCGGGCGCTCCGGCAGCGCCTACACCGCCGAGATCGGCTCGATGAAGATGCGCGAGGAGATCGACGCGTTGCGCACCATGGGTCTCGATCCGGTCGAAGTGCTGGTGCTGCCGCGCATCATCGCACTGGTCATTGCGGTGCCGCTCTTGACCTTTATCGGCTCGATCGCCGCGCTCTATGGCGCCGGCCTGGTGTGCTGGCTCTATGCCGGCATGGCGCCGGAGATTTTCCTCGAACGGCTGCGCGAAGCCATCTGGCTGCCGACGTTCGCGGTCGGCATGATCAAGGCGCCGTTCATGGCGCTGACCATTGGGCTGGTCGCTTGCAGCGAGGGTTTCAAGGTTGAGGGCAGCGCCGCCTCGCTGGGCCGCCAAACCACCGCTTCGGTCGTCAAATCGATCTTTCTGGTGATCGTGCTCGACGGCGTGTTCGCCATGTTCTTCGCCGGCATCGGGATGTGACGATGACCAACAGCCCGCCGGTGATCAGCGTGCGCGACGTCGTCGTCAGCTTCGGCGGCACGACGGTGCTCGATCGCGCCAGCGTCGACGTGTTCGAAGGCGAGATCCTCGGTTTTGTCGGCGGCTCGGGCGCCGGAAAATCGGTGCTGATGCGCGCCATCATCGGGCTGGTGCCGAAGCAGCACGGCACCATCGAAGTGTTCGGCTACGATCTTGCCGCGCTCAACGACCGGCAACGGCGCGCCGTCGAGCAGCGCTGGGGCGTGCTGTTCCAGCAAGGCGCGTTGTTTTCATCGCTCACGGCCCTGCAAAACGTGCAATTCCCGATCCGCGAATATCTCAAGCTGTCGCCGCGGCTGATCGAAGAGATCGCGCTGGCCAAGCTGGAAATGGTCGGCTTGAGCGCCGACGTGCGCGGCAAATATCCCGCCGAACTGTCCGGCGGGATGATCAAGCGGGTGGCGCTGGCGCGGGCACTGGCGCTAGATCCCGACATTGTTTTCCTTGATGAACCGACGTCCGGGCTCGATCCGATCGGCGCCGCCGAGTTCGACGAGCTGATCCGGACGCTGCAACGCACGCTGGGCTTGAGCGTTTTCATGGTCACCCACGATCTCGACAGCCTGCACGCGGTGTGCGACCGCATCGCGGTATTGTCCGAAGGCCGCGTCATCGCCACCGGTCCGATCGAGACCATGCTGGCGTCCGAGCATCCGTGGCTGCGATCGTACTTTGGTGGAAAACGGGGGCGGCAAGTTCAGGGGCTCTTACAGTAAGAGCGCGAGAGAGACCGATCATGGAAACCAAGGCCAGCTACATCTTCACCGGCGCTTTCACGCTCGCCGTTATCGCCGGCGTGTTCGGCTTCGTCTATTGGGTCCAGAGCGGTGGGACCTCGAGCGACCGCGCCACCTACCGGGTCGTGTTCGCCGGATCGGTTTCCGGACTGCACGCCGGCTCCTCGGTTCTGTTCGACGGCATGCGGGTCGGCGAGGTGACCAAGCTTACCCTTGACCCGCACGATCCGCGCAAGGTCGATGCGCTGATCGCGCTTGATCGTTCGGTGCCGGTGCGCGCCGACACCAAGGTGGCGCTGGAATTCCAGGGGCTGACCGGGCTCGCCGAGATTTCGCTGACCGGCGGCGCCGCCGACGCGGCGCTCGTGCTCGCCGACGGCGGCGGGCTGCCGACGCTTTACGCCGACCCGAGCGCCTCTGCCGACGTCACGCAAGCCGCGCGCAATGTGTTGGCGCGCGTCGATGGCCTAGTCGCCGAGAACGAGGAGGCGATGCGCGCCTCGATGCGCAACATTCAGACGGTGACGGAGACGCTGGCCAAGAATGCGCAGCGGCTCGATAAGGTCATGGCCGGGGTCGAAAACCTGACCGGCAACGGCGACAAGAGCGGCGAGCTTGCCGAAGCCGCCATCTCGATCCGCAAGCTCGCCGACAATCTCGACAAGCGCACCGACGAAATTTCGGCCGGGCTGGTGCGTTTCTCCAATTCGGGCCTGAAGGAATACGAAGCCTTCGCCGTCGACGGCCGCCGCACGCTCGCCGAGCTGCACAAGGTGATCAAGAACATCAACGATCACCCCTCGCAGCTGATTTTCGGGCATTAATGGCCGCGCGTCCCGGGCGCTGCGCAGCAAAAGCGCGTTTACGCGCGTCTTCGACGCTTTCGGCGCAAGCGTAGTGGTGCGCTGCAGACCCGGGATCGTTGCAATATGATGAGTTTGGACCGATCCCGGATCACAGTGCGCCGCTTCGCGACGCACTGCGTCCGGGAAACGTACTTCAGGCCGCGATCTCGGCTTCTTGGTCCTGTTCGACCAGGCGCGGGCTCGGCAGTGGCCGCTCGGCGCCGGTATCGGACCAGTTGATGATCTCGAAGCGCCCGTCTTCGTGCTCGGCCAACGCCGTGCAGCTTTCGACCCAATCGCCGCAATTCATGTAGCGGATGCCGAAATTGTCGTGGATCACGGCATGGTGGATGTGGCCGCAGATGACGCCGTCGACTTCGCAGCGCCGCGCTTCGTCGGCCAGCGTCTGCTCGAACGCGCCGATATAATTCACCGCGTTCTTGACCTTACGCTTGGCCCATTGCGACAGCGACCAATAGGAAAAGCCCAGCTTGCGGCGGATCGCGTTGAAATAGCGGTTGACGAAAATCGCAAAGTCGTAGGCGGTGTCGCCAAGCAGCGCCAGCCAGCGCGCATGCTTGACCACCATGTCGAACACGTCGCCGTGCACGACCAGATAGCGCCGTCCGTCGGCGGCTTCGTGGATGGCGGTTTCCACCACCTCGATGCCGCCGAAATGGGTGCCGTAATAATCGCGCAGGAATTCGTCGTGATTGCCCGGCAGATAGATGAAGCGGGCGCCTTTGCGCGCCTTGCGCAACAGCTTCTGCACCACGTCGTTGTGCGGCTGCGGCCAATACCAGCCGGAGCGCAATTGCCAGCCGTCGACGATGTCGCCGACCAGATAGATCGTCTCGGCGTCGTGGTACCGCAGGAAGTCGAGGAGTCGTTCAGCCTGACAGCCGCGCGCGCCGAGATGAACATCTGAAATAAAGAGAGTACGGAACAGACGCGTACCGTGCTCAAGTTCCACGATGTTTGATCTCTTGTTGCCGCATGAATTCGAACGTTGTCAGGCGTATAAGTGCGTCGCATTGCAGCAAGATGACAACAAAAGTTAACGTCCGGCGACGGCAACAACAAATAATAACGGGCATTTCATATAGGCTTCATGCCGCGTCCGGCCCCGCCTACCGAGTCACAGCGCTGTCACGCCGCTGCGTTAAATGATTCGCTAATGACAGCGCCGATTCTCGCCGCCGCGTTTTTCCTCGTCGCCACGACTAGCGTTCACGTTGCGAGCATCGCGATCGCGGCGTTGCGATTGCGGCGGAGCGCGGCCGGCGACTCTCAGCCTTTGCAAAAACTCCCACCCGTCAGCCTGGTGCGCCCGCTATGCGGAATAGACAATTATGCCACCGACACGCTGCGTTCGACGTTCGCGCTCGACTATCCGCGCTACGAAATCCTGTTCTGCGTCGCTTCCGCAAAGGATCCCGTCATCCCGCTTATCGAAACATTGCTGACGAGCGAGCCGGGAGCCGACGCGAGGCTGCTCGTCGGCGACGAGAGGGTGAACAACAATCCGAAGCTGAATAATGTGCTCAAGGGCTGGTGGGCGGCGAAATACGACTGGATCGTGCTGGCCGACTCCAACGTGCTGATGCCGCGCGATTACCTCGAGCGCCTGTTCGCCAGCTGGCGCGCCGATACCGGCCTCGTCGCCTCGCCGCCGATCGGCTCGCAGCCGGACGGATTATGGGCCGAGCTGGAATGCGCCTTCCTCAACACCTATCAGGCGCGCTGGCAATTCATCGCCGACGCTTTCGGCTTCGGCTTCGCCCAGGGCAAGACCATGCTGTGGCGGCGGGCCGACCTCGAGCGCGCCGGCGGCATTGAAACGCTCGCCAAGGAGGTCGCCGAAGACGCCGCCGCAACCAAGATCGTGCGCGGCTCAGGCCTCAAGGTGCGGCTGGTCGACCGGCCGTTCGTGCAGCCGCTCGGCCATCGCACCGCCGCCGAGGTCTGGCATCGGCAGGTGCGCTGGGCGCGGCTGCGGCGCGCCAGCTTCTTTGCTTATTTTCTGCCCGAGGCGGTGTCCGGCGGCGTGCTGCCGATGATTGCGCTTGCCATCGTCGCACCCGCAATCGGTCTGCCGGCCACGGCGAGCGTGGTGTCGTTTGGCCTAATCTGGTACGGCGGCGAAACGCTTCTTGCCGCCATTGTCGGCTGGCATGTCTCGGCGCGCTATCCGCTGGTCTGTCTGATCCGCGATGCGCTGCTTCCGGTGCTGTTCGTCAGCGCGCTGCAAGGCGATGACTTCGTCTGGCGCGGCAACGAAATGCAGGTCGAGCGTCTGCGGCCACGCGGGATGATGGCGCGCGTGCGGCCGCGTAGCATGATGGCGCGGATGCGGCCGCGACTTGCCGCGGTGGCGCCGCGCGCCCGCCGGCACCTGCGCTCACTGCGCGAGCGGATGTCCTAGATAGGCGCGCACGTCCCGGCGCGGTCGGAAACGGCGGGCTCGGACAAGCCCGCCGTTGCCGCGTTGCCTTAGGTTATGCCGATCGGCACGCCGGGCGACCCGGTTCCGCCGACGATCGGCACCGGCGTGAAGATGTAGACGAACTGATACTTCTTGTCCGCAATCAAAGTGTCGAAGAACAGATTCTCGTGGTTGAGAATCCCGTGCTTGGTCTGCAGCGTCATGTGAACGGCGAATGCCAGCGTCTTGTCGGGATTCGGAACGACTTCCACCGCCCAGGTATCGGCGCCGGTCAGGCAGAGATCCTTCTCGATCACCCAGTTGGCGACTTCAAGGCCGATGCCGGGCTCGCCGCTGTTGAACTTGTCGTTGTTCTTCTTCCACAGCGTGCCCCAGCCGGTATTGAAGAAAATCGCGTCGCCCGGTTTGATGTCGCTTTCCTGCATGTTCTGCTTTGACAGTGCGGAGCGTATATCGGCCACGCTGATTTCCTCGCCGGCTTCCATCATGCGGCCCTTCACCGGCACCATGTCGACCAGGTGGCCGCGGGTGAAGAACGGCTTGCAGTTCTCGACGCCGAGCTTCTTGAGACCGTAAGCGTCGCTGAAGTCGACCGCCGCGTGACCGTTATAGAAACGCATCTCGGCCTTGTCGCCGGGGGCGCCCATGGCGATACCGATGTGGCCGAGGAAGTCGAATTGCGTGCCGACCTGCCCGATCTCGGTGGTCACGAACTCGTCGTGATAGACGAGGCGATTTTCGCCGAACGGGCCGCCGGTCGGACTACCGGGGATGCGCAGCGTAAACACCCGTTTGCCGAACAGCGGCATCGAGGCTTCGTAGTCGTGCCCGAGCTTGTGGATCTTGCCTTCCTTGATCCACTTGGCTGCATCGAGCACCTTCGCCGGCGTGATGTGGTTCGACGCGCCGGCCTGATCGTCGGCGCCCCATTTCGACGGCCACCACTTGTCCGGGCTGAGCTTCGGCGGAGCCGCCGGCTCGGCCGCCGCCGGCGTGATCGGCGCCAGCCCGAACTTGCCATAGCTGGCGCCGGCGACCGCGCCCAATCCAGCTCCCAAACCAGCGCTCTTGAGGAACCCGCGGCGATCGGTTGATGATGATTCAGTTTGTGAAGATTCCGTCGGTGGTGATTGAGTCGACGCCGATGCAGGCACGGCATCGCGTTCATGACCGTCAGTCATGTCGGTATCCTCCCCGGTTTTGCTTGGCCCGTCGTTGAGCGAGCCGATTATGATTTAAGCTAACGATGCTATGTTAATTTGACCGCCGGGCCGGCACAAGCCCCGGTTGCTCAGGGCTGACATTCGTTGGAACCTGAGCAGCCGCTGCGCGCGCCAACACTGGGTGACGAGCATGGGATTTTTCGACACCGACAAATCCGCATCGCGGCTGCCGGTCTCCGTCATCACCGGCTTTCTCGGCAGCGGCAAGACCACGTTACTCAACAAGCTGTTGCGTCACGACGGCATGGCGGACAGCGCCGTCATCATCAACGAGTTTGGCGAGATCGGGCTCGACCATCTTCTGGTTGAGGCGATCGACGGCGAAGTCGCGGTGCTTGCCAGCGGCTGCGTCTGCTGCACATTGCGCAGCGATTTGGAACAGACGCTGCGCGATCTGTTGGCCAAGCGCGACCGCAGCGAAGTGCCGGCGTTTTCACGGATTCTGGTGGAGACGACCGGGCTCGCCGATCCGGCGCCGATCATCCAGCTGTTACTGAACAATCCGCTGGTGAGCCATTTCGTGCGCCTTGACGCCGTCGTGACGACCGTCGATGCGGTCAACGGCTTGCGGCAAATCGACGAACATGCCGAAGCGGTCAAGCAGGCCGCCCTCGCCGATCGTCTCTTGCTGACCAAGACCGACCTCGCTGCGGCGGAAGCAATCGATGGTTTGAAGGACCGGCTGGCCGAACTCAATCCGGGAGCGGCACGGCATACGGTGGCAAACGGCGAGATCGCGCCGGATGCGTTGTTTGGCGCGGCGCTGTTCGATCCGTCAAGCAAAAGCGTCGATATCGATCGCTGGATCAACGAGCGCGCCTACCAAGCACGCGGCCACGATCATGGCGGCCATCATGACGGCGAACACCGCCACGGCGAGCATGACCAAGGCGATCATAGGCACAGCGAGCATGGGCACGGCGAGCACGGGCACGGCGTCGACATCCGCGCTTGCTGCCTGACCAGCGACGAGCCGCTGTCCTGGGACGCCGTCTCATCGTGGCTCAGCCGTCTGCGAAAGGGCGCCGGCAATGATCTGTTGCGCGTCAAAGGGATTCTGAACCTGGTCGGCGAGAGCGCGCCGGTCGCGATCCATGGCGTCCACCACGTGTTTCATCCGCCGGTTCAGCTTGATGCCTGGCCCGACGCCGATCGCCGCTCGCGGATTGTGTTCATTACCAGAGGTATCGACCACGCCGATCTGGAAGCGAGCTTTCTCGAACACGTCGCCGGCGCGCGCGTTTGAGCGTCAGGTTCGTCCACCAGCGATAGTTAGCGCCGACGCGCACGACGTAGGCTCACAAGTTCCAAGCGCGGTTCACTTGGGGGCGGTCGTCTCTTGAGCAGCCTTGTCAGCAATTTCGTCCAACGCAGCGCGTTCGCTTGGAAAATCGGCGGCAATCCAGGCTGCCTCGGCGGCGCGTAGCGCCACGCCGAGCGGCGGCCCTTCGGCGACGCCGCGTTGCAGAAAATCGGCGGCCTTGAGCGGAAAAACCGGCGCCGTCCATCGCTGCGGCAGGCTCGCCAGCTCGCGCCAGGCGCTGTCGGCGGCGCCGGCTTCCGAGCGCGCCCAGGCGATAAACACCCGATCGGCAAACGATTGCGGACCGAGCTGATAAAGGAGCGCACGCCCGGCGCGGCCGCTAGCCTCGGGCGCCACCCGCCACCAACCATCGAGCGCCAATAGCCGTTCGGATTCGGCATTCGACAGCCGCAGCCGTTGCGTCAGCCGCTCGGCGTCTTCTTCGACCCAGACGCCGAGCGCGCCCAGGCGGCGGATGGCGTCGGCTTCGACGCCGAGCGCCGCATCGACCTTGATGGTGTTTTCGAAGCTCGCGAGATAAGCAACGCTGCCCAGCACCATACTCAGGAGCCCGGTCTCCGCCATCACCGCGAGCGTCGGCGTCGCTCGCTCGGCGATCAGGAGTTTCAGCATCTCCATGCGCACGCGTTCGCGCGATAGCGTTTCGAGGCCGGCGCGCGCGCGGACGCACGCCTGCACGCCCGCCTGGTCCGGCGCGCCCCCGCCGAAATGGGCGTGAAAGCGAAAAAACCGCAAGATGCGCAGATAGTCTTCTTCGATCCGCCGCTGCGGCTCGCCGATAAAGCGCACGCGATGCGCCGCGATGTCGTCGAGACCGCCGACATAGTCGTGCACCATGCCATCGGCCGTGGCCGAGAGCGCGTTGATGGTAAAGTCACGGCGTTGCGCATCCGCCCGCCAGTCGCGGCCGAACACGACGCGGGCCCTGCGGCCAAAAGTCTCGACGTCCTCGCGCAACGTCGTAATCTCGACCGGCCGGTGATCGATGATGGCGGTAATTGTCCCGTGCTCGATGCCGGTTGGAATGGCTTTGCCGCCGGCCGCGTCGACGCGGCGGATGACCTCCTCCGGCACCGCTGTGGTCGCCATGTCGATCTCGGCGACCGGAAGCCCGATCAACGCATTGCGCACCGCGCCGCCGACGACGCGCGCTTCTTCGCCGTCGCGATCAAGGAGCGCGAGGAGGCGCGCGACGTCGCCGCCTTTAAGCCACGCGACATCGCGCAGAAGCGGCGCAGCCGTCACCGGTTCGATTGCGGCACGAACTTGCCGCCCTCGATATGCGCCGGCACATAGGTCGAAC
>Ga0210390_10003900_pt1 | contig 12715 bp, 12 predicted proteins | sample IncBWH11OmetaG_FD_161050 | JGI IMG/M metagenome (GOLD analysis project Ga0210390, IMG submission 161050) | Forest soil microbial communities from Barre Woods Harvard Forest LTER site, Petersham, Massachusetts, United States - Inc-BW-H-11-O ...
TTGTCGCCTTTCTGCTCCTCGCGGTCCTGGCCGGCTGCCAGAACGGCGAGTACCTGCCGCTGCCGCACGGCCCCTGGGCGCCGCTCAATGCGGGCTATTGGACGCCGGCGCCGGGCCAGCTCGAGGCGCTCCCGAGATGACCGACGCCGCGCCATGGCCGGCCTTGCCGGTGCGGGCGCCCGGGCTCGAAGCGCATTTCGCGGAGGTCAGGAGCTTTCAGGCCGAGCGCGCGCGGGCGGCGGTGCGGAGCAACCGGCTGGCATGGGGTATCGCCGGCTGCGCTTTGCTCGCCAATCTCGGCCTCGGCTGGACCGTGGCGACGACATTCCCGCTCGTGCGCATCGCACCAGTTTATCTCTGGGTGCGGGCGGACGGGACCGTCGACAGCGCCGTCTCGATGAGCGATCTGCCGGCGACGCAAAGTCAAGCCGTGGTGATGGCCGCGATCTGGCAATATGTGCGCGACCGCGAGGCCTATTCCTACCCCGATGCTGCCTACTGCTACGCGGTGGTGACGGCGATGTCGTCGCCGGCGGTGATGGACGCCTACCAGAAATGGTTTTTGCCATCCAACCCCGAGAGCCCGCAGCTCAAAGTCGGCAAGCGGGGCCAGGTCAATATCGAGAAGATCGGGATCTCGTTTGTGCGGTCGCAGGTGGCGCTGGTGCGCTACTGGCGCACGCTCGACATGTACGGCGAGAAACCGGTGCGGACCTCGTGGTCGGCCACGCTCGGCTTTGACCTGATTGCCAAGATGTCGGCCTCGGCGCGTCTGGTCGACCCCGGCGGCCTCAAGGTGACCTCCTACCAGAGTGCGGAAGACAGCCCATGAAGAAGGGCATCGGCAAGGCCCCTACCCCCGGATCACGTCCGGGGCAAGCTCTCGCCGGCGCCGTGCTCGCGTTCATGCTCACAGGAGCTGCGTGGGCGGCCGAGCAGCCGCGGGCCGGCACGGCCGACACCCGGATCCGCTATGTCGCCTATGACCCTGGCAATGTCGTCGAGCTGTGGTCGACGCCGGGTGCAGTCATGGTCATCCAGTTTGCCGATGACGAGACGGTTGTCGATGTGGCGGCGAGCGACAGCCACAACCTGATCTCCGGGCCGCGGCAGAATTTTCTCTTCTGGAAATTCAAGGGCTGCCTGGTCCCGCAACCGGTTCTGGTGTTGACGCGGACCGCGTCGGGCAAGCTGCGCCGCTACGATTTCCAGGTCGAAACCCACCCCAATGTGTGCCGCGGTCCTGTCGTGACAGCTTCGGCCGGCGGCGACCCGCCCTCCTCCGGCCCCGATCTGCGCTACGTCCGCCCGGACGATCTCGCGGCCGGCGCCGACGTTTCCTATATGGTCGTCTTCCGCTATCCGGGCGATGAGCGAGCCCGCCGCGCCGCGGCGGCACGGGCCGCGCGCGAACGCGCGGCGAAAGCGCAAGCCGCACTGCTCTTGAAACAGCAGACCGAGTGGCCCTCGGGCAATCCCTATGACGGCACCCGCAATTACCGCTATGCGGCGCGCGGCGATGCCGGGCTGACGCCGCACTCGGTGTGGGACAACGGCTATTCGACGGCCTTTGTGTTCCCGGCGCAGCAGCGGGTTCCGGCGCTGTTCCGCATCGATCCCGACGGCAAGGAGGCGACCGCCGATTATTCGGTGCACGGTGATACCGTCATCGCCTCGGGGACGGCGCGCGAATGGCGGCTGCGCGACGGCCGGACGGTCATGGAAATATACGACCTCGGCTATAACCCGATCGGCCACACACCGGGGACCGGCACCGTCAGCCCCTATGTGCAGCGCACCTTAAAGGGGGGCGGCAATGGCGGTTGAGCCGCAGCCCTTGGGCGACGGCGTCTCGGCGGTTGCGCGGACCCGCCCGCATCTCTCGGGCCGCCGCAAGATCGCCATTCTCGGCGCCTGCGGTGGTGCGGCACTCGCCGCGATCTTTGTGTCCCACATACTCGGCGGCGCCGGCGAGAAGGGTCTCGACAAGGGTGCGGAAAACCTGGTGACGACCGGGATGCCGTTCACCGCACCCGCCGCGCCAAAGCCTGTTCCAGCCCTCGGCCCGGTACCGGCGCCGCGGATGCCCTATTCGATCCCGGCGATGCCGCAACTGGTCCCGCATGCCGGCAATGGAACCGATTCCGCACTCGATGCGCCGATCTTCTCCTACAGCGCCGGCGGGGGCGCGCCCCCTGCCCCCGGATCAAGTCCGGGGCGGGCTCTCGCCCGCACGACGGCGACGGGCACGGGCGAACAAGGCGGCGTTGGAGATGCGTTGTCAAAGGCGTTGAAATCCTCCGATCTCGGGGCGCCGGCGCGGGCGCAAATGCTGCCGCACCCGCAGCTGACGATCCCGGCCGGGGCGATCATCCCGTGCACCTTGCAGACCGCGATCAACAGCGAACTCGCGGGCTTTGTCGATTGCGTGCTGCCGGCGGAAGTGCGGGGCGCCACGGGAACGGTGACGTTGCTCGACCGCGGCACGCAGATTTTTGGGGAAATCCGCTCGGGGCTGCGGCAGGGGCAGGACCGCCTCTTCATCCTGTGGGTGCGCGCGCGGACCCCGGAAAACGCCGTCGTGTCGCTGGCCTCGCCGGCAGCCGACGAGCTCGGCCGCGCCGGTGTGCCGGGTGCCGTCGACAATCATTTCTGGCAGCGGTTCGGGGCTGCGATCCTGTTTTCGGTGATCGGCTATGCCCGCAGATCGCGGCCAATGCCGTCCAGCACGGCAGCGGCAACAATTATATCCAGTTTCTCACACCCCAGCAGGAGCTCGCCAACACCGTCCTCGAATCACAGATCAACATCCCGCCCACCCTGGAAAAGAACCAGGGTGACACGGTCTCGATCTTTGTCGCGCGCGACCTCGATTTTTCGAGCGTGTACGACCTGCGGGCGCAGCCGTAGCCGTGATGCAGATGATGAGCCCGGCCGCACCGCTGCTGCACCACCTGCTCTCGCCGCTCGGTCCGTGGCTGCAAGACCCGGCAACCGAGGACATCGCAATCAACCGGCCGGGCGAGGCGTGGATCCGGCAGCGGGGTACATGGCTGCGGGATGATGCGGCGCTCGACGGCGAGGCGCTCGAAGAGATCGCGATCCTGGCCGGCTCGCTAAGGAAGCAGGAGGTCGGCGCACTCTCACCTCTGTGCGCGACCGAATTGCCGGACGGCGAGCGGCTGCAGATCTGCCTGCCGCCGGCGGTGCCGCAAGGCACCGTCTCGCTGACGATCCGCAAGCACGAGGATAGGGTGGCGCCGCTCACAAAGCTCGCCAGCCGCTACCGCGCGCACGACTGGAACCGCTGGCGCAATCCGCGCGCGAGCCGGGACATGGCGGAACTCCTGGCGCTCTATGACGCCGGTGACCTGGAGGGGTTTCTCGCCGCTGCGGTGCGGGCGCGGTTGAACATGCTGCTGTGCGGGCGCACCGGCTCGGGGAAAACAACCCTCTCGAAAAGCGTGCTCGCCGCGATCGATCCCGGCGAGCGGTTGGTCACGATCGAAGACACGATCGAGCTCACGGTGCTGCAGCCCAATGCGGTGCGCCTCCTCTACAGCAAGGACAGGCTCTCGGGTGCGGCGGTCGATGCCGAGGCGCTGCTGCAGGCGAGCCTGCGCATGCGCCCCGACCGCGTGCTGCTGCAGGAGCTGCGCGACGACGCGGCCTGGACCTATGTCAACGAGGTGACGAGCGGCCATCCGGGCTCGATCACGACGATTCACGGCCAAGGTGCGGCGCAAGCCTTCCGGCGGCTTTTCGCGCTCGCCAAATCGTCGCCAAAGGGGGCGGCGCTGCAGGACGGCACGCTGACCGGCCTGATCGCCGCGGCGGTCGACGTGATCGTTCCGCTGGAGGAGAGCGGCGGGGTGTTTGGCATCGGCTCCGTCTGGTTTGCGGCCGACGCCGCCCGGCGCGGCGAGACCGCGGCCGATCTCCTGCGCGAGACATGATAGGCGTACCTCTCACAGCCTGGTTCGCGGCCGGCGCCGGTGTTTACCTCGCCACCTTCACGGTGCTTGCGACGCTGTTTTTCCTGCTCGGAACCGGGCTTTTGGGCGCGTTCGCGCATCCCTACTGGCAGTGGTGGCTCTACGCCCTCTGGTATTCCGGCAATCCGGTGGTGCGGGCGTGGCTGGAGATGAGCGGTGTCCCTGCCGCGCTGCTGCCGCTGGTCCCCGCCGGAATCAGCCTTTATCGCCACTACCGCCGTATCCATGGCTGGACTCCATGGCTGGCGATGGTGCCGCGCGCCGCGTGGATCGTGGCCGGCGCCGGTCTTTACCTTGCCGCCTTCACGGTGCTTGCGACGCTGTTTTTTCTGGTCGGAACCGGGCTCTTCGGCGCCTTCGCGCACCCGTTCTGGCAGTGGTGGCTCTATGCCCTCTGGTATTCCGACGATCCGGCCGTGCGGGCGTGGCTCGAAGTGAGCGGCGTGCCGGCGGCGGTGCTGCCGCTCGTCGCCGCCGGCAGCATCTGGTATCGCCGCCGGCGGACGGGTCGCTGGACCCTGCGTCGCAATCCGCCCCCGGAGCGCCCGATGGCGCCGCCGATCCGGTCGACGACAGACAACCATGGTCATGCGCGCTGGGCGCTGATGCCCGAGGCCCAGGCGCTGTGGCCGGGGCCTAACCCGTCCTTCGGCGGCGTCGCCGTCGGCGAGGCTTACGACCCGCGGCAGGCGCAGGGCTCCTTCAGCCCTCGCAATCCCGCGACCTGGGGCGAGGGCGGCCGTGCGCCGCTGCTGGTCGATCCCTGCGTTGACGGGTCGACACATTCACTTGTCGTCGCCGGCTCCGGCTCGTTCAAGACGACGAGCGCCGTTTCGACCTTGCTGACCTGGACCGGCTCGGTCGTGGTGCTCGACCCAGCTGCCGAGCTCGGGCCGATGCTCGAAGCGGCGCGGCGGCGGATGCGGCACCGCGTTTTCGTCCTGAGCCTCGACCATTCCGCGGCCTGCGGGTTGAATGTTCTCGACTGGATCGATACCGCCTCGCCGCTCGCCGAAACCGATGTGAGGGCGGTCGTCGAATGGATCTGCGGCCCTCCACCGGTTGCGGCCGACGCAACCGCCGAATTCTTCGAGTCGCGAGGCAAGGCGCTCATGACGTGCCTGCTCGCGCACCTGCTGTGGGACCCGGATTTGCCGCCCGGGCGCAAAACGCTGCGAACCTTGCGGGCCGGTGTGGCCGCCCCCGAGAGCAAGCTGCGCGCCATCCTCGACGGTATTCATCAACACTCGCCGAGCCCGATGGCGCGGGATCTGGCGGGCACCCTCAAAGAGCTCGAGGACCGGACCTTCTCCGGGATCGCCGCGACCGCCGCCGCCGGCACCGATTGGCTTTCGACAAAGGCCTTCGCCGACCTCGTGTCCGGCAGTTCTTTCAAAACTGCGGATGTTGTTGACGGAAAGACCGACATTTTTGTGTGCCTGCCGCTGAAGGCGCTGCAGAGCACGCCCGGTGTCGCGCGCTGCGTCATCGGCGCGCTCTTGAACGCCGCCTATGAAGCCGACGGCGCCGTCAGTGGGCGGACCCTGTTTCTCCTCGACGAGGCGTTCCGGCTCGGCCGCATGGACATCATCGAGATCGCGCGCGACGCCGGGCGCAAATACGGCATCACCCTCCAGCTTCTCTACCAGTCGGTCGGCCAGATCGTCGAGCAATGGGGCGAAGCCGGAAAGCGTGCCTGGTACGAGAGCGCCGCCTGGCGGGCCTATGCCGCGGTCAAGGACCCCGAGACCGCGCGCGAGCTGTCGGAGACGATCGGCAATTACGGCGTGCTCGCCTGGTCGGAAGCACAGAACAGCGGCACCCACGGCCGGCAGCTCGAGGTGCGCTCCCGCTCGCGCGGCCACAACGTCACCTATTCCGAGAACATCCGGCCGCTGATCCGGCCCGAGGAGATCATGCACGACCTGCGCGAGGATGCGCAGATCGTCATCCCGAAACGCGGCCGCCCGGTGCTGTGCGGCCGTGCCATCTATTTCCGGCGGCCGGCATTTGCCGAGCTCGCCGGCGCCAACCGGTTTTTTACCTCAAAGGAGTGGATCAATGGCTGAGAGCGACGAGACCAAAGCCGCCGTCGAGTACTGGGACCGGGTTGCCGCGAGCGCAAAACGGCGCGCCGCCGAAGAGACGGTCGAGCGCAACCGCGACCGGGCCGCGGAAAGGGAAGCCCGCAAGCGCGCCGGCGAGCTCGGCCGGGGGCGCTGACGCGCCGCACGCGCCCGCCCGAAGGACAGCGGGACCGGCGCGCGGCGGCGCGTCTCGCCCGTTGTCGTGCGTCCGGGCGAGGGCTCTCCATCGAACGGACAGCAGCCACCCACCCGGGCGGAGGCAACCGATCTCGCTCCTTACCTATGGAGCTTCGCGCTAATGCCGGCCGGGCTGCCATCCCATGGAGGCGCCTGAACCTTCCATATTCGGCGGGCCAGGGCGAAGCTGCGCCCCGTCCGCGAGCAGACCGGCACCCGGAACAAAGTTTACCTCCAGCCTGATGCCGTCCGGGTCCTCGAACAACACGGAGTAGTAGCCCGGCGCCCAGGTGTCTTCGGCAGGACCGCGAACGATGGTCGCGCCGATCTCGCCGAGCAGAGCGGCGCATTTGTCCACGTCCTCACGCGAGCGGGCTCGCAGGCAGAGATGGTGCAGCCCGACCCGCTGCTGGACGAAGCGCTCGCCAACCAGCGCCGGATCGCTTGGCTCGATGCCGATGGCGGTCCGCGCGCCGACACAGTAAAAGAACCTGTCGCCGTCGAACACCACCTTCATCCCGAACTCGGGCAAGAGGCGACGATAGAACTCCCGGGCTACCTCAAAGCGGCTCACCGTCAAGATCACGTGCGCCATTCCGTTTATTTCGATCGCCATGGGGTCAGGTTCTTTCGCTACGCCGCTTCACAAACTTGGCCCAGACCCCTTTCGGTTGCCAGACCGCTTCCATTTCGGCGCGCGCCTGGGCCTCGTCCATGCCGAGCACGTCGCGGCGAAAGCGGTAGAAGAACGCCGAGACCCGAGCGTTGGCGATGCAGTGCACGTGTACCGGGACATGCTTTAGCTGCTCCATGACGGCGCAAAACTGCAGGAAGTCCTGTTCAGTCGGGTTCTGGAAATCGACCGGGATGTGGATGTAAGTCATTCCGAGCCGGTCAACGGTCGCCGCTTCGTCCGGCAGCGCCTTCTCATGGGTGTGCAAACCAAGGTTGACGATGTGCCGCACGCCGAGACCCCGGATTTCTGCGAGTTGCACCTCGGTCGGCTGGCCAGAGGTCGTTATCCGATCGTCCAGACGATCCCAGTTGTAAACGCCTTGAGGGTCGGCCATTGGAAATATCCCATATGAAGATGTAGACCGGCGCCGGACTTGATCGGTGCCGGTCTACATCTTGCCGTCGCCGCTGAAGCTTGGTGCGCGCCGGCCCGTCTACTGGGCGGGAAAAGTGCAGGCATCGGATTTTATCCAACTAGCGGCCGAGGCCGCGGTCGTTCCCGCGTGTCCGTTCGCGCTGGTATTGTCGGTCGGGTGTGGCCTCGCGGATCGCTGCGAGCGCGGCCCGTGCTGCCGCGGCCTCGCGCTGTCGCTGTGAGAGGATGCGCTCCGCCTCCGGCCTGATCTTGTCGAGCGCCGCCGCGGCAAGCCGTTCGTTGACGTTCAGTTGCTCGGCCAACTTCCCGCGGCGCACGGCGAGCTGGTCATGGCGACGCAAGGCATGCTCGGCGTTGCGTTCGTATCGTTTGATGTCCGTGTCGTGCCAGAGACCTGTGGCGTGGAGTGTCTTTTGCGCTGGGTTGAGCTGCCACCAGCGCAGTTCGGCAGCGCGCTCGGACCCGCGCGCCGCACCTTCGCGGTCCTGCATGGCTTTCTCCGTGCGGGCGATCAGACCGCGCAGCCGCGCGCCGTATTTGACCCGGTCGGCGTATTCCGGGCTGAGCTCGCCCGCCACATCCTCGACCGTCGCGCGACGCCAGCCGCCCGGCGCGTAATCGGCCGGCGCCGCCTTTGTCAGGGTTTCGCGTTCAGACGCGGCTTGCCCCAGGCGGCGGCGGGCGGCGGCTTCCTCGACCTGTGCGCGCCGGCGGGCGAGATCGACCGGTCCCGCCGGCTGCGGGGTCTCCTGCGTATGGAATTGCGAGGCGGCGCGGCAATCGTCGACCCGCGCCATCTGCCGGGCGAGCCGGCCGAGATCGGAAGCCGTTTCGGTGGCGACAAACAGCGTCACGTTTTCGCGATGCCGGGTTAGTGCGACATAGCTCGTTGCGTTGCGCCAGTGCTCGCTGTGGTAGAGGTAGGTCTCGTCGAGCGTGCGCCCCTGCCCTTTGTAGATGGTGCCGGCATAGCCGTGCCGGAATTTGTCGAATTCGCCCGCGGCATAATCGTCGCCGGCGACAAATGAGACGACGCGCTCCGGTACTCCAGGCTTGCCGTCAAGCGCGACCGTGACCCGGTCGCCGTCGATCGCGCGGATGGTGCCGACACCACCATTGACGATCCCGGCTTGCCGGTCCTCGCGCCGCACCGCGGTGCCGGTAAACTGGATCCGGTCGCCTTCGGCAAAGGGCGCGACACCATCCGCAGATTTGAGCCGGTGATCTCCGCCTACGCGGGGACCGCCGAGCGCCCCCTGCTCCTTGCGGACTTCGCGCAAGGCGGCATTGAGTTCGAGCACATCGGCGTTGGTGTAGGCGAAGACAAAGCGGACCTTGTCCGGATCGGCCGCAACCTCCCTGCCCCACTCCCGGACCAGCGCCGCGCGGGCTTCGTCCTGCCCGCCGCTCCAATGGATCGCACCCTGCCGCGCATAGATCGCCAAAGCCGGCAGGAACTCGCCCTGGTGCATCAAGTTGAAAGCACGCCGCTGCTCGGCGTCGGACACCCGCACGACCTCGTGCAATTCGGGCCCGTCGTGTTTTTCCCTCAGCGCCCCAAAGAGGCCGCCGCGCTCGATGCTGGCGAGTTGCTTGTCGTCGCCGGCGAGGACGAGCTTGGCGCCGGCCGCCCGCGCCTCTTCCATGACGCGCGCCAGGTGCTTGGTCGACAGCATCCCAGCCTCGTCGACGATCAGCACGGTGTGGCGGTCCCAGCGGGCGGAACCGCGATCGAGGCGATAGAGCTCGGCCGCGACCGTCGTCGCCTCGCGAAAGCCGTCCCGCTGCAGGTTCTGCACGACCTGATTGGTCCAGCTCATGCCGACGACCCGGTAGCCGGCGGCTTCGTAGGCGTCGCGGACCGCGGCAAGGGTCGTGCTCTTGCCGGTTCCCGCCTCGCCGGCGAGGACCGCGAGGCCTTTTGCTCGGGTCAACTCCCCGAAGGCGGCGCGCCGCTCGCCGGTGACCTGCTTGTGCCGGTCGAGGGCGGCCTCGGTTTGCGCCGCGGCCAGCCCGTGCCCGCTCTGACCGGCCATCGCCGCCGCGTCGCGCATGACTCGGGCTTCGGCGGCGAGCACGCTGCCTGTCGTGTAGCGTGAGACCGGTGCGGTCTCGCTCTCCTTGAGACCCACGACCGCCGGCAGCGCCAAAATCCGATTCGTGAACGACGCCCGCTCCGCCGGATCGGCGATGACCTTGGCAAGCTCGCGGTTGAGATCGCCGCGGCTGAACGTCGAGCGCCGCTCGGTCAACGCCTCGAGGACCCGCGGCAGGCTCCCCGAGCGGATCGCCCCGCGCAATTCGTTCTCTTGCGCCCGCCGCTCCCGCTCGGCCGCGAGATCGATGATCTCGACCGACGCGGCCTCGCGATCTCCGATGATGCGTTCGCGCTCGGCATTACGCGCCTGGGCCACCCGGTTGCGGTCGCCGAGATCGGACCCTTCGCCGCTCCGCTCCATGCCCGAAGCGACCGGGCCCAGATGCACGCTCGCTTCGCGGTCGATCCCCCGATCGGCATAGCTGCGGCAGTCGATGCGCTCCTCGATCCCGGCGTGTTCGAGCGCCCGATTGCCAATCCGTTCCCACGCCTGGCGGATCGCTTCGATCTCGCGTGGTCCCGTCGTGAAACTGTCGAGCGCGCGCGTTTTGGCGCCAAACCCGTCCGGTCCGATCTCCCGCGTCGTCATCAGCACATGCGCGTGGTAGTTCCGCCCGTCGCTGTGCCGGTCGGGCATATGGATCGCAAAATCGACCGTCACCCCATAACGCTCGACGAGACCCGCCGCAAATTCCTGCACGGCGGCGATTCGCTGCTGGTGGCTGAGCTCGTGCGGCAACGCCACGATGATGTCCCGGCCCGTCGTCGCACTCTGCCGGCGCGTCGACTGATCTTCGGCGCGCTCGGCCGCGTTCCACAGTTCGGCGCGATCCCTGGCCCATTGCGGCGCATCGGCGGGGGCCACGATCTCGCTGTGCAGGACGCCGTATTTGCGCGTGAAGTCCCACACCACGCCAAGCCGCTCGTCGGCGATGTTCTCAGCGGCGCGATAGGCAGCGGAGGCGACAACGCTGCGGCCGGCGCTTCGCGAGACCGTCTTAACGTGCAGCGAATAGATCGCCATGACAGGATCTCGGCGCCGCCGGTTCGAATCGCAAAACAGCGCTGCGCGCATCGGGGTGCAGGGGAATGTCCCTGCTGTCACTGCATTGCCGAAGGTAATGCATAAGTGACCCTTCGCTGACGCGGCGGGATGGTCCGCTGGAACCTTGGGCATCATAAACCGGCGATTGCGGCAATCCCCCTCCTGTGCCAGCATTTCCCCCGATTCACCATCGTAGAAAGACCGATGCCGCGCAAGTCCACCGCCGACCGCCTCACCACGCTGCGCCAAAAACGCGAGCAGCTCGACGCCCAATTACGCGCCCTCGAAGTCCGCAGCAAGCAGGCCGAACGCAAAGCCGACACCCGGCGCAAGGTCATCGCCGGCGCCCTGGCGTTGGAACATTACGAGAAAAACCCCGATTCCGAATTCCGCCGCATCCTGCGCCGGCTGCTCGACGAGTATGTCGTCCGGCCGCATGACCGGGCCCTGTTTCCTGAGCTCGACGAGACCGATGCGGGTTCGGCGCAACGCGACGCTGCCGCCGGCACCCAATTCGCCCAGGCCGGCCGCGAAACCGATTCGCCATCCCCCACTCCCTGACAACCGCATGCCGTTCACCGCGGCAGACGCCGCAGCGACGCTGCGCGCCGGCGAGAGGCTCCGCCTCTCCCGCTCTCCGGAGTATTTAAACAAGGAAATCATCCTGTGTTCAGGGCGGATTTCACCGGCAGGTGACTGGGGATTATGATCGGAGCACGGTACAGCCGGGAGCGGCGATGACCGTCAAGGAAATGGGGTCGGCGGTCGGTGCATCCTCGCCTGCCGGCTCTTTTCATGTCCGTGAGGAGCGTGTTGCGCGGGACAAAGGGCGGCCCTTGTGAGCCGCTTCCCGAGGGCGCGATCCGGCCGGCCGGCGGGCACGTTTTGAAGCCGCAGACCAAGGTCGGCGAGGGGGGCAGCTATTCCGCGGCAGCGGGTAGCGGCAGCCCGGTAAGCGCACCGGGGGCGAGTCGCTCGCTTGCGGACAGTATCTCGATCTCGACGATCCGGTTCGCCGCGTCGAAATGCAGGATCACGCCCGGCGAAACTTCCTTGCCCTCGCTCGGACCCGGCGCGAAGAGGATGCCAAGCGAGCGGCGAGCTCGGTTGGGTCGGTTTGACCTGATGGCGACATTTAGCGACACCTGGATAAACCGCACCTCGACCGCGGCCGCGGCGCCCAACGTCAGCCCGCCACGGCTGGGCGATGCCCGACCGTCGGGGCGGCCAGCTGATAGAGGGCGTCGCGGCCGGCGCGCCAGTCCGCCAGCTCCTCCTCGTCGAGGCGCTCGGGCATCCGCGGGTGCCATTCACCGGGCTCCGGGCGGATCACCGCGCCAAGATCGAACCGGCCGCAATCGACGCGCATGGTGCAGCGGTACCGCCGGCCGACCTCGAAGGTGGACTCGATCACGGTGTTCCGGGCAAGGCGCCGGCCGACCGGCTCGAAATACCTGACCTCTCGGGGCACAGCACGGTGGGCCATTCCGTTCCTCGTTCGATCCGATGCAGGGAAAGGTTCATCCCATATGGGAGCCCCGAGCCGGGACGTCCCCGGCGGCCGGGCTTCGGACAACGATGGTAGAGGTCGCCAATTTCGCCCAGCCGCGGGCGGGTCGACGAGCGACCCTTGCAGGGCCGATCGGTCGCGCAAGTCCGTCGGTGTCGAGACCACATTTCTCGTCGATCTCTTCGCCTGCGAGGCCAGGCGCGGTGCGCTCCAGCCGATCGTCGACAAAGCCGCACTGGGCAGGGGGGATCGGGACCCGAAGCGAGCTCGAACGGCTCGGCGACGCATTGCTCGAACCTCTCTATCCTGTCGCGCGAGGCATTCGGCTTCTGGGTCTCACGTTATCGTCGCTGGAGGTGGCGCAAGCCAAGCACGAGCGCCAGTTCAGCCTGTCCCTCCCGGCTTTGGCCAGGCGCCGCCGGCGAGGAGCTTTCAATGCCAAGAGATCAGCAGTCCTCTCAGCCGAGCGCCGGCAGGACCTCCTCCGTCACGCGCTTGAACTGGCGTTTCTGGTCGTATCCGGTGACCCTGAGCAAGATCGTCGTCGCTCCCGCGTCGACGTATCTGCATATTCCGGGGGAAGTCGGCCGGCGATTCCGGAATGAAGTCGGCCACTGATTCCGATTTGATCTCGGCCATTCCGATTTGAAGTAGGCAAACACAGGGAAGGGGTGGCAAGCGCTCGACAGATG
>Ga0210390_10003902_pt1 | contig 12714 bp, 11 predicted proteins | sample IncBWH11OmetaG_FD_161050 | JGI IMG/M metagenome (GOLD analysis project Ga0210390, IMG submission 161050) | Forest soil microbial communities from Barre Woods Harvard Forest LTER site, Petersham, Massachusetts, United States - Inc-BW-H-11-O ...
CAGTCGATCTGGCGCGCCCGCGAATCTGTGCTCAAGCAGAATCTGTTTGCTCTGCGCTCCGTAATCTCGCAATATACGCTGGACAAGCAGAAAGCCCCGCAGTCTCTGGAAGACCTGGTCACCGCGGGCTACTTCAAGCAGATTCCGACTGATCCCATGACCGGGCGCAACGATACCTGGACTGTGGAAGAAGAAACCGACACGATCATGACAGTCGACCAGCAGGAGCCCGGAATCTTCGACGTGCACAGTGGTTCGACCGCCACCGGCAGTGACGGCACCGCCTACAACACCTGGTAACGCTTTCAGAACCGACAACCGGCTGGCCGATACCTACTGTGTATTGGCGACCAACTCCTCCCGACGCCAAGCCGAGAGTCCTTGCGCTCCCATTGCCAGCAGACCAAGCGTCGCACGTCGAGCAGCGGGCGCAGGGAGTGAAGCTTTCGCACCAATCTCTTCCGGTCCTTTTGTTTGGCCCGTGATGATAGGTTTGTTGGGGATGGTCTCGTAGGCGTAGCCGGTTATCGTTGGATAAGTTTCGCCAGCCATCTGGATGCGCACCCAGCCGAAGTGGATTTCTCCCTTGATGACAAACTTTAAGCCCAGGTAGCCCTGTTTTACCTTTAACCACGGACCGAGAGAGTTAAAACTCGTGTAATCTCCGGCGCCTTCAGCCATGGGTAGAGAGGAGTGGCCCGGTTGAAAAGGGCTGCGTGGTCCCACAGTCTTTCCCTTCAGGAGATGGGCGGCGCAAACGGTGCGGTCGCTTTCCGCGGAGCGGACTCGATTGGATTGCTGAGCTGGCTCGACCGTCAGAGCGAACTTCGAGAATCCTTCTGGCGGACTCTTCGCACGTTCCGCATAAGTATAATTAGAGAATTGGAAATCGTTGATGCCGTCGTGGTTTAAATCCAGTTCCACGAGGCCTTTGTTCTGGACGATCGGAATGTGCGCGGGTGTATAAACGATTTTTGCGCCCGCCGGTTGGGCCAAAGCTAACATGCCAACTCCAGCGGCTCCGGCCACGAGGGCGTACGCGTTGAGGCGGTGAGTAAAGGAGTCGGAAGGGCTGAAAAGTGGGCTTGCGGGATGGGCCATGTTAGGCCTCCTTTGGCGATGTATCGGCGATTGCCTGCGATGCTCGGGCAGGGAGCAACAGTTTGTTCCCGGCGCCCGGAGGTTGTCAATAGGGGTTTTGTAAAAAATTTGTGAATGTTCGTGAGGCCACGCGGTGGAGGGGGACTTGCTTCTGTCTACAGCCGATTGGCTAGTGACTAGTCGATATCTAAATATCGTGCGCCACGTTCTCAGTTCGTCCGCTCTTCATGCTTCGATACGCTGCGTCCAGAATTTCCTGATTGCGCCAGCCTTCTTCGCCGGGAATGGGGAAGTCCGCTTTACCTTCGACGGCCGCGGCGAACGCCTCCACCTGGCGGGCGTAGGCGATCTGGTTGGAGACGGTTTGAGTGTCTGTCACGGCTCCGATTTGAACTATTTCGAGATGAACGGGGCGATCAACCGTCAACGCGTTGTCCCCGCGCAGGACGCCGGTTTCCCCAACCACTTCGAGCGGCGTGCGGTATTCGGCGCGGAATGAAACCATAACCGTGGCTAGAGTTCCGCGTGCAAACTCCAGCAATAACGCCGCGCCTGCTTCCACTTCGCCGGGCTTGCCGGCGATCTCGCGAGCGCTTACCCGCAATACTTCGTCCTGAAGAATGAAGCGGAGCGCGTCGACGCAATGCACGCCCACATCGGCCACCGGGCCACCGCCGGCTACAGCGGGGTCGTGGATCCAAGTCCGCGCATGCCCGTGAGTGGCTGAAAAGGAAAACTCGGAGCGGGCGAAGACCGGTCTGCCGATCTTTCCGGAGGCGACTTGCTTGCGGAACCACGCCAGGCTGTCTTCAAAGCGAAAGACCTGCGCAATTCCCAGCAGAACTCTGGCAGAGCGCGCGGCCTCGGCCATTTGCCGGCATTGCTCCGCGTTGAGCGCCATCGGCTTCTCGCACAAAACCGGCTTGCCGCACGCGGCCGCGACCAGCACATCCTGCAAATGGCAGGCGTTGGGTGTAGCCACGAACACGGCATCAACCTGAGGAGAGCGGCAGAGTTTTTCGGCGGAATCGAAAGCCAGAGGAATACCGTACTGTCGAGCCGATGCCTGCGCTTTTCCGAGGTCGCGCCGGGACAGCGCCGCAACCCGGCAGTTCTTGGCGAGAGCGAATCCAGGCATCAGCCGTTTTACCGCGTGTAGCCCGAAACCGATGATGCCGAAGTTGATCATTAATCGGCGAAACCTTTCCGGACGAGGCGTCCGGGGCTGAGTGGCTATTTCGAGACCGACATCGAGGAAGGTGAAACCACGGTGGATGCCGACTGCGAAATCGCGCTCAAAGCTCCGGTGCTGGTGTTGATCGAAAATGCGGAAATGGTTTTTGCGCTTTGACTGCCCACGTAAAGAAACAGATTATTAGGATCAAGCACCTCGAACAAAGGAGCAGTGACGCCGGCGAATGGCGAATCTGTAATCTGCGTCAGCACCCCGGTGGTGGGTGTAACCGAGAACACGGAAATGTTGCTCGATCCCAGGTTCGCAACGTAGAGATACGGACCCAAAACTACGACCGACGACGGCGTGGTTCCAGTAGGAAATGAACCTAGCAAAGTCAGAGCCCCACTGTTGGAATTGATGGAGAGCACGGAGACCGTGTTGTCGATCGAGTTTGGGACGTAGACAAAAGTTTCCGACGGATCGACCGTAACCGCGAGTGGGCCATTGCCAACCTGAACGGGTAGGCCGGCTACCGGTTGCAAAACTCCGGAGTTAATGGTGTACGCGAAAACTGAAGCCAAATTCGGATTGGCTACGTAGAGGAATTTTGCTGAAGGACTTATCGCCAGGGCAACCGAATTGGCGAAGTTGGCGAAAGGAGATCCAGCGACCGCGGTAAGAGCTCCACTTCCGGAATTGATGGAATAAACCGAGATGTTGCCGGAGATTCGATTCAGCACAAAAAGATAATTGCCCCCTTTGTCCATGGCGAGGGCAACCGGCGTCAATCCGGTCGGGGTTCGAGGCAGCACTTCCTGCAGCGAGCCGATGGCGCTATCGATGGTGAACAGCGAGATATCGTTCTCGCTTTGATTGGCAACGTAAACAAATCGGCCGGCCGGATGGACCACAACCGCCGTTGGAGAGTTCCCCGCAGGAAACGGTGACCCCACGATGGTAGTGAATTGCACGGAATTGCTGCTGTTGCTGCCGGTATTGGCAGTGGTCTTGAGGCGCAAGGCTGCCACCGCATTCGAGTCGGGCAGGCTGACATAGGCGGTGTGCGTAGAGCCAGGACCGCATCCCACCAGAAGTGCCAACCCCATTGCACTTAAAACCAGGGACATTCGCTTGCTCGGCATCATCGAGCCTTTTCGGGAAAATCGCAGTGTCGACGGGTCAAAGTTTTTCGTCAATCTAAGAAACATGGCTTTGCAGATTTTCCGTTTCGATGTAACTTTCCACAACCGTAGTGACGTAGCTTGCTACGTCTCTACCATCAAAGTTTGGGACGCCGGCCAATATGGCCGAAGTGGAAAACCAAACCAGTCGAGGCCCGTATGTCGTTTTGCGATGTACCAAACGTATCGGTGCGAAGGAAGTCCGCCTGCACACGAAAGGTGAACCGCGGACTCAGGTCGCGGTCATAACCTCCTCCCGCCACGATGGCCCGTCCCACACTTTCAAAATGATTCCTGATCGAGGTCGAGATATCGACCCGGTCTTGCGCTTTGCCGAACAAACCATGAACGAAGAACTTGGATTTGTCCCGCCGCATGGCATACTGCGGACCAGCCAAAAAATTGTACACGGTCAACTGCGACCCGTATTGACCGCCAACGTCAGCCGTCACACCCCAGGAAGGCTTGATGTTGAACGTGCCCTCGGCATCAAATCCGTTCAGGCTGGAGCGATTCGCGAAACCGAAGGTAGTCGAATCCACATTTCGATAGGCGTATCCGCCAAATACTTCCCAACGCGGAGCCACCTGTCCGTGCGAAAGGGAAGAGGCCATCATGACGAGTGACGAAACAAAGAAGATGAAGACCGCCGCTCTTTTACCGGGGACGCCCACAGGTTCGATGGCCATTAGTATGAAGGTACCAACTTTTCTCCAGAATTGTGCTGACGTCGAGGGTAATGTAGCGCTGCTTTACCTGCTCACTTTTTATCTCGATTTAATTGTCTGTAATCAAACACGATTCTAACCGAAGTTGCGAATTGAGGAAGGCCGGTCCGTGTAATTCTTTGTAAACCCGTACAGTTGGCAAATAATCATGGGCCAAGCGAAGGCGATTTAGGACAAGGGTGCAAAGACAGGCCTAATTCGTTTACCCTGTTTACATCAACCGAGGTCGTGGGGTCCCTCGGAATGGTTGAACCTACTTTTTCATCTAACAAGTATTGAAGGATGGTGCTCCATGAGAACGCGGAGGCGCATCAGTCCAACTTGGCAACGAGTCCTGCCGCTGCTTGGCTGTGTGCTGCTGAGTGCTTGCCATGCGCGCCAAGGCAACCCCGCGCCTACCATTGAGTTCACCAAGATTCCGCCAGCCGCACAAGGCGGCCGCGAAAGAGTGGATACCATCGCAGGTCGGGTTGCAGGCGCGCATGCCGGACAACAGATTGTCGTGTATGCGAGGAGCGGACCCTGGTGGGTTCAGCCGTGGCCTGACAAACCTCTCATTCCAATTCAGTCGGACTCGACCTGGGGCACCTCCACCCACCTGGGATTTGAGTACGCCGCGTTGTTGGTCGAACCGGGTTACCATCCGCCCGCTACCATGGATGTGGCCCCCACACAGGGTGGTGCCATCGTCGCGGTGTCGATTGTAAAAGGCGTTGGCGAAACCCAGTTGGCGCCCACCAAGCCGCTTCAATTTAGCGGATACGATTGGCAAGTCCGCACCATCGCGGGCGATCGCGGAGGGCTGAACAATCTTTACGACGGTGATAATGCTTGGACGGATGCCAGTGGTGCCATGCATCTCCGCATGAAGAAAAGGGAAGGCCGGTGGTCGTGCGCGGAAGTGGAACTCACCCGAAGCCTTGGCTACGGAACTTACAACGTGGTGGTAAGGGACACCTCTCATTTGGAGCCCGCCGCGGTCTTGAGCATGAATACCTTTGACGATTGGGGAGGAGATCAGCACTACCGCGAGTTGGACGTTGAGATGAGCCGGTGGGGCAACGCAGCCAGTAAGAATAATGCGCAATATGGCATTCAACCTTTCTATGTTCCCGGCAATGTCGCTCCGTTTGTCATTCCTCCCGGCACCCTGACTCATTCGATGCATTGGGAATCGGGACGCGTGAGTTTCCACACTGTCCGGGGATCCTCCATCCACGCCGGAGCACCGGTGGTTTCTGAACACGTTTTCACTTCAGGAGTGCCTACACCGGGCCAGGAAAAATTCCAATTCCTGTTCTATGTGGTCGCGAGCGACAAAAGTCCCTTACAAAAGGAAACTGAGGTGGTGGTTGAGAAATTCGAGTATCTCCCCTGAGGGAGGTTGCGGAAAGCACGCGCTATTAAAACGCCTCCTAGTGGGAGTCGCGTTGGTGTGTTTCGTCCTCCCGGCGCATGCAATCGATCCCAACCGAACCATCTCGCAATATATTCGCGACCGCTGGGGCAGCGAACGAGGATTCCCCGGCGGCTCCGTTTCTGCCATCGCTCAAACCACGGACGGCTATCTCTGGATCGGGACAGACAAGGGCCTGATCCGTTTCGACGGATTGAATTTCCATCTCTTCCAGCAGGCGATTCCTAGTTCACTCCCAATCGGTCCGGTTCAGCAATTAATAGCAGACAGCGAAGGCAATCTGTGGATCCTTTTGCAAAGCACCCGGATTTTGCGCTACCGCGACGGAAAATTTGAACCCGGCCGTGAGGAAGCAGAGTTCGGAATCACCTCCGTCCTGCGGCAAAGCGACGATGTGATTCTCCTTTCATCCCTCGCCCTCGGCACCCTCGCATATCGTGCCGGCAAGTACGAAATGGTTAACCGTCCAGCTAAGCGAGAAAATTCCACACCGGATATAGCCGCCGACGATCTTTCCAGTCGTCTCAGTTGGGCGACGGGCGTGGCCACGCACCGCTTCGCCGAACCCAACTCTGCGGTTCTATCGATGGCTGAAACCAACGATGGCAAGGTATGGCTGGGGACGCGCGACAAAGGTCTCTTCTATTTGAGTCAAGGGCAGGTGCGGGCGGCAGCGAAGGGTCTCCCCAACAGTAAGATCAACTGCTTACTGGCCTCGGAAAACCTCGGTTTGTGGATTGGCACCGACAAAGGCATGATGCGATGGAACGGGGCCGAGCTCACTTCCGGAGGAGTTCTTTCCTCGCTCCGCCACACCCAAATTCTTTCCATGACCCGGGACCGTGATTCAAACATATGGGTGGGCACGTCCGACGGCCTGATTCGGGTTAACCCTGGAGAAGTCTCGCTCGACAGAGACGCCCCTCGAGCAAATGAAGCGGTGACGGCGCTTTTCGAAGATCGCGAAGGAAACCTATGGATCGGGCGTCCGCAAGGCATTGAACGTCTGCGCGACAGCGCGTTCGTTACTTACTCCGCCGCCGGCCTATCCTCCGAAAGCAATGGACCAGTTTACGTTGACCCAGAGGGACGCACTTGGTTTGCTCCTGTGGAGGGCGGTCTCCGCTGGTTGAAAGGTAGGCAAAGCGGAAGCATCATCGAAGCTGGCTTACCCCACGACGTGGTCTACTCAATCTCTGGCCGCGAAGGTGAATTGTGGATTGGCAGACAACGCGAAGGGCTGACGCGCCTGCGCTACCAGGGCGGCTCTGTGACCTCGAAGACTTACACTCGCGCGGATGGGCTCGCTCAAAATAGCGTTTACGCCGTTCATCAAAGTCGCGATGGAACCGTGTGGGCGGGAACCCTGAGCGACGGGTTGAGTGAGTTCAAGAACGGCCGCTTCACAACCTACACCACTGCAAACGGTCTTTCGTCCAACGCCGTGACCTCGATCGCGGAAAGTTCTGACGGCACCATGTGGTTCGCCACACCGAATGGCCTGAACGAACTTTCGAAGGGCCGGTGGCGCATCTTCACAGCGCGCGACGGCTTGCCATCGGCGGATCTGAACTGCCTGCTGACAGATTCCACCGGAGCCCTCTGGATTGGTAGCGCCGCCGGCATCGCCTTCTTGACTTCCAATCACCTCCAGATCCCGCGCTCAGTCCCAGAAGCGTTACAAGAGCCGATCTTCGGAATCGCAGAAGACAAAAGTGGATGGCTCTGGATCGCAACTTCCAGCCACGTGCTGCGTGTGAATCGCAACCGGCTGCTAGCAGGAGCACTCGGCGACGGCGATGTGCGCGAGTTCGGGCTTAGCGATGGTCTGCTCGGTACGGAAGGGGTAAAGCGGGATCGTTCTGTTGTTTCGGACCTGCTGGGGCGAATTTGGTTTTCCATGAATCGCGGACTTTCTGTCGTGGACCCAAGCCGCGCCACAGGAAACTCTGCGCCAGTGCTGGTTCATATCGAGACCGTCTCGGTGGATGGCAGTGCGATCGACCCGCGAGCTCCCATCCGTATTTCCTCTGCCCGCCAGCGCATCACATTCAGCTATACAGGATTAAGTCTCTCCAATTCCGAGCGTGTCAGATACCAATACCGGCTCGATGGTTTTGATCGCGATTGTAGCGAGCCTGTGACGACACGACCCGCTATCTATACCAATCTCCATCATGGCACGTACCAGTTCCGTGTGATCGCCTGCAACAGCGACGGCCTCTGGAATGGCTCGGAAGCCACCTTCTCCTTCGAAGTTCAGCCCATGTGGTGGCAGACTTGGTGGTTCCGTTTTTCCGCTCTGTTCGTAAGCGGATTTGCAATATTGACCTTTTACCGCTCCCGGCTGCATCGTTTGGCCCAGCAATACAACATGCGCCTCGAGGAGCGAGTGAACGAACGCACGCGCATCGCCCAGGATTTGCACGACACCCTACTGCAGGGAGTGCTCAGCGCATCCATGCAACTCCACGTTGCAGTCGACCAACTGCCTGAAGACTCGCCCGCACAGCCCGGGCTGAACCGCGTTCTCCAATTAATGGGGCAGGTGGTGGATGAAGGCCGGAGTACGCTTCGTGGCCTCCGATCGTTCAACGGACTCGCCCCGGATTTGGAGCACGCATTTTCGAGAATCCCGCAAGAGCTCGGCATTAAGGAACAAATCGAGTTTCGCGTCATCTCGGAAGGCCCGGCCTTGTCCTTGCAGCCGGCCATTCGCAATGACGTCTACAGTATCGGCCGCGAAGCCCTGGTCAATGCATTCCGCCACTCCCGCGCCAGCAAAGTCGAAGTCGAACTGGAATATGCCGCCAGCCAGTTGCGGGTTCTCATTCGCGACAACGGCCGCGGCATCGATCCCGAAGTGCTACATGCTGGACGCGACGGCCACTGGGGTCTTTCGGGCATGCGCGAGCGGTCAGAACGAATCGGAGCGAAACTCAAAGTGTCAAGCAGTGCTGCCAGTGGTACTGAAGTTGACCTGCGTATTCCCAGCCGTATTGCTTTCGAATCCCGTGGTCCGACTCGCGCGTCTAAGTGGTTGACCAAGATCTATCCGCGAAATAAACAACCTTCCAAACCGGAAAATGAAAAGCGGGCAAGCTAAATGACCGAAGCCAATAAAATCCGCGTCCTCAGCGTTGACGATCATCCTCTGATGCATGAAGGTCTTGCCATGGTGATCAAGAACCAACCGGATATGCTGCTGGTAGCGGAGGCATCCAACGGCCGGGACGCCATACAGCGCTTCCGGCAGCACAAGCCGGATGTGACCCTCATGGACCTTCGACTCCCCGACGTAAGCGGCATCGACGCCATGCTTGCTATCCGGACGGAGTTCCCTGAAGCCCGCATCATCATTCTGACAACCTTTGCCGGGGATGTCGAAATTCAGCGTGCTCTCGAAGCCGGAGCTCGCGCCTACATCCTGAAGAGTATGCCTCCCAAGGAGTTGGTAGAGGTGATTCGCCAAGTTCATGTCGGGAAAAGGCGCATTCCACCCGAAATTGCGGCCAACTTAGCCGAACATTACAGCGACGAAGCCCTCACCGTTCGCGAGGTTGAAGTCCTTCGTCACATCGCGGGCGGAAATCGTAACCGCGACATCGCCGATAAACTCTTCATCACCGAAGAAACGGTGAAGGTCCACATCAAGCACATCATGGAAAAACTCAGCGCCAGCGATCGCACTCAAGCCGTAGCCATCGGCGTGCGCCGCGGCATCATTGAACTGTAAGATCCATTCTCTGACGGAATTCAGCGGTACCTCTAAAGTAGTACAAAAAGATTCCGAGTACTAGGGATTCATTCGTCGCAGGAAGCCCCTACCCTAAACCAGTGTCCATCAAGGAGGCGCGCTTGCAGCGGGCTTTTTCCACGTTCCCGGATGGGTTACCCGGAGCAGGCCTTTTGTTGCTTCGAGCCGCGTTAGGAGTTGTTCTTCTTGTTCAAGCTGCAGTCTGCCTTGTAGATTGGCACGTCCTTGGATTTCTGACTTTGTCTGTCGGCTTACTAACAGTCGCGACCGGCGCTTTGCTCTTGATTGGCTATCTAACACCGTTCGCCGGCGTCCTCGCCGGCTTGTTCTGTGTGGGCTGCGCCTTTTCCTGGCCTCCGAACCTGGAATTGTTTGCAGCCAAGCTGACGGCCGCGTTGGCAACCGCGATTGCCGTCGCTCTCGTCTGCCTCGGCCCAGGAGCGTTTTCATTGGACGCCCGCTTGTTCGGCCGCCGCGAGATTATCATTCCTTCGCCTTCCGCGAAATCCTAAGAGGTCGTGGAGGACGGGCGTCTCGAGCGTCTCTTACTTGCGGAGAATCTCGGCTACCACAAAGGTGTTATTCGTCCAACAGCCTTCCGAGGTAGCGAAAAAGCCCTGCATTGCGGGATGCGTTCTCTGCCACGATGGCGCAGATTACTTAACAGATGCCCAACCAAGCGGAAGCGCGTACAAGACCCAAAGACTGCATTGTGGGGAACAGGGGACAGCTATGTTTAGAAAACCAGAGACCGCAAACTCCCGAGCCGATTACGCAACGCCTGCTGATTTCTGCAAGCTGCTTGAGAGCGACATGAAGTCTCTATACCGGCTCGCATTCTTGCTGACCACCAATCACCACGACGCCGAACGATGTTTTGTCGCGACCATCGATGCATCTTCCAAACAACAAACCGTGTTCAAACCATGGGCGCGGCCTTGGCTCAAGCGCAGCCTGATCAAGAACGCGATTCAAATCGTATCGCCGGCGTCGACCACGGGAAAATGCGAGTCGCCGCGCGCCGAGCGGCCTGCAACGCCCGGAGACAGCGAACTCGACGCTGTCACCCGGCTAGCCCCGCTGGAACGCTTCGTTTTTGTCATGTCAGTTTTGGAGCGCTACTCCGATTGGGAGTGCTCTCTTCTGCTTGGTTGCCACTTGAAGCAAGTAGCGAAGATTCGCACGCGAGCGTTGCGCGAACTACCAGAGAGGGACACGCTCCTTCCGCACTCTGAGGCAATGTTTTCAAATAACCTGCCGGTCACAGCCTAAACTCGGTTGACGATCCCGGTGGATGGAGGTCGAAACTGTAACCGTCGCTGAGCGCTTCCAGCCCCTGAATTACACCCAACAGAAGGCCTTCATCGCGTGGGTGAGGGCCGGATATTCCTAACCGACCTACGACAGACAAACACATTAGAATTACGCAGCGTGATCTCATTAGGAGGCTTCATGAGAGTTCTCATCGCCGTCGTGCTTGTTACCGCAGCTTCGTCCACCTCTTCGTCGCTTCCGGAGATGCGCATGACTCCCACGGAAGTTAGAGCTACCACGTTCAACGGCACGCAGGTGGGAAGTTCCGGAGTTGTGGGAGTTCACTCGAAGGTACTTTTCGGCGACCCCGCGAAATCGGGTTTTTATTCGATTCTCTTGTTCATACCAGCGCACACGACGATCCAGGCGCACTCGCATCGTGATGACCGTATGGCGACGGTGGTGTCGGGCAATTGGCAGTTTGGCTACGGAGATCATTTTGATGAAAAATCACTGAAGAACCTGCCCCCGGGCAGCGTGTATTCCGAACCGGGGCGGGCAAATCATTTTGCCCGCACTGGCGATGAGGACGTAATTGTCCATATTTCTGGTTATGGACCGAGCGATACGCTCTACGTCGATGCGGCGAATGATCCATCGGCGCAAAGGAAAAAGTAGTTCTCCAGATTTAATCGGAGGCGAAAAGAGCCTCCAGGCCGTGTAGGAAAGTTCCGGACTTATTCGCCGGCTTTGGCTGCCAACGTTTCCACCACCGCGATGTTCTTCAGCAACTCCTGCGGAAAGCCGTGCCGCTCCTGCAAATACGCTGCGCTGTTATAGGAAATCCAGACTTTTCCCTGGCTGTCCTCCCGGACCAGAACCTTGAGCGGAAGATCGATGGCAGTACTGGGAGCCGCCAGCATCAAGGGCGTGCCGGCTTTGGGACTTCCGAAGATCAGCAGTTTGGTGGGAGGCATTTTCATTCCCACTTTCTCCGCTTCTCCGCTATGGTCGACTAGGGCGAACAGGGTGACTCCCTTGGCTGCCAGAATTCCTTTGAGTTTTTCTGTCGTCTCGTCCACCGAATGATTGCTGGCCTTGTCGATGATCCCGTTGCCGCCGGCGAGCGTCATAGATATCTCCTCACTGTTGCTAAGCTGCGAACCCGTGGAACTTCGGACGGAAACCAGATAGACCGCCATTGCCAGCCCAACTAAGGCCAGAAAGAAAGCGATGGCAACCGCCTGCGCAGCCGGACGAGAGTATTCGGTCTCACCGCGATCCAACCGCCGAACTAATCGGAGATGGTGCCATCCGGCCAAAATATTCACGATCACTCCTGCTGTGATCAGTGCGGTGCCGAACCACAACGAAAATCCGTAAGGCTGCGACGCAGAGGCATGTTGCATGACTTGCAGTTGGTGCAAAAAAAGTCCGAAGCGCGCCACCACAAAACCGAATCCCATTAAGGCTAGGCCGGTGCGAACCCAGGCCAGAAGAGTTCGCTCAGCAGCCAGGTAATCACTGAGACTGGCTCTGGGCTTTTTGGTTGGAGCGTCCATTTTTCGTGGTCCACGCGGTTGGGGCGCGACTGCCGCCGCGCCCCTCTATAGCAATCTCGGCGTCATCGGGAATACGCTAGATTTCGCGGATGGCCGTTGGCCGACGCGAGCAGCCCTTAACGAGATGGGCGCAAGCTCCGTCCTTTGGGACCACTGCTAAGGTCCGGAACGTCTTCGCCGAGGGCGGTGGCTAAATCGATCTGGTGGTCCTGCTCCTGCACCAGGATTTGGCGAATCTGTTCCGCCAGTGCGTACTCTCCCAGCGCTTCGCATTGCCGGACGCGATCGCGGTAGTTGCGAATGGTTTCATTCTCATTATCAAGATCGTACCGCAGCATCTCTTTCGGCTCTTTCGATGTGCGTACCGGCTTGGGAGTGACCACGGGCATTTTGCCGAGATAATCGATCTGCCGCGAGAGGATCAGGGCATGATCGAGCTCCTGCTTAGCGTGGATTTCGAGCTGAGCGGCGATGTCCATATATTGAGCGCCGCTCAGCACCTGGGAATAAACCACATAGGCGATGATCGCCTGATAC
>Ga0210390_10003904_pt1 | contig 12713 bp, 9 predicted proteins | sample IncBWH11OmetaG_FD_161050 | JGI IMG/M metagenome (GOLD analysis project Ga0210390, IMG submission 161050) | Forest soil microbial communities from Barre Woods Harvard Forest LTER site, Petersham, Massachusetts, United States - Inc-BW-H-11-O ...
CCCGAGATGGGGATTCATTTCAGCAGAGTCAGAGAGTGGACACGGTAGGCCGGAGCGCCCGAAATTCTCCCCCCGGAACCCTGTCTGTTCCGAAGCACGTCGAGCAGCATGCGGAAAAGGTTAAGAGTGGCTTGACAAAGGACCCATACTTACTCCAAAATCAGTTGCTCCGTTTTTCCATCCCCTAACAGAGCTAGTCTTTCCTCCCCTGTTGGTGTCCCGCAGTTTTGCGGCTTTTTGTCGCCGCCCATGCGGCACATCCCTGCTTTGGTGACAACGGGCCCGTTCGAATCGCTCAGGCACTGCTAATAGGGTGGTAAGTAGAAAGGCCAATGACTGTAGTTAGAGAAAAAACCGCGAGCGGATCCGAGATGCAGATAAGTATCAACAAGGTATCGCGTGGGGCGACTGCCTTGTAAAAAAAGGAGAATTCCTATGGATGGAGTAGCCTCTCAACCGGGCGTCGTCTTGGTGGACAAATCGCTGAACCTGGTCGCAGCCAATCTTGATGCCATTAAAATTCTTGCATTTCCCGAACGGGTCGAAAAACTTGGTAATTTGAGCGATTGGCTTACGAAGAAAATCCATTCCTCTTTAGTCGACCGTAATTCCTTGCACCGACCGAGCTTCGTAAGTGAGTTCCGCTCCGCCCAAAGGGTTTATCTTTGTCGCGCTTTGCCGCTCCATAGCGACGCGAATGTTCCGGCTCGTCCGGCGCTCACTCTGATCCTCGAAAGAAAACGAAACGTAGGCGGGACGGTGGGTGAAATCTCGCAACGCTTCGGCTTGACCGCCCGTGAAGAGGAAACGATGCGGCTGCTCGCCGAAGGTTTCTGCAGCAAAGAAATTGCGGCGCGCATGAAAATCAGCCCCAACACGGTGAAGGCTTTTGTTCACCTGGTCATGGTGAAGATGAGCGTTTCGACCCGATCCGGTATTATCGGAAAGCTGGTTGGCGCTGACAATCTAAACTACCGGTCGGGCCGCGAGAGAACGTCGAAGGTCCTCTAGCGCGTGTCATTTTCACTTCTCTGCTAATCCGGTTGCTCGGATGGGCGGAGCGGTCCTTGAATCGTCTGAGAGGCTCTCCGTGGCTGCCGACCTGCGCTGCCGTATTCTCGCGCTCACGACGAACGACAATCCGTCGATTGAAAAAGCCCGCCTAGTCCAATCGGTTAGGTCCAACAGGTTAAGAAGTTTTCGTTACTGAAACCAGGGACTTGTAAACCGTTTCAGTGAAGATACAGTGCGAACTGCGCTGAACGGAAGTCGTACGTCCCCTCCCCCTGGCCTTCCGGGCGCAATCCACAACAGGAGGATATAACCATGTTTCGAACCGGAAACTCCGGATGGCTCGCGATCGCAATGATTGCTGCCACCTGCCTTCTCACTGCAAGCGTGGGGTGGGCTCAAGCACAACAACGTGACACCTTTCAGGTCAACTACTTTTCGAACGCTAACAACAAAGAGGGGATCGACGAGACTGTGAGGATCATTAACCCCGGCGCTGATGCCCCTACCTTCCCACCCAGTAGTCTCTGCGCGATGATCTACGTCTTCGACAACGAACAGGAACTGAAAGAGTGTTGCGGCTGCCTAATCAGCACCGACGGATTGGCCGAACTCAGTCTGGACAAAAACCTCGTCTCCAATCCCTTCGACGGACGCTCACCAACCAACGGAGACATCAAAATTGTTTCGGCAGCGGCCAACGACAACTTCGGCGGAGTTCCATGCGACCCAACCGGGGGTGGCATCGGCTCCAATGGCAAGTACGTCCTTAACATCGTGCCTACCGTGGATCTCCGTTCGTGGGGTACGCACGTGCAGAATGATCGCAAGCTCACTGAAGACGAGTATCAGACTGCGACTCTGTCGACCGGGGAATTGGACAGTTTGCAGGAAGAATGCTACGGAATCGTGTCTGTGGGCAGCGGCGCCGGGATTTGCGGCGAAGGAGTCGGAAATTCGTCCACGGTGTGCAATTGACCGATCTACCACTTGACGTCGAGAACAATTATCGCCGCGTGCTTCGCGCATGCGTACCGCAATCGAGCGCCAAACTTCAAGGAGGAGTTACATGTTTCGAGCAAAAAGTTTCCTGATCTACGCCGTGCTCACCGCGTCCGTGGTGTTTCTGGCGGCAACAGCGTCCGCTCAAACCAAGTACAAACAGTCGGACGTCTATCAACTGACCTATTACAGCAACGCATTGAACACTTCGGCTCCCGACGGGACCGTCCATATTGTCAATCCGGGCACCGCTGTGACCAAGATTAACAATGACGGAAAACCCCTCGACGGGAACCTCTGCGCCCAGATCTATGTGTTGAACAATGATGAGCAGGAAGTGGAGTGCTGTGGCTGTGAGCTCACGCCCGACAGCGAAAGAACCATCTCCATCGACAAAAACCTGCTGGGAAATCCAATCAACGTCCACATCGTAACCCCCGATGGCGTGATCAAGGTTGTTTCCGAGCCAGCCCCCTCAAGCGGTGCTTGCCGCCCGGATATAGAAACGGGTTCGGTAGCACCCGGCCTGCGCGCCTGGGCTACCCACATCCAGGCCGTATCCGACAGCTATTCCGAAACGGAGGAGGAGTTTGGTCCTGCTCCCCTGAGTGCCAACGAGCTTTTCTGGTTGCAAAATCAGTGCAGCGCAATCTACACCAGCGGCAGCGGCCACGGGAAATGCACCTGCGGCTACGGCGACTGAAAACCTTATGCGCCAGGGAAACCTTAACCGGTTTCCTGGCGCTTAACTTCAACCTATCAATCAGGGAGGACTCCAATGTTTCGCTCAATTCGTTTCTTGCTCGGCATTACCGCCGCTCTCATCCTTTCTTGTTTGGCCGCCGCTCAGCAGGCCCCTGGCACCTTGGCGACGGTCAACGGGAAGGCGATCACCACCCAGGATCTTGAACAGAAGGAGGTCAACCGCCTCCTCCAGGCTCAGTATCAGTATTATCAGGTTGAACGCAAGGCCCTTGATGACCTGATTGTGCAGCGCTTGCTGGAAGACGAGGCACAAAAGCAGGGCATCAGCAGCGACGAGCTTTTGGCCAGGGAAGTCGATAGTAAGGTGAAAGATCCGAATGAAGATCAGTTGCAGGTTTACTACGAAGGCCTGGATGCGAAGGAACCCTATGACCAGGTACGCGGCAAGATCCTCGACCACATTCGCGATTTGCGGAGGTCCAAGCTGCGCTCCGCCTATGTCGAAACTCTTCGCCTCAAAGCCAACATCATGGTCCAACTGGCGCCGCCGATGGCGGATGTCGGAACCGAAAACGCAGGCGTCATTCAAGGGCCTGCTGATGCTCCAGTCCAGGTGGTTGAGTTTGCCGACTATCAATGCCCCTATTGCCAGAGAGTCAATCCTGACCTGAACAAACTGATCGATGAGTATGCGGGCAGAGTCTCGGTTGTTTATAGAGATTTTCCGCTGCCCATGCATCCCCATGCCGAAAAGGCAGCGGAGGCAGCCCGCTGTGCTGGACAACAGGGCAAGTTCTGGGAGTATCACAATCTTCTATTTCATGATAAGAAGCTCGACACTCCCGACTTGAAGCAACAAGCGACCACCCTGCACCTGGACTCGGACCGATTTGACAAATGTCTGGACTCGGCGGAGGAAGCGGCAAACGTCAAGAAAGATCAAGACGAGGGCATGAAGCTAGGGTTGTCCGGCACTCCAAGCTTCTTTATCAATGGCCATTTCATCAGCGGAGCCGTGGATTACGGCACGCTGCATCAGATGGTCGAGCAACAACTGACCTTGTTGTCATCCGCCAAAGGGGCCTCTCCAGCGGGGTCCTCCCAGAGGTGAAGCCTCGGCGGTGACAACCAGACCGGGCGGCCGGCTGACGCATCTGGCCGCCCGTGATGACTAGATAGATTTGCCATTCAGTTGCGGGCGCTAACCGCCGGTGATGACGTTCACCCCTCCCCTACGTCATTTCTGCCTTCTGCAGGATAGCGGTCAATCGGCGGGCTGTTTCTCCTCCGCTCGTGACAAACGAGAGGCATACTGATCAGGAGCGTGGTAGAAATGTCGGCATCTTGCAGGTAAGATTCTGCGCGAACGCAGAGGCAATCCTACGATGAGGGCGAATCGGCTGCTTTGGTTGCTGCTCTTTCTGAGCAGCGGAACCCGCTTGCTGGCGGGTCAGAGCGCAGTTGCTGCTTCGCTGCGATCCTTGCAGGCGGTCGCGCTGGCTCAGGCTGCGGCGAAGGAACCCGCGGGTGGACTTACGATGTCCCCAAGCTCTCTTTCGTTTGGAAATGAACAGCTCAACTCACCTACTGCTCCTCAATTCATTACCATCACGAATCCCGGGAAGTCTTCTTTCATGATCAGGGAAATCGCCAGCAGTAGCCCGGATTTTACGCTGGTACACAACTGTGCCTCGAGTCCCGATCCAATGCCAGCGCGCAGTAGTTGCGAAATTTCTGTCCGCTTTGCTCCGGGCGCGGTCGGTCTTCGCAGCGGTAACATAAGAATCACAATTGACGGCGATCGTCCGGTGCAGCCACTCGTAATCCCACTTCAGGGCAACGGAGTGCAGAATGGTGTCACTTTATCCCAGACATACCTGATATTCCGGACTCTGCTGGTAGGGATGACGAGTATGCCCCAATATGTGCGTCTTACCAATCACAGCAGCACGGCTCCGGCAAAGATCGTCAGCATTGCCGTTTCTCCCGATTTCTCGCTCACCACCACGGCCGACCAATGCGTGACCGGCCTGGCACTAGCCCCGTTGGCCGGCTGCACGCTTGCCGTAGTGTGGACACCCACCGATTCGGGTTCACGCGACGGGCAGGTAACAATTGGAGCGTCCGATGCCGAACCGCCGCAGGTCATCGATTTGCATGCGACTGCCACTGCCATCAGACTTTCATCCGGCACTCTACGATGGAGCCCTACGGCGGTAGGCGTCGTCGGCGATTCGCAGAGCATCGAAGTGAGAAATGAGGGCCGGACTTCCATAGAGGTCGGCAGCGTCGACGCGAGTGGAGATTTCTACCAGCAAAACAACTGTGGCAAAGAGTTGACGCAGCACCAGAGTTGCTCGGTCACAGTGTGGTTCCAACCCGCCGCTGCGGGGGAACGAGTAGGAACGCTCCTGATTCATGATTCCGATGTTATGGGCATGCAACAAGTCTTCCTCACGGGAGTGGGGTCTCTTCTCGATTTGTCGCCGGTAATGGTGGATTTCGGCACTCAGTCCGCGGAGAGCACCAGCGCGCCTCAGGTAGTTACTATTGCCAACCGCGGCAGCGCCAATGTGAGCATCACCGCCATCAACGTAAGCGGGGACTTTGTTGTTCCAGGTAAAACGTGTGGTGACACAATTGTCCCTGGAAAAAGCTGCCAAGTCAGCATCAGCTTTTCCCCGACAGTGACCGGCATACGAACAGGAACGTTAAGCATCGAAACCTCCACAGGCACCATTCCGCGGAAAGTAGCCTTGAGTGGTACGGGGCAATAGTCAATATCGTTAAGGTGGTGAAGCACTCAAGCAACTGCGCCACCAGGTGAGAAACTCGGTGGGCCGCTTAAAACCACTCTTTCGGCGCGACGATCTTTCCAATAATTGCTGACCGGCTCGAGACGTTCATCTTGACCATCATCAGCCGAACGAAACTGTTGACTGTGTTCGGGCTGATATTCATTCGCGTCGCAATTTCTTTGCTGGTCAGTCCCTCGCCCAATAATCGAGCGGTCTCCTGTTCGCGAGGGGTTAGACCAAACCGTTTCGCGATCTCCGCCATCGTAAACTGGTCGCGCGATTTTCTCTCCAGCATAAGAACCAACATGGGACGCGAGTTCGCCGGACTTTTGCCAGTGGTGAGCGGGAACGCACGACAAAGATGGAGCCGCCTCGCCGACTGAAACTCGCTGACGAATTTGGGTGGGGTTGATGATTCCTGGTTGACTAAACAGGAACGAATTCGGCTCGTGAGCCAGCGTTTCAAATCATCAATCTCTGCTGGATCTTTCGGAAAGGTAAGAATATCGATCGCGTCAGTATTACAAGCGACCAAATTCAGCGACACATCTACTACGACTACACCCGCACGAGCCGGAGCAGCGCTCATCTGATTCCCCTCTACAAAGGCAGGTCTCCCTGCTCAGCAACGATTTCGCCGACGTTGGCTCACGGCGTCTATCCGGCGGACACACAATTCTTCGCGTGTCTACGAACGCAGCACATGACTTGCGTCAAATCGGATAAGCGCGCAACGGCAAAGCTCGAACAACCGCGACCCCACATCTGTGCGCGATCGTGCGAGAAGCCATGCTCTTGGGAGGGCTTAATTAACGAGACTTCCCAACCATTCTGGCTGTTGATCCCGCTTGGTTAATAGTACCCGAACCTTTCGTTTTTTAACGTTAGTACTTCGGCGCTACTAATTCCTCACTAGTCACTTTGACTATCACAGCAGCGGGAAGAGAAAAGTTTCTCTTACCCCCGAGTTGGATCGTCAAAGTACGGTTACGGTAATGGCTGTCGTTTGCATCGCCCCATCCGAGGTACCTGTCACCACGATGTGATAGGTCCCTGCAGACGTGCCACTCAAATTTGCATTGCCAGCACTCATCCCGGCACCACAGCCGCTTTGCAAAAGGCAACCAGCCATCAATACAAATCCAAGACAGCAGGCACGGATCTTCCTTCGCCTAAAAACGCTAAGACCCACAGTGCTTACCAGCAGACCGGGCATTATCAACCAGCTCGTAAAAAGGAAGCTCGGATTACGCCCGCGGAATGACGGGGTTGTCCGCGACGAGGTGAGTGCTGTCGTGATAATCGTCAAGGCGGAGGTCGCCGGATTTGTGCCTGGTGTAATCGATGCCGGCGAGAACTGGCAGCTCGCCCCTGCAGGTAAGGTCGCGGAGTCGCAAGCGAGTGAGACTGCACTGTTGAATCCGTCCTGCGCTGTCGCCGTGATGGTGAGGCGTGCTGGAGTTCCCGCCGGCACAGTCAGGATGCTAGGATTCCCGCTCAAGCCAAATTGCGCAGCGCCCGTCACAATCTGGTGGACATCAACCGATATGCTGGACGCATAGTTGGCGTCTCCGCCATACGCCGCTGTTAGGTTGTGAGTACCCGCCGCCAGAGAATTGACGGAGAGCTTAGCCTTTCCAATGCCGTCGAGGCTTGCACTGCCCAGCACGTTTCCTCCGTCTGAAAATGTCACGTCCCCCGTCGGTGTGCCGCTGCCGGCTGTGCTTACCAGGGCGCTGAAGGTCACACTCTGATTCAGATTGGACGGGTTTGCCGATGAACCAAGCACCGTACCGCTGTTTGCCTTCTGCACCGCCAGCGTGAAGTTCTGTTCGGTACTGCCGGCATTGTCTGTCGCCCATAGCTGAAGGTTAAAAGTACCGGCGGCCGTCGACGCGCCACTGAGCGTGGCTGTGCCGTTGTGGTTGTCGACAAACTGAACGCCGTTCGGAAGTGTCCCGGTTAACACGATGCTGGGCGTTGGGAATCCCGTGGTCGTCACCGTGAAGTAGTCCACTGTACCCACGCTGAAGTTTGCTGCTTTCGCGCTGGTGATCGAGGGCGTCTGCCCGACTTGTAGTTTGAAATGCTGGGTTGCGTTTGGGTTCACACCGTTTGCTGCGGCAAACATGATGGAGTAATCCCCGGAGGTGTCTGCCGCCGGCGTCCCGTAAAGTGTCCCTGTGCCGTCACGGTTGTCAACAAATTCGACGCCTCTCGGAAGCGTCCCAGTTTGCACAATGCTAGGAGTTGGAAATCCCGTAGTCGTTACCGTGAACGAACCCGCCGCGCCCACCCGAAAGTTAGTCTTGTCCGCGCTACTAATCACGGGCGCCTCGTTGATTGTCAGAATGAAATTCTGCCGAGCATTTGGTTGAATGCCATTCTGCGCGGCGAACGTGATTTTGTACGTGCCACCTGTGCCCGCGGCTGGTATTCCGGCAAGCGTTCCGGTCCCATCCCCGTTGTCCTCGAACGCGACGCCCGTCGGCAGCTTTCCGCCTTCGGTAATCGACGGAATGGGAAATCCATCCGTGATAATCCTGAACATGCCCGACCTGCCTGTCACGAAGGTGGTGTGATTGGTGCTGGTGATGGCGGGCGCTTGAACGATGTCAATGCCTACGCTGACGGATTGATTGTCCACCGTTGCGCTGGCTTCGCCGGCTCCGGCGTCCGCTCCCGCCGTATAGGTAGAAGCTGCAATTCCGTTCGTTAAGTAGGTGTGCGAAGGTTGAACGGTTCCCAGTGTGCCGACAAAAACGATGGACGTTCCCGTGGGAACACTGAATCCACCTGAGCCGCCCGAATCGTGGGTCAAATCCGCGCCCAGTGCGCTGGTCGCATCGGGCTTGACTTGCGTTGGCGAGGCGCTGATCGACAGCACCAGCCAGGGGTTGACCGCAACCATCCCATCGACGCCGTCCACCGTGTCGCAGCCTGACGAGCGAGGTCCGTCGTTGCATCCCCACCAGTTGTCTTTGGCTGTTGCATCGAAACCCTGAGTGTAAATTCCCGATGCATCTCCAGCCTGGTTGCCAACGATACGCGAATTGATGACCGAGAGCGGGCCAGACTGGTTAAAAATTCCCCCTCCTTGTCCGGGATTCCCATTCGCACGATTGAGTGTGATTGTGCTACCGGAGATGGTTGCGCTGCTTCCAGCGTCGACATCCACGAAAATACCTCCGCCTTGACCCCACGATGAGCCATTGCCAGTTGCGGTATTCCCGCTTACCACCGTATTGATCAGCGACAGGTTACCTCGAATTCCCGTGCCATTTGCGATCGCGATGCCACCGCCATTATTTCCCTGCGCGGTGTTGTTCGTGACCGTGCAATTGGTCATGCCGAGCGAGCCCCCTCTCAACTCGATTCCGCCGCCGCTCGCACCTGCTCCCGACGAAGTATTGTTCGCAAAAATAACATTGGTGAGCGTATAACTGTCGCCAATATAACCGGCCAACATGCCGCCGCCGCCGAGGCTCTGCGCATTGCCCCCGGTAACGGTGATATTAGATAAAGCGCCTGTAACGTTGCCCACCATGTTGGGATCAAAATTGAAAACGCGAGACACGCCGTCGGTTTGCTGGATGATGGTGTTCGAAGCATTTACGGTGCCGATGATTGAGATATTGGAACCGGGAACCACCCCGACCTGAAGTTCTCGTGTGTCCAGCGATGTCAATTGATACGTGCCGGCAGGCACATTGATGGTCACCACTCCCCGATTGCCGTAGTTGTCAGCCGCGCATACCGCGGTGCGCAAGCTGATCGAGCCGTGGAGATCTGCCGGCAAGATAGTGTTATTCGTGCAGGCATTCTGCGGATCGGTGTCGGCAGTCGTGTTTACGTTGACTATGGCTGCGCTTCCGTACTGGATAATCACAGGTGCGGCTTGAGCCGACGTCAACACAACCAGATCCCGCCCTCCATCGAGTTTCTGGGGTGTCGCATAAGCCGCCACGGGAGTGCTCGAGAACTGGATCGTCGTCTGTGGCTTCGAAGTTTTCGCCGAAGTATCGAAGATTCTGATCTGATTTTGCGCAGCATCGAGAATCATCAGGTCGTGGGTTGGCGAGACCACCAGGCGGGGAGATTGCAACCGGGATTGCGCCGCGATCCCGAAGCTCGAGGAAGCGCCGATAACCAACCGTTTAGCCACGGACCATCGGCTCGCCGCAGCAGTCGGATGAGGAAGCATCGCTTGGCGAGCACGCAGGTCGGCTGTCGAGAACGGGCGCGAATCCAGCCTTCCATGCCGCAGTACGCGCACTACCCCATCCTCGCCCAGGACCGCGATCTCGGTCATGCCGTTGCGATCCCAAATGAAATCCCCCAGCGTCAAAGCTTCCACGTGGAAGCGAAAATCCATAGTAGAGCGTTGCGCTTGCGGACTCAGCGCGTTGTAAATCATAATTACGCTGCTTCCTGCAGAAACCGCCAGATCAGTCCCCGTCCCTCCCCCTAACGCTCCCCACGCGACTGAGGTTGCGACAGCCGGAAGAGTGTAAGCCGCCGTCTGGATGAGGCCGGTGCGGCCTGGTGCAAAGACCACCAATTGCGGCCCATCCGGACCGTCCAAGCCCGCCGCTATATGGCCCGCGCTGGTCGCGGCCAAACTGGTAACATTGCCCGGTACAGAGACCGGTTGCGGCGTTAACAGGTTTCCCCGTCCGTCTCCATTCAGCAGGTACAGTCCGCCGCCTTTTGCCCCGACGAGCAGATCCTCAAATCCATCACGATTGAAATCCCCGGTCGCCAGAAAATCTGGAGACTCCGGAACGGCGAAGACGGTTGCGGTCGAAAGGAATGTCGGCGGTATCCTTTCGCGCATCGCACTTTGGTGAAGGTTCGGATCGTTCGAAGCAAAGGCGCCGGGGTTGCCCCGCAGGAGCGCGATCGCTCCCCCGTCCCCGATGCCATACCCGATCACCAGGTCCGCAGCGCCATCGAGATCGAAGTCCGCCCCGGCCATGGCAGTGGGCCTTGCCGCACCTGATTCGAGAACTCTCACGAGATCGGGTGATCCCGTGAAAGTAATCCTCATGCTGCCAGGTGCGCTGCCCTCAATGATGGCCTTCGTGACGCTGGAAACGATCGTTGCGGTATTGGATGCAGCCTTGATCTTCGCAGGGAAATACGAAACTCCGCAGACGACGATTGCGAGAGTTACGCCGAGCGCAGCAAAACGAAAAGGCAGAGTGCGATCCGCGGGCGTGTACAGTCTTGGGTGGAGCGGAGCAGATCGGAGCATGGGATATCCTCCTGCTTTGTCTTCTCGAATGAGCCTCAGCGGCGCCAACTGAACGACAACCGGGCAACACAAGACGTGATCAATCGTGTCTGGCCTGCAAGGGGAGGAGTTTCAGTAACTACGCGAGACCAGAAAAACCCATGGGAAACTGCACACCGAACTGAGTGACAGCAGGGGGGATTTTCGGAGCAGAGTAAGAGTAGGCCCGGCCGATGGGGGTGTCAAGATGCGGGCGCACCTAATAAAGGCTAATGCGGAAGTGCTAATACGCATGACTAATACAAATTGGCTAGTGCATAGGGTTAAGAAAAAATCCGGAAAGCATGTTGACAACAAATCGAAAGCAATCAAGAATGTCCAAGCCTTCCCCAGAGGCGCTGACCTGCTTTGCATACGTTGGAACTGCGCAGCCGATTGCAGTGAGTCGAGGTAGGCAGCTTGCTCCCGAACCAGGCGAGATGAACTAACGGCTGTTCGGCTGACTTTCGCGCTTGCAGTATTCATCCCCTGAACATGCGCTGGCTTTCGACTCGATCGAAGGCCAGGGATAAGGCTTTACCATAAGATCAGCCGTTGACATGCACCTGCCGAATTGAAACGCGGAAGCAACAAACGGAGTGGCACCCGGAACAGTGGAGAATTCACATTAAGGAGGACTGCAAATGAGTATGGCTAAATTTTTACGCACGATGTGGTCGAACGATGAAGGCCAGGACATAGCGGAGTATGCGGTGATGCTGGCTGTGATCCTGGTGATCGTCGTCGGCACGATCCGACTAATTGGAGGGAACGCAAACAACGTATTTTCTAGTGTCGCCAGTTCGATTGGCTCATAACAAAATTTCCGCCTTGATCGAACGAGTGAAATTAGAGATCGCGATGTGCTCGACATCCTCGAAAGAGTGGATGCGCGTCATCGCGGTTACGTTTCAGTGGTTGGTAGCCGGTACCGCAGGTTCACGCTCCAGTGTTAGCCGTTAACCCGGGGTAAGGCATGGGCCATGACGGGTGTACGATACGGTATGAAACGAATCGGCGCTTTCTTGCGACCTCTCAGCGCGCTTCTGCTCTCCTTGCTAGTGTTCCAGGGCTGCAACGGACTCAATCCCTTGTGCGGAAGTGCTCGGCCAGTGCCGATCATTGGGTCTCTTTCTCCGAGCACAGTTACGTTTGCGGAAGTGGGGCAAGGCTTTCTACTTACTGTGAATGGTACTCAGTTTGTTTCGTCTTCTGTCGTGGTCATTGATGGGACGACATTAGACACTCTAGCCACCAGCAGTCAGCAATTGCAGGCCACGATCACGACCGCCGTGATCTCCGCTCCTGGAACGGCGAGCGTGGCGGTTAATACTCCGAGCGGGAACTCGGGCGATCTTGGCTGCACAAGCGGTGGAACCAGCCACGCCCTCGTCTTGACTATCACCTAACAAAAGCCGGGGAAGAGGGCGGATCGGATGAGGAGCCGCCTGCTCCCGAGTGGGATAAAACTTGGCTAGGTCTTTCCGAATGCGGGCCGGCGACGCCGGTATATAATCGCACTGGTTTTTTGAACCGCTATAAGGAGATCCCAATGAGTCCAAGAGGTGGCAGGTTGTCTTTCCGCGATTGTGCGGCAATTTGCATGATCACGATGTTGCTGGCAGTTTCCGCCGGTTTGAATAGCGCGCATGCGGAGACGACGCTGCAGAAATTGAGCACTGACACGTTCACCAACAGCTACAGCGAGCACAGAACTGAAGTTGAACCGCACACCTACGCTAACGGATCCACGATCGTGAGCGCTTTTCAGGTGGCCCGCTGGTTTAGTGGTGGTGGCGCGGACATCGGATTTGCCACATCGACCGACGCGGGCAAAACCTGGGTGCATGGCTATCTCCCAGGGTTGACCCAGAACTACAAAGGCGGCAGCTATTACACGGCAAGCGATCCCGTGGTGGCTT
>Ga0210390_10003906_pt1 | contig 12708 bp, 7 predicted proteins | sample IncBWH11OmetaG_FD_161050 | JGI IMG/M metagenome (GOLD analysis project Ga0210390, IMG submission 161050) | Forest soil microbial communities from Barre Woods Harvard Forest LTER site, Petersham, Massachusetts, United States - Inc-BW-H-11-O ...
GATCCGCTTCCTGATGTTCAAAGGCTCGTACGATCATCCGCTGGTGAAGCCGTTCGCGAAAATCATGAAGGTGATTCCAATTTCGGCGGAACTGCGCCCGCGCGAGATGATCGCGTCGCTGCGCACGGCAACGCAGGCCTTGAAGGACGGAGAAGTCGTCTGCATTTTTCCCGAAGGCCAGATGACGCGGATTGGGCAGATGCTACCGTTCCGCCGAGGCATGGAGCGAATCATGAAGGGCGTGGATGCGCCGATCATCCCGGTAAATCTGGGCGGTGTGTGGGGTTCGATTTTCAGCTTCGAACGTGGAAGGTTTTTGTGGAAGCTGCCGCGGAGAATTCCGTATCCGGTTTCGGTCACGTTTGGCAAGCCGATGCCATCGACCACTGGACCGCAGCAGGCGCGGCAGGCAGTGCAGGAACTCGGGGCCGAGGCTTATAAGGCGCGCAAGCGTTATATGCGGCCGCTGCATCGCTCGTTTGTGCAGACGGCGCGGCGGCATCCTTTCCGCTTCGCCATGGCCGACGGCCGCACTCCCCAGCTGAGTTTCGGCGGAGCGCTGACGCGCACGATTTTCCTGGCGCGGCGCCTGCGCTCCGTTTGGCGCGATCAGCCGATGGTCGGAATTCTGCTGCCACCCTCGGTGCCGGGAGCGCTAGTGAACATGGCGGCGCTGCTGATGGGAAAAGTTCCGGTCAATCTCAACTATACGGCTTCCAACGAAATTCTTGCTTCGTGCGCGAAGCAATGTGAGTTGAAGACGGTGATCACGTCGAAAGCTTTTCTGGAAAGAGTTCCTGTGCGGCCGCCCGGGGAAGTCGTCCTGCTGGAAGATCTGGCGCAGAATCCCGGCACGCTGGAACGGCTGGCCGCGGCGCTAATTGCGTGGTTATTGCCGGCGCGGCTGATCGAGAAATCTGTTGGGGCGAGACGCAAGATCGCGCTCGACGACATCGCAACGATTATTTTTTCGAGCGGCAGCACCGGCGACCCCAAGGGCGTGATGCTTACGCACTACAACGTAGCTTCGAATGTGGACCAGCTGAATCAGGTGTTCATGCTGAATCGCAACGACAAGATTCTTGGGATTCTGCCTTTCTTTCATTCCTTCGGTTTCACAGGGACGTTGTGTTTGCCCACGGCGATCGGAATGGGGGTGGTGTACCATCCCAGTCCGCTGGACTCCCGCGCAATCGGCGCGCTGGTCAGCCAATACGCGGTTACGTTTCTGCTGGCCACGCCGACGTTCCTGCAGACTTACATGCGGCGCTGCACGCCGGAAGAATTTGGCAGCCTGCAATATGTGATGGCGGGAGCCGAGAAATTGCCGGAGCGGATCGCCGTGGCGTTTGAAGATCATTTTGGAATTCGTCCGCTCGAAGGCTACGGATGCACTGAATGCGCGCCCGTGGTCACTGTAAACACGCGCGATTTCCGTGCGGCGCAGTTTCGGCAAGTGGGAGCGAAGCGCTCTAGCATCGGGCATCCCCTGCCCGGGATCAGCGTGCGGATTGTGAATCCGGAAACCTTCGAGCCGGTTCCTCAGGGCGAGACGGGATTGCTGCTGGTGCACGGCCCCAACGTCATGCTGGGGTATTTGGGTCGTCCGGAGAAGACGGCCGAGGTTCTGCGTGACGGCTGGTACAACACGGGCGACATCGCTGCGATGGACGAGGATGGATTTATCCGAATCACCGATCGCATGAGCCGGTTCAGCAAAATCGGCGGTGAAATGGTTCCGCATATCAAGATCGAAGACAAGCTCCACGAAATCGTAGGCGCGGCAGAGCAAACCTTCGCCGTGACCTCGGTTCCGGACGACAAAAAAGGCGAGCGTCTGATCGTGCTGCACACTCTGCCCGAGGACAAATTGGAGGCCTGCCTGGAGCAACTTGGCAAATCGGACCTGCCAGCGCTGTGGAAGCCCCGCGGCGATCAGTTCGTCCGCGTGGAAATTCTTCCCTATCTCGGCACAGGAAAGCTCGATCTGCGCCGCATGAAAGAAATCGCGGCTGAAGCCGCTGTGAGTGCGGCACGGTGAGCGACGCGGAGACCACGCCGACTTTTCAGAAGCGCAGGGCGGTTGGTGCTGAGTTTTTCGGTTCCCAGTTCTGGCCCGGTTGTTGCTAGGGTGCTGGGGTTTTTCCCATAAGGTATTGATCGAACCAGGCGATGGTGCGCCGGATGGAGTCAATCTGGTTCTCGCGCTTCACGAAACCGTGACCTTCATTCGGGTAGTAGTGAACATCCACGACGCGGCCTTCTTTCTTGAGGATATCGACAACCTGTTGCGCCTCCTCTTTCGGCACGCGTGGATCGTTATCGCCCTGCAGCACGAGCAAAGGCGCCTTCTCGCTGCGAATGTAAGTGATTGGCGAGTCCTCTACATAGACTTTGCGGTTCTTGTCAGGGTCGCCTAAAAGCGCCTTCAGGTATTCGTTCAACGAGGGGTCGGAACTCTTCAGCATGGTGGACCAGCTGATGATTCCGTACTCGTCCACGGCGGCTGCCCAGATATCGGGCGTCTTGCCGATGGCCATCAGCGTCATGAATCCGCCGTAAGATCCCCCATAGATGCCGATTTTCCTGGGATCAACGTAACCCGTGGCTTTGAGGAAGTCTACTCCGGCAATCTCGTCTTTGAGGTCGCCGCCGCCTAAGTCCTGAAAATTGGCTTTTTGGAAATCCAGGCCATAACCTGTGGAGCCGCGCGGGTTAGGAGCGATGCAGATATACCCGCGCGAGGACAGCGCCGCCACATCCGTGTTCCAGTAATCGACCATCTGGCCGGTAGGTCCGCCGTGTGGTAGAACGATTGCGGGATTGCTCCCGTCGCGTTTCAGATTGAACGGCACCCAGAGCAACGCGGTGATGATTTTTCCGTCAAAACTCTTGTAGTGGACAATCTGGGACGGCGGAAGCGGGGTCGCGCGCAAGCTGGCGACCGTAGAAAAACTCAGTTGGTCGGTGTGGCCGCTTTGGAGATTGTAGACCCAAAGATCGCCGGGCTGATTGGAGGCTTCGTGAGAAACGATCACTCGGTCGCTTTGCGGCGCGAACTCGCTGGAACCGCCCGAGAAATAATTTAGGCCGTGCGGCAGGTCCACCTTCTTCGCGTCGTTGGAGGCGCGATCGACGAGATAGGCGTCAGTCACTCCGTCTTGATTAACGGTGTAGGTGTAATGTTTGCCGTCGGGTGAAAAATTACCGGAGGAAGCTTCCCACTTCAAGTCGGTGACCCAGATGATTTTTTTGGTGGCGATGTCGAGCAGGCCGATGTTCATGTAGCCGCCCTTGGCATCCGAACTCAGCAACAGGGTCCCACCCTCGGGCGAGACGGATGAGGCGAGATAGCGAACTGTGCCCTGGTGGGCGGTGAGATTCTCCGTCTTTCCGGTCGCGACATCGATGCGGTAGATGTCTGCGTCGGTGAAGGGAGCATTCACGCGGCCGGCGTAGATGGTCTTGTCATCGCTGCTCCAGGCCACCACGCTCCAGAAGTAACCGGGTTGCTCCTCAGCGGTCAACTTCCGGACCTTGCGGGTGTTCCAGTCGAGTAGAGCGATGTCATATTGCGATGCTTCCTTGGGCTTGTACGAGAATGCTATGGTGCGCCCATCGTGGGACCAGTGCGGATCCTGCTCGCGAATGGCAGGCGTGTTCGTGAGATTGATGATCTCACCGCCGTTGCTGGGGACGGCATAGAGATCCCACAGTTCGTCACCGGCCCGGTCCTGCTCGTAGACGATCCATTTGCCGTCGGGCGACCAGACTGGGCTGTATTGGCGATCGTCGGACTGGGTGAGTTGGATCGGCCATCCCCCGGAGGCGACCACTTTCCACAGATTGAAGCGGCCTGCAATGTCACTGACGAATACGATTTGCTGGCCGTCGGGCGACCAGGCCGGAGCAAATACGCTTCGCGTGTAGTAGAGGTCGTCGATGGGCGCGGGACGGGCGGCCGCGTTTGACGCCGAGACTACCGACTTCGGATCAGTGAGGGGGCGGTCATCGGGTCCCGTGGAGGCGGCCAAGATCGTGCACAGGCTGCAACAAAAAACGGCGAAGACCGCCAACAATTCGCCTCTTCGCATATCCACCTCTTTCCAAGTGATGTCCTGACACGCCACCCTGCCATCAAACGACCGAGGAGTGACGGTAGGAGAATCCATTGTCGGGAACAACCGACTGACGCGACGAAGGATCATGTCTTCCCCAGTTCTTGCACATTAGCAGAATGCTCCTTCGGAACGGGGAAACGCAAAGAAACTCATGTGAGAACGCCAACACAGGTAGAGAATCACAGGTAGAAAATGGAGCAGCGACTTGAAAATGGTAGGCCCGAATGGACTCGAACCATCGACCTCCTCCGTGTCAGGGAGGCGCTCTAACCAACTGAGCTACGGGCCTACATGGATGGCTGCGTTTCAATTCTAACGGGCGGCAGGCGGTTAGGGCAACGCTGGTCGGCGGCAGCGATTTCTCGGTGCAGCCGCTATTCGGACCGGAGCCGAGGAGATAAGAAGCGCTTTGTTGATTCAAGCCGAGCCGTGATTCCGCTTTCTCAATTCACCAGCCCCGGCTTCATCATTGCCTCCATCCCCTGATTCTGCGCCACCAGTTTGTCCTGGTTGATGGCGTGCGTGTAGAGATCCAGAGTTGTGCCGACATCGGCCTGCCGCAGCAGGGACTGTACCGTTTTGACATCGGTTTTGGTTTGGGTGACCAAGTAGGATGGCGAAGTAATCTACACTTCGCACGACTCACCCGTAACAATAGAAGTCCGCTCGCAGTCCTAGCCAAACGCCCAGGAGTGCAATCACTCATCTAAAATCTGGCTCGTTGTGCGATACCTTATTTATGGTCACGCCTGCTGCGCGATTCCATTTCTTAATCCTCGTCCTTACTCTGTGAATGCGGACCAGCAAATTTCACATTTCGCAATATTTCGCGTTACTATGACTTGCTTGCGACGCCCGAGATCACGTAAATCAAGGCGCATTGCTGGGTCGGAGAGTGTGCGGTTTCTGACTGTGGGGCAGACTGCGCGAATTCTGGGAATCAGTTCCTCGACGTTGCGTCTCTGGGAAAGCGTGGGTCTTGTGACTCCGGCGCGAAGCGCCGGTAGCTATCGCCTCTATACTCCAGAGCTGCTCGATGTTCTGAAACGCATCAAGTACCTTCGCGACGTTAAGAAATTGAATGTCCCAGGGATAAAGGAAGCCCTAGGAACAAACCTACCTGCTAACCAATCAACGCATCCTGCCAAGCCCACTCCGGATCTGGGTGATAAACTCCGTCGGCTTCGAAAGAAAAGAGGTCTGACCGTAACCGAGGCGGCTCGGCAGGCCCACATTTCCGCGGGTTTTCTCAGTGCCATCGAACTCTCTCGAGCCAATCCTTCCGTAGCTACAATTTACCGATTGGCAGCAGCCTATGGCACTACGGTATTGGAACTCTATGACTTACCTGCGCAATCGAATCGTGTGATCCGGCCACGCAATCGCAAAAGTCTGGAAACGAAGTCCGGCGTCCGCATGGAACTGCTTTCGACAGGCACCAAGATGCTCGAATCCATGCTGATTCGAGTTCCCCCAGGAACCGGAAGCGACGGCGCGTATATGCACCAGGGCGAGGACTTCCTTTACATGCTGGAAGGCACGTTGGAAGTCTGGCTTGATGAGGTCGAATGTCACCTGCTGGAGCAGGGTGACAGCTTTTGGTTCGAGAGCAACCGTGGCCATCGCTGGTTTAACCCGACCAGTAAGCACGCTGCTGTTCTCTGGGTAAATACTCCGCCCACATTCTGAGCTCGTCTCGACTCTGCAACTTTCTGCAGAATAACAATCGCCCATGCGATCAGCCGGGCAATAGCTCGTTCACAGCCCGGTATGCTTGATCTATCGCCGCATCGGTATAGGCCGTTGCCGCAGAATCGGTGTTGGCAATGGTGATCTTTCCAAAGGGTTTGCGGCCGATCACATTAGGGCGCTGGTCTTTGGGCCAGTTGGGATCGAATAGAGGGTTGTACTCGTAACCATAGCCATGCGGCCATCGATTCACGGTGATTGCCTCAATATCGCGCGCCGGATCGAAGCCTCCGGCGCTTAGCGTGCGGGCAAGCTGGTCACGGATTTTCCGCTCGAAGGTCTCAAAAGTTGTAGTCAGCAGTTCGTATCTGCCGATTTTGTGCTGCTCCCGGGCTGGCAAGCCAGGCTTGCAGGGAGACCGACTGAGATGCAATAAGATTGGCTCTTCAGGGCTCGTTGGACTTCGATACTCACCCATGTTGACTGGGGAGTTGAGGCTAACGGCGGACCAGTAGGAACCCGGCGAAGAGACGCGCTGAATGCCTAGCTTTTGGAATGATGTCCAGTTCCGAATGCCAACGCTGGTGTAAACCAGCGGCACTTTGACCAGGTAATGCAAAGCCTCCTTTTGTGCTTCGGGAAGCTCCGGGCACAGATAAGGAATCATCATGTTCCAGCATGCCAGCACGCACCCCTTGGCCCGCACCTTAAACAGCTGCTTGCCACTCGCATAGAGAACCTCGACTTCCTGGGCAGCGGAAGGCGTTCCGACATTGCGTGCGCCGACCACGGTGCTGTTCAGGCGAAGTCTTATCGGAGCATCTTCTCGGTCCAGGCGGCTGTAGTCGACTTGTGCGGTGACCACATCTTCCGCCGTGTGGCCAGGAACAGCCTCTGGAATGAGCCCCCTCACGAGTAATCGAGCGATCGAAGCGTTCCCGTCAGGAAAGTGAAAACGATACGAACCGCCGCTGGCGTAACCTGCCGCCGAATAACTCATGTGCGGTGCCGAGCCGGGCCGCAGCGCCATGCCCTGAAATCCAGGGAAGCCCAGAGCCCAGCAGTCCAAGGCAGGCTCGGCGTCAATTCCGACTCCCCATTCTCCTTCCGTGCGCCGCTGATAAAATGGAATCACTCCGGGGTCTACCTTCACCACATTCAGCAGAAAGTCGCGATAGCTCATCTTCGAAAGTTTTGCCTTCTTTTCTGCCGAAGAGAGACCCGGCAGATAGTCGACTTTGGCTTCCTGTACGCGCACAATGTCGCGCCGGACTTCAGGGGAGAGCGGCGCCTTGTTCAAGAAGTTCGTCCAGGTGAGCCCTTTCCTTACTTGGTTTTCCGGCGCTTCATCGTCCCAGCCGCGTCCAGGAGAGCCCACAACCAGCCGATCCTCGCCGAATGTCTCTTTATCGAAGAAGACAGCAGAATCGAGACCCAGTGATCGATAGAGCTTGTGATCTGTGTAGCTAGCCTCGAATCGTGGAGGATCAATGCCGAGCTTTTTCAGTAAGCCATCGGCCTCTGGACTGTATTTCGTGGGGCTGTCGATGAGGAGTGTTCCGCCGTTCAAGAGCTGCAGCCGTCCGCCCAGGTGAAATTCGTTGCGCTTGGCGTGACCTCCGAAGTCGTCGTGGTTCTCAAGAATCAGAATGCGAGCTGACTTTCCCGTTTTCTCACGAAAGAAATAAGCAGCGGCTAACCCGCTGATGCCTCCTCCGACGATCACAAGATCATATGTTTCGCCGCTCTCGACGGGCTTGCCTGCGCTCTCCCAAAAGGTGCCATCCCGCAAGCTGTGAGCAATCTCGAACGAACCGAGATGACTGCCGCGCAAGCCTGTCTTGACTGGTGGATCGTATCCGGGTTCGTTCTGCGGCCCGAGGGGATTCGCCCCGCCAAACGCGCGGGCGGTGGGAAGCATGGCGGCTCCGATCACCATAGCAGCGCCGTTCATGAAATCCCGGCGCGTGATCGGCCGATCCATGCCTAAGTAGCGATCTTCGAAAGCAGACATCTTTACGTTCTCCCGAAGCAGAGTGGGGATTACTTCTTCTTAGGCGCAGGCGAATAATGCAGATGTACGACCTTCCAGACTCCATCACGCTTGAACCAAACGTCGGACTCGTGGAAGTCCTCATCGCGGACCTGGCCCTTCGGCGATCGGGTGCTGACATGTAAGAGGTAGCTTGCAACCACCGTATCCCCAGCGGGGCCGACCTGTACGTGCATGTCAGAAATCTGATCCGATTCGATCTTGCCCCCGCTGCGGATAAATTCCGTCCACTCCTTCTTATATTGGGGCAGATCGGTTCGCCCCTCGGGAAGCCACTGAGTGAAATCGTCGGCGTAGTAGGCGAAGTATGTCGGAAGGTCGTTGGCAGCGTAGGCTGCGTTCATCTTGTCTTCCAGAGCAAGGATTTCTTTCTCGGTTTCAGATTTTTGCGCGACGCCCGGCATCACCAAGGCGATGCTCACCAGCAATAACCCAGCAAGAACACTTCGGTTAACCATGGATTCCTCCCTGAGTAGTGACGCGGTTAGCTGGAGAACAACTCCCGTACAGCCCTGTAACCTTGATCGATTGCCTGATCCGTGTAGGCGGCTGCAGCGGCATCGGAGTTCGCAATCGTGATGCGTCCGAAGGGCCGGCGTGCAATGTCACACGGTCGCTTACCCTCGGGCCAATCGGGATCCCATAGCGGGTTGTACTCGTAGGCATACCCATGAGGCCAGCGGTTGACAGTAATCGCCTCGATGTCGCGGGCAGGGTCAAAACCGCCGCTGCCTAACACACGGACAAATTGGTCGCGAATGTTTCGCTCAAATGTCTCGAATGGCGTAGCGAGCAGATCGTAATGGCCGGCACGTTGCTGTTCCCTCGCAGAAAGACCCGGCTGGCATGGGGTGCGCAGCATGTGCACCAGGATCGGCCCCTCGGGAGACTCGGGCTGCGGTTTATAGTCACCGATATTTGTGCCTTGGACCAGATTCATGGACGAGTGGTACATACCAGGGCAGGAGACGCCCCCGACTCCCAGCCTGTGAAATGCAGTCCAGTTGCGGAGGCCCACGACTGTGTAAACCAGGGGCACCTTCACCCCGTAGTGCAGCGCCTCTTTCTGCTCCGCAGGCAGGTCTGGACAAAGAAATGGAATGGTCATATTCCAGCACGCCAGCACCGCTGCCTTGCCCCGCACGCTATACGCCTTCTGATCGCGGCCATACACCACTTCCACTTGTTTGGCGGAAGCGGCATCCCCCACATGCCGTGCCAGCACTGCAGTGCTGTTCAGACGTATGCGGACTGGAGAATCTGCACGATCCAGACGTCCGTAGTCCATCTTGGCAGTCACAATATCTTCCGCAGTGCTCCCCGGAGCGGAACCCGGCACTAGCGACCGCACTAGCGTGCGTGCGATTGACGCGTTGCCGTCGGGAAAGTGGAAGTGAAACTCCTCCTGTGGTGTGACCTCACCCAACGCGGTGAAGGTCAGGCCCTTTGAGGGCACGCGATCGAGACCCATGCCTTGAAACCCAGGAAAGTGGATTGCCCAGCAATCGAGCGCCGGAACCGCATCGATGCCAATCCCATACAGCCCATGAGTACGACTTTGGTAAAAAGGAATGACATCCGAGTGAGCTTTCACCACATTGAGCAGGAAATCTTTGTAGCTCATCTTGGAGAGCCGAGCTTTCTTTTCCTCTTGATTTACTCCTTCCATATAGTCAACTTTGGCTTCTTGAATGCGCACAATGTCTTGTTGAGCCTGGGCCGACATCGGGGTTCGCGCGAGAAATTCCGCCCATTTTGCTGACGCACTCTGTCGACCATAGCCCCCAGGCGCGTTCGTGACCAAGCGCTCGGTTCCAAACGTTTCCTTGTCGAAGAAGTAGCCAAATCCAAGACCGCCGGACCCGCGATTGCCCCCGTATTTTTTTTGCAGCGCTGGGGGATCAATGCCCAGCTCGGCAAGCAGTCCGCGTGCTTCTTTGCTGTAAGGAAACGGAGACTCGATGGAGACAGTTCCCCCATTGGTCAACAGCATCCTCCCACCGACGTGGAATTCGTTTCTTTTGGCATGTCCGCCGAAGTCATCGTGATTGTCCAGAATGAGAATGCGAGTTGAAGGCCCGGCTTGCTTGCGATAAAAATAGGCCGCCGCCAAACCACTGATGCCGCCCCCGACCACGACCAGGTCGTATTCCTCGCCAGTCTCGACCGGCTTGCCTGCTTTTTCCCAGAAGGTTCCGTCACGCAGCGCGTGTGCGACTTCGAAAGCCCCGGGATGACTTCCCCGCATTCCGTTAAGGGTTGGCGGATAGTAGCCTGGGCGATCTTGCGCGGAGGCTGCGGGCGTTTGGGCCGCGAGCAGTCCGCCCAGCCAAGGACTGGCCAGCACGCCACCGGCTCCAACCGCCATACCATTCAAGAAATCGCGGCGCGTAATGTTGCGGTGCATGCCAAGCTCGCGATCGCGAGATCGGCTACTCTTTTCATTCACGAAGTCAGCCATGTTGTTCTACGCACCTTTCACTTGTTCCTGAACTGCACGATAGGCCTGGTCGATTGCTGCGTTCGTATAAGCACTGGCGGCGGCATCGGAATTCGCAATCGAGATTCGACCAAATTGTTTCCGCCCAATGACGCAGGGCCGCTCTTCCGGCGCCCAGTGCGGATCAAACAAGGAATCGTATTCGTATGCGTAACCGTGCGCCCATCGATTTACCGTTATTCCAGCAATGTCGCGGGCGGAATCGAATCCAGCCGGCGCGAGCGCGCGATTCAACTGCTCGCGGATATTCCGTTCAAATTCCGAAAATGGCGTGCTGATGAGTTCGAACCTGCCCATCCGGTACTGATCTCGGCGCGGAAGCCCTGGCTTGCAGGGAGTCCGCAACATGAACAGCACCATGGGTTCTTGCGGGTTGCTGGGAAACTGATACGCCCCCAGGCTGACCGGAAAATCGAGCATGGTAAAGCTGTGGTAACTTCCCGGCGAGACGATTTGTCGTATCCCCAGTTTGTGGAATGCCATCCAATTGCGAATGGCAACGTGCGTGTAAATAAGTGGTTCCTTCACGCCATAGTGCAGAGCTTCTTTTTGCTTTTCGGGCAGCTCCGGACAAAGATATGGAGCCATGGTGTTGTAACAGGCGAGGATGCAGGACTTACCTGTTATCTTCTTTAGCTTTCCTTCTTGGACATACGAGACTTCCACCTCTTTCGCCGACTCAGGTCGCCCGGAGTGTTGCACACGAACTGCGGTTGAGTTCAGGCGAATTCGGATCGGAGATGAGGGCTGATCAAGCTTGCTGTAGTCGGCAACTGCGGTAACAACGTCTTCCATGGTGTGCCCTGGAACCGCTTCAGGGATGAGACTTCGCACGAGCAAGCGGGCGATAGACGAATTCCCGTCGGGAAAGTGAAAAATGTAGGGTTCTTCTTCTTCCCGGTCTCCACCTAGATCCATCCCGTCAAAACCTGCATACTGGCACGCCCCGTAGTCATCGGGATTCCTATAACAGGCAAGAGCTGAGACCGCATCAATTCCGACTGCATACAAGTCATGTGTGTAGGTCTGGAAGAATGGCAGGACGCCAGGATCGGCTTTACAAATGTCGGTCAAGAATCCTGCGTAACTGATCTTTGCCAAGCGCGCATGTTTCTCCTCTTTCGAGAGGTCGGAGAGATAATCCTTCTTCCCGCCATAGAGACGGACGATCTCTAGCTGAACCTTTTCCGGCAAGGGACTCTTCTTGAGAAACTCGGGCCAGGGAGTCGAGCCCATTCCGGTTACCAGGCGATCCTCTCCAAAAGTCTCTTTGTCAAAGAAGCAGGCGGTACCCAGATGCGAGTACAACTTCTGATCGTAGGCCTTATAAAAGGTCTTCGTTTGGACACCGAGGTCATGCAGAACGCCCTTGGCGACTTCGCTGTATTCCGAGGGACTCTCAATGGACTGGGTTCCACCGTTACTCAACAGCAGCCGTTCTCCCACGTGGAACTCGTTGCGCCGGGCGTGCCCGCCAAAATCATCGTTGGTATCGAGGACCAGAACGCGGGAACCCTTGCCGACATTCTTACGGTAGAAGTAAGCCGCAGCCAGCCCGCTGATGCCGCCCCCGACGATGACTAAATCATACGTTTCGTTCGTGTCTGCAGGGCTTCCCGCAGTTTCCCAGAAATCCCCATCGCGTAGTGCGTGCGCAACATCGTAGGAGCCCGGCGCGCTGCCTCTCATTCCTGTCAAAGCAGGCGGATAGAATTTGGCGGAATCGCTGCCAGCTTGGAATGCAGCGTGGGCGCCATGAGCCAGATCAGGGAGGCTTGCGTAAGCTAGCGCTCCAATGCCTACGGCAACGCCGTTGAGGAAATCGCGCCGTGTGATGCGGCGTCCCATTCCCAACTGCTGGTCACGATTTTCGTCGCTCATGGGTTAACGATGAAGCATTCAGTATTCATAGACCATGCTCCTACTGCTTCGGCATAGCCTCCGGCTCAGCGGAGCCATCGACTCGCGGGTCAGAGGCAGCAAAATTCGTGCCAGTTCGGGGATTGTGGAGCACGGCCTGTCCCCGCCCCATCACTGCGGAATAATCTTTTCGCAGAACCAACTCATGGCTCTTCTCCCGCAACTGATTCTGCACTTCTGGTGAGACTCGCGACTCCAGAACAATGGTGCACTTGATCGGCTCTCCGATGTCTTCACGATTGCATTCGCAATTTCGCCTTGGCGGCAATCGCTGCGTCGATAGCGGACCACCCCGCTCAAGGATATGGGCGCCCGCCTGGGGTGCTAGAACCTGGCTGGTGGCCACAATACCGCGGTCCGTGACCACCATCGAGCGACCATAGTCGCGATCCTGGGCCAAGGCCGTATACCCAAGGCACCACAAC
>Ga0210390_10003907_pt1 | contig 12701 bp, 8 predicted proteins | sample IncBWH11OmetaG_FD_161050 | JGI IMG/M metagenome (GOLD analysis project Ga0210390, IMG submission 161050) | Forest soil microbial communities from Barre Woods Harvard Forest LTER site, Petersham, Massachusetts, United States - Inc-BW-H-11-O ...
CAACGCCGAATCCGAATCCGCCGTATGCGGCATTCGTGCCGCCGACCACGATTCCCGGCAGCTTGTCGCCGAATCCGTTATTAAACAGGTAGCCGACGCTCAAGCCAGGTGGCCGCTGCCACTGGACCCCGTTGGCGTCGATGTTCTTGAGCGTGATGTGATCGGTGGTGTAACTGAAGACAAATTCGTTCAGCAGCGACGGCGAAATCGTATTGGTGAGATGAGCGAGCATGCTCAGCCCCGGCCCGGTGAATGTGCTTTGAATAGTGGGGAAGGTATTTTGGACCGCCCCCCATTGCGGCGAGAGTATGGTCGTGTCCCATGAATCATGAATGTACCGGAAAGTTGCCTTGGTTTTCGAGTTGATGTTCTGATCGATGCGGAGAAGTTCTTCCCGCCAGTACGTGCTCGGAGACACGTCCGCGTCGAAGCAGGATCCCGCAGTGGAGTTGCATCCCGAAGTCGAGTCCGGCGCAGGAATGATATTGGTGCCGAGAATGGCCGCTGCATTGGGATCGATGGGCACCTGGTTGCCGGGAAAGGTTTCGGGCTTGCTGGTATTTTGATCGATGCCGAACGCGGGACAATCGGGATAAGTCGAACGCGTGAAATCAGCCTGGAATCCCGGCAGTACAAACGGGCAAAGATCGCTGAAGTTTCCGGTGCGCTCCGCGAGCGACGGCACCGCCTGATTGAAAGCGGTGGGAGTGCGCTCAAAGCGGAATTCTTCCGAGAAAAAGAAATAAGTTCTTTCCTTATTTGTGTTGTACAGCCCCGGAATATAAAGAGGCCCGCCGAGCGCGCCGCCAAAGTCATTTCTGCGGTACAGAGGCGCCTTCTTGGTTTCGTCAAAGTAATTGCGGGCGTTGAAGAATTCATTGCGGATGAATTCGTAAGCCACTCCGTGAAATTGACTGGTTCCGGATTTCGTGGTGGCGATAACTGTGCCCGACGCACTCTGCCCATACATAGCGCCATAGTTAGAGGTCAGCACTTGCACTTCACTCAGCCCATCCAAGCTCGGGTAAACCGTCAACGTGCTTTGGTTTCCGTTGAGCCCCGCGTTCAAGACGTCGCCGCCGTCCACGTTGAAAGAGTTGTACTCAACCCGTCCGCCGTTGACGCTATAGCGAACGCTGCCCAGAATTCCGACCTTGGCCTCATCCTGCCCGGTCTGATTGCTGACTCCGGGAGTCAGGGCGATGAGTTGGGTGAAGTTGCGACCGTTCAATCCCAGGCTGACCAGTTCCTTTTGCGTGATCGTACCGACAATCTGGGAAGTCTCCGTTTCTACCTGCGAGACCTTCTGTCCCTCTACATTGACTGAAGTAGATGTGCCGGCGGGTTCGAGGAGCGCGTCGATCGCAATGCTTTGGCCTGAGTTCAGAACCAGTCCATCGCTGCGAAATGCCTTGAACGCGGGAGCGGAGATAGTCAGGCTGTAAGTTCCGGCGGGCAATCCTCCGACAGAATATTCGCCGCGATCGTTGCTGGTGGCCGTCTGGCTGAGCCCAGCTCCGTTCGTAATCGTCGCGGTTGCCCCCGGAAGCACTGCGCCCGTCTGATCGGTGACAGTTCCTGTAATCGTCCCTTTGTCTTTGACGGAGTTGGCCGCGGCATTCGAATCTTGCGCTGCCGCTGGCGCTGAGGTGATGAGAGCGACAGCGCAAACACACACCACCCAGACACACAAAGATAGCCTCAGAAATTTCACAGCGTCACCCGCCTCTTGAGGGAGTAAAAGGAGCCACATGGTTACAGACAAGTTGTGACGAAATTGTGACGGGCAGATTAATTTCAGATGAAAAATGCCGGGGCATCCTTGCGAGTAAGCTTCGCGCGCAAGCACATGGGATTACGAATACGAGTCAAGCCTGGGACAATTCCCGCTGAGCGGGTTTGGCCCGCGCTTTCCTCAAGTCCCGTTTCTGAAGATTCGTGACGCCGGAGAAATTCACGGGATTTTCATCGTGGGGTAGTTTTCCTGCAACACACATCGACGATATTCTCCCCGACTCGATCTACAGGATTTCTTGTAGTTCTCTTACCGGAATGCCGTATTCGGAGCCTTGGTAGCGAGTCAAGCAGGCGGATGGGCCGCCTCGAGGACAGATACTGGCGTGCGGTCTCGACGGTCTGCTGCACTGCCACTGCTTCAACAGGGGATTGCTTCCCCACAACCGCGCACAATTGCGCCGAGAGGACTACTGAAATGAAAAAGAGCGCCACAAAATTAGGGGCGGCGATCGCGCTAGCCTTGACCATCTTTATTGCAGCGAACTGCTTTGCAGTTACACCCTACTTCAACGCCGTGGGCTCGAGCGGCGCCTTCAACTCGTTCGCATTGGCCGCCGGCCCCGCGCAAGGTGGAGGCATTTGCGGACAATTCATTTGGACCAAGAAAAACGGAGCCCAGGGAGTGGACAATCGCGGAACTGGCCTTCTGGAGACTGGAAACGTGTGGATCGCCTGGAACAACTCCAACAATCCCACGATCGTGTGCAGCTACATTGCCGTCGACAGCATTATCGGGCAGCAGTTGTTTTTTGCCGCACCGGCGTCAACCTTCAACATTCTATTTTCCGCGGGCACGTCGGGAGACAATCTGATTCCGACTCTTACCGACACTCCGATTCCGCAGGCCGTGATCAACGTCCTCGAAGGTAAGGCGTTCAATGCCGCGCCTACTGACATTCGCCCAGAAGATGCGCTCTTCGAGGAGACTCGCGTTCTGGCTGCGCTGAACAGCAGCTATACGGGCCTTGGCTATGGCCCTGGCCCTGTTGGAACTCCTATCCTCAGCGCTTTCAGCACCAAGTCGTCGACCCCCGCTCTTTACGCCCTCAGTGGCACCGACCCGATCACCGGCCAGCCCGTGCTTGCGACCAAGACTGTCGATGTTGGCGTACAAACGGTGGTGGTTATCGTCAACGCTGAACAGGGCAGCGGACAGAATTCTGGACATTTCGGCGATTCGACATCGTTCTTTAACGTGAATCGCCGCGATCTCACCTTGGCGCAAAACGGCGGCTACGCTTTCACCAAAGACCTGACGTCGGTGCCGGGGCAGGGTACCGTGGCACTCAACGTCATAGCGCGTGAACCTCTGTCCGGAACTTTCACGACGATGGAATTCAACGTTCCGCGGAACCTGGAGACCAATTCCACGCAAGAGTTCAACGTCAATCCGGCGACTGGCCAGGGCTCAACTTGCCCGGGACAGCCTTGCGGGAATCCGTTGTTTCTTTCAAATGGCGCGGGATGGCGCAAGCGGGCGATCGGCAACGGTGAAATGATTGCCGAGATTGGTACTGCCGCCAACGGCGACGCTATCGGCTATGCTTTCTGGAGCGTCGGCAACCTGGGCGGCCAGTCACCGAACATCCGCTACCTTCAGGTCGATGGGGTTGACCCGATCAACCTGGGTTACGTTGACGGCACCCTACCCACTTGCAGCGCTCCCTGCCCCGGTATCGTCAGTTTCGCCAACGTGGCATCAGGCAACTATCCCATATGGAACGTTCTGCGCGTGGTCGCACACAAACCGGTGCCGACTGGAGTCTCGGCTCTGATTACCACCGCGCAACAGCAGGTCGTGAACATCTACCCGGATTTCCTTCCGCTCAGTTCGATGGGTGTGCTGCGCTCCCACTACCGGCAGTCCAACGTCGTTCCCGCCAACGGCTCCGGCGGCGCATGCACCCTTGCTGAGGCAGGGGGGGACGTGGGTGGTGCTGTGCTGAGTATCCAAGGCGACCAGGATTACTGCGCCGCTACCGGTCTCAAGAGTGGACGCACCAACTTGCACCAGTAAGCGGTGATCTGACACGGAAAAGTAAAACCTGTGGAGGCAGGCTGGGCAGGTTTCACAGCCTGCCTCCACCGACTTAAAGTGTTTTCCTTTCTGGAAAAGAAGTATGAAGTTCATCGTTGAGATTCCTGATCGCGAAGTGTTCGAGGCTGCTGAGCATCCCGAGGGTTTGGCTTGCGAGATCGCAGAGGTTATTGCGAATGAGATCTTCGGGTTTAGTTCCATAACAGTAATTCCTCAGCGGCGAGTGAGTAACGCTCGCTAACTTCTTCGGTCTTGAACTCGAAGATGCGGGTTGTTGACTGAAGAACGATTGTTCGAAAGAGGGCCGGATGCAGTGTCGGTGGCGGAGAAGTCAACGTCAGGAACTCTGCGCCCTCTTGTCTTTTCTGCTGTTCATGGCACCGCTGCTCTGGAGTGAACAGTCTGCCTCGGGCTCCGCTACGGCTCACCCCGTGGGCAATTTGGAGAACTGGAGTTCGCTTTCGCTCGCGGGTAGTGAGTTGATTCCGGAACCGCCGTTGCTTGGGGAAAAGGATGACAATCCACAGTTCACGCGCGAACTGTGGCAGTTGAAGTGGCGTCAAGGCGATCCCATCGATCTCTACGTTATCCGTCCCAAGGACGTGGCCAGGCCTCCCGCAATTCTCTATCTCTACAGCTACCCTTCGGAAACCGAAATCTTTCGCAGCGATAGCTATTGTGCGAGCGTGACTAAGGGCGGCTTCGCGGCCATCGGGTTTGTGTCCGCTCTGACCGGCCATCGTTATACCGACCGGCCCATGAAACAGTGGTTCGTGAGCGAACTGCAGGAGGCGCTGGGCAGTTCGGTTCACGACGTTCAAATGATCCTGAACTATCTCTCGACCCGCGGCGATCTTGACATGAGCCGGATTGGCATGTTCGGAGTGGGATCGGGTGGCACGATTGCGATCCTGGCGGCCGCGGCTGATCCACGCATCAAGTCGATCGACTTGATCGATCCCTGGGGAGATTGGCCGGACTGGATGGCGAAGTCCTCGCTCGTTCCAGAACCCGAGCGCCCCAGCTATCTGAAGCCGGAGTTCTTGCATAAAGTCGCAGGGCTGGATCCGGTGGAATGGCTGCCGCGATTGAAATCGCACGTCCACCTGCGGCAGGTGCTCGACGACTCAGTGACGCCGCGGCTTGTCCAGCAACGCATTCGAGCATCGGCCTCGGGCAGCGCGGAAATCGTGACTTTCAATACTACTGCACAGTTTTCGAGCGCCGTCCCAAGCGACAGGATCCTGCAGTGGGTAAAAGATCAGCTGCGGCCGGCTTCTCCTCTGCAACCTGCCGCGCACGAGTTGCAGAACTCCTCAGCAGATAAACAAGAGATTAAGTCGAATCATGGCAATTAAACCCATGGTGATTAGAACCATGAGCAATCACTTTTCTGACGCACTCCCTGGTGCGCTTTGGAGATTTTCATGTTGAACCATGTCCGGCTGGGTTTTGTGGTGGCGATGGCGATCAGCCTGATGCTCATCTTGGTGAGTTGCGGCGGAGTGGGCTCAGCCCCGATCAATGGAGTCGGTTCTCTCGGCCAAGTGGGAGTCAGTGTCTCACCGCAGTCGATGACTATAGCTACCGGAACCACGCAACCTTTCACCGCAACGGTGGTCAACACCGGCGTGACTGGTGTTGGCTGGCTGGTCAATGGATTCCCCGGCGGAATAAATCCCACGGATGGCAGTTCGTCATTCGGAACCATCGACAAGAACGGAAATTACACGGCTCCTCCTTTCATCCCGCAACCGCCAACCGTCACCGTGACCGCCGTGGCCATGGCTGACAACAGCGCGACCGCAAATGCTTCGGTCTCGATTAATGGAACTCCGTCGCCGGTTTCGATTTTGCCCTTGTCCGCGAATCTCGAAGTGGGCGGAATAGCTCTGTTCAATGCCAGCGTGAAGAATGCCGACCCATCGGTCACCTGGCTGGTAGAAAATGTACCTAACGGGAACACGGTGGTGGGCACGATCCTGCCGGTACCTGGCACACAGGGCGAGGTAACCTACGTCGCTCCTCTGGTTGTCCCTGGCGGAAACCCAACGGCCCAAGTCCACGTCACTGCTGCATCCGTCGCTAATCCACAAGAGGCTGCATCGGCCGTGGTGAACTTATCCCAGGTAGGCAGTATCGTGGTGGCGATCACCGAACCGGTGTTGCCGCCGACCGTGCAGGCGGGACAAACTCAATCCTTCCAGGCCAGCGTGAAAGGCGCAAGCGATACCACAGTCTCCTGGGAAGTCGATGCCATCGCCGGAGGCAATGCCAACGTAGGGACGATCGATACCGGTGCGAAGGGTACCGCAGTTTACACCGCCCCTGTGAATATTCCCGATCCGCCGCAGGTCATCGTAACCGCTGTCTCGAATGCTCAACCTCTGGCACAAGCGTCAGTGCTCGTAAACCTCATTGCAGCGCAGAAGGCGATCGTCACCATAATCCCTGATCCGTGCACCAACACGGACGCCGTCCCGGTCGCGACTCAAGTGAATTTCAGCGCGTCCGTTTCCGGCCCGCCCAACCAGAGCGTGACTTGGCAGGTGAATCAGATCCCAGGTGGCAGCGCTGCCATCGGCACCATAGCCCAGACCGGAAGCCAGACTGCAGTTTACACAGCGCCCGCCAATGTACCCAATCCAGCGAGCGTGGTGGTCGCCGCGGTTTCCGTTGCGTCCCCGCTGGCAATGGCGACGCAACCTCTGGCCATCAGCACAACGGCGGTAACGCGGGTGGTGATCAGTCCAACCTCCGCAACGGTTAACGCTGGGGGCCAAGGGCAGGATTTTACCGCTACAGTGCAAGGCATGGGTGATGCTGACATCGCGGTAATCTGGAATGTAAATCGGGAGGCGGGCGGGGATCCCACTATCGGAACGATCGAACAGGAAGCTCCACAGGGCTGCGTAACCGTGAGCAGCTATGACCCGCCTGCAACCGTACCTAACCCGGATCAGGTTTCCGTCACCGCCGTAACCGCGGCCAATGTTTCATCTCCCGCCGCTGTTGTCACAATCGTCCCACCCCCAGAGATCAGCTTTGACTTGACGCCGGGACCGGGCGACGCGCAAACGGTGCAGGTCCAAACTACCAACAACAAAGTGCAATACCAGGCTTATCAATACAAGCAGGAAAACGGACAGCAGGTTGTGGACACCACCGACCCGGTTAGCTGGACGCTGACAAGCACCGGTCAAAATTGCAGCGTCAATGCCGGATCCATATGTGGCACGCTCACACCTACGGGGATCAATACCAGCCAACAATTTACCGCAACCTATACCGCCCCAAACACCGTCCCACCCAACCCACAAGTGGTCGTGACCATCACCTCGGTAGTTGATTCCAGCGCTTCGAGCTACAACGATGTTACGATCACAAACGCGCCGCCGACCATCTCAATCAACGGCCCCACGAGCGTCCAGGCAGGCACGACAACTCCCTCGTCTTTCACTGCCATCATCACCAACGCCAATCCGAATAGTCTGAGCTGGGAGTTAGGATGCATCTCGGACTGGGATGGCGTTTCACTGGACGGCAATTGCTATGCCACAAGCCAGGACGACGACAAAGATGGGCCGGGCTGCATAACCTATCAAGGACTCAGACGGCCCCCGCCTTGTGAAACTACCTCCCTCACCATCAATCCTGCAATCCCGCTGCTTTATACGCCGCCCAAGACGGCTTCGACGGCCGCCTATGTAGGAAACGTTTGTACTCCGAATGGCGACCCGAAAGCGTCGATTGTGCCGATTACGGTCACGATGGACGCCACTGGCTGCCCCGCGGGTGGGTGTCAGGCGGTTGCGTGCGTCACGGTAACGCCGTAGCATTGCGGTTTAGTTTCGTCGAGCGGAGGCGAACAGAAGGAAAGGGTGGGCCAGCCCCCAAGGTGCTTATGTAAACATCCGGCTGAGGAACACAAGAATTATCAGGAGTACGACTCCCGTCGAGAATGTGTACCAGATCAACTTGCGTTCGATGGGAAGCAGAGGTTCGTACTCGCTTTCCATTTTTCGCAGCTCTTCTCCTACGCGAGGCTCTACCATAAGTCACCCTTTCAGCGTCGGCGGCAGCACTCCGTGGAAGAACAGCCACGAGATTAGCAATCCGACCCAGATGATGTATCCGAACAAGCACAGCACATAAACTGCTGCGAGTTTCGCAATGCCCTCCTGCCATAATTTGCGGAAGTTGGACATCACGCCGATAGCAAAGAAGGTCATGAGGAAAAAGATGGCGCGAAACAGATTGGCTTGCGCCATCGATGCTTTGACCTTGGGGATCAGGCTGGGAGCGGCCAGTCCGATGGTCAGCACGATCAGGAACGTAGCCACGTAACCCAGAATGAACTTCGGGAAGCGCTGCCAGATCTCAACCACTCGGACTTTCTCTCCGGCACGAGGTTCAATCTTCGCCGACCACACCCAGGCAAGAATGAAAGCCCAAACACCGATGAACACATCGATGAATACCTTGACGGTGGTGCTGACGCCCATGATCCAACCGGGCTGGTAGGCCACTCCGGCGGCCAGCGCCTTGGCGCGAATGAGCGAGTCGGTGATGGCTCCGCTGGCAACGGCCGCGCCGTCAGTCTTCACGGCCAGGCCCATCCATGCTCCCGCCACCATGGGCTGACTGTACAAGTAGTGCTGGGCGGCGAAGGGAAGCACCATCAGCTCAATCACGGCAAAAATAACCACCAGCGACGAAACCATTACCGGCACCACGGGCCGTGCCCGGATCGCACTGCCCGTGGCAATGGCTGCCGACACTCCGCAGATGGAAATGCCGGACGCGAGAGGGGCAGCCCATTCCCGACTAAATCCAAAGTAGCGGCGGGAGACGAAGTAAACAATCGGCCAGTAAATCAGGTAGGCTTCAATGATGGCGCACACCCCGCGGAAAATCACCGCAGTCGCCAACTGCCGTTGCTCCAGGGCAGCGATGCCGAGGAATCCGCCAAGAATTACGATGGCTGTTTTGATGTACAGTTCCGGGCGGATGGCCTCGTCCAGCGACTGGGCGAAACGGGGCAGAAAGTTGCCGACGATCAGGCCGGCAAGCAGCGCGATAATGAATCCGGATTCATTGGTCAGGCTGAGCGACCACGGAATTTTCAGCGCCGGCCGCTTATCGGGCGTCGCCGCAATGTAGGCCCAGCTTCCCAAGAACCAGCAGAAGTAACTTACGGCGAACACCGCGGTGAAGCCCAGGGCAAAGCGCTTGAGATCGGCGCGCAATGCTTTCGCCGCAACCAGCAATATGATCAGCAGGAAGACGTAAGTGCCAATCAGCGAAAGAACCGCTGGCAGACTTGCATAGTACTTGGAAGCCGGAGCCAGCGCTTTCGCCGGCGCAGTCCAGACTGAAGTCGTGACCGCCCATCCCAGCAGGTCGATTCCGAACAGCATCGCAAGCGAAAGCACAAATACCGACAGTCCGATGCAGACGGCCAGCCAGTCTTCCGTCAGTCGGGTCTGGACGATCTTCGCCACCTCGCTGGACGAAGAGGCTTTCGATTTGATCGGAGCAATTCTTTCAGTCGGCATGACGTAGCCCAAGGAAATCCTGCGTTTAGTTTTCCTCGTATGCTGAAGGAAACTGCCGGGCGAAGCGTTAGCACCACCGGCCCGGAGAAGGAGAGAATTCCGAAACCGGACCGGCGGCGTTTCCGAAGGGATGCGCCCCTCAGAAAATTTGAGTGACCGTTGAACCTTGTGGTCCCGCTTACGCGGTTACCATTTTCGGTCTTACGGCAAGTAGTAGCGGAACGAGGTGAAGACCATGTTGTCCAAGCCTTCCGGTGTTCCTGCTCCCGGGCCGACGCCAGACCAGGTCTGACGAGTCACGTAGGAGTATTGCGTGCCGAACTGGAACTTACCCCTGGGCCCGCTGTAGAAGCGGTACCAGAAACCGGCCGTACCCTCGATGAGTGCCCGCGTGTCGCCGGTGCACTTGGAGAGCGAGCCAGGATTGAATCCCGCCGTGACGGCAGTAGAAGGAGTCGTCTCAGTGGAACAACCGGAGTTATTGAAAAGCGGCGATCCGTAGCCAACATACGTTTTCGTGCTGGCATCGTAATCGGAGGTCCGGCTGTCATACTCCGAGCCGGCGTAGAGATAGACATCCAGTTTCTTGCCGTGCCACTCCAGCGAGGCTAAACCCTGGAGATTCTTAATCGGGTCAGGAGTTCCGTTGGCATGAATGGAAAGATCGGAAAGCTGACCTGCACCGTATCGCCCCACTCCGCTGCCTCCGAAACCGTGCAAGCCGAAGACGATATGCTTATCAAAGAAATTCCAGCGGGCGTTCGCTCCGACGCCGCCAGCGTTTTTCGAGGCGTTATAGGCACCCGTAGCACTGGGACCTGTAACTGCGGAGTCGGTTGGGCAAGGCCCAGTCTTGCCGATGGTGAAGTTTGCGCAAGGAAAAGCGCGGTCGCGGAACCGGTCATACAGCCCGAAGACCTCGTAGTGTCCAAAACCCGGATCGAACGCAATCTTGGCGATGATATCGGGTGATGGGTTGAAGGAATACGTGGCGGCAGGGGTACAAGTAACGTAGTAGACGGGCGTGGTTGCGCCGGTGGGGGTGTATGAGTTGGTAGCGCAGCCGGTGATCGCGTCGTTGTAACTGTTGGTCGCGCCCGCCTCGCCGAGCAGGAAGTTGTTTGTGTTGCCGTGAGAGGTAAGTGTGGCTTGCGGGTTTTCCACGGCTACGGCGACCGCAACCTTATGGCTGAAGTCTTTGGTCAGACGAATCCCATACTGGCGCGCGAAAGTGAACCCGACGTTATACCCCGGGTCGATGGTCATGGGTCGGGAATCGTTGGTCTTGCCAAGGTCATCGCTGGGGGCGATGCTCGCTTTATTTTCCGTCACGAGACTCCACATCTGGCCGCCGAGGAAGCTCCATCCGTTATCGAATTTGGCTTGGCCCCACGCTTGGCGAAGACGGAAGCTGTAACTATTCGTCTGCGTGGCTGAGGAGGTGTCGGCTGCGGAGAGAAAATCACCGGAGATGTAGCTGGAGAGCTCTACATTCCCCAGACGTCCGTCGACGTACACGCTAGGCCGAGACTGGCGGGCGGAGCCGAAAAACTCTGAGAGCTGACTTTGCGAAGCGCCCGGCAGGGTCAGCGAATTGAAGGGAGTGGTCAGGTCTGCCCCGAGGGCTCTCGACCGCCGCACGAACGCAGCTTCAACAAACCCCCCTGGGGTAATGGTGATTCCTTTGAAGCGAATCGATAGGACCGGGCTTTCAAGGGGGTTCACAGGGGTCTGCGGCGTCGTTTCTTGCATGTTAAGCCCAGAGCTGGGCGGGGCATCTTGCTGGACCGCAGGACTACTAATTTCCGCCAGCTGTTGCGGTTGAGTTTGGGTTGCATTGATCTTGTCTGCAGCTTCCGGCGCGGGTTGCTGGGAATGCCCGGCCTGTATGCTCTGCAACTGCAGTGTAAGTCGCTCGATCTGTTGCTGCTGCGCAGCCATGGCATCTTTCAAAGCCTGGACGTCTGCTGCGGTAATTGGTGGCGGTGCGGGCGTTGGGGCGGTCTCTTTGGCAGCCTCTGCACCTGATGCCGGATTTTCTGCCCATACGCTGGTGGCGAAAACCGCAAGCGTGAGAGCGGTGAGAAACAGGGTCTTGGTTGATTTCATGGAATTTCAATTCTCTCCTTTTTGAGTTTTTTGGTTGAACAACGCATCCCGGGGGAGTAATAGCGGAGGCGCCGGTTCGGGCGGATACGAGTCCGTTTTATGGGATCATAGTAATTATCATGATCTACATACTAGAGATAGAGCGCTCATTTCCGTTCTGATTTCATTTCAGTCGACGCTCCTATTGTTTTCGACTCCTGGCCGTAGGAGCCGTCTATTTTGATAGCACAGAGTTCACTGCAAACAAACGATCAGCTCAGCGGGAGCCAACTCTGCTCTAATTCCCGCGGCAATCCCTCTCTACTCATCTTTGACCCGGCTCGGATTCCCGTGAACCACCATGGGTAGAACGCTCGACAACTCACTCTTTTTCTTACGCCGCTTGCCGGATTTCGAAGCGTCCGGGACCGCGCTGTTCATAATGTCGGCCAGGGTGGTGTGCTCCAGGATTTTGGCTGCGGCATCGCGCACTGCGAGGAACACTTGGTACAGCGCGCGATGCTCGGCGTCGCGATCAATCAAAGTCCGCAACTGATCGGCGTCTCCGAAGGGAGCCAGCGGACCATCAATCAGGCGGATAATCTCGCTCAGGTGGATCTCCGAAGGGTCGCGTCGCAACTGATATCCGCCCTTGGCCCCGCGCACGCTTTCGACCATGCGCGCGTTCTTGAGCTCCAAAAGAATGAGTTCCAGGAATTTTTCGGGTAGGGTTTCTTCATAGGCAATGTCGCGGATGCGGATGGCGCCCTGGTTATAGTGCCGGGCCAGCATCATCATCGCCTGCAGAGCGTATAAACCTTTTTGTGAGATTTTCATAACGTCGGAAATTATGCCATAAACTCTATGGTTGTAATAGAGTTTATTAACATCACCGACATTAGCAACTGAGATGCCAGTACCATTCGTCCCTCAATATGGCATTAACGGGCGTGTTGTCAGTATTTTATGGAATATCGGTTGCTGGCCTAGCCGGTTCCGGCATGCATTGAATTGCAGCTTTGGTTGCAGTTCTTGCGGCATCATGGTGATTTCGTGGCTTCCAGGGCCGCTCGTGGCGCTTGTAAGGATGAGGCGACTTCTCGAACACATGCCTGCGGAGCCTTGCTCCACCTGGACAATTCGACTTCGCCCAGGGCAAGCTCGCGAGGCGCACATCCCCACACGAGTCTCGCGCTAGAGTTGCGCATTCCTTAGGCGCA
>Ga0210390_10003910_pt1 | contig 12699 bp, 9 predicted proteins | sample IncBWH11OmetaG_FD_161050 | JGI IMG/M metagenome (GOLD analysis project Ga0210390, IMG submission 161050) | Forest soil microbial communities from Barre Woods Harvard Forest LTER site, Petersham, Massachusetts, United States - Inc-BW-H-11-O ...
CCAGGCCAATCACGCCGCGCGCCAGGCCGACGTGCTGCTGGCGCTCGGCGTCCGCTTCGACGACCGTACGTCGAGCTCATGGATTCCGGGCTATTCCTTCACCATCCCGCCCACAAAACTCATTCATGTCGACATCGATCCGGAAGAGATCGCCCGCAACTATCCGGTCGCGCTCGGCCTGATGGCCGACGTGCGCACCTTCCTGCGGCAAGTTCACGCCGAGCTCGATCGCCGCGCCGATCTCCAGGGCAAGGCCGATGCGCGCAAGAAGTGGCTGGCGCAGATCGATGTCTACCGCAAGGAATGGGACAAGTTCGTCGCGCCCGGTTTTTCCGACGACACCACGCCGATCAATCCGCAGCGCGCCGCGCTCGAGATCGACAAGGCGCTGCCCGAGAACGCCATCCTGGTCAGCGACATCGGCGTGCACCACAACTGGCTGCTCAGCTTCTGCAAGCCGAAGCGGCCGGACTCGCTGATCGGCTCGATGGGGTTCGGCCCGATGGGCTTTGGCGTCGCCGGCGTCATGGGCGCGAAATTCGCCGCGCCCGATCGTCCCTGCGTCTCGGTCTGCGGCGACGGCGCGTTCTTCATGCATGCCAATGTGCTGGGCACCGCGGTCGAATACGATCTGCCCGTGGTCTGGGTGGTCTGGAACAACTACGCCTATGCCTCGATCCGCGGATTGCAGCGCGGCTATCTCGGTGGCCGCGAGCTTGCCACCGACTTCCACGATCCCAAGACCGGCGAGCGCTACAATCCGGATTTTGCCGCGATGGCGCGCGCCTGCGGCGTTGAAGGCGTGCGCGTCGATCGGCCCGGCGACATCGGCGAAGCGATCCGCAAGGGCATCGCCGCCAACAAGCCGTATTTGATCGACGTCGATATCGCCGCCGACATCAATCCGACCGGCGCCGGCATCTGGGAGTTGCCCGGGCTCGGGCAAAGCAAAGCCGGCATCGGCACAAGGTATCAACCGGCTTGATCACATAGGGAAACAGCATGTTGCTTAAAGGGAAGAAAGTCGTGGTCGTCGGCGGCTCGTCCGGCATCGGGTTAGCGACCGCTGAAATGGCGAAACGGGAGGGCGCCGACGTCATCGTCGCATCCCGCAATGTGGAACGCCTTGATGCCGTGGCGGAGAAGTTGAACGCCATTGCGATCCCGGCGGATGTGACCAGCGATGAGAGCGTCGCAAAGCTGTTTCAGAGCTGCGGTCCGGTCGACCATGTCGTGGTCACGGCCGCGCAGCTCCGCACCGGTCCGTTCAAGACGGTCAAGATGGAAGACGTTCGCGCCACCATGGAAGGCAAGTTCTGGGGCGCTTGGCGCGTCGCGCAGGCGGCCGACATCCGTCCCGGCGGATCGCTGACGCTGGTCTCCGGATATTTGAGCGTTCGGCCGCGGCCGAACGCCGCCATCGTCAGCGCCGCCAACGGCGCGTTGGAGTCGCTGGCGCGGGCGCTCGCGCTCGAACTCGCGCCGGTGCGCGTCAATGCGGTTTCGCCCGGGATCATCGACACGCCGATCCGTGCCGCGATGCCGGAAGCCGCGCGGCTGGACATGCTTGCCAAGACCGCCGCGTCGCTGCCGGTCGGCCGCGTCGGCGTCGGCGAGGATATTGCCCAGCAGATCCTCGCCTTCATGACCATCGGCTTTGCCACGGGATCGATCGTCTATCTCGACGGCGGGGCCCTGGTCAGCTGATATTGATATTGAGGCTCGACCCTGCGCGCGATTGATGGAGAAGCGACCATGGCTTCAGAACATACCGACGCCTTCATTCGCAACATCGCGGAAGTGCCGTGGCGCGAATTTCCCAATCACTTCGGCGGTGCGCTTTCAAAACCCTTGGTAATGCCGGAGACTGCCGGCTCGCGCCACCTCGATTATCGCATCTCGATGTACCAGCCGATGGCCCATGTGGCGCGCCACAAGCACAAGGTTCAGGAACAGATCTACCACGTGCTGGAAGGCGAGGGGCTAATGGAGATCGCGGGCCAGAACCACGTGGTGCGCAAGCACGATTTCATCTTCCTGCCGCCCGGCGTCGAGCACGCGATCTCGAATACGGGGCTGGTCGATCTGGTGTTTCTGGTGATCACCTCGCCGGTGAGCGACGACTAATCGAGCGCATACCCCTAATTCAAGCTCGTTTGGTCAGACCTCGCTCGTATCAGCTATTCCCCGATAACGACCGATTTGTGCGTTGCAGCTAAATGTGGCGATGTGCCGACTGCCGAGTTGACGGATGTCGGCGCCGATGCGCCCTGAGCTGCAAATGTTGCCATGCGACCCTCTTTCGCATTCCCGCAACACTGGGGTAACGTAGCGGCGGAGCCGCGTGGGGCCAGGCCGAAAGCCCCGATCTATTTCAATGCGCGGCGAGCATGCCATCGGCAGGCGGGGAGGTTTTTATGGCTGATGACGCATTTGCGCGCCGCAAATTCCTGGTTGGCGCCGGCCTCGCTGGCACGGCGATTGCCGCGGGAGTAGCTGGGCCGGTGGAGGCGCAGCAACCGGCGCCGGCCGCCCCTGCAGTCGCAGCCCCAGCACCGCAGGCGCCGGAGCCTTTCATCACGCTGACCGCGCCGGAGGCGGCGTTCATCGTCGCCGTGGTTGACACGCTGATCCCGCCCGACGAACTCTCGCCCTCGGGCAGCGATTGCGGTGTTGCCGTCTTCATCGACCGGCAGCTCGGCAGCGCCTGGGGCGGCGGCGCCAAAATGTATCGCGCGGGTCCGTTTCTGAAAGGCAAGCCGGAGCAAGGCTATCAACTGCCGCTGGCGCCGCGCGAGTATTTCGCGAGCGGCATTGCCGCGACCAATACATGGACGCGCAAGGCCTACGGCGGCAAGGATTTCGATCGTCTGGCCGCCGCAGACCGCATCGCGGCGCTCAAGGCGATGGAGGACGGCAAGGCCGAGTTCGAGAATTTCGACGCGCGCGCCTTCTTCGCCCAACTGCTCTCGATCACCATGGCCGGATTCTTCGCCGATCCGATCTACGGCGGCAATCGCGACATGATCGCCTGGAAGCTGATCGGATTCCCCGGCCTGCCCGCCACCTACGCCGACAAGGTCGACGACTACCGCGACCGACGATATGCGGCGGAGCCGCAATCGATCGCCGACTTTTCGTGAACGGAGGCGGCGATGGCAACACGATTGAAAGAAATCGACGCGGTCGTGATCGGCATGGGTTTTTCCGGCGCAATCCTCGCCCGTGAACTGACCAAGGCAGGGCTCAACGTCGTTGGGCTCGAGCGCGGCGCCGACCGCAATCCGGCCGAGGAGTTCACCCTGACCCGGCTGCGCGACGAACTGCGCTATGTGGTGCGGCTCGAATTGATGCAGGACAACTCGACCGATACCATCACCTTCCGCAACGGCTCCGATGAATCCGCGTTGCCGATCCGGCGCTTCGGCGCCTTCCTGCCCGGCGAGGGCGTCGGCGGCACCGGTATCCATTGGGGCGCCCTGCATTGGCGCTTCTTGCCGACCGATTTCCGGATCAAGAGCGCGCTGACCGAGAAATACGGCGCCAAGGCCATTCCGGAAACCATGACCATCCAGGACTGGCCGCTCAGCTATGACGAACTCGAGCCGTTCTACGATCGCTTCGACAAGCTCTGCGGGGTGTCGGGCCAGGCCGGAAATCTTCGCGGCAAGCCCGTTCCCGGCGGCAATCCGTTCGAAGGCCCGCGCAGCAGCGATTATCCCAACAGGCCGATCAAGACCGGTGTCGCACCTTCGATGTTCAGCGCGGCGGCCAACAGCCTTGGCTATCATCCCTTTCCGGTGCCGACTGCAACATCGAGCGCGCCTTATGTGAACCCGGAGGGCATCACGCTGGGACGCTGCGAATATTGTGGCCATTGCAATCGCACCGCCTGCGAGTCCAATGCCAAGGCGTCTCCCAACGTGAACGTGCTGCCGGTGTTGCGCGCCGATCCGCGGTTCGAGCTGCGTACGCGCGTGTTCGTGACACGTCTCGTCTATGACAAGCAGGCCAAACGCGTCACCGGCGTGGTCTACACCGACATGAAGACCGGCGAGGAATACGAACAGCCGGCGGGCATTGTCGTCTTGTCATCCTTTGTGTTCGGCAACACCCAGCAATTGCTGCTCGCCGGAATCGGTGAGCCCTACGATCCCAGGACCGGCCAAGGCGTCGTCGGCAAGAATTATTGCTACCAGTTCGAGGCCGGCGGCGAAGCCTTCTTCGAAGGCCGCGAATTCAACCCGTTCATGGGCGCTCCCGGCATGGGCACCGCGATCGACGATTTCAACGGCGAGAATTTCGACCATTCCACTCTCGGTTTCTTCGGCGGCGGCTACATCGCCTGTCTCAACGGCGGCGCACCGCCGATCGAAGGGCGCGTGCTGCCGCGCGGCGAGCCCCGCTGGGGTGTCGGATGGAAGCAGGCGACGGCCAAGTGGTACCGCAGCAACACCCGATTCAACACGCAGGGTTCGGTCTATGCTCACCGCGACAATTTCATGGATATCGACCCGACCTACAAGGATGCGCTTGGCCGGCCGCTGGTGCGTCTGACCTATAACGCGACAGAGAACGACCATAAGATGTCGCGTTACCTGGTCGGCAAGCTCGAAGGCGTCATCAAGGCGATGAATCCCACTCACTATGAGGTGCGCAACCGGCCCAAGAACTTCACCATCGTGCCGTATCAATCCACCCACAACACCGGCGGCACGATGATGGGATCAGATCCGAAGACGAGCGTGGTGAACCGCTATCTGCAGGCCTGGGACGCCCACAATCTATTCGTCCAGGGCGCTTCGGTGTTCCCGCAGCAGCACGGCTACAATCCGACCGGCACGCTCGGCGCACTGGCCTACTGGTCGGCCAAGGCCATTACTGAACAATATCTCAAAAGCCCCGGTCCGCTGGTGCACGCGTGATCGGACGAAAATATGATGCGGGGGTTAAGGCGAAATCCAAGAGCATTCCGGTCTCGGTCACCGCTGCGGGCGCTTTTCTGTTTCTCGCGTTCACCGGCCACGCCGCCGCGGCAGACGCCGAGCACGGCAAGGTGCTGTTTCAGGCCTGCGCCGCCTGTCATTCCGATCGTCCCGGCTCGTTGGGTCCGAATCTCAAGGGCGTGTTTGGCCGCAACTCGGCGTCGCTCGACGACTTCCGCTACTCGAACCCGATGAAGCGCGCCAACCTGGTGTGGGACGAGGACAATCTGCGCGCCTATGTTCGCGATCCGCAAGCCAAGGTGAAGGGCAATCGCATGCCCTACGGTGGAATGAGCGATCCAAAGGACGTCGACGACGTCGTCGCTTATCTCAAGACGCTGAGGTAGCCCGTTTATCACTACGCTATTTCGGAGATTACGATGTCCGCCAGCATCGTTCAAACTTATCGGGCATTCGCTTATAACAATGCCTGGGCGAACCATCACCTATTGGTTGCTTGCCAAAATCTGTCTCAGGCCGAGTTTGAGGCGGAACGTGCTGGTTTCTTCCCGAGCCTGCAGAAAACTCTCAATCACATCCTGATTATTGACCGCTTCTACGTTGACGCGCTCGAAGGTGGATCGCTGGGGCTGAGCGCGTGGGAGAACCCGGTGCCGTGCGCGACTGTTACCGATCTTCGGGTCAAGCAATCCGCAGTTGATCAACGTCTCATCAAAGTTTGCGAGAGTTTGACTGCGGGTAGCCTCGACGAAGTGGTGCAAATCAATCGCAATCCGCGGGTCCAGACTGAACGGCGCGACCGTCTGCTAATGCATCTGTTCCAGCATCAGATCCATCATCGGGGACAGGCACATTGCATGCTGGCCGGAACAGCCATCAAGCCGCCCCAGCTGGATGAGTTCTTCTTGATCGATGAGGCCCATCTGCGGGCAGCGGAATTCAGCGAACTCGGCTGGACTGAGCAGACCGTGTGGAAGCCATAGCGGCCGTGCTTCAATATCTCGCTCTCGTGACGCGTTCCGAGGCGGACATTCATGACGCCGCAAACCCTAGAGCGCCTGGCTTCGCTTGTGCGAGGCATCCGACTGACGATCAATGGCTGCAGAAAGTGCAGTCGCAAGATCCGTCTTCTGGAAAGGCTTTTGCAGGACAGTCCGATCGTTATGTTGCTTGGGCACGCCCGTTGCGCCGTAACCGGTCGCAAAGACGAAAGGGATGCCCTTGCGCTGAAGTTCGTGGGCGACTGCATCGGTGGCTTGACCGTCCAGATTCACGTCGAGCAACGCGATCTCGATCGTCTCCGAAGCGAGTAGCTCCAGGGCTCGCTCCACTTTGGAGGCCGGCCCGATCGGCTCGCAGCCCAGCTCTTCGAGCATGTCCTCGATAAGCATCGCAATCATCATCTCGTCTTCGACGACGAGGACCTTGCATCCACGCAGATTTGGCCGGTCCACCAATAGCCTCCTGAATCATTGACTGCGAAGTATAGGCGACGAACTCCCCGTGATCCTGGTCAACGGAGAGCGGATGCAGCAGATGACGCCCGTCTCGCGGTAGTCAATCTTTGCTTCACCGCCAAGCTCACCGGCGAGACCCCGCTCAATGAGGCGAGAACCAAACCCTTTTCGGGTGGGTGATATGACCAAAGGACCGCCGGTCTCGGCCCAGGTGATGGTGAGATAAGACTCGTCGCGATCGGTGCTTATCGACCACCGTACCGAAGCTCGGCCGGAACGAGTTGAAAGAGCCCCATATTTCACGGCGTTTGTTGCGAGTTCGTGCAACGCCATCGCTATCGCGAGGGTCGACTTTGGATGCAGCTTGACGTCGGGACCATCTATCTCGAAGTCGCGCCCAGCGGCGATAAAAGGCGAGAGTGCTTTGACGACAATGTTTCGCAGGTAGGCGCCCTCCCAGTTTTGTTGGGTAAGGACGTCATGAGCGCCGGCAAGTGAAAGCAATCGTGACTCCAGAACCTCATTCACCGAGGCCGGCACCTTCGCGCCTTTGAGGGTTTGCGCGGCAATCGACTGCACGGTAGCCAGCGTGTTCTTGACGCGATGGTTGAGTTCATTGATCAACAGCTCACGCTGCCGGGCGGCGCCAACCTGCGCGGAAACATCGCGAAAGTAACAGACCACGCCGTAGCCGCCCTCGGGCAGCGGGATGCGATGAATCTGCCACTCGTAATATTCGGTGACGTTGCGGTCCAGCCGCTCCTCGATATGCTGGGGGTCGAAATAGGGTTGGCCGGTATCCAGCGTATGTCTGAACAAGCGCACGATTTCGTCCGCGTAATGTGCGGGCCACAAGACATGGATGAACTCATCAAAATCGCGCCCGATGAGATCGGAAATCTGTCCGAAAGACGCCGATGCCGTTGGATTCACGCTCAGGATCTTGAAGTCCGCGTCAATCACATAAACGCCCAACGGCGCTCTATTTAGCAACGTTTCATATTGAGTCGTGCGACGACGCAAAGCCTCTTCGCTCTTGCGAAGTCTTTCATTTGCCTCGCGCCTAACGCGAGCGAGCATCAAGTTTGTGTGGACTTGCGCGACCAGTTCGCGTGCGGAAAACGGCTTGGTCAGATAGTAGTCTGCGCCGGCTTCCAGTCCCTCGATGCGCGCCTCCTCGCCGGCTCGGGCCGACAGCATGATAACGGGTATGTCATTCAGCCGCTCGTCGTTCCGAATCGCCTGCAAAAGACCGAACCCGTCGAGACCGGGCATCATTGCGTCGGTCACGACAAGATCCGGCCTGTTCTTCCAAAGGGCCTGGAGCGCTGATTGACCATCTTCCACCAGTTCAATATCCCATTGAACTCCGAGCAATCGGCCGATGTAACCGCGCATGTCCGCGTTATCGTCGGCGACCAGGATACGTCCATGGATGGCCGAGGGCCCGATCACGTCGGATACCGCGACATCTCGTTCCAATGTCTGAGGATCGTCCTCGGACTTGCTCGCAGGCAACCAGCTCAGCACTTCTTCGACAAAAGCGTCGGCTCTCAACGTCGTGGAGACGCGTGCCGGCGAAGCTCCAATGCGATCGGGCGGAAGATGGTGTATGCCGAACGGGATGTCGATCTTGAAAGCCGTGCCGGCGCCAACCTTGCTCTCGACAGCTATGGAACCGCCGTGCAATTTGACGAGCTCTTGAACCAGGGCGAGGCCGATCCCGGATCCCTCGAAAGATCTGCCTTTTTGGTTTTCGACGCGATGAAAACGTTCGAAAAGTCTTGGAAGCTCGTGCACCGGGATTCCGGCTCCGGTATCTCTCACCACAAGTTCGGCGCTCCTGCCGTCTTGTGAGGGGTGCAACTCGACTGAGATGCTCCCGCCAAATGTGAATTTGAATGCATTGGAGAGGAGATTGAAGACAACCTTCTCCCAGAGGTCGCGATCGACATAAATCTCCTGCGGCAGAGGCTCACATTCGACCGTCAGCTGAAGTCCAGCGCGCTCCGTGGCGGCGCGGAAATTGGATGCTAGTTCCGCCGTGAAAGTGGAGAGATCAGTCGGTTGGAAATTGGCCTGGATTCGCCCCGCCTCGATGCGAGAAAAATCAAGCAACGTATTAACCAGCTTGAGTAACCGCTTGGAGTTGCGGTAGGCGACATCGAGGCGTTCGCGCTGTACTGCGTTCAGCGCGGATGTCGACGCATCGTTTATTGCGTCCTCGATCGGTCCGAGCATCAATGTGAGCGGCGTACGAAACTCGTGACTGACATTGGAAAAAAACAATGTTTTTGACCGATCAATTTCCGCCAGCGCATCCGCTCTTTTTCGCTCACCCTCGAACACACGGGCGCTGGCCAGGCCGGCAGCAATCTGCCCGGTCAAGAGTTCGATGAAATCGGCGTACTTGGTGTCGTAGGTCCGGTGCGGGTTCAGCCCGGCGATGAGACAACCGATCGGCTTTTCCTGTCCTTGTATGGCGATCGGGACAACGACGGCCTTGTTGGGCGGCCTGCTCCAAGCACCCGACGGCAAGCGAACGTGAAAATGCTCCGAGAGGTTTTCGACGACCAGGCTCTCCGCGCTCGTGATCGCGCTCGGCCAGGGGCCGCCGGGAGTGATGATTGGCGGCGCCGCCGGATGATCGGTTTCGATACCGGAAGCGCGAACCAGCGTCATCGGGCCATCGCCGCCGCCAAGATAGAGCGCGGCAAAGCTTATGTCCTTGTTGGAAGAATCAAGGCCGACTTTGATCGCGTCCAAAACTTCCGATTCAGCGCGGGCGGCAGCTATTCGGGTCGCGATCCGGCTTAGAGAAGCAAGTCGCCGTTGTCCGAGAACACGCTCGGTATCTTCCGTGACCACACAGAGCATGCCGCTGATACGGCCATTGTCGTCGGCCAAGGGGCTGTAGGAGAACGTGTGGTAGGTCTCCTCGGAGAAGCCGAGCCGCTCAAGAAACAAGAGCAGCCCTTCGTCCCAAGTCGCTTCTCCCGTGGTCAAGACCCGGTCGATTCGAGGTCCGATGTCCGGCCAGATCTCCTCCCAGACCTTTTCCGACCTCGAACCCAGCACCCAGTCACGCTTGATGCCGACGGTCGGAAGATAGGCGTCATTGCAGAAAAACGTCAGATTGGGTCCCCAAGCCATCCACATGGCATAGCGCGAGGCCAGCATGATCCGGACGGCTGTCTTGAGACTTTGCGGCCAGGAGGCTGCAGGACCAAGCTCGCTCGAGGCCCAATCATAAGCCCGCATCTTGGCGGCCATTTCGCCTGGGCCAGCCATGAACTCCGGCGCGTCATCTACCTCAGCCGCTCGTTGGGGCACTAACTCCAGCATGGCGATGGAAAAATCCCCCCCGATCCAACGAATTGATCCACCGCGACACTACCGCAAATTGCATACGGTCCGTGCGGGCGAACAAATCCAGCCCAGTGTTGGCGCCGCCAAAAGTCCGGCACTTCCAACGCGCTCCTTCCAGATTGGTTCCGTGCATGAAACTGCCGCTGAAAATCGATGTAGGCAGTTACCGCCGTCGGCGTGATCTAAGGTCGGAAACTAATGCATGACGTCCTCGGGGATTCGGACGTCAAACCGATGCGCAGTGCGAGCGAACGGCGGAACGAGCGATCCAGAGGACGTCGACGACGTTGTCGATGATCTGAAGGTGCTGAAGTGGCCAGCTCGCTCCCCGGCGGATCCGTGCGCAAGCTGTCCTCCGGACAACTACGGTGCGAGCGCGAACCATGCGCGTGACCATGCGGTATCGAGTGAATACGACACCCGGCGTCGCATCGGCACGCAAAATTAATCATCAAATTTTACCGAAACAGCATCCAATGCCGCTTAGCTGGTTGGGAACGTCATAACCTAATCACCGAGAAGCGGACGATGAAAGCTGAGCGGATTGTTCGTAGTAGAGTTGCCCGCATCGCTTTGGCCGCAACGCTTATCGGCATGAGCGGGTGGGTCTTTCTGCCATATGTTACCCACCACGTATCGGTTTCGGCATTCGTTAACTCCGAACTGATCAGGGTGACGGCGCCGATTCCCGGGCGCCTGGCTGCCGCACTACCTCGCAAAGGCGACTATCTGGATCACGCCACATCGGTGGCCCTGATCGAAGCATTGTCACCAGATCAGCGCCGTCTGCTCGATCTCGAGCGACAAGACGCACTCGCGAAGGACGCCCGTTCTCTGGCTGAGCGACAACTGCACGAAATCAAGGCCATCGATTTTGAACTGGGCGTGCGGGCCGAGGCCTATCGCCTCGGTATCGTTGACCGACTGGGCCGTGAGGCTGCGGAGGCGGAAGCCGAAAAGTCTGGCTGCCTCGCCGAATTAAATCAACGCCGCGAGGTCGGCTCGCGGATGGAAGAGTTGACGAGAAGGGGATTGATCTCCGAAATCCGATCTGCCGATGTTCTGGCCGTTCAAGAAGCAGCATCGGCTCACTGCCAGATGGCGGAAGCCCGGCTCAGTCGCATCCGGGTCGAGATAGCGTCCGCTCAGAACGGAGTATTCCTTCGCGACGGCGCCAATGATGTGCCGTACTCGCAGCAACAGCGCGATCGGCTGGTGCTCCGCCGGCAGGAACTGGAAGGCCAGATATTGCAGGAGACGTCACGCGCTGCGCAACTGAGTGAAGAAATTGTCGCGGAACGGAGCCGAACCGAGCGGCTGGAAAACTACCAGCTGGATTTGCCGGCCGGCCACGTTGTCTGGTCGACGGCAGCTAGTCCCGGTTCGGCGGTCGTCGAAGGGCAAACGATTCTCGACCTCGCCGACTGCGAGCATTTATTCGTTCTCGTCGAGCTTCCGGAACGCGATTTCGAGCAGATCAAGGCCGGAGAGTTGGCGTCCGTAAGATTGATTGGCAGTGGCGACTGGCGGCAAGGACGAGTGCAGCAGGTGAGGGGCTCGGCCGGACGTTCTGACGATCGCCTGTTTGCCGCGAATGTTCCAAGCGCAAATCCAGGTACGATCGACGTGGAGGTGTTGCTGCTGCCTGATGGCTCTCTCACCGACACGAATGGCTTTTGCGGAATCGGGCGGCTCGCCGAGGTGCGGTTTCCTCGATCGCAGTTCGACATTGTTTCTTTTCTTACCAACGCTGCCAGACGACTGACTGACGGATTTAGCACCCCAACGGCCGTGAACACCGCCGAGAGGAAGTAGCCTTGCGGCCGGATCAGCTGCCATTCATTGCTCTCATTGCCCCGACGATGTTTGTGGTTGGAGCCATTTATGTGCTGGCTCCGATGTTGCCGCTCTCGCGGGCCTGGGCGCGCACCGCCGTCTTTGCCACTGTCTGGCTGGTCGTCGGCAGATACCAAATCTGGCGACTGTTCGACACAGTGCTACCCGCGCACGGTCAATGGTATGAAGTCGCGTGGGTTTGGTTCTGTTATGCCGTCGAACTGTTCGCTCTGCTCGACGCATTCATTCTGTACCTGACGTTCCTGCGGACAACTGACCGTCATGCCGAGGCCGATGCGCACGAAATGCGTCTGCGGGCAAGGCCGCCCGAACAGCTTCCGTCCGTGGACATTTATATTACCACCTACAATGAACCGCTCGATGTCCTGGAAAAGACCATAACTGGAACGTTGTGCATCGACTATCCGAATCATCAAATCTGGGTACTCGACGATGGACGCCGTCCTTGGCTCAAGCAGCTCTGCGAGAGCAGGGGCGTCGGCTATCTGACACGTTGCGACAACGCTCACGCCAAAGCGGGTAACATCAATCATGCACTGACGAAGACAGATGCGGACTTCGTCGCGATATTCGACGCTGACTTCATCCCGCAGCGAAATTTTCTCATGCGGACCATGGGGTTCTTCGAGGATCCGGCTATTGGCATCGTGCAAGTGCCGCACGTCTTCTACAATCACGACCCCATGCAAACCAATCTTGCATTACGAAAAAACCTGCCCGACGATCAGCGGTTCTTCTTCGAGGCGATCATGCCAAGCCGCGACGCTTGGAATGCAGCTTTTTGTTGCGGGTCCAATTCGATCACCCGACGGTCTGCGTTGCGAGCGGTTGGTGATGCACTGCCGACCGGCTCCATCACGGAGGACATGCTGCTCAGCCTGGCAATGCTTCGCCAAGGTTATATCACACGCTATCTCTGCGAACGATTGGCGTTCGGTCTTGCCCCGGAAAGCCTTGGCGCGTTCTTCATCCAACGGCAGCGGTGGGCGCGAGGCGCGACCCAAATTCTGTTTCTCAAGGAAGGCCCGTTTGGACCTCACCTTTCATTCGTGCACCGGCTGATGTTTCTG
>Ga0210390_10003912_pt1 | contig 12695 bp, 12 predicted proteins | sample IncBWH11OmetaG_FD_161050 | JGI IMG/M metagenome (GOLD analysis project Ga0210390, IMG submission 161050) | Forest soil microbial communities from Barre Woods Harvard Forest LTER site, Petersham, Massachusetts, United States - Inc-BW-H-11-O ...
CGTGATTACCAAACGAACAACCCCCGGGGTGAGTGGCCAAGTCCCATGATCATTTGAATTCGTCAAAAATGGCGATCGGAAACGGAAAATACCAGCAACCTGAGAAGTCAAATGCCTGATCTTTCACGTTGAATATGGAAAATAAGGAATTTTATTCTTCTCGGAGCGCCAGGATTTATGATCACCTAGTCGGTATTTCGAAAGACATCGACCTATGAATAGAAGAGAAGCCATTGTAGCAGGTGTTGCCGGCATTGCAGTTGCGGTCGCCGGACAGCCCGTTGCCCGCGCAGAGACCTCCGCGGCGGAGCATCCGGAGGTGGAATCGATTCGCGCTCTCTTGCGGGCGCACGACGAAGCCTTTACGAACCAAGATCTTAAAGGGGTTATGGCATGCTTTGCCCCGAAAGCCGCTATTATGGGCACTGGGCCCGGGGAGGTCTGGTCTGGTCCGGAAGAAATCAAGGTCGCTTACGAACACTTCTTCGAGGGCTTCGACAAAGGAGAACAGAAATTTGAATACCAATTCAAGATCGGGGGAGTGACGCCCCAGATGGGTTGGTTGATGACAGCCGGAAATGTGACGGGCAAAAAAGACGGAAAAGACATCGCGTTTCCTCTCAACATCTCGATGACCGTCGCTAAACACCAGGAAAAATGGCTGATTGCGGCGATGCATTTCTCGACGCTGACTGGTTTGGATGCCGGGAGCAAAGGCACCTGAGAGAGGATAAGATTTTTGTTATGAGTCGTGAACCATCCATAGACAAAACCAGCCCGGATCAGGAGCTGGTGGGGCGACGGCTGTTTCTCCAGAGTTTGGGGAAATGGTCAGGCGCGGCAATCGCGGCGGCGGTATTTGGAAGCACCTGGGTTGCTTCCCCGCCTAAAGCAGAGGCGGGTGCTGCTTGGGTCAACCGGCGGGGCGGTTACGGTGGCGGGTGGATCAACGGCCGCGGCGGTGGTGGCGGGGGTTGGATTAATGGCCACGGCGGTGGTGGCGGTGCTTGGGTGAACCGGCGTTACTATGGTGGCGGAGGTGCCTGGGTCAATCGCTGGTGAATGTTCCCTTCCTACGACAAACAAAGTTTGCCCTTTTCCTATGGATGACAATCTCCTGAGCCTCATTGTCCCGGCATTTAACGAAGCACGAACCATCGAAGCTGTTCTCGACCGAGTATTCGAATACCTTCCAGACGTGCACGAAGTCCTGGTAATTGACGACGCTTCGATCGATCCGACACCTGAAGTGGCCCATGCGTATGCCCTGAGGGATCCGCGGGTAAAGCTGTTCCGGCATAGGACCAATTTGGGAAAGACGGCTGCTCTCCGGACGGGCTTCGCGGCTTGTACCGGTTCGATTGTCGTGGTCCAGGATGCCGATCTGGAGTACAACCCCCGTGAAATAGCCGACCTTATTGCCCCAATCAAGGAGGGAGCTGCAGACGTATGCCTCGGTTCGCGCTTCATGGTCCGGCGAGCAGGGCGCGTTTTGTATTTTCGGCACTTTCTGGCGAACAAGTTTCTGACCTTCATCAACAACCTTTGTACCGACCTCAATCTGACCGATGTGGAGACTGGTTATAAGGCCTCGCGGGCAGAGATCGCCAAGAACATGACTATCGAGTCAAGCGGCTTTGGATTCGAAATCGAGTTTGTCGCAAAGTGTAAGAAAATCGGAGCCCGGATTTACGAAGTTCCAATCTCTTACTACGGCCGAACTTACGAAGAGGGCAAAAAGATCGGTTTAAAGGATGGTCTGGATGCACTTTGGTATTTGATCAAATTCAACATTCTGACCGACTTAAACCAAAGCTTTAGCAAAGAATTCCTGGAGGCGAAAACCTACCCGAAAAGAATCGAATAAGAGACACTCTGAACGGGTGGTCTTGGCGTCAATCCTTCAGGTGGGGGTGAAGTGTTCTCCTCGTTCCTGGTGTCCTGTCCACTACAATGCCTAAAAGGCGTAGTTCACCGACAACGAGAGCGTGTTTTGAATGTAGTTATCCGAGGCATTAACTCCTCCGGAGGAACCCGATTCGCGTCGAATGTAATCATAGGTTAACTCGGTCGACCAGCGTTTGCGAGGTCTCCAAGTCAAACCCGCCTCGAGACCTAGCTGCGTGTAAGGACCAGTGGGAGTGCCTGAACCCACCGTGGTCGTCTCGACGTTGCCGAAGTTGACAAAAGGAGAAACCTCAAAGGAAATAGCGCGTGTCAAGCCCAGTTGCGTCCCGAGTCGTATCAGATTTTGTTCTGTCAGGGCAGTTCCCGTGGTAAACACCAGGTCGTGCGAGCCGGAAAGTAATATTTGCCAGCGACGATTGACCTGGTAGCGAAGCGAACCGGCAAAATAGTACGTTGGATCGACAGGCGGTTTCGTGCTGACTAGAGTCCCGCCGAGCGCCAACTCGAACTCCAAGAATTTTCCCAACTTGCCGTTCATAAACGGTCCGAAGTTGAGGTTATTGACATTTGCGGCGTTCTCTCCAGTGCTTCGGGTTGCTGTGGCGTTAACGCCGTAAAGAATTTCCGGCGTCATCCGGAACGTCAAAGAAGGGCCCACGCGGAATGACTCTCGGCTGCCAGTCGTCCCTTGGTTTGTCTGACCTTGTGAATTTTGGCCGCTTTGGTTGTTGTACGTGTAGTCAGCCGCCAGCGAGACCAGAGCAATATTCAAATCCTTCTCGACCACCACGCCGATGGTATTGGTGAGGTTGTTAAGGTTAGCTGTATTAGACGCGTTAGGATTGGTGGTCGGATTTTGCGTGTAGGAAAAATTATCAAAAAGGCGAATCTGCACATCTGAAACCACAAATTTGAAATCAATCGTCGAGTTCGGAGCGATCGAGAACGTCAACTGATTCCGCCCGTTTCCGTAGAAATTCTCTGTCAATGCCCCGCCGAAACGAAAAGTAAGCTGATTAAGGTGGCTAATGACCCAGGTGGTGTCCATGCCCAACCCCAAACTGAAGCTGAGGTTAGAAATTTTGTCGGTCGGCGTCAGGTTGACATTGTCGGTGTATTGAGTGCTGACGGATCCGATGATCACTTCCTGGAACGGTCCAAAATAGAAAAAAGCGTCCGGTGAGCGGCGGTATGCCTGAATGAGGGGCGGCGGCGCCGACGAGCGAATCGGCTCCTGCGCGTGGAGCCACCCAGGAAAGATCAAACATAAAGTGACCCACCATAACGTCGCTCGGCTGCCGCGAAAAATACGGCAAATGATTTCAATAGTGGAGATCGCATGACTTTCCCTAGGCATCTCTCGTAGCGGTGTATCGCACATCCGTCATCGATTCAACGCATATCTCCAAGGATGCGCACCAATCTTCGCATTTAACCTCCTCAAGCACTCGATTTGCACCAAAAGGGTCCATTTCAACGCTTGGGACTTCTCCATCGTATCCATGACGAGGCTTCTTCCTTATTTTTTTACTCACCATTTTGGTCAATTCTAGAAATTATTATAAAGATAGAAGATAAGGCGCTCCGACGGTTAATCTCCTAAACACTCCCAATCTTCGGTCGCTAAACCTCCTTACACCGGCACCTTTGCCGCCCTTCCAAGACAGCAGCCAAACAAATGCACACCGTTAACGCGACTTCCGATCCCTCAAATTCTTTAGGGGAGTTTTCCGCCTCCAATGTTCGCGTCTCCCGCGATTCCGGCGCGCACGGCGAACTTCAGACAACTTCTCCGCAATTGGGTAACAGGACGATGGCTTTCGAGCAGACCCTCCACCCATCGGAGAACAACTCGAAGATTCCTTCGGCCGGCGGATTTGCAATGGCCTCTTCTCAAGTCCCTTCCTGGAAACGCGTTCTTGATGTGACCTGCATTTTGCTGAGCCTTCCGTTATGGCTGCCGGTCGTGATCGTTCTCGCGCTCTGGATTAAGCTCGCGTCACCTGGACCGATTCTTTTTCGCCAGGAGCGCATCGGCTACCGGGGAAGGCGTTTCATGATCCTGAAGTTTCGAACCATGAAGGTCAACGTCGAAACCCAAAGTCACGAACAGTATTTGGAACAACTCATTCATGCCAATCGTCCGATGACGAAGCTGGACTCCTCTGGTGATCCCCGCATTATCCTTGGGGGACGTCTCCTCCGAGCCTCGGGATTGGATGAATTGCCGCAACTTTTCAACGTGCTCCGGGGCGAGATGAGCCTGGTTGGGCCACGTCCGTGCACACCTCACGAGTTTGGACGATATCAGAAATGGCAGCAGGCTCGAGTCAACGCCCCTCCCGGACTGACCGGATACTGGCAGGTCAACGGCAAGAACAAGACCACCTTCACGGAAATGATCAACCTGGACATCCACTACACCGAAAAGATGTCCCTCTGGCTGGATCTTGTGATCATGCTCAAAACGCTTCCGGCCGTCATGGCGCAAGTGATTGAAACGCGGATCAAGCCCCGTGATGGTGCCCGCTCCAGTGCTGCAAATAACTCGAACAAATCAGTCGTCGGGCGGTGCTAAGAGCAAACTAATCTGTCTCCAAGACCACCGGTCTCGCGCAAGCGACTCCCCCTGTGGGCGCTGTTGAGCGGCGCGTCAAGGGAGTCGGCCTCTCTTTTCTGACAAGCTCCTCTAGCCCGTGAAACCGAGCTTGCTCTGCCCACACGCTAGAAAACCCGAAATCGTTTGCATCGATCTGCAAGCGCAGACACTTTGTTTGAGGGCGCATTACAACGCACTCGAAGTATCGCGAAATAATTCTTAATCAACCCTAAGACCAGTCGATAACTTGCCTAAGGCGATCGGCATTATGTGATGCCTGGGGTTTAGACCCCAGCCTGAGGAAAGAGTAAATAAGAATTGCCATGGAGAGGACAGCGACCCCTTACAGGAACCGGCCGGAGAGCACCGAGCTTGCTTGGTATTGCCTTCGCTCGCAACCCAAACACGAGTATATTGCAGCCGCGCACCTTCGTCTAATGGACGGAGTGACGGTTTTCTGCCCCCGAATCAGATTCAAAAGGCCGACCCGGAGAGGGCTGGTTTGGGTAACGGAAGCAATGTTTCCCGGGTATCTATTTGCCCGCTTTGAGCTCGCGTTAATGCACCGCCACGTACGCTATGCACATGGAGTGAGCGGAATCGTCAAATTCGCTGACCGTTATCCCACCATAGAAGAAGAAGCAATAGCCCAGTTGCGTGGCCATACGGATGCAGCGGAGGTGAAAGAGATGGTTTATGAACTCTCGGAGGGCGACCAGGTGCAAATCGTCGGAGGCGCCTTTGTCGGCCTGGATGCTGTGGTCACACAGGTTTTGGAGGCCAAAGAACGAGTCAAGGTTTTGATGGATTTTCTGGGCCGGAAAATGGAAGCCGAAGTCCAGTTTTCCAGCGTGATTCGGCAGGTATCCCACCCGCTCGCGGCGTGAAGCTTTCAGCGGAATCAGGATTCACGAGCCGGACAAAACCCGACTTTCGGAAAATCCTGAGTCCTTTTCTCGGTTTCGAGAACGAAATCGCGACTGGATCATGAGAGGCGGCATTTGCCCCGATAACGAAGTTCAGATGAAAGGAGCCTGCGTGCGCGGCTCACTATCGCGCGACCCGCCGGCGAAATTTTAAGCTTCGGATTTACGGTAATGAGAGCTGCATTGCAAGCGGCGATGGAGAAAGGCTTTTTCGAGGAAGATGGAAAACAGCCAATGGCGGAAGCCTGTCGTCAAAATCAGCGGAATGGTCAACGGATGCACCGGGAAATAATATCGGATTTATCGCTTAATCGGCCCAAAACGCGGTCGATATTTCGCTTTGGCCGCACCGAATTCTTTTTCGCCTTTCATTTGTTTTGGAGTCATAAGGGCAGGAGCCGGGTGGCCAAGGCGAACCGTTTTCCAGGGACAGAGGAAAACGACCAAGGGCGGTAGCTTGTCTGTAGCGGAGGCGGTAAACGAATGTTTCGCGGAAATGGTCAAAATGGCCGGTGCTAACAATAAATTAGAAACTTTGTATCGATCGATGGTGGTGCTATGAAACAACCAATCGTTGTGGGTGTTGTGGGTTGCGGATATTGGGGACCCAATCTGGTTCGTAACTTTAAGGGGCTGCCCAATTGTCATCTTAAGGCGATGTGCGACGTCAGTGAATCGCGTCTGAAGCACATGAAGAGCCTGTATTCGGACGTCGAGGGCATGACCGATTTTGACCATTTAGTGAACGGCGTGGGGCTGGACGCGGTAGTCGTTGCGGCGCCTGTCAGGCACCACTACTCGCTGGCCAAGGCCAGTCTGCTGGCCGGTAAACACACATTGATCGAGAAGCCGATGGCGTCATCGTCCGCCGAGTGTGAGGAATTAATCGAAATCGCCGAAAGCAAGGGTCTGGTCTTGATGGTTGGGCATACCTTCCTTTACTCGGCTCCGGTCCGTAAAATCGCGGAGATCGTCCAGGCCGGTGACATTGGCGAGATCCGATATATTAATTCGCGAAGACTCAACCTTGGATTGTTTCAGAAGGACATCAACGTGGCCTGGGATCTCGCACCCCATGATATTTCAATCATCCTGCACATTCTGGGAGAATTGCCGCTGGTGGTGAATTGTCAGGGAAACGCCCATGTTACGCAGGGCATCGAGGATGTGACTAACATCTCCCTCTCATTCCGACATAAGCGATTTGCCACGATCCAGAGTAGTTGGCTCGAGCCCAGGAAAATTCGGGAGATGACCATCGTCGGCACCCGCCGAATGATTGTCTACGACGATTTGCAGCCGCACGAGAAAATCCGGATCTATGATGTTCGGGTTGAGCGCCCGCCGCACTATGACACGTTCGCCGACTTCCACTACTCCTATCACTATGGGGACAGCTACATCCCGCACATTAAACAAGAAGAACCGCTCAAAGCCGAATGCCAGCATTTTCTCGAGTGCATCGAAAAGGGAACGGCTCCGCTGAGCGGTGGGCATGAAGGGCTGCAACTGGTGAAAATCCTCGAGGCTGCTTCGAACTCACTTAAAATACAGGGCGGTCCTGTGACCTTCTCGCGATCCCACGACTTAACTTCCTCCTCGGAACGAGAACTGGTGAAAGGAACTGTGCCGGCGATTAGAATTCCGCTATGAGCAACCAGTTGCCCGATTATCAGCGCATTTCGGCGGACGTGAAATTAGGTCGCAACGTGCGAATTCACGGATTTGTGAACCTCTACGGTTGCGAAATCGGCGACGAAACCAGAATTGGCACCTTTGTCGAGATTCAAAAGGGAGCGAAAATTGGCGCCCGCTGCAAGATATCCAGCCATACATTTATTTGCGAGGGAGTGACGATTGAATCCGAAGTGTTCGTTGGCCACGGTGTTACTTTCATCAACGACCGGTATCCTCGAGCGACGAATGCAGATGGGCAGGTTCAAACGGAAGCGGACTGGGCCTGCCAGCGCACGGTTGTGAAGAGGGGAGCAACGATCGGTTCCGGGGCGACTCTCCTGGGAGGGATCGTTGTCGGAGAGAACGCCACTGTCGGCGCGGGAAGCGTGGTTACCAAAGAGGTGCCTCCCAATACTACCGTCGCGGGCAATCCCGCCAGGATCCTTAATAATTTTTCCACAAAGGATGTAAATGAAAGTTCCATTTCTCGATCTTAAAGCCCAACACGCACCCCTGCGGAGGGAGATTGACAATGCTATCGGCCAAGTCATTGACGAGGCTGCTTTTGCGGGTGGGCCGTTTGTCGTTCAGTTCGAAGCGGATTTTGCAGCATACTGCAATTGCCCCTATGCCATCGCAGTCGGGAGCGGAACGGATGCACTCTGGCTGAGTTTGCTGGCGCTGGGTGTCGGGCCGGGAGACGAGGTGATCACGGTGGCTAACTCGTTCATGGCTACTGCGGAAGCGATAAGTTATTGCGGAGCCAGACCGGTCTTTGTCGATGTGGACGAACGCAGTTACACGATGGATCCCGCGGCGCTGACCAAGGCTCTGACCGCTCGGACAAAGGCCATTATTCCTGTTCACCTCTACGGTCAGCCGGCCGACATGGATCCGATCCTGAAATTTGCCGACGAGCATGGTCTGTTTGTCGTTGAGGACGCTTGCCAGGCGCATGGGGCCGAATACAAGGGACGAAGGGTCGGCACCCTGGGCAACACCGCTTGTTTCAGCTTTTACCCCGGGAAGAATCTCGGCGCGTTCGGTGAGGCGGGTGCGGTGGTGACGAATGATGCGGAATTGATGGACAAAATCCGGATCCTTCGGGATCACGGCCAAGTTCGCAAATATTATCATTCCGTGGTCGGGTGGAACTGCCGGATGGATGGGATCCAGGCGGCCGTCTTGAGTGTCAAGCTACGCCACCTGGAGAAAGGGAATGAACTTCGCCGGTCTCACGCTGCACATTATGACCAGACTCTAGCTGGTCTTGAGGAGGTGATTACACCTCTTCAATCTGCCTTCGCACGGCACGTTTATCATATCTACCCGATTTGCGTTCAACAGAGAGACGAAGTGATGCAGTTTCTCCATAAGAATGGAATAGGAAGTGGAATTCACTATCCCGTTCCGATCCACTTACAGGAGGCCTACCGCAGTCTGGGCTACGAGCGAGGAGCTTTCCCGGTTGCTGAGCGATGTGCCAATCAGATGGTTTCTCTGCCGATGTTTCCTGAATTGACTCCTGCCCAAGTTGAAACGGTAGCGCAGTGCGTCAGAGAAGCAGTCTCCGTTTGCGCGCTTGCTTAAATATGAAACCCGATAAATTGCCGGCAATCACGGAGGACTTGGACCACCTTTCGGCCATGCAGGTCGAGTCAATGAACATGTCTGACTCAGCGCCCGAAGCGCCGCGTTCCGGCCTCGGTACCTATGATATTCTTTTTATTCTCTTCAAACACAAGTGGAAGATTCTAATGTGCGCCAGCGGCGGTCTTCTCGCCGCGGCCGGCCTTTATTTTCTTCTTCCCCCGATGTACGAATCCCAAGCCAAACTGCTAGTGCGTTACGTCGTCGACAAAAGCGCCGTGGACGGGCTTGATTCCTCCAGCAAAACGATGGGTTCGCCCACTGAGGGTGCCATCAACTCCGAGGTGGAGATTCTCACCAGCACCGATCTAACCATGCAGGTGGCTGACGCGGTAGGGGTTGAACGCCTCGCCAAGGAAGCTGGCGTCCAAGCCACGACCGCTGATGTTGCCCAAAGCATCTTCAAAGCACTAAAAGTGGGCCCGGTGAAGGAAACTAATATTATTTCCGTCGCCTATCAAAACGAGGATCCGAAGCTTGCCATGCAAGTCCTGCAAGAGCTGGTGACGAGGTATTTTGACAAGCATCTGGAGGTCCACCGCTCGGTAGGGGCATTCGATTTTGTGACCCGGCAAACAGAACAGCTGCGAGCACAGTTGAATCAGACCGATGCGGAATTGAAAAGGTTGAAGGATACCGCGGGCATCACTTCCCTGGCGGAAAGCACAACGTCTCTAGCTGCCGAATTGGCGAATACCGAGGGAGAGTTGAATAGCTCGGAGGCGGAAATCGCGTCGCAACAGGCTCGCTTGAAGGAGATCGAAAAATCGCTTCTGGGAGACGAAACGAAGGAGTCGAATAAGACGAGTCCACAACAGGTCAGCGCCGAAGTCGTGCGCGACTACCAGACGTTGGTGGCCCGCGAAGCGCAGTTGCACCAAATACAGACTGAGCTGCTCGCCAAGTTCACTTCGGAGAATCGCATTGTGAAAATCAAGCAGGCGCAGATTGACGCCTTGGTTAACCAACGGCGCGATTTGGAAAAAAAATATCCCAGCCTGCTTGCCACGGTTTCCAGCGCGACTTCTTCAGACGGCAATCGGCTCGACATTGTGTCTGAGAGAGCCCGCCTGGCGGAATTTGAATCAAAAAGGGACACCTTGACCGCTCGGTTGAGCAGCCTGCAGGAACGGGCGAAACTGCTTTCGGAATATGGACCGCGTATTGGGCAACTGGAGCGTACCAAGGAAGTTCAGGACGCCAACTACAAGTATCTGGAGGCCAGCTTGGAAAAAGCCAGGATTGATGAAACGTTGGATCCGACCAGGATGCCGAACATCAGCGTGGTCCAGAAGCCGGAAATGGGAGTCAAGGTCACCAGAGACGCCTTGAAGAAAATCGTGATCGGCCTCGCCGCGGGGGGGCTGGCGCTCGGAACCGCCATTGCGTTGCTGATCGAACTGGTTTTGGACCGGACGGTCAAACGGCCTCTCGAGCTCGAGACTCAATTGAGCATCCCGCTCTTGCTTTCGATTCCCAACTTCGCCGGTGCCGGCCATCGGCGATTGCGGTTGCATGACGCCGGCAATGGTTCAAAGGGAGATTTCTCCGATGATCCGGACCGCGACACCGACCCTTTGGACGAGACCGGCGCTTTGCTTCGACCTTTCTGCGACGCGATCCGCGATCGGCTGGGCCTCTTTTTCGAGCTCAATCGGATGACTCACAAGCCAAAACTCGTGGCAGTCACCGGCCTCTCGAAAAACGCAGGGGCCTCCACCCTTGCGACCGGACTGGCCGCCAGCTTATCTGAAACGAGTGAAGGGAAAGTTCTGCTGGTGGATAAGCCACTTGGGCCGAAAAGGTTTTACGATATGCTGCAGGAATGCAAAGAAAGCGACTTCAATTATGTCGTTTTTGATATGCCTTCCCTCGGTAACACGAGCGCCACCCTGCCTTTGGCAGGTTTTATGGACAAGGTTCTGCTTGTCGTGGAGGCAGAAAAGAGCAATCGCGACGCCGTCAAGCGCGCCTATACGCAGCTTGCCGCAAAGGCGGATGTTTCCGTCATTTTCAATAAGAGCCGCTCCTACGGGCCGAAGTGGCTCGAAGGCGACATCTGAGCGGATGCCCGCCAATCAAGTGAACCAATTGGATCTTGGTTGATTTGAAATCCCGCTCGTCGCGGGGCGACATCTAGATTCGCCAAGATGAAAGACCTGATCGAAAAGACACCAGGCGCAAAAGCGTCGATTCGCGCGGCCACCCATCTTTCGGGCGCGCGTGTGGTCGCAGTTTTATTTTCGGATTATCCAGCGGATCCACGACCGCGCAGAGCCGCGGAGGCCTTGGCCGAAGCGGGCGCTTGTGTCGAGGTGATCTGTCTCAAGGAGAAGGATGAAGAGACCCAACGCGAAACCTTCCACGGGGTGCATATCACTCGTCTTCCCTTGCGACGCCGCCGGGGGCGGAAGCTCTCATACATGTTACGGTACGGGGCGTTCATTCTGCTTGCCGGCGCCATTCTGGCGGGACGCACGCTTAAACGACGCTATGACTTGGTCCATGTCCACAATATGCCGGACATCCTCGTATTTAGCGCGCTCGCACCAAAGCTTTTTGGGGCAGAACTCATCCTCGATCTTCACGACCCAATGCCTGAGTTGATGATGACGATCTTTGGGCTTCGTGAAGAGAGCTTTCCGGTCTGGTTACTCAAGAAGTTCGAAGCGTGGAGCATCTCCTTTGCGGATTCCGTGCTGACGACCAACGAAGCCTTTCGGAAGCTCTTTCTGAGTCGAGGCTGCCCGCCGCAAAAGATCAGCGTTGTCATGAATTCACCCGACGAAGAGATCTTCCAATATCAGAAGCCTTTTCGTCAGGTGTCGACTGTCCGCGACGGTTCAAAGCCGTTTGTCATGATGTATCACGGGTCGCTGGTCGAAAGACATGGCGTTGACCTGGCAGTTGCCGCCGTGGGAAAAATCAGGTTGAAGATTCCTGGGGCGGAGCTGAGGATTTATGGCCGCAGCACCCCGTTTCTGGAGGGGGTTCTGGATTTGGTGAGGAAATCGAAGCTATCCGACGCAGTTCGATATCTGGGCCCGATGAAGCTCGAACAGATCCCCGCAGCCATCCGCGAATGTGACGTCGGCGTCGTTCCGAATCGGCGGAGCGCGTTCACTGAAATCAACATGCCGACGCGAATCTTTGAATACCTGTCTCAAGGTAAGCCGGTTATTGCACCGCAAACCCCTGGCATTCAAGACTACTTCAGTCCGCAGGAACTAGTCCTTTTCGATTTAGGAAAGACCGAAGATCTGGCGGCAAAAATGGAGTACGTTTTCGAGCATCCGGAGGAAATGCTGAGGATGGTTGAGCTCGGGCAGAGGGTCTATCAGGATCATCAATGGACCGGTGAACGGGAGCGCTTTGTCAAGCTGGTCGAGGAACTATTGACCCGGTGAGGTGGCTTAAGAAGAACCCTGCGCAGCATGAACGCATTCGGATTTTTATTTACCTTCGTAATGTCTGCCTTGTTGGTGCGTCTGCCAAGGAATCTGGCGCCGCTTCCGATCTTAATGGGGGCGTCCTACGTCACCCTTACCCAGCAACTTGAGATCGGTCCACTGCATTTTCCGGTGGGCCGAGTGTTGATCGCGGTGGGGATTTTTCGGGTAATGTCGAGAGGAGAGCGCATCGCCCGAGGAGTAAACTCCTTGGATCGGATCATGATTTATTTGGCGATCTGGTCGATTTGCAGCCTCGTTTTCCACAAGCCCACCGTTCTGATTTTCCGCCTGGGAGTCCTTTACGACGCTCTCGGTACCTACTACCTGTTCCGTATCTTCATCCAGAAACCCGAAGACGTCCGGATGGTCTTCAAAATGGTTTGCCTGATTCTTCTACCCGTGGCTGCGACGATGCTGGTGGAGAAATTCAAAGGAGTCAACCTTCTGAATCTAATCGGCTTTGGTGAGGGGGAGGTCAATTCC
>Ga0210390_10003917_pt1 | contig 12691 bp, 8 predicted proteins | sample IncBWH11OmetaG_FD_161050 | JGI IMG/M metagenome (GOLD analysis project Ga0210390, IMG submission 161050) | Forest soil microbial communities from Barre Woods Harvard Forest LTER site, Petersham, Massachusetts, United States - Inc-BW-H-11-O ...
CGGAACTTAAGCGGGCACCGCTGACCACGACGGAACAGGTTTGCAAGCGACTATTAGATATTTCGATGGCGTCCTTCGGGCTTATCGTTATCGCGCCTCTGATGGCCCTGGTAGCGCTGCTAATCAAAATTGAAAGCGCGGGCCCGGTACTGTTTATGCAGACCCGCAACGGTTTTAATGGTCGTCCGTTCCGTATTTGTAAGTTTAGGACCATGTACGTCGTTGAAGATGGGCCGGTCATTCGCCAGGCGACGAAAAACGATCCGCGTATTACTCGTCTTGGAAGAATGTTGCGTCGTACCAATATCGATGAGCTGCCTCAATTACTGAATGTGATTGCCGGGGACATGTCGCTGGTCGGCCCGCGACCTCATGCAGCCGCACACAACACAGAGTACGAGAAGCTCATAGCGAATTATGCTTTTCGATATCACGTGAAGCCCGGCCTGACCGGTTGGGCTCAAGTCAATGGATTTCGCGGAGAGACGCGAACGCTAGACCTCATGGCGAAACGGGTTGAGTTCGATCTGTCCTACATCGATAACTGGAGTTTTTGGCTCGACTGCAAAATCCTGCTGCGCACGCTGTTAATGGGGCTGCAGCCTAACGCATACTAGAAGGCACGCAGTTGCCGCCTCTATTAACCAATGCCTCATTCGCGTGTGGCGCTGCTGTTCCATCATCGGACGGTTTGCGAGCGATTGGCAAAAGAGGGTGACGTTGATGGCGTGACGGCTTCCGACGTTACAAACGCTTCCCTACCGGAACTTGTAGGTGGAACTTTGAGGGCTGTCACAATTGGTGCGATTCTTGCCTTTAAGCTCCACGTCGACGCAAGTTGGACCGAAATTGGACGGCGCTGGCGTTCACAATGGCCAGGGACAGTGTAAGGTGGAAGAATCAATCACACACCTAGCCCTGACGAGATCGGTCTTAACGCTAGCAGGCTAGCATAATCGATGACACGGTGGCATTAGAATGTTGCAGCTCGACAAGTCTTTCGTCAGCGTAGGCGGCGTTAAAGCGATTCAGCTCGACAGGGCGTCCCCGCGCGAGATGCTTAAGTCGTTTACCGATTTGCTAAGGCGGCAACTGCCAATCATCTCTTTTTTCGTTCTCCTCTCCGTTGGCATCGGCGTTGCGTACCTACTGACCACTCCTCCGATGTTCACTGCACAAACGTCGATGCTCATCGACCCGCATAAATTTCAAATTTTTCAAAAGCCGGAGCAAACTTCCACTAGCAATGTGGTCGATTCCGGCATGGTCGATAGCGAAATCGAGATGCTGAGATCTGAAAATGTCATACTCGCTGTCATTAAGCGCTTCGACTTGGCCAATGACCCCGAATTTAGCGGTCGAGGCAATGATCTATTCCATGTGATGCTCGGGAGAGTCTGGGACCTGTTTCGCCAGCGTGCCATTGAAACCGAATACGAGCGCACGCGACGCGCTGTCGCAGTCTTTCAGAGCCGACTGACCGTCAAGCGGGTCGGCCTTAGTTATATAATTCAAGTTAGCTTTGTTTCCTTGAACCCCAAACGTGCAGCCGACATAGCAGACGCGGTTGCGAATGAGTATGTTCTTGACCAGCTGCAAGCTAAGTTTCAGGCCGCCCGTCAAGCGGGTGGATGGTTGCGGGACCGCCTGCAAGAGTTACGCGAACAGGCCGCAGCCGCTGAACGCGCCGTGGTCGACTTTAAAATTCAAAACAGCATTATAAGTACGGGCGGACCGGACAAGCGCCTGGTGCATGAGCAACAATTAGCTGAGCTGAATAGCCAGCTTGTTATCGCGCGTGCGCAGGTCTCGGAAGCCGGCGCGCGCTTGGATCGCATTGAGGCGGTCCTGCGTACGGACACGCCTGATGGCACCGTAGCTGCCACCGTGACTGATACGCTCAAAAATGAAGTGATAACCAAGCTGCGTTCACAATATCTCACCCTTGCTGAACGTGAAGCGGATTGGTCGAGGAAGTACGGCAACACGCATCTAGCCGTTGTCAATCTTCGCAGTCAAATGAGCGAAATTAGGCATTCCATTCTCGACGAGCTTCAACGCATTGCGCAAACGTATCGAAGCGATTTCGAGATTGCCAAGCGGCGCCAAGCGGGATTGGAAAAGCAGCTCGCGGACGCTGTGACTTACTCGCAGGGCGCCGACCGCGCGCAGGTGCAGTTGACCCAGCTTGAGAGTAGCGCTCAGAGCTACCGAGCGCTATACGACGACTTCTTGCGTCGCTATACGGAGTCCGTTCAGGCGCAATCGTGGCCTGTGACTGAGGCCCGCGTTGTGACCCCGGCTGCGCAACCGCTTACCAAGAGCCATCCCCAGACCCTTATGGTGCTTATGATCTCGATCTTCGGCGGGGTTGTGGTCGGCTTACTCACCGGGCATTTGCGCGATTTGACGGATCGAGTGTTCAGAACGCGCGATCAGGTTGAGCAGCTCCTCGGATTGGACTGTCTCGCGACTATCCCAAGTGTTAAGATTAGCAAATCGAAAACTGATACGTCGTCAATGCGCAGGTTTAAGGCGCCTGCTCATTTGCAAGAGAAGGCGTCTGCTCTCAGACTTCCGCCGGCCCCTAACTTAACGTCACACGAGCTAAGCGATAAGTCGTCGACCAGCCTAGAGACCGAGGCCACGGAATCGGAAGGTAACTTGCCTCCTTCGCCGTCCGGTGAGGCCGAAGAGCCGAAAGAACAATTTTTAATCGATAGTGGAGACGAGATTCGGCCCGAGGCCTCGGATAACGCTGGCGCCGCACATGAAAGCTCAGCCGACGAGTCGAATAAGGCAACACTCTCATCCGGCGCACGCGGCGAAGGATTTCGACTGGCGGGGTGGCATCAATTTTTAAGTCGGCGCCCCGACGACGCACACCTCCCGACCCCGGCGAGCGGATCCGGTGAAGATGCAACACTTGCGTCAGAGTCAGCGGATGGACCAACTCAACAAAGGATTATAGCGCGTCGGGACCCGCTCATGTGGCAGGTCGTGGATTTTCCACTTTCACCGTATACCGAGTCGGTGCGTTCGATAAAACTTGCTATTGATCTCCTCAGAGTTAAGGTGCCGAAGAAGGCGCGTAAGCCAAAGAATATCATTGGTATCACTTCGACTTCACCCGGCGAGGGCAAGTCGACGATTTCAGCCTCGCTCGCGCAACTGATAGCGAATGCCGATAAGCACGTTATGTTGGTTGATTGTGACTTACGTGCGCCGAGGCTTACTCGTACCTTAGCGCCGACCGCGAAGTCCGGACTTCTTGAAGTGATGTCCGGAGATGCATCCCTCGATGACGTCATTTGGACCGATCAATCGAAAAGGCTCAGCTTTCTACCAGCTGTCGCGACGTCGCGTATCCCGCACACCTCAGAGATTATTGCTGCGGATGAATTGCGAGCGCTCCTCGATCGCCTTCGCGGAACGTACGATTACATCATTGTGGATTTAACGCCGTTGGTACCAATCGTTGACGTCAGGGCAACGCAAGGACTTATAGATAGCTACATTTTTGTTGTTGAATGGGGCCGCACCAGTATTGATTTGGTGCAGAGATCCCTCAAAGATGCTGCCGGCATCTACAACAATACGCTGGGAGTGGTTCTAAATAAGGTGGGAACAAACGAATTAAAGCGCTATGAGGGTTATGGGGCCTATGGTTACGACAAATATTATCGGCGCGACGTTTAACGGTCGAGTGACGCCCGAAATGTTCAGTGATCAACGAAGCAACGGGATGGTAAGGGAAGTCAAATGATTGTGTAGCTCGAACGGAAGGCGGAGGTTTCGAGGGAATTCGACTGCGAATTTCAGGATTCTTTATGATTAAGAACGCGGCGCCTGTTATCGCTCATTATAGCGGCATCAGCAGAGCGCTGGCGTTCCGTTACGCCGGTGCCGGCATCATTTTTGGATTGCACGGCATATGCCATAATGACGCATCTGACCCGGACGAGTTTCTGCGGTGTCCTGAGCGAGTGCTCGAACAAACGCTTTCCTGGGTACGGCGTAATGGAATTGAAATTGTTGGCATTGATGATGCGATTGATCGATTGACACGATTGTCGGCACGCAGATTCTGTGTTTTCACCTTCGATGATGGATATCTCGACAACCTAACGCGTGCGTTGCCGATCATGGAAAGCTATCAAGCGCCGTTTACCGTCTACGTAGCTACGGGAATGCTCACAGGTGAGCTCGATGCGTGGTGGCTTGGCCTCGCGGCGTTAATCCGTAATGTCGATCATTTGGAGCTTCCAGAGTTAGACTGCCGAATATGGTGCGGCGATCTGGCAAGCAAGCAGAAGGCGTTCGTTACGATACGGGCTCTCATTGACACGAAAGAAGATGGCCTCGGAGCCGTTACCAAAGCCATCGCCGCCCACGGAATTGATTCAAGGGCGCTTGCGCGTGCCGAGGGACTAAACGTAGCACAGCTGCGCCAGCTCGCCGCCTCTCCACTTGTGACCATTGGTGCACACGGAGTCCGGCATATCAAGCTCGCGGGTGCGTCGACGGCCGATGTGGAGCTGGAGATGGCCGGCAGTCGGCGGACGCTTGAGCAAGCCATCGGACGCGAGGTAAAGCACTTTGCCTATCCATTCGGCAGCTGTGGGCAAAGAGAAGTCGAAATAGCGCGGTCAGTAGGATTTCGCACTTCTGTGACCACAGAGCGCGGTACGTTATTTGCGGAGCATCTAAACCATCTTCAAGCCTTGCCTCGCGAAACGATCTGGCGCCGTGACACTCGATCTTCGCTTCGATGCAAGGTTGATGGTACTTATCGCGCATTTAGATCACGACTAGGTTCCCCTATCGCGCATCTATGAAGAGGGCGTAACCGCCGAGCGGTCGTTTTTGAGAGATGGAAGTAGTAAAGCTTCGACCGAATGCGGTGGCTTGACCCATGCGTGTGCTTATAAGCGCAGCAGACGGAAGTGCGTTAGGGCGAATATGGTATCGCGTCGTCCGCGGTGCGTCGCGCGATCACGCGCTGGCGCTGACCGATCAAGCCATAGTTAGTGGTACCAGCCTTTTGACCACGCTTCTCATTGCGCGTTGGTCTAACCCAGCCCAGCTGGGTGTCTATACCGTTGGAACTACTCTGCTGCTTTCGATAGTCGGATTTCAAGAGTCCCTAATATTGGAGCCCTATTTAATTCAGCGATACTACGGTAATACTACGGCCGCCGAGCGCGCAGGCGCTGCGCTCATGCTCAGTTTTGGATTTTCTGCGCTAAGTACCTTGATATGCGCGGTCGCGGCATTTGGTTTTCTGGAATTGAGCGACAGCCGCGAAATGATTTTAACGACTGCGGCCATCGCGGTGATCGCGCCGTTTGCTTTGACGAGAAATTTTGCTCGTCGTTTGTTGTTCGCCCGACTGGAATTTCGCGATGCGCTTGTTATCGATGTGGCGGTGGCGGTCGTTCAGCTCTCGACGCTCGTCTGGCTAGGCTGGAAAGGGCAAATGTCCGCCCTGAGCGCGTGGGTCGCCTTCGGGGCAGCAAATGCGTTTACGGCTATCGGATGGCTTTATCACGCCCGCGCAGATTTCATAGTTCGGATGCGCCATGTGTCCACGGTCTTGAAACAGAGTTGGCCGCTGGGTAAATGGTTGCTCGTTGGTCAAATAACTGCATTGGTGCAAGGAAACATCACCTATTGGCTGTCAATTAGCGTCGCGGGCGCAGCGGTCACCGGCCTGTTTGCCGCTTGTATGAGCATCGTCGGCTTAGCAAATCCTATGTTGCTCGGTCTGGGCAATAGCATTATGCCCCGATCAGTCATTGCGTGGAATAATGGCGGTGGACGGCAATTATTTCATGAAGCGCTACGCAACACAGTCTTAGTCGCAATACTAATGGTTGGATTCACTTTAGCAATCGTGTTTGCCGGTGAAAAAGTGATGACCTTGCTGTTTCATGGCGCGGAATACCAAGGATATCGCCACGTGCTCATAGTGCTTGCCCTCTCGATACTAGCTGGTGCATTAGGCTCGCCGGCGCAGTTTGCCTTGGCCGCGATGGAGCGCGCTCGGCTTATCGTGGCGAGCGCGACCATTGGGTCTGTCGCGACCGTGATTCTCGTTTGGGTACTGATGACTCAATGGGGCTTGCTGGGCGCGGCGTACGGGCTGTTGGGAGGAGGAGCAATTGGTTCTGTGGGGCGATGGATCGCCTTCCTCCGGGTGGCTCATCGGACAGCGCCGGTATCAGACAACGGTATGCCAGGGCGCCCCCGATCTGCTACCTCAGCTCGCGCACTCTAACGCTGGACTTTGACGCTCGGCCGGGAGTCGCTTTTTTCGCAGGATTGGGTTGAGCATGACGACGGCGAAAGGCGTTCAAGCTAACGTTCTGATCTTTTCAGAACACGACTACCGGGCGCCACGGCGCGCCAACCTGCAACCAATTGCCGACGCACTCGTCAGACTCGGCCACGACGTAACGTTTGTCTCAGTGCGCTACAGTTTATTGTCTATCATTAAGGGGGATCCCAGAAATGCAATCCGCGCCAACGTGCCGGAGGTTTACAATGGCATCCAATGTTATTTATGGCGAACCTTAGTTCACCCGTTCAATCCTGGGAGTGTGCTGTCGGCTTTCGCGGCCCCGCTGTATCGAGTGTATCCGTCGTTGCGAACCGACTTTGTGACTGAAGCCATCCGTCGTGCGTCAGTCATCATAGTGGAATCTGGTCTTGGGGCGATTTTGTTGCCGAGCATACGTGGGCTTAATGAGAAGGGAAGGCTAATCTACTACGCGTCGGACGATCTCGGCATAATTGGAGCCCATCCTGCGGTGCAGCAGGCTTTAGAAACGTCGAGGGAGCTTGTCGACTTTGTTTGTATTCCTTCACGAAAGATGGCTTCTAATTTCAACTGGATGGACGCGCGATTGTATTACATTCCGCACGGTATTAATCCTGCGGACTTTGGCGGCTCTTTGGAAAGCCCTTATTCTCGACGATGGAATGGTGTTTCAATGGGACCTAGTTTATTCGATCCAGGGTTTTTCGAACATGCGATGACTGCTTTTCCTGATGTCGATTTCCATGTGATAGGCTGCGGGGTGAAAATGAATGCTCGGGGGAATTTGCGTGTTTATGAAGAAATGCCCTTTAAGGAGACGATACGCTACATAAGAAATGCAACGTTTGGCATTGCCCCCTACAGGCGCGCGGTAGGATCAGAATATCTCAGTGATACAAGCATGAAGCTTATGCAATTCGATTACCTGGGCATACCCTCAGTCTGCTCTGACTTCGCCGCGGGGGATCATCCGTACCGATTTGGTTATCGACCCAACGACCCGCAATCGATAAGGCAGGCGATACAAGGGGCTCTTGCGATAGCCGAGCAACATAGGCCAAAGCGTCAATTTCTCACATGGGATGATGTTGCTCAGCGGATCCTCAATCCAAAAGCGTTCCCCGACACGCGACTGTAAGCGCAGAACGTGCGATAAAATGCCTGCGTCGGCACGGCTGTGTTTGCGTGAGCGAGGTTCTGCGCCCAGCTTTCGATTGGGTAGATTATGATCGAGGGTGCGCATCGCTGAGTCGGGGATCTCCTTATGTTTCCGCTTAAGCATACAGTTGCAGTGTCCGTCGATTTGAGGTGACTACCGGAACCGGATGATGTTTTTCCGCTGACCACAAAGCGTGGATCGCCGAAGAGATGCCGCGTCAGCGCATAACCGCGGCGATCGCCCGCACAATTGCCCCGGATTTCAGCTTCGATTTGGTGGGGCGCTGCCTACCGGCCGATAAAGGCCGTCGACGACTGCCCAATGAGATCGATTCAGACGTCGTCGACGCACGATCAGCATCGCGCTCGTTCGAATGGCCGCCGATCTTCACAATGGTCGACGCGAGATGGTTTTGGGGGATCGCATCTTTGCTGAATTATTGTTCTGATCGATCAGTGCAGCAGCGCCCACGGATCAAAAGCGTGCACACGACTTCGGTAATTAGGAACGAACCGCATTTTCTTCGGGATACGTGAGCGAGCTCGCCAATATCGAACGCCATGGATTATTCAAGGTGCCGAACAGAAACCACAAAAGAGCTGCAGTTTTTATTGAAAACACCGAAGAACTAATGGTGAGCAGACACGCCACATAAAACGCGACGAATGCTTTGAATCGCCAGGCGTCTTCATCAACAACCGGAGCATATGCATATAGTGCCCAACCAGCGATCATGCCCACAAGACCGAGCTTAACAAGAATGTAACCGTAGCCTGAGTCGCCCGAATAACCGCTTTCAAAGGCCGCGCTATTTTGCAACCCAAGTACCTGCCAAGGATCGAGGGCAAGCAGAGTGTTCCCGGTCGACAGCATGCGCCCAGCTAACGTGTTATCCCAAGCCTCGTTTACATGCATGCTGGCGTATCCCAGAATTATCAAGAGCATAAGGAATGGCGCGAGGAACAACATCGTCGGTCGCAGCGCGCGCGCTAGGAAGTAAATGATCAAAGTGGCAATCGAGACATAACAGCCGAAACGGGCGTCAGCGAGTACCAGAATAGTGGCAATCGCGGCGACCTTCGCTGTGAAAGTCCAAACGTGCGAGCGGTCGCGCAATAGCACCCAGGCGAACACGATCGCACAGAAGTTTCCGACCGATACGGGCTCCAAAAAAATGCCGGAAACCCGATGGGGACCGAGGAACGACAACAGCTGCCGTTCATCAAATCGAGTGCCATTTATAAATAGGCCGCCGGTGCTGTCCGAACCCTTGATGAACAGTCCACTTGCAGCATCGGCTTCCAGCGATTGTTCGGTTCCCCGTGCCTGATAGTAATGGATGACGTCAAAATAACGCAGAAAAGTGTCGAGCGCGAACCACTCGAATAAGGCTGCCGCGAGTGCGGCAAAGATCAACATCGTCACCAAGCGATCAGCGTGGCGAACCGATCCCAGCCGAGTGCCGAGGAAAAAAAAGATGATTGGTATGAGAAGATCGCGTAAAATTTTTGGGTCGAATTCCAAGCGAGCCAACATTACAACGAAGAAATACGCCGTCATCAACAAGACGACTGCGTACAAATCGTATCCGCGGTACCAAATCAGGCCCAGGGCGATTCCCAACAGGCCAACTTCGACGCCCATGACGATATTGGCGCTGACAGCGAATAATGTGGTATTCACAAAGCACAGGATGAAATTAAACAAGACGGCGAGGAAAACGACAGTGCTGGCCACAAGCTGCGGTGTGCCACGCACCTCGAGCTGTTGGCTGCTCGCGTCGAGATAAGGATGGGAGCCGAGATAAGGATTAGATAGGGTGCTCATTGGGTCGCGATTATATTGTCTTGTGCTTCAGAATAGCCACCGGCCTCGGTTGACGAACGCGAAGGTGCTACGCTAAGCGACAAAGACGAAAGCGGCTAGCCAGTTTTCGCGGTTAGCTCAATTTTGTGAGCATTTACGATCAGTAGTTGTGAAATGGAGTTAATGTCGGGCGGATTGTAGCGTTTCCCCTTAAGCTAGTCCGTTTGGGTTAATCCAAAATAGGCAAAGATCCGATCGGCAGTTGCCGTAATAGTACGCCCTCCGAAATAGCGCTTATAGTGCACTTTCCAGCATAGCGTTTCAGCTTGGCGCGCGTTTAAAGTGGTATGAGCCGGTCGCGATGGGAGCTGGGTGCCGTAAATGGGAGACGCACCTTTTGTTTTTGAGCAGGCACCTGACGGTTGCGCCTATCGTTGAGGTGGGTCCGCGGATGAAGATTGTTCACGTCGTCCGGCAGTTCTACCCCGCGACCGGCGGTTTTGAAAGTGTTGTTCTGGAGCTGGCATCCGCGCAAGCCGCGGCGGGCCACCAAGTGCGCATTGTAACATTAAACCGGCTATTCAACACAGACCGGGTTCTCCCGGTGCGCGATACCGTCGCCGGGGCTGAAATCGTTCGCGTTCCGTATGTTGGCTCGCAACGCTATCCATTCGCACCTTCCGTTATAAAATTCATCGATGATGCGGATGTCGTTCATGTTCACGCAATCGATTTTTTCTTTGATTATCTGGCTTGGACCAAGCCATGGCATCGCAGGAAGCTTGTTGTTTCGACACACGGTGGATTTTTCCACACCTCGTACGCGGCACGGTTTAAGCGACTTTACTTCGCCATCATCACTCGTGCTTCCTTGTTTTGGTATGACGGCGTGGTCGCTGTGAGTGGTGCTGATCGCGCGCTGTTTAGCAAGATCCGAAAGAGCGTTGCTTGCGTCGAAAACGGAGTGAATGTTTCGAAGTATTTCGATCGGGCGCCTGCCGCTCCAGCAAAGACCGTGCTTGCTCTCGGCAGGCTGTCGAGCAATAAGCGTTTGGATCGCTTAATTTATTTCATCGCCGCGCTGCGAAAGCGCGATTTGCAATGGAAGTTGCTAATTGCTGGCCGACAATGGGACGTCAGTGTTGACTGCCTTTACGCCCTTGCTGAGAAGTTGGGCGTCCGCGATGCATTGGAAGTTGTCGTAGATCCGCCGGATGACGAAATCCGCGAGCGGATGGGACACTGTTCTGTCATCGCGAGCGCGTCGGAGTATGAAGGGTTCGGCCTCGCCGCTATAGAAGGTATGTCGGCGGGACTGTTTCCAATTCTGAGTGATATCCCGACATTTCGCGATTTGTTTAACCGCACGGGTGTCGGGATGCTCGTCGAGTTCTCCAATCCTGAGGTGGCAGCCGAAGCGTTCGCCAAGAAGTGGCGAGAGGTCGAAGCCGACTACGTGCGTCGCCGGGCCAGTGCGATCGAAGCCGCTTCGATATATGATTGGCCGCGGGTGTGTCGGTCGTACCAGCGCATTTATGACAATGTTTGCGGCGCGACAAAGCGCACTATACTTGGTGTACCCATTTTTTTTGGTAAGGCGTCGCAAGCTATCGAAGTTATCGACGAACGTTTTGAACGAGCCAGCACGTCGATCGTAGCTTTCGCAAACGCTCATACGCTCAATTTGGCCTATCAGGATAGAAGCTTTGTCGCTGTCCTGCGAAACGCAATCGTATTCAATGATGGAATCGGTGTCGACATCGCCAGCCTTATGCTATTTGGCGCTGCTTTCCCCCAAAATCTTAACGGCACGGATTTTGTGCCGCACTATCTGCAAAATACGCGGCACCAGTATCGGATCTTTTTGCTCGGTGGCCGCCCCGGGATTGCCGAGCAAGCGGGTTTGCATTTTGCGAAACAATTCCCGCGCCATGATTTTGTTGGATGTTATTCAGGATATTTCGGCGAGAATGAAAGTACAAAGATTGCCGCGATGATCAAGGCATCAAACGCTGATGTCGTTCTCGTGGCTATGGGTAATCCGCTGCAAGAAAAGTGGCTCGCGAGCAATTTAGAATCAACAGGTGCAACACTAGGTTTCGGCGTCGGCGCACTTTTCGATTTCGTGACCGGTAATGTTTCTCGCGCGCCGGCCTGGGTGCGTTATCTACGCGTAGAATGGTTCCACCGCTTGCTGCATGAGCCGGTACGGCTGGCCGGCCGTTACCTAGTCGGCAATCCACGCTTTATCTTCCGAATCGTAGGACAACGAATGTCGGCGGTGTCCTTGGATGGCGATCTTTGAGTTCTGAAGGAGTGGCGTTTGCGCGGGCGGGCTTTTTGTATTTGACCTATCTATTCGTTTCCTGCGAAGGCGCGGTTCGCGGAGCGCCTTCTGGTGATGTCTGTGTGCCGTTTATTTCGCGATTTTTGGTCAGCACCGCCATAATTGGCGCATCTTTTCCATTCTTGGACTCTGCCGAAAGTGGGTAGTCACCCCACCATGGGCCGCCAGCCCAATAAGTCCAAGGAATTTCCTCCTGCGCAAGATAGCCCAGCAGCCGATCCGCGAGGTCAAGCCACCGCGTATCATTGTTGGGAACGCCGAATTCCGTGATGATCCCTCTCGCCTGATGCAGCTTTAACCACTCCACAAAGGGCCGGACCCATTCGACGCCGCGATTTGCCGAGGCACCATTAAGTGTATATCCAAATTTATAGGTTCCGCTGTGATCAAGATCGAAATATTGATGCGCCTCATAGACAAGTTTCTCGGAAGGATCATCAAGCAAAAAGTCATCGTTGTAATCACGCCAGCTCCACGCTCCGCTCCAGGCGTCACCTGGCGCGAGTACCAGCCGGTCGCGGTCGGCGGCTCGTATTGCGTTAAGTCCTGCCTGTGCTGTTTGCTTCCAAAGACCTTGCGAATCATGCGGCTCGTTCATGAGGCTGAGTGCGTAGATTGTGGAGTTACCGGCAAAAGCAGTGGCCACCTTGCCTGAGAAGTCGGCGAAAGCTTCGATCGGCACGCCTTCCGTACCGATGAGTGTCTCGTTGCCGCGAAGGTAGTAGCGGCCGAAGTTGTGGGGAGACAGGATTATCCGCATATTGCGCGCGCGCGCCGCGGCGATAACGGCTTTAATGTGACCGAGTTCCGCGTCATCAAGTTTGCCAAACAGCGACGGTTGTAGCCGTTCCCAGCGATACGGCAGCCGGACTACGGTAAATCCCTTGCTGGCGTAGTAATCGAGCTCCTGTGATGTGGGATAAATATAGTCTTTGCCGTAAATCGCCTTACGGTCAGGATTGAGCTCACCGCCGGAGAGGTTGATGCCGCGCTTGAACAATATCGGGTCTTCGGATAGCGCAGCGTCGGCATAGGCGGACGAGGCGTTCGCCAGCGG
>Ga0210390_10003918_pt1 | contig 12690 bp, 11 predicted proteins | sample IncBWH11OmetaG_FD_161050 | JGI IMG/M metagenome (GOLD analysis project Ga0210390, IMG submission 161050) | Forest soil microbial communities from Barre Woods Harvard Forest LTER site, Petersham, Massachusetts, United States - Inc-BW-H-11-O ...
TCAGCGCCCTGAATCGGGCGGCGCGCCGGCAAGAGCGCTAGCCGTCCGCAGTTCTCAGTTGCTGTCACGCCGGTAGAACGGGCTCGCGACGGCTGAGACGCGCTCGTCAAGGTGGTCACGCTCGCCATTGCGGGGGAACGTGACATCGATCGGGAAGCTGGCGTCGGGCGGGCTGGCCTCCCAGGCCGCCCGCTCGACGGCCCCGGCCACGAGGTCCTGGATATGGGCATCGGCCGGATCGTCCAGCGCCACCGAGATGAGCAGGCCCTCGCCAGCGAACTCAATCGACAGCCAGGCAGCTGAGGCGTCCCGGACCGCGGCGATCGACATCAGCCCCGCCGCGATGCCGGCCAGCAGGCCGTCGGGCCGGACTGACAGCGGTCGGACGCTGATCCGGTCCAGGTCGTTTGCCTGGTCCTCGGCCGCGAGGTAGGAGACGCCTTGCGGGTAGACCGGCACGCTCTCGCTCGCGCCTGCGTTCAGCGCAATCCCGACCGACGGCGGCAGCAGCCGCGCCAGGTCGGCGGCCCTGACAACGACGTGCGGGCCATCCGGCGGCTCCGCGAACTGCCTGAGCAGGTCTGCCGATGAGTACGCCGGGACGAAGTCGCTGCCCAGGTAGGAGATGATCGGCAACGTGACGGCGGTGCCCCTGATTGCCGTCACGCCGTCGGCGGGTAGCGGCAGCCACAGCCGCGCGGTCCGCAGCAGCTCCAGCAGGTCGCCGATGCGGCCGGCGTCACTGATGGCGGCCGCCATAGCCTTCTCGACAGTGTGGTGTTCCATAGGGTTGCTCTGCGCAGGGATGCTGATAGTCACTTGACGGATAGTAAGCGCTTCGGGGCGGTGAGTAATGGAAAACGGCCGACGTGCCGATCAGCGCTGGCTTGACATCAGCCCGGAGCGCATCGAGGGCTGGCTGCAGTCGTTCGCGGTGCGGCACGGCGCGACCGTCGCGACCGTCGACGACCGGCGGGAGATCGTGACTGTCCGCGCGGCCGACGCCAGCATCGCGGAGTGCCATATCCCGTTCCCGCCGCTGCCGCCAGCAGGCTGCAGCCCAGCGGATCTTGCTGCCCACGCCGGGGTCGATCGGACGGTCGCGGTGCTGCTTGTCCGGCTAGGCGGATACGCGGCCGGCGTGTTCAGCGGCGCTCCGCCGCGGCTGGTGGCGTCCAAGGTCGGCAGCCGGCTGGTGCACGGCCGCAGCGCCGCGGGCGGCACGTCCCAGCACCGGTTCGCGCGCCGCCGGGAAAAGCAGGCGCGCGAGGCGCTGGAGGCGGCCGCGGACTGCGCGGTCGGCGTCTTCGCCCCGGTCAGCGGCGAGCTAGACGCGCTGGTGCTGGGCGGAGACAGGCGCGCGATGGCCGCTCTGCGCGACGATGCCCGGCTGCGCCCCTACTTCGACATCGCCGTCGACAGGTTCCTGACCGTGCCCGACCCGCGGCATGCGGTGCTCGAGGGCGCGCCGCGGCTCTTCCGGGCGGTGCGGGTCCGGCTCACCGACACCGCCGGCCTGCCTGCGGAAACCGATTCGCCGGACAGGTCGACGCTCGGATAAAATCGCGGTCATGCAACCGCTCCGGTCGTGACACCGCGCCCCGCATCAGGGGACAACTGTGCCTGGCGTCCGATTCAAGTCTGTGATGGAGCGAGCTTCCCGTGATTTCCGCACGCGATATTGAACTACGCGCTGGCGCGCGCCTGCTGCTGGAAAGTGCCACCTTCCAGGTCGCCGCTGGTGACAAGATCGGCCTGGTCGGCCGCAATGGCGCTGGCAAGACCACCCTGGCCCGGGTGCTGGCGGCCGAGGGTCAGCCGGCCGCCGGCCAGGTCGTCGTCGGCGGCTCTGTCGGCTACCTGCCGCAGGACACCATGGTCGGCGACCTGGACGCGCTGGGACTGGACCGGATCCTGTCCGCGCGCGGCCTCGACGCGCTGCTCGTCGGCCTGCGGGAGGCCGAGCTGGCGATGGCAGACCCGAATCCGTCCAGGCGTGACGCTGGCGTGCGCCGGTACGGCCACCTGGAGGAGCGGCTGACGGTGCTCGGCGGGTACGCGGCCGAGTCGGAGGCGGCCTCGCTGGCGGCGAGCCTCGGGCTGCCGCAGAAGACGCTGAAGCAGCCGCTGCGCACGCTGTCGGGTGGTCAGCGGCGGCGGATCGAGCTGGCCCGGATCCTGTTCGGCGGCTCGGACACGCTGCTGCTGGACGAGCCGACCAACCACCTCGATGCGGACTCGGTCAGCTGGCTGCGCGATCACCTGCGGACGTTCCGCGGTGGCCTGGTGGTGATCAGCCACGACACCGCGCTGCTCGGCGAAGTGGTCAACAAGGTCTTCCATCTGGATGCCGACCGCAGCGTGCTGGACATCTACAACCTGGGCTGGCAGGCCTACCTGGAGCAGCGCGAGACCGATGCGAGGCGCCGGCGCCGGGAGCGGATGAACGCCGAGCGGCAGGCTGGCGCGCTCCAGTCCCAGGCAGACAAGATGCGCGCGAAGGCGACGAAGGCCCGGGCAGCGCAGAACATGCAGAAGCGGGCTGAGCGCCTGCTCGCCGGCGTCAGCGCGGACCGGGCTGCCGAGCGCGTGGCCAAGCTGCGATTCCCAGTTCCGGCGCACTGTGGCAAGACGCCGCTCAGCGCGACCAGGCTCTCGAAGTCGTACGGGTCGCTCGAGGTGTTCACCGACGTGGACGTGGCGGTCGACCGGGGGTCGCGCGTCGTGGTGCTCGGCCTGAACGGCGCCGGTAAGACGACGCTGCTGCGGCTGCTGGCTGGCGTCGAGGAGTCCGACACCGGCCAGGTGCTGCCGGGCCACGGGCTGCGGCTTGGGTACTACGCGCAGGAGCACGAGACGCTTGACAAGGCACGGACGGTCCTGGAGAACATGCGGACGTCCGCGCCGGACCTCGCTGAGAGCGAGCACCGCCGCATCCTCGGCTCATTCCTGTTCTCCGGGGATGACGTCGCCAAGCCGGTCGGCGTGCTGTCCGGCGGCGAGAAGACGAGGCTGGCGCTCGCGCTGCTCGTAGTGTCGGGCGCGAACGTGCTGCTGCTTGACGAGCCGACCAACAACCTCGACCCCGCAAGCCGGGCCGAGATCTTGTCCGCGCTGCGCACCTACGCTGGTGCCATCGTGCTGGTCACCCACGACGAAGGTGCTGTCGACGCGCTCCAGCCGGAGCGGGTCGTGCTGCTGCCCGACGGGGTGGAGGACGCCTGGAGCGCGGAGCTGGCTGACCTGGTGGCACTTGCCTGACCAAGCAGGAGCTGAAAAAGCACGGGCCCAAAAATTAGTTGATCTTTTTTGCGGTCGTGTGGGTAGCCGATCACGAGCTAATAGGTGATCATGGCGAGATACGGTAACGCAGCGGTCACTTCAGCTCACCCGGGAGGTTCGCGTGACCGAGACTCTCAAGAAAGGCACCAGGGTCACCGGTGCCGACCGCACGAAGCTGGCGGCTGATCTGAAGAAGCGGTACGGCGCCGGCGAGAGCATCCGGTCCCTGGCGGCATCGACCGGCCGGTCCTATGGATTCATCCACCGGATCCTGAGCGAGAGCGGCGTTTCGCTGCGCGGCCGCGGCGGTGCGACGAGAGGCAAGGCGAAGTCCAAGGGATGAGGCACAATGGTGACTCGTGTCTGCTGACCTAGCCAATCTGACCGACGCCGGGCTCGACTTCAGCGTTTCCGGCAGCGTAGCCACGGTTACGCTGTCGCGGCCCGAGCGCCGCAACGCGATGACCCCGAGCATGTGGCGCGGCCTTGCCCGGATCGGTGCTGCGATCCCGGACGACGTACGTGTGGTAGTGGTCCGCGGGGCCGGGCCCTCCTTCTGCGCTGGTATCGACCTGCGGATGTTCAGCGCCGACGGCGTGCCCGGCGAGGAACGCAACCCCAGCGCGTCCGACCCCGGCTTCCCCGATTCCATCGCCGGCTTCCAGGCCGGCTACCTGTGGCTGCGCAATCCGGCGTTCGTGTCGATCGCCGCCGTTCAGGGCCACGCGATCGGCGGCGGCTTCCAGCTGGCCCTGTCGTGCGACCTGCGCGTGCTCGCCGACGACGCCAGGCTGTGCATGAAGGAGCCGGCTCTTGGGCTGGTGCCCGACCTGACTGGTACCAAGCCGCTGGTCGACATCGTCGGGCTGCCACGGGCGATCGAGCTGTGCCTGACAGCCAGGACCGTGGACGCGCGCGAGGCGGCCGAGCTCAGGCTCGCCGAGCTCGTAGTGCCCGCGGCCGACCTGACCGGTGCGGTGAGCGATCTGGTCGAAGCGCTGCTCGCTACCGACGCGGCCGCGGCGCGCGCCACCAAGGCACTGCTGCAGGCCGCGCCGCTCAACACCCTGGAGCAGCAGGCGGCGGCTGAGCGCGCCGCGCAGGCCAGGCTCCTTAGGGCCCGGCAGCGCTAGCTCACGCGGTGTTTCGCGGTCAGCGTGGTTCGCCGATAGCTAAGCCGGGATGATCGGGCTCGGCTGCTAGGTTCACCGGTCATGAGCATGCAGAACCAGTGGCACGCCATGCGAGGATTCAGCCGCGACCCGTCGGTGACCAAGCAGCGGCTGAAGCCTGGCACCGTCCGGCGGATCACTGGGTATGCCCGGCCGTACCGGCTCGATCTGGCCATCTTCCTGGTCGCCGCGGCGCTGGACGCGGTCGTCACGGTGCTGTACCCCGTCCTGATCGGCGTCGTCATCGACAAGGGCATCCTGCCCAAGGACAGCCGCGTGGTGCTCACGGTCGCGGGCATCGTGGCCGGCCTGGCCATCTTCGACGGATTCCTCGGCGTCGTGCAGCGGTACTTCACCTCACGGGTCGGCGAGGGCCTCATCTACGACCTGCGCACGCAGGTCTTCGAGCATGTCCAGCGGCAGCCGATTGCGTTCTTCACCAGGGCGCAGACCGGCTCGCTGGTGAGTCGGCTCAACAGCGACGTCATCGGCGCCCAGCAGGCGCTCACGTCCACCCTGTCGTCGGTGGTATCCAGCGTGCTTCAGCTCGTGCTCGTCCTGGCTGTCATGTTCATCTACTCCTGGCAGGTGACCGTCGTCGCCCTGGTGATGATCCCGATCTTCCTGTACCCGGCGCGTCGCGTCGGGCGCAGGCTCCAGCGGCTGACCAGGGAATCAATGCAGCTGGACGCCCAGATGGGCTCGACTATGACAGAGCGGTTCAACGTGGCCGGGGCGATGCTCGCCAAGCTGTACGGGCGGCCCGCTGAGGAAGCCGGCCTGTTTTCCGGGCGGGCCGGCCGGGTCCGTGACATCGGCGTGCTCACGGCGATCTGGGGCAGCGCCCTGGTTACCGGCCTTGGGCTGCTCGCCACGCTGTCCACGTCGGTGGTCTACGGGCTAGGCGGTGAGCTGGTGATCCACGGCGCGCTCCAGCTCGGCGCCATGGTCGCGCTCGCCACCCTGCTGACCCGCCTGTACGGGCCGATCACCTCGCTGTCCAATGTGCAGGTGAACGTCATGACGGCGCTGGTCAGCTTCGACCGGGTGTTTGAGGTGCTCGACCTGGAGCCCCTGATCGCCGAGCGGCCTGGTGCGACGGTGTTGCCGGGGACCGGGCTGGCGGGCACTGGGTCGGCAGGTGCCGGGTCGGCCGGTGCTGGGCAGGCGGGGGCAGCCCCGGACCTCGAATTCGACCACGTGAGCTTCCGGTACCCGGCCGCGTCGGAGGTCTCGCTGGCCTCGCTGGAGTCGATTGCCCTGCCGGTGGCCGAGCGGGCCGGGCCTGGCCTGGAGGCGCTGACCGACGTGAGCTTCCGCGCTCCGGCGGGCAAGCTGACGGCGCTGGTCGGGCCGTCCGGGGCCGGCAAGACCACGATTACGCACCTGGTGTCCAGGATGTATGACCCGACGAACGGCGCGGTCAGGATCGGCGGCGCCGACATCCGGGACGTCACGCTGGAGTCCCTGCATGACGTGGTGGGCGTCGTCACCCAGGACGCGCACCTGTACCACGACACCATCCGGGCCAACCTGCTCTACGCCCGGCCAGCCGCCACCGAGCACGAACTCGTCCTGGCGTGCCAGGCCGCGCAGATCTGGGACCTGGTCTCGGCGCTGCCCGACGGCCTGGACACGATCGTCGGCGACCGCGGCTACCGGCTGTCGGGCGGCGAGAAGCAGCGGATCGCCTTGGCCCGGCTGCTGCTCAAGGCGCCGTCGGTGGTCGTGCTGGACGAGGCGACCGCGCACCTGGACTCCGAGTCCGAGGCCGCCGTGCAGCGCGCGCTCAAGACGGCGCTGGCTGGCCGGACCTCGCTGGTGATCGCGCACCGGCTGTCGACAATCCGGGAGGCCGACCAGATCCTGGTGATCGAGGGCGGCCGCGTCATCGAGCGCGGGCAGCATGCCGACCTGCTGGCGGCGGAGGGCCTGTACGCCGACCTCTACCGGACGCAGTTCGCCCGCCAGGAGGCAGTCACGCCAGCCGCTCCCGCTCCCGTGGCTGGGGCTGTCTAAGCACCGGGTCAGGTTAAGTAGCCCACCCGCCGCAAATCCGGCCCGGCCACCGACTCGATGTCGCTGAGCTGCGCTGGGGTGAGCATGCGTCGCCACGCACCGGGCTCGGCATCGTCCGCTGCGTCACGGCGGCCAGCCCGCACCCGGATCGGGCCGACGGTGTCGCCGACGAATTCCGACACCCCCGTCGCCGTCGCAGCCGGGTGGCGCAGCACGTCCTCATACCGCAGCGTGGTCAGCTGATCGGCGGACATGGCGGCGCGCAGCCTGGCCATCGCGCGGACAGATCCGCGCCAGCGCATGGCGCACTTGCCGGCCGCGGAAAGCTCCGGCCAGATCGCCAGGTCATGGTCGGTCTCGATGCCGAAGAACGGGTTCGGGAACTCGGTCTCGACGTTCGCCATGCCCCGCTTGAACCAGCTGAGGGTCAGCGGATCCGCGAGCATCGCCGCGACCACGTCTCTGCCGTCCCTGATGATCTGCAGCAGCCTGGCGTCAGTGAAGGCGTCTACCAGCGCATCGGCGCAGTACATCAGGTCAGGGCTGGCGTCGCCGTACCGGACGATGTCGCGCTCGGCGACGCAGCAGGCCGGGCTGATCACCTGTCCGGCGTCCCGGCACGCCGGCGAGCAGGTCAGGCAGCAGTGTGCGGTCACCTGCCAGGCCTGGGCAAAGGCATCCCGCAGCACCGTCGCAGCGGCATCGCCGCGGCCGCGCTGGATGGACGGGCTGCGGGCGAAGGCGTACACCACGCTCTGGACGGCTTCCTGGCCGATGGTGAGGTGGAAGCCGGTCGACTGCTTGATGGCGCGCCCGAGCAGGTCCGTGCCTGAATGCGGCGCGCCGATGACGAACACCGGCTGGCGGACCTTACGGCCGTTTACGACCAGAATGTACGGGCGAGGTGGCATGGCTACCCATTAGTGTGGCATTGGTCAGGGTATGCCCAGTCCCGGTCCGGCAATCGGCTGCTGACCAGGCCAGACGCGCCTCAGCCTGGATGCGCGGCAGGGTCCGCGGCGGCAGGGCTCGCGGCGGCAGGGCTCGCGGTGGCAGGGCTCGCAGCGGCAGGGTCCGCGGCCACTGTGTGCCTCCGCCGGCCGCCGGTCCGCCGGCAGTGATCCCCGGCATGACCCTCCAGGTTGAGTGCCGACTGGATGAGCGGCACATGGCTGAAGGCCTGCGGCGTGTTGCCGACCTGGCGGCCGTAGCGCGGGTCGTACTCCTCGCTCAGCAGGCCCAGATCGCTGCGCAGCGCCAGCAGGCGCTCGAAGATCGCGACAGCCTCGTCGTACTCGCCGATCAGGTGCAGGGCGTTGACCAGCCAGAAGCTGCAGGCAAGGAAGGCGCCCTCGGCGCCAGGCAGGCCATCGACGTCGGCGCTGCCGGAGCCGCTGACCGCGACCGCCGGCTGGGTATAGCGCAGCACGAGCCCGTCGCGCATGAGCTCCCGCTTGATGGTCCGGACCGTCGATACGACGCGCGCGTCGTCGGGCGGCAGGAACCCGACCTCGGGGATCAGCAGGACGGAGGCATCCAGTTCGGTGCTGCCGTAGTACTGCGTGAACACGCCGCGGGCGGCGTCGTAGCCCTGATCCACTACCTGGGCGTGGATCTCGGCCCGCATCGCGCGCCAGCGGTCGAGCGGACCAGGGTTGCCCTGCTCCACCAGGTGGATGGCCCGGTCGAACGCGACCCAGGCCATCACCTTGGAATGGACGAAGTGGCGCCGAGGGCCCCGGACCTCCCAGATGCCCTCGTCCGGCTCGTGCCAGTGCTTCTCCAGGAAGTCGAGCAGCTGCCGCTGGAGGCTCCAGGTGTGCTGGTCGAAGCCGAGTCCCGACTGCCTGCCGAGCGTCAGGGCGTCCATGACCTCCCCGTAGACGTCGAGCTGGCGCTGGTCGACGGCCGCGTTCCCGATCCGGACGGGCGCCGACCGCTCGTACCCGGGCAGCCAGCTGACCTCCCATTCCGCCAGCCTGCGCTCACCCGCTACGCCGTACATGATCTGAACGTCCTTGGCGTCGCCGGCGATGGCGCGGCCCAGCCACTGCCGCCAGCTGTCGGCCTCGGCCGTGTAGCCGGTGCGCAGCAGCGCTTCCAGCGTGATGGTCGCGTCCCGCAGCCAGCAATACCGGTAGTCCCAGTTCCGCACGCCGCCGATGTCTTCCGGCAGCGACGTCGTCGGTGCGGCCACGATGCCGCCTGTCGGCGCGTAGGTCAGGGCCTTGAGGGTGATCAGCGACCGCATCACGGCGTCCCGGTACGGGCCCTTGTAGGTGCAGGCTGCGGACCAGCTGGACCAGAACGCCTGGGTCGCCGCCAGCGCCGCGTCGGCGTCGATGCACGGATCGGACGGCAGGTGGGACTCCTTCCAGGCCAGCACGAACGGCACCCGGTCGCCCGCCTTCACGTCGAAGGTGGCCAGGTGCGCCATGTTCTGGCCGACGCTGCGGACCGAACTGTGGAAGCAGACCGAGTCGGGCCCGGCGATGGCCCTGATGTCGTTCCCCATCCGGCGCACCCAGGGCACGACCTTGCCGTAGCCGAACCGCAGGCGCAGGATCGACTCCATCTCGACCGTTCCCTCGACGCCCTCCACGATCCGGACTAGCACGGGCGTGGCGTGATCGCGCGGCGGCATGAAGTCCAGGACGCGGACAGTGCCGCTCATCGTCTGCCAGGTCGTCTCCAGGATCAGCGAGTCGCCCTGGTAGTGCCGGCTGACTTCGCCGCGCCGGGTGACCGGGCCGTCGCTGACCGTCGGGCAGATCCGCCAGCTGCCATTGTGCTCGTCACCGAGCAGGGCAGCGAAGCAGGCGTCGGAGTCGAATCTCGGCAGGCATAGCCAGTCCACGGAGCCGTCGCGGCCGACGAGCGCGGCGGTCTGCATGTCCCCGATCAGCGCGTAGTCCTCGATCAGACTAGCCATCGCAGCCTCCCAATACCCGTGGCCGACGCCGTCGCCGTCGTCGCCGTCAACGTCACCGTACGGCGGCAGCGGCCCCGTCAGCGAATCAGGCCGGGCAAGGCCATAGAGTGTCGCCGTGCAAGGACGACGACGACGGTCCTGGAGTGCGCGGATCGCGATCCCGGCCGCGGCGGCTGCGGTGCTGGCGGGCGCGCTTGGCGGCTGCGCCAAGATGGACGCGGCGCTGGACAAGCAGTGGATGACTGTTCAGTTCAGCACCGGCACCAGCATGGCCACGGCGCTGCACGTCCGGTCGGCCTGCTCACATATTCAGAACGCCCCGCCGATGGCACTGCCCGCGAACCAGTCGCCCATCAACACGATGTACGGCGTGAACTTCGATACGACGAACGCCTCCCCGGCCAACCTCGAGCAGCTTCAGACGTGCCTGCAGCGGTTCAAGTCGGTGCTTGGCGTCAACCCGCAAAGCGCCGGCGACGAAGGCAGCTGAGCTGCTGGGCCGCGGTCCGCACGTGTTGTCGTTGCCCGTTCATGTCCTTGTCGGTTAGTAGTTCACATGTTTCCCCTCGGCATTGTAGACTTCCGTCCAGCTTGGTTCCCGAGTTAAATGATCGGAAAAGGTGGACGATGAAACGAGTACTGGCCGGACTCACTGCGGCCGGGATCGCCTTGCTCGCTGCGGGGTGCGCGTCGTCGAGCGCGAGCAGCGACAGCGGCAGCAAGCCCGCCGCGCAGGTCACGCTGCGGCTCGGCTTCCTGGAGAACATCACGCATGCGTCGGCGCTGGTCGGTGTGAAGGAGGGCTTCTTCACCAAGAACCTCGGCAAGAACGTGACGCTCAAGCTGTACCCCTTCAGCACCGGCACTGAGGAGGCCACCGCGCTGCTGGCCGGCCAGCTGGACGCCGCCTACGTGGGGCCGAACCCGGCGATCAAGGCGTGGCAGCAGTCGAGCGGCAGCCTCATCAAGGTGATCTCGGGGGCGGCGTCCGGCGGTGCCGAGCTGGTGGTCAAGTCCGGCATCACCTCGGCCGCCCAGCTCAAGGGCCAGAAGCTGGCGTCCCCGTCACTGGGCAACACGCAGGACGTGTCGATGCGCTACTGGCTGAAGCAGCAGGGCCTGACCACGACCTCGACCGGCGGCGGCGACGTGCCGATCACGCCGATCACGCCGAACTCCGACGCGGTGCTCGCCTTCGAGTCCGGCCAGATCGCGGGCGGCTGGGAGCCGGCGCCCTACGACGCCGAGATGATCGCTGACGGCGGTCACGCACTGGTCAATGAGGCGAGCCTGTGGCCGAACGGCCAGTTCGTCACCACCGAACTGGTAGCGACGCAGAGTTTCATCGCCAAGAACCCGACGGTCATCAGCGACCTGCTCAAGGGGCAGATCGAGGCCAACTCCTTCATTGCCGACAGCAAGTCAGCCGCCGAGACCGCGGCCAACGCCGAACTGGCGGCACTGAGCGGCAAGAGCCTCAAGTCGCCCATCCTGGCCGCGGCGTTCGCGCAGGTCACCTTCACGAACGACCCGATTGCCTCGTCGCTGATCACGGACGCGAATCACGCGGTGTCAGTCGGCCTGCTCAACCCGGTGAAGAACCTGTCGGGCATCTACGATCTCGGCCCGCTAAACAAGCTGCTGGCGGCAGCTGGACAAGCGCAGGTCAGTTCGTGAGGGTCAGTGACGAGCAGGTGACGCCCCCGGCCGCAGTTGGGCCGGGGGCGTCAGCCCCGTCTCGGGCCGACGCGGTCCGGCTGACCGACGTCAGCAAGGCGTACCGGACCGGCCGGGCTGAGCTACTCGCGCTTGACCAGGTATCGCTCACCGTCCACGACGGCGAGTTTGTCTGCATTATCGGCGCGTCCGGCTGCGGCAAGAGCACGCTGCTGAACCTGGTGGCGGGCCTGGACCAGCCGACCTCCGGCCAGGTGGATACCACCGGCCGCAAGGTCGGGCTGATGTTCCAGGAACCCGCGCTGTTTCCGTGGCTGACGGCGGGCCGCAACGTGGAGCTGGCATTGCAGGCCCGGGGAGTGCCGCGGGCCGGCCGGCGAGCGCAGGTCGCCGAGCTGCTCGACGCCGTACGGCTCGCTGGTTTCGCTGACAAGCGGCCGCACGAGCTGTCCGGCGGCATGCGGCAGCGGGTCGCGCTGGCCCGTGCGCTGGCCCAGAACGCTGACGTGCTGCTCATGGACGAGCCGTTCGGTGCCCTGGACGCAATGACCCGCGACTTGCTGCACGACGAGCTGGAGCGGATCTGCACCGAGCGGACGCTGACGGTGCTGTTCGTGACCCACAACGTCCGGGAGGCGGCCCGGCTGGGGGACCGGGTCATCCTGCTGAGCAGCCGGCCCGGCCGGGTCATCGACGAGTACACGCTGCCGCGGGCCGGTCACCGCCGGATCGACTCCCCGGAGGTGTCGGAGGTGGCGGCCAGGCTGACCGACCGGCTGCGCGAGGAGATGGGGCGGCATGGCATCTGATCAGGCCCTTCGCGGCCTCGACAACCTGGAGCTACGGCCCAGTCAGGGTAACCCCGAGCCCGGCCGGCTGGCTCGCAAGGCGTGGGCGATTGCCTGGCCGAAGCTGGCTGCTATCGCGCTCGTCCTGGTCATCTGGGAACTTGTCACGCTCTCCGGCTGGAAGAAGTACGTGTTCAAGGGCCCCGGCCCGGTGTTGTCCAACCTGTGGGAGCAGATGCAGCACGGCATGCTGTGGGCCACCATCGGCTGGACGCTGCGCAGCGCCGTCATCGGCTACGTGGTGGCGCTGATCGTTGGCTCGGTCATCGGCCTGCTGACGGCGCGCATCCCCCCGGTACGGGCCGCCATCGGGGCGATCATCACGGCGTTGCAGACCATGCCCTCGGTGGTCTGGGCCCCGTTCGCGATCGTCTTGTTCGGCGAGAACAACTCAGCGATCCTGTTCGTCGTCATCCTCGGCGCCGCTCCGTCCATCGCGAACGGACTGATCAACGGCGTCGACTACACCCCGCCGCTCCTGCTGCGCGCAGGCAAGACCATGGGCCTGCACGGATTTGCGCTGTACCGCAACCTGATCCTGCCCGCGTCGCTGCCGGCCTACGTGGCGGGCCTGAAACAGGGCTGGGCGTTCGCCTGGCGCAGCCTGATGGCCGCCGAGCTGTTCATTGCCATCATCGGGCAGGTGTCACTCGGCCAGCAGCTCGACGCAGACCAGTCGAACCTGGATTTCGCCTCGGTCAGCGCGATCATCATCGTGCTTCTGGTGATCGGCATCGTCGTCGACACGCTCTTCACCAAG
>Ga0210390_10003921_pt1 | contig 12685 bp, 10 predicted proteins | sample IncBWH11OmetaG_FD_161050 | JGI IMG/M metagenome (GOLD analysis project Ga0210390, IMG submission 161050) | Forest soil microbial communities from Barre Woods Harvard Forest LTER site, Petersham, Massachusetts, United States - Inc-BW-H-11-O ...
ATCTCTTCCGGTGTCCCCGCGCGTCCCATGGGAATAGTGGGAGCCAGACGCGTCATCCTCTCCGGGTCGCCGCTAGCTGCATGCAACTCCGTAAGCACATGCCCCGGAGCCACAGCATTCACGCGAATGCCTTCAGCCGCAACTTCTCGAGCAAGGCCGAGAGTAAACGTATCGAGCGCGCCTTTTGACGCCGCATAATGCACCCACTCTCCCGCCCCGCCAATCTCCGCCGCACGCGAAGAAATATTCACGATCACGCCGCCATGTCCTCCATGGCGCGTCGACATGCGCCGCACGGATTCGCGAGCGCAAAGCATCACCCCGATTACATTCACAGCGAAAACCTGCTTGAGCATGGTGCTCGTAACAGCTTCGACGCGCGCGAATCCCCCTGTTATTCCGGCGTTGTTCACAAGACCTGTGATCGGCCCCAACTCGCGTTCCGCGGAGTCAAAAAGTCTCACGATTTCGTTTTCGCGAGAAACATCGGCCTGGATGACGCTGGCGTGCCCGCCCGATGACGCGATATGCCGTGCCACGTCCGCGGCAGCTTGGCCATTCTGCGTATAGTTCACGGCGACGCAATAACCGCGCTGCCCCGCCAGCTTTGCTACGGCGGCTCCAATTCCACGGCCCGCCCCGGTTACGATTAACGTCCCTCGCGCAGATTGTTTGTCACTCTCAGGCATAACCCATCCTTGTTCCAACCATGATTGAAATGTACTCTACCTTCTTCCATGCGCATCCAAGAAAGACGCTCGATCCGGCCTCCAACTATGACATCTGAAACCAATTCGGCTACTGCCGCGAAGTCTCCCAAGAAAAAGAACGCCTGGAAAGCGCTGCCCGACGTTTGGGCCCTGATCCATCCGCGCCGCGGCTTGCTCGCTCTCGGGTTCGGCCTAATGGCCATCAACCGCGTTTGCGGGCTTGTCCTCCCTGCTTCGACAAAGTATTTCGTCGATAACGTCGCGATAAAGCACCAGGTTTATTTGCTGACGCCGATCGTCTTGGGAGTTCTTGCTGCAACAATTATCCAGGGCCTGACTTCTTTCACGCTCACGCAACTTCTGTCCAAATCCGCGCAAAAGATGATCACTGAGTTGCGCCGCCAGGTGCAAGCGCACATCGGCCGATTGCCGATCTCCTTTTACGATTCGAACAAAACAGGCGTCCTCGTCTCGCGCATCATGAGCGACGTTGAAGGCGTGCGCAATCTCGTAGGCACGGGCCTCGTCGAATTTGTCGGCGGGCTGATGACGGCCGTCTTCGCGTTGGTGTATCTGATACACGCTAGTCTGTTGCTGACCGGCGTGGCGTTCTCGATTTTGCTCGTATTCGGGTTCGGCATTAGCAAAGCCTTCTCGACGATTCGGCCGATTTTTCGCGCGCGGCCAAAAATCACGGCCGAAGTGACCGGCCGGCTCACCGAATCGCTCGGCGGCGTGCGCGTGGTGAAGGGCTATCACGCGGAGGAGCGCGAAGAGGGGATTTTTGCCGCGGGCGTCCAGCGGCTGCTCGACAATGTTTTGAAAACGCTCACAGCTACCTCGTTGATGAGTCTCTCCGGCGCAACACTCCTCGGAGTCGTCAGCGCTCTCATGCTGGAGCTTGGCGGCCACAAAATTCTGAGTGGAAGCATGACGTTGGGCGACTGGTTTGCGTTCAATCTTTTCCTCGGCTTCCTGATTGCTCCCGTTTTCCAAATCGTCGCGATTGGCACGCAAATCACCGAAGCCATCACCGGCCTCGAACGCACGCGTGAAATTCTAAATGAAAAGAAAGAAGACGAAGATCCGCACCGAACCGTTACCATGGAGCGCATCACTGGCCAAATCATCTTGGAAAACGTCAGCTTTTCGTATGAATCCAGCAAGGAAGTTCTTCACGAGGTGAGCTTCGAATCGCAACCCGGAACGGTCACCGCGCTGGTCGGCCCATCCGGCGCCGGCAAATCCACCATCATCGGCTTAATCGCCGCATTTTACGTCCCGTCCGCCGGCCGCGTCCTCGTCGACGGCATCGATCTCGCCACGGTGAAACTGAACTCCTACCGCACGCAGCTCGGCGTCGTCCTGCAGGAGACTTTCCTTTTTGACGGCACCATCCGCGAAAACGTGGCCTTCGCGCGCCCCGAAGCCACCGAGGAAGAGATCCTCGCAGCCTGCCACATCGCACGCGTCGACGAATTTGCTGAAGCCTTTGAGAAAAAGTACGACACCCTTGTCGGCGAGCGCGGCGTCAAACTCTCCGGCGGCCAAAAGCAGCGCGTCTCCATCGCCCGCGCAATCCTCGCCGATCCGCGTATCCTGATACTCGACGAAGCGACTTCCAGCCTCGATTCCGAATCCGAGGCGCTCATCCAAGAAGGTCTTCGCTACTTAATGCGTGGCCGCACGACGTTTGTGATCGCCCATCGCCTCTCGACTATTCGTCGCGCCGAGCAAATTCTGGTGGTCGAGGCCGGCCGCATCATCGAACGCGGCAATCATGCGTCGCTCTACGCCGCCGGCGGCCGCTACTATGACCTCTACACAAAGCAACACGAAGTCGAGAGCAATCTCTTCCTCGCGCCGGGCGAAGGCTCGATCGATCCTGAAGATGCCGATGCCGCCCGCGCATCAGCCGTTGGACGCGCGGGAGCCGCGATTCCCGACGCGATCCGCCTGATCCGCGGACAAAACAACTAAATACACACAATTAAAGTATTGGAAGAATGGCGCGGATCGCTCGCGCGAGTGCTTCTATATTGCAAGCATGCGGCGGGGCTTGGCGGTACGCTCGGAGAATTTATACGGTGGTCGCGCGCCGAATGACCAATTTTTTCGTCGTCGGCGGCGGAATCAACGTTGCCATCTTGCGGATCATCGCCAGCACCAACCGCTTATCCCCGTCCGAAAGGGTGGTGCTGAATCTCTTGATCTCCGCCAGAAACCGAATCTCGTCCTGCGAAAGCTCGCCCAGCATTTTTTGCGTTTCGCGGTCGCGCGGCGTCTCGGTCCCCGGGAAAAAATCCGCGAGCGAGATATCCATGGCTTCCGCAATCTTGGCAAGCGTTTCGAGCGACGGCACAGTGTGGCCGTTCTCAACGCGCGAGAGGTAGCAGCGCAATAGCCCGGTGCGGCGCTCGATGTCTCCTTGCGACAGGCCCCTCTGGCTGCGATATGACTTGATGACTTCTCCGATGTTTACGCGTGGTTTTTCTTTTGGCACGATGACTCTCCAGGGTCGAGGGGGTAGCTTAGTCACTAACAGTAGGAGAAGCAAGGGGGAATTTGGGGGCGATGCTTCCAATCCGTTAACGTTTTGTCTCCGCATGTGGAAAACTCCGCCCGCTGTATTCCTTAGATTTCTTTAGATTTGTGCGTCTAACGCTGCGTCGGCGTAACCATGGCCGGCTGCTGCAGACGGAATTCCAGCAACGTTTCGCTAGGTACTTTCACCTTTTCTCCCTTCGTGAACACCTGCACTCCTGCCCCTGCCGCGGATCCTGCGCCCGCTCCAATCGCAGCGCCTTTTCCGCCGGCAGCAATCGCTCCAATGATGGCTCCGACGATGGCGCCTCCGCCCACTTTCTTGGCAGTGTCGGAGCCTCGGCCTTGCCCTTTCAAGCTGTAGTCACTGCTGACCAGCGGATAATCGCGCCCGTCAATCACAATGCGCATCAGCTCCAGCTGCAACTCCGCGCTGCCCGACAGCTTACCCGCTTCTTTCACGTTTCCAAGACGGCCGTAAACGTCAGCGCCTTTGCGCGCCAGGACAGTGTTGTTGACGTAAAGGTCAGTTTCGAGGCTGGCATGGAAAACGTCTCCGACATTGTTTTTGGAGGAATCCACTCCATCAATCATGCGGACCAGAAGCACTTGTCCGGCCGGAATGGTGACCTCGCCATATTGAGCTGCGGGGTCCTGCGCCGGAGGAGTCTGCGAAGCCACGGAAGTTGGTTTCGCGGTGGGAGGTGGAGGTGGCGGAACATCCTGCGAAGTAACGGGCGGCTGTGAAGCATCTGGAGGAGCAGCTGAAGCAGCCGAAGTATCTGGAGGTGCAGTGGCTGGCGGAGGCGGACCCTGAGGAGGTGGCGCATCGGCAGGCGGCGCAACCGCCGGAGCGCTCGTGTTGCCCGAATTGCCAGTGAACGTAATCGCTACAGCGTCCGTCACGTTGAATGCCTGGACTTCGCCATTAATCTCAAATCGCAGCACCGCCTGCGTACCGCCCAGGTAGCGGCCCTGGAGCACTCGCCCGTCCTTGAGCTCCAGCGTATCGGCCGCCGCGGCGCCCGCAAAAAATAATCCCAGAACCACTGCGGCAATCGCTCGTCCTCGACCGTTCATCGTGTTGCCTCTCTTTACCGGCGCTCTTCCGGGACATTTCGCGCCGCGCCGGCCCACTCTTCGCACTCGGCCCTTCATCTTAGCCTATTGCGTTGGATGAGGTGGTCCGGCACAGGGTTGTGCAAAGGGCGGCTCTCCTGCCAAGCCTCTATTTCCTGGCCCCTATTGCGTAGCTTGGTAAAGCTGGCGCGTGATATCGGCCATCAGCGCCGCGCTGTCCTTGGTGTCGGCAAGTCCGCGAACGAGAATCACCAGCACGAAAGTCTTCGGGGCGAAAACAATCGCCGCATCATGATGAATCTTGGTGATCTCGCCCGTTTTATGCGCCACGCGAGTGCCGGGAGGCAGACCGGCGGGGATGCCTTCGTTGAATTTTTGTCGCTCAAGGATTTCAATCATCTGCCGTGAAGCTTCCTGATCGACAGCCTCTCCACGAGCAATCGCATCCATAAGTTGCTGGAGCCCGCGCGCAGTGGTCGTGTTATTCAGGCCCTTTGCGAACGCTTTGCCGTCTTCGACGCCACGCAAAACATTCATGCCATCGGCATGCAATGAATGAACAGTGGCGCGAATGTTCTCAACGCCAAGTTTCTCGATCAACAGATTCGTCGCAAGATTGCTGCTAACAGTGATCATCAGCTCGCAAAGCTGCCGCAGCGTCCGCGTCTGCCCGGCAGCTTTATACAAATCCGTCTCCGAATCATCCGCCGGATCAAGCGTGTAGATCGAGCCATCCGCCAAACTGTGAAATTCATTTTTTACAAGGAGGGGCTCGTCGAGCTTTAGCTTGCCTTCGCGGACTTGGTGGAATAGCTCGATCAAAACAGGAATCTTCATTGTGCTGGCCGCGTGAAACGGCTCATCCGCGCGAAGGAACCATTCCGCTTTGCCATCCAATGTGCGGAACGCCACCCCCACGTCCGCCCCGCTCTTCCGTATCGACTCCAGAATCCCCGGAATCGCCGCCACCAATTTCGAATCCTGCCCCGCCGCGCATCGCACAAAGCCAAATGCGCAAAGCGCAATCACGCACCACGCTGACAACGTAAGAAACGACGGAATCCGCAGTTGGCTCATAGAGTGGCTGGGGACACGTTCCATCCATCAAGCTCCACAACTGCCTCTTTGCCATCCATAGAGCTTTGATCAAACTTCGCCATGACAGTTCGGCTTTCCCCAGGCAAGAGCGAAAAATAATTGTCTTCCCAAAAGATAGGAGTAAGGTCTTCCCCGTCCTTGCCGCGAGTGACCCGCAGATGAACCATAAACGCGAGCGCGTTACTCGGGTTCGACACAGTCACCTGAACCGTTCCATTCCCTGAAATTGTGCTCGCGTTTAACTTTACCTGCGGCAGCGAATTAAGCCCGGTGAGATCGCCAAACTCCGCCTGCGGCGTGTACACCGTGTCCTGCTGCTTTGCCCAGTTGAGAGTGTCCGCCTTGGTCGATAGCCAGTAGAAATTGTCGCTCAGCTGTTTTCCTCCGGCATCGCTCAACTGCAACCGCAGAAAGTAAGTCTTCGATAGCCCATCCACTTTCGGCAGATCGAACGCCTTGGTGCTGCTATCGGCAGCCAAGTCCAGCGTTACATCGTGCGAACCTTTTTCTGTGGCGTCGATATTGTAGATTTTCGCGCTGACTTTCGTTCCCTTCAGCTCTTCGTACGTGCTGTTGACCACGGCAACCGAATTGTCGTCATACGAATACTGCACGTGCACCGGCTCCATCGCCTTCTTCGTCCCAAAATATCCGCCCGCAGGCACCAAGTAATAATCGTAAAGATGCCAGATCAACGATGGCCAGCTATTGTTCAGCATCCACTGAATCACACCGGTCGACGTGTACTTGTTCCGCCCATAAGCCTCGAACATCGCGCGCTGCCCGTCGTACGTCATGGCCTGCGCTTTGCGTTCGTAGTCGTCCAGCGAAGTAGCCGCTCCATAGCGCTTGGTCAAACCATCCGTGAAAACGTTCACCGTCGTGAAGCGTTCCCCGCCCGAGTGGTAATTCCACACATCATCGATCGGCCACAAATGCTCCTTAGGAATAAATCGCTCGAGCGATTCGCGCGGCGGAATCGCCGGCCCAGGGCTCGTCTCCGTGTTGTAACCGTACGCTCCGCCCGCAATCTTATCGGCGAGCCAGTAAACCGGCGGCACATACTCATAAGGCCCGGTCATCTTTACGCCCGATTTTCCCGTGACAGTCGTCTTTTCCGCGGAAGCCGAAGAAATAGTCGGATTCGGCCAGCCCAGGTCTTTTTCGATTCCCAAATACATTTTCTCAACATCCGCAGGCGGCGGCCCATCGCTGCCATTGAGCCACACCATCACGCTGGGATGATTGCGCAACCGCGTTATCTGGCTCGTCAAAGAAGCAGCTGCAACCGCGCGCTGGTCTCCCTTCCAGTCCTTCCAACGCTCCCACGCGTCGCAGCACGACCAGCCTGGCATCACCAAAATCCCCAGCCGATCCGTTTTCTCAAAAAACTCGTCGCGGTCCAGATGGCCTTCCAACCGAATCGTATTCAGCCCCATATCGCGCACGTAAGCCAGGTCAGCATCCAGCCGTTCTGACGACCACCGCAGCAACATGTCTTCCGCCCATGCCGCGCCGCGAATGAGCAGCTTGCGCCCATTGATTTTGAACAGCCGGTACCCTTTTTCCGTCAGCTCCGAAGTCACTTCGCGGATCCCAAATGTGACCCCCTCGGAGTCGGACATTTTCCCGTCGACCTCGAACCAAAACCTCGCGTTGTGCAGATTTGGCTCCCCCATTTGATAAGGCCACCACAGCCTCGGATGAGATAGCTTCAATTGCGGAAATTGTTCCGGTGCAAAACGGACGATCTTCGTTTCCGAAGGTCCTAGAGTCACCGGCTGCGAAAGCTGTTTTACCTCGCCATAGATATCCGCGTAAAGAACGCCTGTAACCGCGTGCTCGGAAACGTTGTACACACTGGCGCTCAGCGTAAGCGAAGCATTCTCGTAATCCTTATCCAGTTTCGACGCCACAAACCCGCCGCGCACCGCCACGTCGCCGCACCTCGCCAAAAAAACCTCTTTCCAGATGCCCATCAATTTGTCCGGTGGCGTCGGGTTCCAATCCACCCACGTAATCTCGAGATCGTCTTTCTTCGGCGCAAACACTTCCACCGCAATCACGTTTAATTTCCCCACTTGAATGAACTTGCTCACGTTAAATTCAAACGTGCGATACGCCCCGGCCACATCTTTCGCATCTGCCACTTTCTGCCCGTTAATCCAAATATTCGCGCGGTAATTGATCCCCAGAAAATTCAGCCATGCCGCTTGTTGCTCGAATTCCACCGGGACCACAAACTCCGCCCGGTACCACCACGAGCAAAGAAACGGACTGTCCTTCGGTAATTCGCGATTAGCAAAAAGGATTTTGTTTGATGGATACATTCCCGGAAACGAATGCAGGTTGGTAGCGTAGAAAGGATCAGGATAAGTCTTGTCTCCAACGAGCGCGCCCACCACAGTGGTCGGAACCTTGGCAGCGTGCCACCCGCTCGCGTCAAACCCAGGCGCAGAAATCTGCTCCCCCGTTGCCTTAGCCATGCATGACGACTGAATCCGCCATTCCCCACGCAGATACACACGCTTGTTGAGCGGCAGCGTCGTCAGCGTCTGCGCCGCATAAGCGTGGCCTTCCGCGGACGCTTCCGGCTTGCCGGCAACCGTGGCGACCTCCTGTCCGCCGGCAACGAAAGTTAGCGCTGCCATGAGCACAGCCGGAAGAATTCCCAAAACACACGCACGTTTAAATCGGAGCATGTTTTCCTCACAGGATTAAAAGGAACTGGTTACGGAAGCCAATCTTAAACCGATTCAATGCTCGTAGTCTCGATTTTTCCACCTCGCGCGCGCACAAGTTGCCATTCGATGATTCGTCTGAAGGAAAACACGCGCATTGCAAATCGCGGCGATTGCGGAGAAGGACAAGGAAAAAATGCGGAGACTACTTAGAGATGGTCCCGGAGGAGGGGGTCGAACCCACACGGCCTTGCGGCCACCGGATTTTGAGTCCGGCGCGTCTGCCAGTTCCGCCACTCCGGGCCAGCAACTAAAAATATCATGCCGCCGTCCCGCACTCAAGAAGCCTTACGCAGCCATCCCAACTTGGAGTGCGGCAACTCTGCTGCCGCTTTTTTCAACGACTCGCACGACTCTATATCTGACGAGGCTCACTAAGCAGAATCGCGTCGCTGCCACGGCGGAGGCACCTTCACCGAAGCCATCCCCGCCGCCGTCGCCGCCTGAATCCCCATTTCCGTATCTTCAAAAACGAGACAGTTCTCCGGCGCCACGCCGAGCCTCGAAGCCGCCAGCAAGAACGCCTCGGGGTCGGGCTTGCTCTTTTCATACTCCCCAGCACAAACCAAAGTGTCGAATCTGTCGAGCAGCTTCAGCCTTTCTAGAGACGCCGTCACCGAGTCCCTCGCGCTTCCCGACACCACCGCAAACGGTATCCGTCCATGCTGCGCCTCGATATGCTCCAACACTTCAGGGACGACTTTGAGCTCAGGCAGCAGTTCGAAATAAAACTCCTCTTTCCTCAGAGCCACATTCTCCACAGGCATTTTCAATCCATGCTTTTCGTTTAAAGTGGAGATGATCTCAGCCGTGGGCCTCCCACCCCAAGCGTAGAAAAGCTCTTCAGCAAACTCACAGTTCCACTCGCCGAGCGCCTTCCTCCACGCAACGTAATGCAGCGGCATCGAATCCACAATCGTCCCGTCGCAATCGAATAAATACGCGCCAAACGCCCCCGGAGGCAATTTCAGTTTCATTCCTTTTCCAATCTCCTACTCAACATTCTAAGCGAGTGGCAGTTGCCGTGCTAATCGAGCGCTTGCCCGCAGTCCGGCGAGCCGATAAACTCCGCCCTCCAGACCGCCCTCAGAGACGCGGGTAGCCGGTCGCGAACCTCAGCCGGGCCCCTTGAATCTGCATGCCCTTTACCCGCAGGCCCTCGACTGGACTGGGCTGCGGCCGAGAGATACTCTATAGCCCCCGTTCGCCAGGGGCTCCGGTTGGACCGGAGCAGACGAACGGTTTTCGAGGTCGAGGTATTCGATGGCTACGGCGTTGACCGCTTCGCGGTCACCCCTTTCATTGATCGCTCCGCGGTCACCTTTTGCGGTAACGTCACCCGCCGGTTCGCGGCCTGAATACCGCGGTCTGTCCCACTCGATGAATCGCGTTCTGGAAGAGCTTGCGAGTCTGCAATCCTCGCCTGATTCGGAAACGGTGCACGATCTTCGCGTCGCGATTCGCCGCTGCCGCTCTCTGGCGGCCGTGATGGAAGAAATCGACGCCGACCCCGCGTGGCCGGATATGCGCAAAGTCGCACGCAAGCTATTTCGGGGTCTCGGCGCTGTGCGCGACGCTCAAGTGATGGAGGAATGGATCAAAAAGCTCGGCCCGGAGAATGATCCTCTGCGAGTACAGCTACTCGCCTCGCTCGGAACAGACGAGAAACAGCGCTCGGCCGATGCGCTGCACGTGGCTGCAAAATTTAGCGTCAAGGAATGGACAAGTCTCGATCAACGGCTTCGCCGGCGCGTGCGTCTCGTGCCCGTGGGAGGCCTCGCCGCCGAATGCCTGGCTCTGGAGCGCTTCGAGGAAGCAAAGGAGCTGCACAACCGCGCGTTGCGGACGGAAAAACCGAAGCCGTGGCACGCTCTCCGTATCGGCTTAAAAAGATTCCGCTATACGCTTGAAAGTTTTCTGCCGGATCACTCTGCCGCCTGGGGCGAAAACCTGAAGCGGCTGCAGGACCTTCTCGGTGATGTCCACGATTTGGATGTGCTTTCAGCAGCGATCGAGGACATGGAAGTCGCAGGGGCCTCGGAATCTGCGAAAGCGTGGCAAGAAAAAATCCTTCAAGAACGCCACAAGCGAGTCGAAACCTACCGTCAGCTCACTCTTGGGAAGACCAGCCTCTGGCAGGAGTGGCGGCACAATCTGCCGCATGGCCGGCGTTTGGAAGCCGCGGCCATGGCCCGGCTTCGCGCCACGGCACGTGCCGCCGATCCCCGCATGCGGAGGACTGGACAGGTCTCGCGCATCGCCCTGCGAGTATTCGATGTTTTGCGCCGCGTAGACGCCGCGCCGTTGTTTCACGAAGCAACGATGCGCCGGCTGCTGCAAGCGGCTGCCAAGTTGCACGGTGTCAGTTCCGTTGGCGGCACTAACCTCTCCCAAAAAGCGGTTCGCAAGTACTTGCTCGGATTGACGATTCCGCCCAACTGGACTTCGGAGGAATGGAATTCAATGGCATGGGCCATTCGCTTTCACCGTGGGCCGGAACCCAAGCAGAAGAATGGCTTCGCAAAACTTTCCGAAGAGCAGCAACTCACGGTTCGAGCGCTGGCAGGTGTCTTGCGCCTGGCGCGCTCCCTCAGAAAATCCGGCCTGGAAAGCGCCGTTGGCCTTCGCTGCGAAAAATCCGCCGACGCCGTCGTCCTAAGCGTCCCTGGCTTGCTCGACACCGCTGAAATCGCAGCTCGCCTCGCCGCCGCCAAACATCTTCTTGAATCCGTCTTGGACAAACCGCTCATCCTCAAAGCCGTGCCGAAGCCCGAAAAACCCGCGGCGCCCATCGCGCAGCCGGCCGAGTCACCGCACGCCTCCGACGTTCCCGCCACCGCCTAGCGCAATACCGCGCCTTCCAGGAATCCGTTCGCGCAAGTCATCGCAAATCCTAATAGTGATAGTGGGTCAATCGGAAGCTTGACCCTTTATGTCCGGGAACCGGCCTTCCCCAGAGTTAGTGCCTCCTATCCATAAAATTCCACAAACTGTATAAAAGTGAGCAGTACGCCACCTCGATAGCCTCTAGGCTACAAGGCCAGAGTTCTAATCGGAAATTCCGAGTTAATTGCTAACCCCGGGCTAATGCTCGACAAAATTCGGAAGGCAAAGGATGGAAAAAACGCATGTTCCACTTGATCTGGTATCTTCTTATTGGGCTAATCTCGGGGTTTATCGCGAAAGATGTCATGCACGTGCACATAACGATTTTCTGGACGGTCGTGCTCGGCATCATCGGATCGATCATCGGTGGCGGCGTTGCCCACATGTTTTCGCGCCCAACAAATGTACGATATCACCCGGCAGGCCTCATTTTATCCACCCTGGGCGCGATTCTGGTTCTGTTCATTTGCTATAAGTTGAATATCCATTTTCCTGCGGTCTAACCCAACAGAAGCGACCCGCGTTATCGGAAAAGTGGAATTAGACCACAGCAGCTAGGGAATTTACCGCAGCGTGCGTTCAGCTTTGGAAACTCTGCGTACCTTGTTTCCTTGCAAATTCCCTTGTCCCAGTTTCAGATTCCTATCCTCGATCGGAATGAAACGAACTGCGCTAGCTAGGCACTATCTATCCGTAGGTACGGCAGCCCCGGTCAGTAGGAAAATTATGAAATCGCCATCCCTCTTCGATTGGTACTTCATCCTGCGAGCCCACCATCAGTGGACAATGTTCCAGGCGATTCGCTATGCCCTGTGGCTTGCTCGTTAGGAAGCCAAAAGCACTTGTCCGATTACGCTTACCAGGAGTTGCCCGTCGCAGACCCGATTTCTGTCTGACGAGGAGCTGCCGACCCGTTGACAAACGCCTTTGGCCGTGCGAAGTACCATCCTCGGAGGAGACTCTATGAGGACTACTCTAGTTGTGTGCATGACGATTTCGTTTCTCGCGGTTCTTACCATGAGCGTGGTCACGCGCGCTGGCCGTACCGTCGCGTCGAAACCAAACGACACACTTGCCGCGGACCGGGCAGGAATCGAAAAGCTCCGCAAGGCAGATATCGACGCTACGCTCACGCAGGATCCGAGCGCTCTGACTATGCTGTGGTCGGACGATGGTGTCAATCTGCAGAGTCCCGCTGGGCCGGTAGTCGGACTAAAAGCGCTCAACGAGTTGTATGCAAAATTCCGAGTCGAGCACCCGGAATTCAAGGTCTTGAAGTATTCACCGGAATTTAAGGATCTTCAAATCGTCGATGGCTGGGCGATTGAGTCCGTCGATGCCAACGGTACCTTCAAGATGTCTGCAAAGGACGATCCCGTTGCAGTTCAACAAAAGCTCTTGCGAGTGCTGAAGCGACAGAGCAATGGTTCATGGAAGTTCGCCTTAGTTAGCCCGAGATGATTGGGCTAACTGAAACCGGGCTAAATCCACATGTCCGCTAATGCGACGCAATATAAAAGGGCGCCCCTTTTGGAGTAGGGTTTGGGTGCATGCCTCAATCCCTACAGAAAGGAACGCCCTCAATGGATAGCAAAAAGTATATCGGTATGGATGTGCATAAGGAAA
>Ga0210390_10003922_pt1 | contig 12682 bp, 9 predicted proteins | sample IncBWH11OmetaG_FD_161050 | JGI IMG/M metagenome (GOLD analysis project Ga0210390, IMG submission 161050) | Forest soil microbial communities from Barre Woods Harvard Forest LTER site, Petersham, Massachusetts, United States - Inc-BW-H-11-O ...
ACCCGCGGCACGGCCGCTAAATGTTCGTCCGTCTTCCAGCGCGAGGGTCGCGCGCGTTGCGGGCTGCTCCGTCAGTGTATCCTCCAGAATATTTCATCGCGATGCCGCGTTCACCGTGTACGAAGAAGAGAGCGAGCCGAAATGATCCACCGGCCAGTACGCGAATACTGCCTTGCCGTAAATGTAGGGCCGGCTGACGGGCCCGAACACGCGCGAATCGTTCGAGCTGTCGCGGTGATCCCCCATCACAAAAAAATTCCCTTCCGGAATCTGCACCGGACCGTAGCTCGAACCATCCAGATAGCTCGGCGGAACGTACGGCTCCACCAGCTCCTTGCCGTTCACATATAGATGGCTGGCGCGCAACTCTACCGTTTCGCCCGGCAGCCCGATCACGCGCTTGATGAACGACTTCGAATGGTCCAGAGGATACCAGAAAACCACCACATCGCCGCGTTCGATCGGTTCAAACCGATACACAAATTTGTTGATGAAGATCCGCTCCTGATCGCTCAGCAGCGGCGCCATGCTGGTGCCTTCCACTTTTACGGGTTGATACAAAAAGATGATGATGACCAGCGCGAGGCCCAGCGCCACGGCCAGATCGCGCGTCCAACTGCGCAATTCGTGCCGCAAACGCGGCAACGTCGAGTTGTTCTGCGGTTCTTGCGGCTCGGGCTGAGTGTATTCCGTCATTCCGCTCTCAAATATTTATAACACGGCAAGATAGCGCGCGCCAAGCCCGCGCCGTTTGCGTAGTTACGATGCGATGCGCGCGCCATCGGTTGCAGAATCAACGCCAAACTCACCACCGACGAACCTAGATAAGCTCAACCGCCCGAACGATTCTACCTTTGCTCAGCTTTCTGACGATGCGACGAGCATCGTCATCCTGAGGACGGCGTCTTCGCCTCAAGCCGGCCCCGCCGCACGCGGGGATCTCTCCCCTGTTTTTCCGATTTTCCTCCGCCTATCCTGCGTCTCCTCGGTGTTAAATCTTTCGCATTTCTCTGTGTCACTGTGCCTCTGTTGCAATCCCGCCGTTGCCTTTCTCTGCGCACTCTGCTGCTCTGCCGTTCGCCTTTCCGCTACGCATCCAAAGCAAAATGCAAAATCGCCAGCGAAGCCAGCACCGCCGTCTCCGTCCGCAAAATCATCTCGCCCAAGGACGCTTCCATGAATCCCGCTGCACGTGCCGCTGCGAGCTCCGAATCCGTCCACCCGCCCGCCGGCCCAAACGAAATTTCAGCGGATGTAGCGTTCACATCCCGCAACACATCATGAATCGGCGGCGCGTCGCTGCGTTCCGAAAGCAAAATCTTGCACTCCGCGCGAGACCCCTGGTAAGCCTTGTCTAGCGCAACAGCCGCCGCAATCCTGGGCGGCCGCAAACGCCGCGACTGCTGCGCCGATTCCAACACAATCCTCTCCCACCGCGCATGTCGCTTCGTCGCTGCAGCAACCAACACTTTGTCGGTCCGCGCTGCAATCAGCGGAGTGATTTCGTTCACGCCCAGCTCGGTTGCCTTCTCCAGACACCACTCGAACCGATCGAACTTCACCAGGGCAATCAGCAAATGCAGATGCAACCCCGGCTCGCGCGCTTCGATCGGTTCAAGCAACGAAAATTCCACGCGATTGTCACCCCGCTTCAGCAACCCGACGCGTTCGACGCGTGCCAGCCACACCCGTTCCCCATCGCTCAATTCGTAAAGCTGCCCCGGCTCAGCCCGCAGCACGCGCCCCAAATGCTCAGCAGTGTCGCCGCGCACAATCGCACTGGCACCCTCGAATCGATCAACGAAAAATCGGCGTCGCACGGTTGGATTCTAACCCGCCGCTGCGCGGAAAGCTAAGCGGCGAAAACGAACAAGTAGAACTCTCGGATGCTTTTAGCCCACCATTCTCTAATGAAGCCCAAGCAAGTTTGGATGTCTTGCCCGAAGGAGCGGACCTGCACAGTCACGTTCATTGAGGGAACGAAGCGCGTTTTCATCCAACGCACGTGATGGAAACCGCCGATGGAGACACAACAATCTGGAATGGCCTTCAATCAGTGGAAGGTTACAAACGGTCTGAATTCAAAAACATCGAGTAAAAGTGCGAACTCTCGCGAGCGGACGAAGACCCGCTCTTTGGATCAACCAAAAATATCTTTCACTTTATCGAAGAACGTCGAATTGCGCTCCGCCGCCTTGTTCTCCACTTTCAGCGTCTGCCCCAGCTGCTCCAGCAGCCGCCGCTGGTCGCGCGACACTTTCGCCGGAATCACCACGCGGATGCTGATGTACAAATCGCCGCGCCCGCCGTGCGGATTGGGCAAGCCCTTGCCCTTTTTGCGGAAAATCTGACCGGACTGCGTGCCCTCCGGAATTTCCAGTTCTTCTTCGCCCTTCAGCGTCTGCACTTTGATCTTGTCGCCCAGCGCCGCCTGCGAAAAACTGATGGGAATTTCGCAGATCAGATCGGAACCGCGCCGCTCGAAGAACGCGTGCTCCTTCACTTCCAGAAAAATGTAGAGGTCGCCCGGCCCGCCACCGTTCGTTCCCGGCTCGCCCTGGCCCGTCATGCGGAGACGCGTGCCGGAATCCACTCCCGCCGGAATGCCCACTTCCAGGGTGCGTTCGCGCTCGATGCGCCCCACGCCGCGGCAACTGGCGCACGCGTCCTTGATCGTCTGCCCCGCACCCTGGCACGCCGGGCAAGTGCGCGTGATGGAAAAAAATCCCTGCGAGTAGGCCATCTGGCCGCGCCCGGCGCACGTCGTGCAAGTGGACATGCCCGTACCCGGTTTCGCGCCCGTGCCCTTGCAGGCTTCGCACAGCTCGTGCCGCGTCAGTTGAATCTTGCTGGTGATGCCCGCCGCGGCTTCTTCGAAGCTGAGCGACATGTCGTAACGCAAATCCGCGCCGCGCTGCCCGCGCGCCCCGCCGCGTCCGCCGCGCCGACGCGCGCCGCCGAGCACTTCATCGAACCCGAAAAGATCGCCGAGAATATCCTGAAATTCCTCGAAGATCGTGGAATTGAAGCCGGAATCGAATCCGCGATTTCCCAGCCCAGCCGCTCCGTAGCGGTCGTACACCGAGCGCTTCGGCTCGTCGGAAAGTACGGCATAGGCTTCGGAAGCCGCGCGAAAATTGTGCTCGGCCTCTTCTTTTTTTTCAGGATTGCGGTCGGGATGCCACTTGAGAGCCGCTTTACGGTATGCGGATTTGATCTGCTCGGGCGTAGCATCGCGCGCCACACCCAAAACCTCGTAAAAATCATTGCCGTTGCTGGCCGCCATCGTTCTTATGTCTCCGGGTAATTAAAATTGATGTACTGCGAGAATCGCTACTGGCATTCCGCTCACGCCGCACGGCTTGCGCCACGCGCGCCTCTTAGTTCGAAGGCGCCGTCGCCACACGCACCATCGCCGGCCGCAGCACGCGATCGTGAAACAGATATCCCGTCTGCATCTCCCCAATGACCGTGCCCTCCGGCTTGTCCGCCGTCGGCACATTTTCAATCGCGTGATGCAAATGCGGATCGAACGGCTTCCCCACGGCTTCGATCGGCTGCAGGCCCTGTTTCGCCAGCGCATTCCACAACTGCGCGCGAATCATTTCGAATCCTTTGCGGTATTCAGGACTGGCCCCGCCTGATTGGCCCGACAGCGCCAGGTCGAAAGCATCCAACACAGGCAGCACCTGCTCGATCAGCTGCTCCGCGCCGCGATGCCGCTCCTGCTGCCGTTCCCGTTCGACGCGCTTGCGGTAATTCTCAAAATCCGCCTGCCGCCGCACCAAGGTATTCTGCAAATCCTGTTTTTCGGAGACGAGCTTCTCAACCTGGTCGGCAGCCGATCCGTCGCCCGCAGCTAAAGAATCCGGCGCAGCCTGATTCGCCGTGGGATCCTCCGCCGCGCCAGCCGCAGCCGCGAAACCCTTCTCCGAAAAATCTCTGTCTTTATTCTGTTTTTGTGACGCCAAAGAAATCAGCCCCCCTCTTGCTCTTCAGAAAAAAATTGCGCCATGAACGCCACGGCAGTAATCACCCGTTCGTAATGCATGCGCATCGGCGCCAGGATTCCCAGCGTTCCCTGCACCTGGTCTTTAGATGAATACGACGCCGAAACGATGGCAAGATGTTTTCCCGCATTCGAAATCTTATCCAGGCCCAGCTCCACGTGCACCGGCTCCGGCGATTCGATGCAGCCGCTCAGCAACGCGATCAAGCGGTCCTTCTCTTCAATCGCCTCGAGCAATTCGCGCAATTGCTCCGGATTGGTAAAATCCGGCGAAGAAGCGATCTGCGCCGCGCCATCCACATAGATTTTGCGGTCAGCCACATCACCCAGCACGCTCGGATCGCACAGGATCAGCGCGGTGCCCGCCAGTTGCCCGTACTGCTCGCGGTCCTCTTCCAACTGCTTGCGCAAATCGGCGCGCATCGCCTCCAGCGTCCAGCCGATGTAATGCCGGTTCAAATATTCCGACGTGCGATCCAAATCCTCTTGCAGAAATGGCTTCTCCGGCCGAATCAATTTGTCGCGCGTCACTCCGCCACCGGAAATCAAAATCACCAGCACGCGCCCGTCCGGCAAAAGCAGAAAACGCAAATGCTCCACGACGCTGCGCGCCAGCGGTGGCGCAATGAAAATTCCCAGCCCGCGCGAAACCGCAGCCAGCACATGGCTGGCGCGCTCCATTACCGCCTCCGGAGTTTGCGCCGCCGCAAGCTCGCGGCGAATCCACAGCAGGTCGGCGGGGCTGGCCGTCGCCTGCGCCGCAACCTGCTCCACAAAAAAGCGATATGCCGCCGCTGTCGGAACGCGACCGGCAGAAGTGTGCGGCTGGAACAGCAGACCAGCGTCCTCCAGGTCCGCCATCACATTGCGTACCGTAGCCGAACTGAGCGGCTCGATATGCCGGTGCACAATGCTGCGCGAAGAGACTGGCTCGCCCGTCTCGATATACGCGCGCACCACGTCCGTCAAAATCTGCTGGTGGCGTTTCTGTTGTAAAACCGTTGGACTCATGCGTTTCCACCGAAACGAAGCCGGCGACCATGATTACAGCTGCCCCGCGACACTACCATCCTCATTTTAGTGTAGACGCTGCGCCGCAAGGCGTCAACTTGACCCCAAAACGGAGTCGCGCAATACGCACGTCCATAAACACAAATGCCATTGCCAGAAAGGAAACTTGCGCGCCCTTAGCCTCGTATCATATTGTGTACGGGCCGTTGCCCCTGGCGAACACCCCTCAGAGCGTACTTCGTGTGGGAGGATGGATGAGATTGACGAAAGTGTTTGTACTCGCCGCAAGCGTAGCCATCTGCAGCGGCCCAGTTTTTTCTCAAGCCCCCGCGCCCACCCAGGAAGCAAAGCCCACAGCCGCATCAGCCGACACGGCAGCCAAACCGCTCTCGACCCGCATCGTCGCCTACCAGATCGAAGCCAAGCTCGACCCCACCAAGCACACCATCGCAGCAAACGAGACTCTCACTTATAAAAACTTGACCGGCCAACCGCAGCAAACTTTCCCCTTCCATCTCTACCTGAACGCCTTCCAACCGCAATCCACTTTCATGACCGAAGTCCGCCTGGCCGGCACGCGCGGCAATGGCCCGGATTCCGAGTGGGATCCCAAACATTTCGGCTCGATCACTGTGGACAAACTCGAAGTCGAAGGCGCCGGCGATCTAACCAGCAAAATGGAATTCATCCATCCCGACGATAACAACACGGAAGACCGCACGGTATTCCAACTCACGCTGCCGAAACCAATCGCCCCCGGCGCCTCCGTAGAATTCCACATCGCCTTCCACGATGTGCTGCCGAAAGTCGTCGAGCGCACCGGCTACGCCCACGATTTCGATATGGTCGGGCAGTGGTTCCCCAAAGTCGGCGTGTGGTGGAAGAATGCCTGGAACTGCCATCAATTCCACGCCACCACAGAATTTTTCGCGGACTTCGGCACCTTCGACGTGAAAATCACCGTCCCGCAAAACGAAATCGTCGGCGCGGGCGGCGATCTGGTCTCCAGCGCAAATAATTCCGACGGCACGAAAACGCTCGCCTATCATTCCGAGGACGTCCACGATTTTTCCTGGACCGCCAGCCCCAGCTTCACCGTCGTCGAAGACTCCTGGACCGGCAGCCAAGGCCCCGTAAAGATTCACCTGCTGATGTCGCCCGGGCACATGGGGTCGGCTCAGCGATACATTGATGCGGAGAAAGGCACGCTGCGCCTGTTCGATCAATGGTATGGCCCTTATCCCTACGACCGCATCACGATGGTTGACCCGCCGCACGGCGGCACCGACGCTGGCGGCATGGAATATCCGACGCTAATCACACTAGGAACCTCGGCGCACATGCCTCAAGGCGTACTGGCGCCCGAAATTGTCACCGAACACGAGTTCGGCCACCAGTATTGGTACGGCATGGTCGCCACCAACGAATTCGAGGAAGCGTGGCTCGACGAAGGCATCAACAGTTACACCGAAGTAAAAGTGATGGACGAGTTGTACGGCAAGAATACTTCGGCGGTGAATTATCCGTTCGTGCAGATGAGCGAAACAGGCTTGCAGCAGTCCGGCTATTTTTCGGATCCAGACAAGGACCCCGTCGCCAGCTTCGCCTGGAAATTCATCAATAGCGATTCCTACGCTGACATCACCTACGGCAAGACCGCCCTCGTGCTGCTCACACTGGAAAAAGTCATCGGTGAAGACACTTTGCGCCAGGCCCTGCACACCTATTTCATGCGTTACCGTTTCACGCATCCCACCGGCGAAGATTTCCTGAAAACGATCGAGGAGGTTTCCGGCAAAGACCTGCGCTGGTATTTCCATCAAGCAATCTACGGCACGCAAGTGCTGGATTATTCGCTCGCCGATGCGCACTCCGATCCGTTGAAGTGGTGGGACGGTCCGGCGCACGCCACCCAGAAAAACGACAAGGACGAAGTGTATCGCACCTACATCACCGTGGTTCGCAAGGGCGATTTCATTTTTCCAGTGGACGTGGATATTAAATTCGACGATGGTTCGACCGCCGTCGAGCGCTGGGACGGCCAGGATCGCTGGGTGCGCTACCGGTACGATCGCAAAGCCAAAATCCAGTCCGCGCAGATTGACGCGCACAATCAGATCTTCCTGGATCGCGACCCTTTCAATAACAGTTTCACGGAAGAACCGGATCCGCGCGCGGCTCACAAGCTGAGAACCATCTGGGTCTTCGCCAGCGAATGGCTATCCCAGTTGCTGGCCTGGCTCACCTAACGGCATCGAAGGAGCAACGCGAATGGCTGCAGCGAATCGAGCGACATTTTTTTCAGGCGCCGGGCTGGTGTGGCAATGGCAACGCCTGGTCTGGTGGATTTTCATGGTGTGCCTGATTTTCGGATTTTTCTCGACGCACGGAATGACGGAGCGCGCGAACTTGTTGCTCGATCACAGCGTCGCCGCGCAGCGTCTGGTAAACGGTTTCGACTTCTCGGCAATCATCATGCTCCAGCAATTGCGGGATTCGCCTCTGGAAATTCACGGCCCCCCTATCTTTCATTTCTCAGCGCTCTTCGTGGTCTTCATGCTGTTTGCGACGGGCGGCATTCTCGCCGCCTACGTGCTCGACGAAAAACCCACCACCACGGCTTTCTTCGAAGCCGCCGGCCACCACTTCTGGCGTTTTTTCCGCCTGACGATTTATCTCGCCATCGTGCTGCTGCCCATCGCGGGGCTCGCCGCCCTCACCAGCTCGATGCACACGCGCATTGAGGAGCAATCCATTTCTCCCTACCCTGGCGATCATTTCGTCGAAGCGGCTGCTGTCGTAATCCTGCTGCTCTTGATTATCGTGCGCGTGTGGTTTGACATGGCCCAGGTCATCGCTGTCGCCGACGACGAAAAGAAAATGCATCGCGCCCTCCGCCGCGCGTTCGGATTGCTGCGCCGCAATTTTTTCTCGCTCTTCTGGCTTTACCTGCGCGTCAGCATCATCACGTGGGTGCTATTCGCATTCGGGCTATACATCTGGATGTTCCGCCTGGGCCCGCAACCGAACGTCGCCGCATTTCTGGTCAGCCAACTGATGATTCTGATTTGGCTCGGCACGCGCCTCTGGCAACGAGCCAGCGAAGCAATCTGGTATCGCAATTACCAGGCGAATCGGGTCCCGGAACCGGCGTGGACTCCGCCGCCAGCCCCAATGTACATGCCAGTCGCGGCCGAGCCGCAGGCGTAACCCGGCGGTTTTGCCTTTGTAGCGGCCAGCCTTAGCTGGGAGCCGTTGACTTTGCTTTGGCATTTGTAGCGGCCCGTCGGCCTACCCATGGGCGGGCGTCTGGCGGTTCTTCGCCGTTGCATCACATCCAACAGTTCGCGGAAACTCACAACGACTGTCATCCCGAACGGAGTCCCACGCTTTTTCTTGCCCGCCGCATTTTTGCGGGCGCCGGACCCAGAGAGGGATCTGCTTTTCGCTGCAACGCCGCGCGTCGCAACCCTTCTGATTCGCGCTTGCGAAACGCCGACCATCCACGGCACTACTTCCCACCCATTCGAGTAGTAAACTATCCCCCGCCACCTGGAGGCAGCTTTTGTCCCAGCCACACGCCGAATACTCACAACGCCTCGCAGCTCGCAAGCAAACCGTCGTCGCAAAAGACGCCCTGCACAAACAGATCGGAAATGCGAAGCTCGCAACGGTCATGGTCACGATCGTCCTCCTGTGGCTGTCGGTGAAAGACGAAGCGATTTCCACCTACTGGCTCGCGATTCCGATCGTGATCTACGCGAGCTTGGCCGTAGTGCACGAATTAGCTCTGCGCGCGCTCGCCCACGCCCGCACCGCGGTCGCATTTTTCGCGCGCGGTCTGGCGCGCCTCGAGGACGGCTGGACAGGCACCGGCGCATCCGGTGAGCGCTTCCGCAATCCCAAGCATGTGTACGCAGATGATCTCGACATCTTCGGCACCGGCTGCCTCTTCGAACTTCTCTCGACCGCGCGCCTTCCGATGGGCGAAGAGCGTCTGGCGCAATGGCTCGGCGCCGCATCACAGGTGCCCGAAATCCGCGAAAGACAAAAAGTAATCGTCGAACTGCGCGACAAACTGGATTTGCGTGAGGAGCTCGCGCTGCTGGGCGAGGACCTGAAAGTCCGCCTCGATCCGCGCTCGCTGGAAAACTGGGCGGAAGCGCCGTCGCTGCTTCCCGCGGGAGCGTGGCGAATTGTCGCCGCGCTGCTGGCGATTTCGGCCGCGGCCACCACGATCTATTTACTGGCCACGCTGAGACTCTGGCCGCTGGCCGTTGTTCTGGCGCTCGAGGTGATCGTCCTGCTCTGGTTGCGCGTACGCGCTGAGCAAGTGGTCTCGACTCTCGCGTGCAACGCCGAAGGCCTGGGCCTGTTCGCGGACATTCTGCAGCGGCTCGAACGAGAGCCATTTACCTCGCCCCGTATGCAAGGATTCACGGCGGAGCTTAAGACGGGCCCCCAAGCAGCTTCGCAGTCGGTGCGCCGGCTTGCAAATATCGTTTACTGGATTGACGCGCGCGAAGATTTGCTCGGCCGGCTGCTCGAATTGCCCATGCTCTATACCGTGCAATGCGCCTTTGCGACCGAAGCATGGCGCAGGCGTTGCGGCGGCAAACTGCGCGCCTGGGTGGACATCGCGGCGGAAATGGAAGCGCTGCTCTCGCTCGCCGGCTATTCCTACGAGCATCCGGACGATCCCTTCCCCGAATTCGCGGAAGAAATTCCTAACGCGCCCGCTGTCTTCCGCGGCGAAGAGCTCGGCCATCCCCTGATTCCATCAGCAGAATGCGTGCGCAATAGCGTGCAGCTCGATGCGCAAACGCGTGTACTGCTCGTCAGTGGCTCAAACATGTCCGGAAAAAGCACCTATCTGCGCGCGGCGGGAATCAATGCTGTGCTCGCGCTGTCCGGCGCGCCGATTCGCGGCAAGTCGCTGCGCATGACGCCCATCCTTCTCGGCACCAGCATTCGCCGCGTAGACTCGCTGCAAGAACACCGCTCGAGTTTCTACACAGAAATCCTGCGCATTCGCGACGTATTCGAGTTGACGCAAAGCTCCGCACGCGTGCTGTTTTTATTCGATGAGCTGCTGGAAGGCACCAACTCCAATGATCGCCGGATTGGCGCGGAAGGTTTGCTGCGTGCGTTGCTGGACCGCGGCGCGCTTGGAATCGTCACCACGCACGACCTCGCCCTAACCGATATCGCACATGTGTTGCCCGGCGCCGTGCGCAACGTACATTTCCAGGATTACGTCGAGGAAGGAAAAATGCGCTTCGATCACAAACTCCGCGATGGTGTGGTAGCCAAAAGCAACGCTCTGGAACTGATGCGCCTGATCGGCCTGAAAGTGTAGTGGATTTGAGATGGTAGGGGCGGGTCTGCGACTCGCCCTGAAACGCCGCGCGCCACGAAAGCGCTGTCGTCCCGAACCGAGTCCTGCGCTTTTTTCTGACGATGCGACCGGCAGCGTCATCCTGAGGCCGGCGCTTTTGCCTCCAGTCGGCCGTGGGATCTCTCCCGCCGCACTCTGGCGGGCGCGGGACCGAGAGAGGGATCTGCTTTTCGTCGAACGCTACGTCCTACGCATTATCAATCTGCGCGCGCTGCAACCGATCCGAATAATCAATGTAAACCGTCTTCCACTCCGAATAAAAATCCAGCGCCGCTTCGCCCGATTCGCGATGCCCGTTGCCGGTATTTTTGATCCCGCCAAACGGCAGATGCGTTTCCGCACCAATCGTCGGCGCGTTCACATAAACAATCCCGGTCTGCAAATCGCGTTGCGCGCGGAACGCATTATTCACGTTGCGCGTGTAAATCGCGGCCGACAAGCCGTACTGCACACCGTTCGCAATATCCAGCGCTTCGTCGAAATCCTCAAACGGAATCACCGCCACCACCGGCCCAAAAATTTCTTCCTGCGCGATGCGCATCTTCGGGTCGCAATCGCTGAACACGGTCGGCTCGTGGAACCAGCCGCGTCCCCAGGCTCCGCTCTCCAGCCGATTCCCGCCCGTCGCGAGCTTCGCGGTTTCGTCCTTGCCGATCTGCACGTACTTCATTACCGTTTTCAGTTGTTGCTCGTTGATGCACGGACCCATGTCTGTCGAAGGATCCAGGCCGTCGCCGACTTTCAACGCCTTCACGCGCGCCACAAATTTCTCGACGAATTCGCTGTAAACTTTCTTGTGTACCGCCACGCGGCTCGCCGCCGTGCAACGCTGCCCGCTGGTTCCAAACCCGCCCCACACCGCGCCGTCCACCGCCAGATCCAAATTCGCATCGTCCATCACGATGATGATGTTCTTGCCGCCCATTTCCAGGTGGCACTTCTTGAACGAAGGCGCGCAAGCCTGGCTCACGATGCGCCCCACTTCGGTGGAACCGGTGAAACTCACCAAGCCGACATCTTTATGGTTGAGAAGTGGCGCACCGGCTTCGGGACCGTCGCCGAACACCACGTTCATCACTCCGCGCGGCAACCCGGCCTCGCTCAGCACCTGCATCAAATTGTAGGTGGATAGCGGCGTATCTTCCGCCGGCTTGATCACCACCGTATTTCCCGTCACCAGCGCCGGCATTGCTTTCCACGAAGGGATCGCCATCGGAAAATTCCAAGGACAGATCAGCCCCGCCACTCCTACGGACGTGCGCACGGACATCGCAAATTTGTTCGGCAGTTCCGACGGCGTGGTTTGCCCAAACTGGCGCCTTCCCTCCCCGGCCATCAGGTAGGTCATATCGATCGCTTCCTGCACGTCGCCGCGTGTTTCGGCGAGCACCTTGCCCATCTCGCGCGTCATGTCGCGCGAATAATCTTCCTTGCGCTCGATCAAAATTTCCGCCGCGCGATACAGAATTTCAGCGCGCTTGGGCGCAGGCGTCAGCCGCCACTTGTCGTAGGCGCCCTTCGCGGCGTCAATCGCCAGGTTCACGTCCTCTTCTGTGGAGGCTGGGAACATTCCCACCAGTTCCCCGGTGTTCGCGGGGTTGCGATTCTCGATCGCCTTGCCGCTGCGCGCCTCGATCCACTCACCATTGATGAAGTTCTTGAAAACCTTGGGCCTAGCTGGGGTCGCCATGCGCATTCCTCCCTCATATCAGTCGTCTGCCGCAATTTTTTCGCTATCGCTGTTCGATGCCGCGCTGTCTCCGGAGATTCAGAGTAACAAGCCGGTAAGCGCCGCGTCAACGCGTTGCGATTCTCATGCCATATCCAATCCGGCCTGCGCGCCTCCGCTTTCCTGGCACAGCCACTCTTGACCGTCCTCTTCACTCACTGATCACTAATCTCCGTTCACCCACCCGACGCTAACTACCACCCCCTCCATGCTTTGCCTCCTCTTCGCCCCAACCGCAACTTTCCACTCGAAGCCGTGTTTCACTATCAGACGCCACCGAGAGGTATTCGGGAGGCGTCGGAAGGCTGCAACTTTTATAAAGGCTTTACGGGCTCAGAAGGGGCCCCAATATGAAACATCTGGTGAAATGTCTCATGGTTTTTGCGGTATTTGGAACGGCCTTGGCCCTCGCGCCGAACGCTAGCGCTCAGCGCTTCGCGGTAGGGGTGGGCGTCGGTCCGGGTTATGTCGGTCCGGCTCCGGTCTGCGCTTACGGTTACTACGGTTATTACCCATACGCCTGCGCGCCTTACGG
>Ga0210390_10003925_pt1 | contig 12675 bp, 12 predicted proteins | sample IncBWH11OmetaG_FD_161050 | JGI IMG/M metagenome (GOLD analysis project Ga0210390, IMG submission 161050) | Forest soil microbial communities from Barre Woods Harvard Forest LTER site, Petersham, Massachusetts, United States - Inc-BW-H-11-O ...
GCTTAACGGGCGGGATTTGGGCGCTGGCTGCGAATGTCAAGAGCAGCAGGCTGTGGAAAGCGGCTACGAGCTTGATGGTTCTGTGCAAGGGTTGGGCTCCCTTATTGGAATTTTCGCGTAACGATTATAGGGGAGGAGTGTAACCCGAAAACATTTTCCGCAAATGGATTCGTGATGGTGGAGGCGAACAGGCCTGAGCGGATCACTCACGATTTCTATTGCGCGCAGCGTGTGGACACGTTGTGCGCTCGGAAGAATTTGCAATGCTTGAGCAGTTTCTACCTACGGATTCTCGAGCGCGGAGATGGCGGGGTCGCACATGTTTCTCATTTTGAGCCACTTAAATAAGTTCCGGTTTGGCAGAGCGACTGCCACGGCCCAGTGCTGGTTGGAGAGTGACCGTCACTATTTCAACCGGTTTAGCGGTAGCTGGATCGTATCGGCACGGTCCGGTTTTCGTCAGTGTTTTATGCAAGTCGAGACGTAGACATACCGTCGGGCAACAAATAATTGCAGATAGCAGGTAAATCCCAAAGCTTAGCCGCATGCAATCCTGGGCAAGCAGACGGAAGGCTCACTTTGAAAAAGGTTCGCGTTTTTCCAAAGCTCGTTCCCCGCGAAGAGAAGCAAGAAACGAATCACCCGAATTTGTTCCTCTTCTGCGAATCGTCCAGCGGTACGGCACAGTTTCGGGCGACGGGGGGCGGAGACCTGGAGTGCACTGTGGAACGCATCGCCGGGCTGCTAGCGATGCAGTGCCTGGTGCGTGGGCAGAGTCCCGCCGACTTTCAGGTACTGGTGCCTGCGGAGCAGTCTCTGGTGGCACGGCTGATAACGCGGACGGACGAATTGCTGAAAGAAGGCCGCGCGATTGCGTGCCCGACATCGTTGAGCGCGCGGCAGAGAGAAGTGCTGGACGCGGTGGTGAGCAACCGAGCAAATAAGGAAATCGCTTCGCGGTTGAACATCACCGTGCGCACAGTGAAATTCCATGTGTCTTCACTTTTGAGCAAGTTCGGTGTGGAGACGCGCTCCGAGCTGGCGCGCAGAGCTGCGGGATTTATGCGGCCGACGCTGCTGGAAAACGAACCTAGGACTCCGGCGCAATCGAGTAAGGGAGGCCGGAATCTGGTCCCCGAGCAAGCCATGCAGAAGACGGCAATGGCGATGGCGAATGGCTCGCGCAGCCTGCGGTTTCCTGGACGCATTCTTACCGCGTAAAAAGAAAAGACAACAGCTCCAAGAGAATATGTTCGCTGCTCCTGGCGGCCGGGGAGTTCCTCGCGCGAACTAACTCGTGGGCTTTCGTCCGGACTCGGTGATCGCGCGGAGTGAGGAGTCGCGATCCTCGTAATACTTCTGGTAGTAATTCCGGTAGTCGCCTCCGCGCACTTCTGTCAGCCACTTGGAATTGGTGCGATACCATGCAATGGTTTGGCGCAGACCGTCGTCCAGGGAGATTACGGGCTTCCAGCCAAGCTCCTGCTCGATCTTGTCGCAAGTAAGCGCATAGCGGCGGTCGTGGCCGGGGCGATCTTGCACGTGCGAGATTAGCGATTCAGATTTACCTGTGGCGAGAAGCAAACGGCGCGCCATGGTGAGATTTTCGACGACATCCGCGCCGCCAATGTTGTAGACCTCGCCGATACGTCCGCGCTCGAGGACCGCCAAAATTCCACGGCAATGATCCTGCACGTGGAGCCAATTGCGCTCTTGCCTGCCATCGCCGTAAATGGGCAGTGGCTTGTCGTCCAGCGCGCTCGCGATCATGAGCGGCAGAAATTTTTCCGGAAACTGAAAGGGGCCGTAATTGTTGGAGGCGCGGGCGATGACCGCGGGAAAACCGAAGGTGCGGACGTAGGACCTGACGATCAAATCCGAGCCGGCCTTCGACGCGGAGTACGGGCTGCTGGGCTGCACGGGCGAATCTTCACCGGCAAATGTGCCGGGCGCCATGTCGCCATAGACTTCGTCGGTGGAGACGTGCACGAATTTTTCGATATTGAGCTTGCGTGCGACCTGGAGCAGCACAAAGGTGCCGGTAACATTGGTTTCGATCATGGGCGCCGGATCGTAGATGCTGCGGTCCACGTGCGACTCGGCGGCGAAATGAACCACGGTCTGGCAGCCGGCCATGGCAGCTTCGACGGCGGCAGGATCGCAAATATCGCCCTTGATGAACGTGTAGTGCGGATTGCTCGCGACAGAATCCAAGTTTGCGAGGTTACCCGCGTAGGTCAGTTTGTCGTAGTTAACGACGGAATAGCCCTGGGACAAGCCCAGGAGGTGAGTGACGAAATTCGATCCGATGAAGCCGGCGCCTCCGGTGACGAAAATCTTCATCGGGCAGCTTCCGAGGGAACAGGCGGGCGGGTCCCGCAGCTGCGGGACCCGCCCCTACAAGTGCGCAGAAGCGGTCCGGCGAAGGACGAACGAGTCATCTTGTTCTCACTCATTTTGCGTTGACGCTGCCACGGTGATTGATTATTGCCGGGAACAAGTCGAATCGCAATTGAACTGTTGGGCGCGGTGATTTCCGCGAGATCGAATGAGCTAATTCAGAATTGCTTTGTCGCTCTGGTATCGAAAAGGGTCCAACGGTCGAGATTGATCCAGACGTAGCCTCCGACTGCGAACAGGACTGACAATCCCAGGTAATCGAAAGAGAAGGAACGGCCGCTCGTGGAGACGAGGAGCCACTCTAGTAGAAAGGCGGGAACCAGGAACCAACATGCCAACCATACACGGGCGGCAAATTTCAGAGGAGTCACATTTCTTGCGGCGATGCCTAGGATTGCGCCCGGCAGACAGAAAATTAGAATGTAATAGATGTAGTTGTAGCCTTCGAGTTCAGCGGATTTGACGAGGCGTACGGATTTCGCCAAGGCCGTTCCGGGGTCGAGGCGGTAGGTTAGCGGCTCCCGTTTGCCGTCAAGGAACAGCGAAAGATTCGAGCCATCGTATGTATATAGGATGTCGCGGGCGCGACCGTCAGTAAATACTCCCGGAAAATACCACGCCAGAATCGAATGGCTTGCCGACAGCGGATCGCGAAACCAAAAAACCAGGTAGCCGTCTTCCTGGCGAAGGGTGAGATTAGAGAAGCCCGAGGGTTGCGAGATGGAAACGATTCTGCCGTCGCCTTCAGCTCCCTGGGCGGGACTGCAGAGCACTCGCACGGTGAATTGATTGGTCTTCTCCAGATTGAGGGTCAGATCCGGTACGGCAACCTTGGAGGTGAGCCAGGAGGCGCCGTCCAAAACGAGCAGGCCTGACGCGGGGGTCGTGGGAGCGCCGGGAAACCAAGCCAGCTCGGAGGAAATCTGCCTTTGATTGCGGAAGGGCGGTCCGGCGGAGAAATCATAGTCCACGAGCAAACCGGGATTGGCTGCATCCGCTACCAGGCCGGCGGATAATTGCTGCGCGACTTCGCTGCGGAGCGCGAGATCCCAAATTTGCACGGCGTTGACCGTGCCCTTCCATGGAAACTTTCCCGAGGCGTCGTTGCCTACAACCAGCAGAGCGTCTGAGCGCCAATCGCTCAAGCGCGTGGTTTTTTGGAAGCGATAAGAAGCTGCGAACCACAATGTGAAGTAGATCAGCAGAACGACGAAAGTGCGTCGCAGAGTAAGCAGAGATTCGAGCCAGCTCTCACAGTTGGACATCCAGTCCAGCACGCGTTTTCCGAGTAATTCGTACAGAACAAGACCAACCACCGAGCCAGAGCCGTTCGTAAAGACGTCTTCCCATCCCGAATCGCGCGGAGGAATGTAGATCTGAAGAAATTCGATGCAATAGGAAAAGAACGCGCCAGCCGCCATTGCTAGCGCGAGAGTGAACGCGCGTGATTTTCCGCGTTGCCGGAGCTTCGCTGCCAAACCAAAGCCGAAAGGAACAAAAAGCAAAACGTTCAAAACGACGTCCAAGAGACGACCCGCCTTCAGGCTTCTGCCCAAAAGGAACGGAGAACCACCGCCGGGCACCGCGGCATGGAAGTCGAAGCGAAAGGGGTAGAGGGTAAGAAACAGGATACCGGCGGTCGCGAGCAGCAAAATTCGGATTGACCAACCACGCTCGAGCACTAAAGTGGACATTCCAGTGTGTTTGTCCCGCATTGCGCTCGTCTGTGGTTCCCCAAGAAATCGCTGAAAAGTCTAGCACACCACGCATTCCGTCCGTTTCGTTCGCCAGATTCCGTTAGCACGTTCGCCAACAGTCTTAGGACGGCCAGCTGACCCGAAGCAAAACACCCTGCGTAACTCATTGCCAAGAAACGACTACGCCTACCTGTACGGGTGAGTAGGTCAGGTGCGTCATGGGCCGACTGAACAGGCGAAGAGACTTGAACTAACTCGGTTCCTCTGACCAGTAGTTGTGGCTCTAGTGCGGTCCCTACACTGGCCGTGACATGAGAGCCCATAGCCAAGACCGCGCAGTTCGGACCACAACATCAAGTTCGCAAGACGGAGCGACGGTGAGCCGTCCATCCACACCGGTCGTTCTGGTCACGACGCTAGCGATGATCCTGGCTATTGTGGGGCTCTCGAGCTGTGCCGGCTACACCAGTTCGGCGAAGACGCAGCCTTCGAATCCGGGGGCGGGCGCGGGCATACTTTCGCCCAGCGTGACGAGCGTGAGCTTCGGCAGCGTGGCAGTCGGGAATACCGCGACGCAAAGCTTTACCGTAACGAATACAGGGTTGGGAACTGTGACGATTGGTTCGGCGGCCATGACGGGCGCAGGTATCACCGTCGTTGGCGGGAACCCTGCTGGGACAATTGGGGTGGGCCAGAGCAGCACGATACAGCTTCAGTTCGCTCCGATATCTGAGGGCGCGATAAACGGCAGCCTGACAATATTAAGCGATGCTTCCAATTCTCCGCTGGCGATTTCAATCACCGGCACGGGTACGCAGGCGGGTTTGACGATTGCTCCGTCGGCCTTGACATTTGGAAACGTGATCGTAGGACAGAGCGGCACGCAGAGCGTCAAGCTGACGAATAGCGGAAACTCCAGCGTGACGATTAATATGGCTACCGTGGCAGGAACCGGCTTCGGAATCAGCGGGCTGTCTCTGCCAAAGACACTGACGGGCGGAGAAAGCCTCTCCTTCAGCGCGCAATTTGCACCGACAGCAAATGGAGCGGCGAGCGGCAGCATCACCTTCACTGACAACGCGCCAGGCTCACCGCAGGTGGTGAGCATGGTCGGGACGGGCGTGGCTACGAATTCGACCTTAGTCGCGAATCCGGGAAGCGTAGCGTTCGGGAATACGTCGGTGGGCAGCAGCAATCCGCAAACAATCACTTTGACGAACAACGGAAACACTAGCGCGACGATTTCTGCGATCAGCGCGACCGGCAACGGGTTCAGTGCGACGGGTCTATCCGTTCCGTTGACACTGGCGGCGAGTCACAGCACCACCTTTACAGCGCAATTTGCGCCGACCACTGTTGGCGCCGCTTCGGGGAGCATCCTTATCACCAGCACCGCGAGCAATCCTACGGTGGCGATCGCACTGGGCGGGACCGGCGTGCAGGGCAGTCTGACCGCGAATCCAACGAGCATCAATTTTGGCAGTCTGCTTGTCGGCGCCAGCGGATCGGTGAGCGTAACTCTGACGAACACAGGAACGGGCAGCGTGGCAATTTCGCAAGGCAGCGCATCAGGAACTGGATTCAGCATTACAGGACTAGCCGCACAGACGCTGACGGCGGGACAGAGTACATCGTTTACCGCAAAATTCGCACCGACTACCGCAGGAAGCGCGACGGGGAGCGTTTCCATTACCAGCAACGCGCCGGGTTCGCCGTTGGTGATCGCCTTGTCGGGAACTGGAACTGCTTCGCAACCTCAGCTGACTATCAGCCCTGCGAGCGTGAGCTTTGGCAGCGTATCGGTGGGAAGCACCGTTTCGCAGACCGTAACACTTACGAACCCGGGAAACGCTGCGTTGACGGTGAGCCAAGCGACACCTTCGGGCACGGGGTTCAGCATGAGCGGCGCGACCATGCCAATGACGATTAACGCCGGTAGCAGCGCGTCGTTTACCGCGAAGTTTTCACCGTCTGCAGTAGGAAGTGCCACGGGCGGTATTTCAATCGTCAGCAACGCGCCAGGCTCGCCCGCAACGATCGCATTATCCGGGATGGGAATTGAAGGCCAACTGGGGGCCAATCCATCGAGCGTGAGTTTCGGATCGGTTGCGGTGGGTAGCAACGGAGCGCAGTCAATTACATTGACGAATTCGGGATCGGGCAGCGTGACGATCTCGCAAGGCACGGCATCTGGCACGGGCTTCAGCATCAGCGGATTGAGCACGCCGCTGACGCTGGGCGCCGGGCTCAGCACAACCTTCAGCGCCCAGTTCGCGCCGACATCCGCGGGGAGCGCGAGCGGGAGCATTTCGATCATCAACAATGGGCAGAATTCGCCGCTGACCATCCCCTTGAGCGGTACTGGGACGCAGCCGCAATTGGCGGCTACGCCCACTACGGCCGCGTTCGGCAGCGTGACGACTGGGACGAACAATTCGCAATCCATCAGCCTGACGAACGGCGGCACCGCGACGGTGACGATTTCTTCGGTGACGGTTTCGGGAGCCGGCTTCAGCACCACGGGGATTACGACGCCGTTGACCATCGGGTCGGGCAAAGCCGCGACGTTTAACGCGGTGTTTGGACCGAGCACAGCCGGGAGCGTGACTGGTTCAATAACGCTGGTCAGCAACGCGCCCACCTCGCCTATGACGATTTCCCTCAGCGGAACAGGGGTGGCTGCGACGCGTGTTCTGGGACTGAGTACGTCGAGCCTGGCCTTTGGAAGCGTCAACGTGGGAAGCAGCAGTTCGTTGACGACGACGCTGACCAATAATGGAAATTCGAACGTGACGATTTCGGGCGTAACCGTGTCGGGAACTGGATACGGCGAAAGCGGGGTAACTTCCGGAGAAACGCTGACACCGAATCAGTCCTTGACGATCACGGCGCAATTCACGCCGGCGGCCGCGGGGTTGGTGAGCGGAAGCGTCAGCATCGCGAGTAACGCGACAAACTCGCCATCAGCCATCACGCTATCTGGCACGGGAGTTTCGACAACTCCCCACACGGTGGCGTTGTCCTGGACCGCCAGCACGTCCACGGTGAGCGGCTACAACGTGTATCGTGGCACGACATCGAACGGGCCGTACTCGACGAAGCTAAATAGCTCGCTGGTCACGTCGGTGGGCTACTCAGATTCCACGGTCGCGGACGGAACGACTTACTACTACGTGGTCACCGCGGTTGATTCCAGCAACGTGGAAAGCGTGGATTCGAACCAGGCGACTGCCATTATTCCGTAGGCGCCGCTGGATGAACGAAGATTCGAGAGAGCAGTAAAGCTCTGGATTTAAGGCGGTTCGGTGCCAATCGGGCAGCCAAACAGATGGTCGCCCGGACGTAGAAGTGCGAAGCCTGTCCTCGCGTACAGGGTAATGCCCCTGTCCCAAGTGTGTACTCTCGGCCAGTAGTTCTGCCAATCTGCCCCATCGGACAATGCGCGTGGTGATTACACGTGCCCCCAACCTGGAGGGAGCTCGCGTGAGTGGCGCATTCCACTCACGGCAATTTGCTCTCGAATCCATCCTTCGCGGAATTTCCGCGGCCGTGACTCTGATCGTGATCCTGGCGACCTCTGGTTGCGTCGGCGTCACCGGTAAAGGAACGACTCCTGTCGTCACTGGTGTCGCGATTGAGATATCGCCGAGCACGGTGAGTTTTGGAAACGTGGCGATGGGACAGAGTGCGACGAAGACTGTGACGCTAACCAACACTGGAACGGAAGCGCTGAGCGTTTCGGGGATTGCGGTAGCCGGCACAGGATTCACTGCTTCCGGTCCGCACCTGCCAATCTCGCTGGCCTCGGGGCAGAGCACATCTATTTCTGCGGTATTTAAACCCACCGCGGGAAACGCGGACAAGGGGACGATCACGATCACCAGCAATGCCGCCGGTTCCCCGTCGCTCGTTACGCTGAGCGGAACGGGCACAACGGGCACGACGGCTGCAGCAGCGCTGACCGTCACACCAACTACAATCGCTTTCGGAAGCGTGGCGGTGGGTAGCGAGCAGACGCAGACCGTTCACGTGGAAAACACCGGCAACGAAACCGCAACCATTTCCAAACTGACGATATCCGGAACGGGTGTGAGCCTTTCGGGAATGACGGCGCCAACGACCCTGGCTGCCGGGCAAACTGTGAATTTGACAGTTGCGTACAAACCCGTAGCCGCGGGGACACTGACAGCTAGTCTGGCAATCGCCAGCAATGCAACCAATCCCAACGTGGTGGTCGGCATAAATGCGACCGCAACATCTTCGACGCTCGCGGCCACTCCCTCATCCGTCAGCTTCGGCAACGTGGTGGTGGGCAGCAACACGACCCAAACGATTCGCCTGCAAAACATCGGCACTTCAGAGGTGAAGATATCCGCCATTACGCCTTCCGTTTCCAGCATCGCGATTTCGGGGGTTACGACGCCTATTAATTTGGCGCCAGGAACGAGCGCGACTCTCACAGCGGCATACAAGCCAACCGCGGCCGGCAGCGTAACCGGCAAAATTACAGTTACGAGCAATGCGGTGGGTTCACCAACGATCGTTGATTTGAGCGCGACCGCCGCGGCTGCCGCCGTGCAACTAACGCCGAGCGCATCGAGCTTGAGTTTTGGAAGCGTGACGGTGGGATCGTCCGGCACCAGTCAGCTTACGGTGAAGAGTACGGGAAACACGAACGCCACCATCTCGAAAGTGACGGTTAGCGGCACCGGATTCGTTCTGGGCAGTTCGGCGGCGAGCGTGATCCTGGATCCTAGTCAGACTGAATCCTATACAGTGAACTTTGATCCCAAGGCTGCGGGCAGTCTAACCGGAACACTGACGATCACGAGTAACGCAGCGAGCTCGCCTCTGAATATTGCGCTCTCCGGGACTGGAGTTGCCACCAGTGCTAGTAACCATACCGTAGCGCTCACATGGGAACGCAGCAGCACCTCAAGCGTGACTGGATATTTCGTGTATCGCGGTACGAAGCCCAGCGGGCCGTTTGCCCAGCTGAACTCTTCGCCGGAGTCGAGTCCGTCTTACTCCGATAGCACGGTTTCCGGCGGCCAGGTGTACTACTACTACGTGACCGCGGTGGACTCCAGCAACATCCAGAGCGCCGATTCGAACGAAGTGTCTGTAACGATTCCCGCGAATTAAGAGACACGAAATCCACAAGACTTCTCGATCTCGTCCGCTTCGGCGACGAAGTGCCTCCCTATGAGTGCGGTACCCACGGGCTTGCTCGAGTTAGGGCAGAAGTAACGGAATCGCTATAAGCAATCCAAGATTTCATCCTGAGTCGGCCCCGGGGACGGTGGCATCCGGCAATTTGTTTCCAGAGCTTGACGTGGGCACCGGCTCGTTGTTCGATTCCGCCAACACCGCAAGATCAGCCACTCGCTCGGTTATCTCCGTGAGCGAGCGCTTCTGTCGTGCTTTCTCGTGAACCATGGCGTCCGATTCCCCGCCTGGGCCGGGAATCGGTGGCTTCGTTTTGTAATTTTCCGTTTCTTGCGGAGCGTCGGCCGAGCTTGACGCAACAATCCCAGCGTTCGGCGGGGTGCGCCAAGCTCGATATACTGAGGTTCCGACGAACGTTACTGTCATTCCGAATCTTGAAAATCTGCCTGCCAAACAAATACGAACTCGCAGCCGGTCACTATTTGCAGAGTTTGTCGTGTGCCAAACCACCTGCCGCCAGTAGTGATCGCAAGCCCTTTGCAACTTGCAAGGAAACACTTCAGATCGTTCACCAACTCGCAGTTCACAGAGGAGCGCTCAAAACCCGAACGACTAGGTGTATATGTTGTCCACATTAATTCGCCGCGGTAAACTGGGGTTGTCCGGTTTCGCGACGGCCCCAACTGGCGGGAGCAACCGTATGGCAGTGTCACAGCTTGATAATCCGATCGACGCGCTTTCGACCAAGTTTATAATCAAGCTGATCATTTCTGTGATTTTTTGCGCCCTCGCACCTGTCTGCGCGCAGGCTCAAAATGCTCAGCCGAGCGGCACCACCGAATCCTGGACAGCCACGACGCAAACTTCCTTACAGAACACCAGCCCATCGCGCACGACGGACAGCCACGTCCGTTCGGGCAACCAGACTGTGGATAAACAAATTGTGGAAGCACTTGGGCCCAATGGCCGGTACCAGTCCAGTTCCGAAACCGAAAAGGAAACGATTCATGTAGATGCCACCACGACCCGTACAGTAGTGCGCAGCTATAGCTGGGACGTGAATGGGCAAAGGGATCTGCAGCAGGTGAAAGAAGAAGAAGCGAGAAGCTCGGCAAGCGGCGATGTCCATGTGATACGCACTATGTCGGAATCTGATGGGAACGGAAATCTTCAGGTTATTCAACGTGAAGTCGCGGACACCAGAAAGATAAGCCCAGACGTGCAGGAGACGAAAACCACGACTTACCTGCCCAACGGTAATGGCGGTTTGACCCCGTCCCTGCAGACGCAAGAGTTGCAAAAGCGCATCGCTGGCCACAGGGTGGAGGTGAAGAAAACATTGCTACAGCCCAATTCCAGCGGCAACTGGGAGGTCGCCGAGGCAAAAGAAACCACATTGAAGGAAGAAAACAAGAATCGAACCAGCGAAGAGCGTATTTCGCGCCCCGATTCAGAAGGCGGACTTTCGGAAGTCTCACGCACCGTTGGTAAGGAGACAGAAAACTCCGCCGGGGAAAAAAACACTACGGTCGAGACATATTTTACGAATGCCCCTGGAGTGGCTGCCGACGGCAGTCTGCGTCTGAACTGGCAAGTAACCACCGTCGAGAAAACGAATGCGGGTGGAAAAACAACCGAGCAGCAGGGCAAGCAGCCAAATCCGAATGACACGAACGGTGGGCTGCAAGTCACTACAAAAACAAAATATACAGTGCGGTACGCCGCCTCCAGTACGGAGGAAACCAAAACCGTTCAAGAGCGCGACATCAACGGCGCTTTCAATGTGGTTTCCGCCGAGGCGCGCAAATCAGACCAAGCTCCTGCGGCGCAGGAACAGTTGGCACCCTCAGCAAAACCCAAATAGGATTAAACGCCCGATATGACGCTCCCGGGTGATTCCAGACACTCCGTGCTCAGGGTCCCTCAAGCGGCGCGAGTCTACGACGACGAGAGAACCGGGACCACCATAGGCGTCATTCAACGACATTTTCTGCGCGGTCGTAATCAGGTGAAAGTTCTTCGCAAAAAAATTGATCGAATTCCGTGGGCACGGTCCTTGGTGGCTACACTATCAGATCAGCGATGCAGGATGTGCATCACCACAACCAGGATACCGAGAACCAAAAGGACCGCTAGCAATAGCCTTTCGCCTAGTTCCTGCTTGAATGTGCTGCGACTCATGTTCCGGGTGCTCCTACGGTTACTGGGTTATAGCCGGGGGGAAATGGGGCAGGGGTCTTAAACGTACGCCCCCACGAATATTAAGTCAACCCGCCTGCCTGTTCGGGGGAGTGAGGTTGAGCCGACGCAGCACGGTTGCCGCAATCGAACATGGCGGTCACGATGGGCAAGGTCGATCGAAAAGCGGCCTGCGGATTGGCGGTCCGAGGATTTTCAGAAACGTCCGGAACCCTCGACATTGGCGCAGGGTCGTTATTCAGTCAGTCGCTATTGGATCGTCGAGTCTCTCTGACCAAGCAAGCGTCGCAGCCGCGCCTCCTGTCTCTGAAGGTGAATCAACCGCGGGTCGGGGTCAATTTCCACGCCGCACTTGCCACACGTATTCCTCCTGGAGCGGGTTCATTGGAGGTCACGTGGCTCGACGTTCCGCCCGGGTCCGCGGTTCGACTCGGAACTCATCGCAAAATCGTGAGATATTCAGGTAACACTTCCCGCGTTCAGCACGTATCAGCATAGACCGCCGACACCAAACATAGACGCAACTAGACCCGAAAGCGTGACCATATTGTCTAGGAAGTAGAGAGAATGCGATTTAATTTGCCCGAACGACAAGAGCCATAACATGCTAGGATGGCGAACTGCGTCCTATCGAGCAATCCCACAGTAAGAGTATTCTGCATCGAGTTCACCAAGGTTGCCCGACTAGGAAAGGGTCTGGAAGCCGATTCGAAACCTGGTGCAAACGCGCATAAGACCCCAAGGACTGCCGTGCTAGCGGATGAATACATCACTCGGTTCGAGCTTTTCGAACGGATGTTGAACGAAATCTTTATTCACAGGGTAGCGTGTGCGTAAAGTCGGACTTATCGTCAAGCGGGAGTACTTGACCCGAGTCAGAACCAAGGGCTTCGTCTTCGGAACGATCATTGTCCCGGTGCTGGGCGCAGCCTTCTCCTTGTTGACCATATTTCTTGTGGAGCACCAGCCCACCCAAAGCATGCGCATCGTTATTGTGGATAATTCGGGGACGCTCGCGGAGATCGTCAGCAAGGGTTTAGACACAAAGTTCGACAACGGTCAGCCGGAATTCGACATTGTTGACGTGCTTTTGCGCCCAGCATCACCCGACGCCGTTCAGCAGGATCTGCGCGCCCGGATCAATGCCTCAAAGCTCGATGCGTACTTATGGATTCCCCAGGACCGGAGCCGATCGATCGAACTGCATTTG
>Ga0210390_10003926_pt1 | contig 12674 bp, 8 predicted proteins | sample IncBWH11OmetaG_FD_161050 | JGI IMG/M metagenome (GOLD analysis project Ga0210390, IMG submission 161050) | Forest soil microbial communities from Barre Woods Harvard Forest LTER site, Petersham, Massachusetts, United States - Inc-BW-H-11-O ...
ATTACGAAGCGCGTCGAGTACGACCTCTATTACTTGCGCAACTGGAGTCTCACCTTCGATCTTCAAATCATGACCATGACAATACTCCGCATATTTAACAGCAAGAACGCATATTGACGCCCCTGGATCCCCCTGGCTCCTCTATCAGCCGTGTAAACATTGGGGTTCCATGGCTCCGCCTCGGAGTGCTCGGCTCAATAAAAAGGCTGACTTAACGAAAGCATTTCGCACTCGCCGCACATTCTGTGAAACTCGATCTGGCCTTTTCAACAAGAGCCTCTGCATTGCTTAGCAGCGGGCCAAGTTCGCGATGCTTTCGCAACGGGACCAGCCAGGGATCCGACTTCATCGTATCTGGTGCGCAGGTGAAGCCGGAACGTGCAGCGAGTCGGAGTGCTTTGATCGAGGAGTCGAGCAAGCGCATATGGCCGTAATGCCGAGCGAAATAAACCAGGATTTCAGGTTCGCGGCTGGTGTCGGCCTCATCCATAATGCGTTCCGCTTCCTCCGTTTTACCCTCGAGGATAGCCAATAGCGAAGCCATGAGAGCCGTTATCAGCTTCGAGAACGAAGCGTTGCTGAGTCGTTCGCGCAGGAGGGAGACAGCTTGCTTTCGGTCGCCCAGCGCAGCCCACGCGGCCGCATCCAAATAATATCCGGCTCGTCCGCTGTAGGCTTCGATTGCAGTCTTATATTGTCCTGCCAGGAAGAAGGTGTGCGCCACGCTGGTGGAAACGGCGGGGTCTAGTTCGACAGCTCGGCGGTCCGCTGCGACAGACTCTCGAAGCAGTCCGCGGAACCGGAGCACTTGAACCAGGCTCGAAAAAGCTTCCGCTTCTGTCGGATGATGCTTTAGGCGTTCGAAAAGCCGACGCATCGCCTCATCGGCACGGCCGAGATCGACCTGCAACATGGTATAGAACTGGTGAGCAGACGCCAGATCCGGGTCGAGCACGAATGCACGTTGAAATGCGGCTTCTGCCAACTCCGCTACAACGGAGCTGCTGTGGGTGAATTTGTCGAGGAACCAGCAACACCGGCCCAGCCATGCCCAGGCGGGCGCAAAGCTCGGATTCTCCGCCAGACAGGTCCAGTACAAATCTCGTGCGAGCAACATCGACTCAAGAGATCGCTGCGTGGTCAGTTCCCGAGCGCGGATGAATTTCTCGTAAGTCTCCCGCCGGATTCCAGGTTCTCCGGAGACGCTTAATTCCAGTCGATATCCATGCTTGGAAACGGTCCTTATTGCATCGGAGCCCAGAATTTTCCTAAGGCTCACGATCAGGTTCGTGAGGTTTCGCTCACTTACATGCACGTCGGGCCACAGTGTTTGCCTCAGCTCCTGCTTTGAAACCATGTGCTCTGCCCCTCGAACCAGGCAAAGAAGAGCGTCGAAGGCTTTGGGTTGGAGAGCAATCGAGGCCACACCTCTTTTTAGCAGGCGATCGTGTGGATAAAGCGCGAAATCGCCAAACCGGTATGCCGTCTCAATCGCGCTTTGATTTTTCTTTGAAAATCCCTGTGTCATACGTGCAATGCCTTCGCCGAGAGTAAGCCTACACTGCAAACATGATAGAGACCAAAGCAACCGACGTTCGCAATCTCCTCAGAGTCATTGCACTTCCTCTTCTCCTCTGCTCTGTCGGCTGGCAGTCGCAGCCTGCGTTTTGCCTCCCGGCCCAGGCCACAGGCACGGAGCAGTCTCAGGCCCGCGATGGCGCGCACGATTTCGACTTCAACATTGGCGTGTGGCATACGCATATACGCCGCGTGCTCGATCCGTTCTCGGCTTCGAGCGACGTGGTCGAACTCAACGGCACGGTCACGGTGCGACCGGTGTGGGGTGGGCGCGCCAGGTTGGAAGAGATTGAGGCCGACGGTCCGAAGGGACATTGGGAAGGACTGTCGCTATTTCTGTACAATCCGCAGTCGCACCAGTGGAGTCAGTCGTTCCTCAACAGTAAGGTCGCAGTTCTGTCCGGAGGCTTAGTGGGCGAGTTTCATGACGGCCGCGGCGAACTGTACGCACACGACACTTTTCACGACAAGTCGATCTTCGTACGGGGAGTCTGGTCGGAGATCACTCCCAACTCGCATCGGTACACGGAATCGTATTCGAATGATGGAGGAAAGACGTGGTTTACGTCATTCGATGCTCATAAGACGCGCGAAAAAGATTTGCCGCCGTCCGACATGGCTGCTGGCGCTGAGCCGGCTGAGTCGATGACCGCCGATCCCGATGCGCACGCGTTCGACTTCGATCTGGGAACCTGGCACTCGCACTCTTCGCGGCTTATGCACCCACTGACCGGATCAACCACGTGGGCTGATCTGGAGGGGCAGACAGTGGTTCGCCGAGTGTGGGGCGGACGCGCCAACCTCGCGGAATATGTAGGCGACGGCCCCGCCGGGCACGTGCAGTTACTGGCGCTGCGATGGTTTAATCCCAATACGCATGAATGGAACCTCGACTTCGCCACGCCGAATGTTGGCACGCTGGGCGAACCGGGAGTGGGGCAGTGCAAGAATGGCCGTTGCGACTTTTTTGACCAGGAGGAGATCAACGGCAGATATGTCTGGATTCGATTTTCTATCTGGAAAATTAGCGACGATTCCGCCCAATCCGAGCAGGCATTTTCCGACGATGGCGGCAAGACTTGGGAAACCAATTGGGTAAACAAATATACACGCCTCGAGCCGTGAGGCGATCCCCGGGTAGACACAAATGTGAAACTGGCTCCTGTGCTGCCACCAACGTTGTCCCCCCAATGGATTTTGCCCATGTCACTCGTCGGCCCTGTAACGGGGCCTAGCCCACGTACAGTGGATCACCGCATGCCGAGCCATTGCTGGACGATTTCAGTGAAAAGCCAGGGAAGACCCAGCAGCCCAGTCAATTGTGATAGCGCGGTCACGACCGGGCTGAAGAGTGTTTATCATGCGCGTTGCGCCTCAGGGTCGAGCTTCGTACACCAAATTGAAGGGAGTTTCAGTTGCCCGGCGGAAGCGAGTGAAACCTGCCGAATTCACGACCTCCCGCATCCGCTTCTCTCCGGCTTGAGCACCCAGACACATCCCTACTTCTTGCGAGCGCGAACAGGGTGTACACAACAGGGTCGAAAAGGAATAGTAGACTCGGCCAACTGGATTCAAGTTGTCCTGAAGTTCGTCATTCGCAAACGGCTCGACGATCATCCACGATCCGTTATTCTTGATGGCCCGCCGGACATGAGAAGCAGCGCCCACCGGATCGCCCATGTCGTGCAGGCAGTCGAAAACAGAAACAAAGTCGTAATCCCTGCCGGGAAATTCCTTCGCGGCGGCAACAGCGAACGTGACCCGATCAGATACACCTTCCTGCTTAGCCGAAGCTCGTGCCAGTTCGATCGATTTATCGTGGTAGTCAAATCCGTGGAATTCTGATTGAGGAAAGGCCTTCGCCATCAGAATTGTCGAGGCTCCTTTGCCGCATCCCACGTCGGCAACCTTCCCTCCGTGCGCCAGCTTCTCTTTGACGCCTTCGAGCGAGGGAATCCACGAGTTGATCAAATTCGCCGCGTAGCCTGGCCGGAAGAATTTCTCACACCCATGGAACACGCTTTCTTCATGTTCGAACCATCCCATTCCGGCCCCCGAGCGAAATGCTTCGGTGATCCGTGGGACAGCCGCGAGCGATCCAAGCGCAAGTTCGAATGCTCCTGGCAGGAATGCCGGACCATCCTCCCTAGCTAATGTAAGAATTTGTTCTTCCGTCATGCCAAACCGTTGCGTTGTGGGTTCGTAGGTGAGGTATCCACCTGCGGCTTGCGAGGCGGCCCATTCACGAACGTATCTTTCGTCAGTCTTGGTTTCCTTGGCCAACTCGGCGGGAGTCATCGACTTTTGCGCGAGTGCTTTATACAACCCGAGGCGATCTCCGATGACCACCATTCCAGCGTGGACCGAAGCCCCCAAGTCGTTAATGAAGTGCCCCAGAAATTCATTCAGTTTGTTAGTATCTACCGACATTTCCTGCCTCCGTTTGGATTGTGAGTTCTTGTGTGAAGTTTTCATGCTCCTTGGGTAATGCAATGTTCAATTCGGGCGAACGGAAACGATACGGACCCAAACGAGTCATGAGAACGGTAGAAAGTAGAATTGCGAGAAAGAATCCGACTAATGTCCCTCTGTAAGACCCTAGCGAACTGCCCGAAGCTGGCGCACGCGTGCCCAGCTTACGGTCATTCAGCGCGGGGGCCATGTGGCCAAACGCAGACGCAAGCGCGACCCACCAGCCATAAAAGATCCGCCCCGGATGCCGCTCTCTGGTTGCTGTTCGCGGCGAGTGCGCTCGATCGTGAGCCAAGGCCTCGTTGTTAAAATTCATCTCTACTCGTCGCTCCTTGCTGATGGAGTAACGGCAAAGTTTTGTTTGGCGAGAACCATAACCTGGACGAACGAGTGAAGCGGTCCGGGCGCTTCAGACAAGCGTCGCTTCAGTTGTTGTTCCATGCAGTTTGCGAAGGCGTGGCGCCTGCCGGCATCGCTGATCGTCAAAGCCAACGAGGGTACGAAAATTGCCCGGAAAAATGCGGCATGTCGGCTGACCAGAGCCTCTGCGTTGCCGTCTAGTTGGTAGTCAGTCCATGCCGCGTCTGGCAAGTCGAAGAGTTCGCAATGTACGACTGAAAGCGATCGGAAGTGACCATCAAGGCCGAACGGCTCCAATAGCTGTGCTCGTCGTCGCGGATATGCGCCCAGCACCATTCGCTGTCGCTCGTCGCCGGCGATGACCTGTTGACGGATAAGTTCTTCGAGAACCGCATTGGCGCAGTTGAAGAGAGGTTCAAATCCTGATTTCCCGGCATCACTCAGACCTGGAAGCACGACCACCAATCGCCCACCAACGCGTAACTCCCGCGCCCGTAGCGACAGAAACAATCTCCAGTCAGCTGCGGCTTGCTGGCTGAAGGCCTCCTCCACGTCGCCTGTGCTGGCGAGCGCCAAAAAGTGGCCTGGTACCAGCGCCGGAATTCGGCTGAGCCATACCGCTGCATACGAGCACCAACCGAGGTCAACCTGTTCTCCGGGAAAGACACTCTCGTAGAACGATCTTCCAATGGCAGACGGGAAAACGTTAAGATCATTGGCCGAATATCGTTCAGAGTCATTGTGGAGCACCTGGAAGAGGGTGTTGAAGTCGTTGGCGTGCTGATCGACGTGAACAACCATTACGGCCCGTTCGTTGCCAATACGCGTACGCAGGCATCGGATGGCCGCTCGCATAGGTGCCAGAGAGTTTTTTCCTTGCGAAGCACCGTAGTCGGCGATAACGATTGGTTCGCTTCCTGAGGAAAGCGCGCAGGATTGGCCGGCCTCCTCCAGGTAGGGCAATGCGAGACTGCCTCCACCAGCGGGAACTTTGGCGTGCAGATTATAGGAACCGCCTTCCTCCATGACGCCGTGAACTGACATAGTCGCCGCCATTCATGCTCCCCGGTCGCCCGCCTAATGCCGGGCAATCGTTTCTACTTGTCGCTCGCAGGCCGTCGATCGTCAATGCTCGGAGACTTCTCCTTCGATACCCTCTCAATCCCCTGATAAACCGTTTGGTCACAACGGAGTGTGGGCGGTCGCACTCCGATTGAAGGCATGCTAAACTTTCGAACGATGTAAAGCCCCTGATGCCGTCCACCACCCTCCCACCGGTTGTGAGATTCGCGAATTTCGAGGTGGACGTGCGTGCCGGTGAATTGCGAAGAGACGGCAGTAAAGTGCGGTTGCAGGAGCAACCGTTTTTGCTCCTGACCGTGCTGCTGGAATCGGCGGGTGAAGTCGTCACTCGTGAAGAGCTTCGCAAACGTCTCTGGTCGCAAGATACCTTTGTCGATTTCGACCATCGCCTGGCAGTGGCCGTAAGCAAGCTAAGGGATGCGCTCCGAGACTCTGCCGAAAAACCAGTCTTCGTCGAGACAGTAGGGCGGCGTGGCTACCGGTTCGTGAGCCACCTTGAATCTGCCGATTCACTATCCGTGGAGTCCAAGAGTGGAGTGGACGAGAGTTCCCTGCCCTCCTCTCCACCACCTGAGAAAGGGGAACGCCCCAAGGTAGCGCTCCCGGAATCAACACGATCACGAACCAGCAGATTCATCTTCCTCTCCGCCGTTGCATTCGCCGTGATCCTTGGTCCAATCGTTCTGCCGAAGTTTTTTCACACTCGATCTGCCAAACAGCAGTCTTTGAGCCTCCGGAGCCTCGCAATCCTTCCCCTGCAAAATCATGGCCAGGATTCGACCACCGATTTCCTCGGACTATCCCTGGCGGATGTACTCATCACGAAACTAGCGTATGTACACACCCTAAGCGTTCGTCCTTCCGCCGCCATTGAAAAGTATCGAGGGACGGCCATTGATCTTCAGAAAGTTGCTGCGGATCTCAAGGTCGATACGCTTCTCACCGGAAGTTTCATTCGAGACGGCGACAACTTGCGGATTACGTACCAATTGGTCGATGCCAAAACCGAGAAGATCCTAGGTCAAGGAGTGATCGACCTGAAATATGACAATCTGCTTACCGTCCAGGACAAAGTTACCAGCCAACTGATATCGGAACTGCAATTGACCTTGTCCCCCACGGAAGCGGAGCGTCTAAAGCCGGAAACCGCGGTCAATCCACTCGCGTACGAATACTTTCTGCAGGGACTCGATTTTCATGGGCAGCACAAATTCCCCCTGGCGATCGCGATGCTTGAAAAATCCACTGAAATCGATCCCAACTACGCCCCAGCATGGGCCTACCTGGGAGCGTCATACACGTCGGACGCAGCGTTCGAGCTTGGCGGCCGTGAGCAATATCGCCGTGCTCAGGCCGCGTACGAGCGCGCTTTGGCCATACGACCGAACTTGCTTGATGCGCAAATGTTCCTCGCCAACCTTTTGATAGACACGGGGAAAGTTGAGCAGGCTGTCCCACTGTTGCGTGACGCCTTGAAGACGAATGGCAACTATGCTGCTGCTCACTGGGAATTGGGATATGCCTACCGATTCGCCGGCATGTTGGACGAATCCGTCGCGGAGTGCGAGCGGGCACGCCAACTCGCCCCCTTCGTCAAGGGCAACGGCTCGGTGTTAAATACCTACCTTTATCTGGGACAATACCAGAAGTTTCTCGAGAGCTTGCCAGTCGACGATTCTTCCTTCATTCTTTTTTACCGGGGCTTTGGAGAATTTCACGAAAAGGAGTTCGACCAGGCGTCACGAGATTTCGATCGTGCATACGAACTCGATCCCAATTTGTATACGGCGGTTGGCAAGGCCCTCAGTGACTCGATTCATCAGCGCAAGGCGGAAGGGTTGGATCTCTTGAAGGGATTGGAGAAAAAAATCAAAGACCAGGGAGTCGGGGACCCAGAAGGCATATACAAAATCGCGCAAGCGTACGCGGTTTTGGGAGATAAAATCTCCGCTATGCGCGCGCTGCGCATGAGCGTTGAATCTGGTTTCTTCAGCTATCCGTACCTTTCCAAAGACCCGCTGTTGAATGATTTGCGCCGCGAACCAGGGTTCGATCAGACCTTAAATACAGCCCGTCAACGGCACGAGGCATTCAAGAGCGCTTTCTTCAGATAAATGTTTGTCGTTCGCATCCACCCCACACCGGGTTCAAAGGATGTGTCTCCTCGTGCGTACATGCCAAATGTGGTGCGGGCGGAGGGACTTGAACCCTCATGGGCCGTTTAAGCCCTGCGGATTTTCATACCGTCTACGGCTTTCGCCGCCCGAACGTGACTCCCTTGGAGGCCCACGCCAAGTTTGCGGTCTGGACTATCCCTTCACCCTACTCCGAAAGCTCCGGAGCTTAGGCGCTGCCCGTCTAGTCTCTACACCTTCCCGGACGACGTCTCGCCGGGCTTGGCTCGGGATTGCCGTTTAAGGTTTCCCCGAATTTGAGCAGTTCTGCATCGCCGGTTTCCCAGACGAGCACTCAAGTTTTCCTTAAGTCCGCTGCGTATGCCATTCCGCCACGCCCGCGTCTTTCGTTCCTCGACTTATGATAAATCAATCCCGATTTGCATCATTTGCCGCTCGCGACCACCGGTGTACTGCGTGTGGCGGTCAGCCCTCCAGGCCACCAGTTCCAATCGCCGGCGAGGCGAAGAAGCGCAGGTCCAATCACAATGCGAACGAGCGTTGCGTCGATCAATACTGCGACCGCTAGCGTGAATCCAAGCATCTTAATCACCAGAAAATTCCCGAAAGTGAATGCTGCGAATACGACAATCATGATCGCAGCGGCGCTCGTAATGAGTCCTGAGGTTTTGGCCATCCCCTCGGGGATTGCCTCCATTTCGCTCATCCCGCTTCTCCTCGCTTCGAGGACCCGTGCGACCAGGAAAACTTCGTAATCCATGCTCAGTCCGAAAACAATCGCAAATGCGACGATCGGCACAATAGGAAATATACTCGACGTTCCCTCAGGAACTCCGAAGAAGCGAACTCCGTGTCCGTCTTGAAACACCAGAACCAACGCTCCGAAGGAGGCTCCAACCGAGAGCAGGTTCAATGCAGTGGCCTTCACCGCGGCGAAAAGCGATCGGAACCCGCTAAGGAGCGCCAGGAGCGTCCCACCCACAACCAACTCTAGTACTGGTACGAATCGCTCGCGGACAATCGTCTGATAGTCGGCCGTTAGGGCCGGAATGCCTCCTATCCGCAGCGTGGCGCCGGGTACTCCGGTGAGAACTGGCGCGCCGATCTTGCGCAGTTCCCGCACCCAGTTGACCTGATCGTTCAGCGAAACGGAAGTCGCGGGCAAGATTTCGATCAGCGCCGCCCGCCCATCACGACTCAAGAATGTGCGACGCGTCTCCCGCGAGAGGTTGCCCAGGCCGGACCGGTTACCCTCCGCCATCGTTGTCAGGGAAATCACGCGGTCGGAACGAGGATCGCGCGCGAGCCGCTTGCTGAAACGATCGAGCGCATCCCAGCTTGCGTCCGTTTGCGCAATGGAATCCGTCGGAAGTTCGAGAATCACCCGCAACGAATACACGATGCCCACCCGATCCATGTGTTCAAGGGTATGAAGCGCGCGTACCGATTCCGCCTGTGATGGCAGCCAGTCCCCTCGGGGAACGCTGGTATCGAGCCGCGCAGCCTGCGAGGCGAGTAAAAGCAGTGGGGCGCCTGCCAGAAAGATAGCAAGCCAGGGATGGGCCACAATCACCTTACCGCATCGTCTCCAGCGGTTTTCCATGCGCGCTGCCCTATGCGCATCCCAGGCTGCGATAAAGGGCACCCGGCCAGCATTAATTCGTGGACCCAGAGCAGCCAGCAGTGCCGGAACGAGGGTCGTTGCCAGCAGCAAGCTCATTCCCGCTACGAGGAATCCAGCCAGCCCGATGGAACGGACTTCGCTGATGGGGACGGTCAAGAGGGCCAGGAATCCGATGGCCACAGTCGCAGCTGAAATCACGAGGGTTCGACCCGCGTGGCTCGCCGTAATGGCCGAGGCTTCGAGTCCGTTTTGCCCGGCGATCGCTTCCCGGAAACGGCTGACCATCAGTAGCGCGTAGTCGATTCCCAAGCCTAGCCCAAGCATCGTAGACAAGTTCTGAACCAGGATGGATAAGTGCCAACGCAGGGCCAGGAATCCTGCAATCGCCAGCGCGGTCGCGATGGCAAGCTGACCTGTGGCCACTGGAATCAGCGCCGCCACCAGACTGCCGAAAGCCACCAGCAGAAGTGCGAGGGTGGCAGGAATCACAAGAGTCTCGGCGTGTTGCACGTCGTCCGCGCTGGCTTTCCGAATGTCGAAATTAAGTGGCGTCTCTCCCGTCAGTTCGAGCTTCACCTTCGGATAGCGGCCTCGCAATTGGTCTTGAAGAGAGTTGTCGAGTTCGTGAAGCTTAGGGACGAGCGACTCGACGGACCCCTCGGTCGAGGCGAGTCCCACCAGGACAAAAGTTCCTCCTCCCTTGCCCAGGAAAATCGGATCAGGAAAATCAAGATGAGAAACAACCCCCGATACGCCGGGTTGCTTTTGCAGCCTCTCTTCAATTGTTGCCAATGCTTGCTCGCCTTCCTCCGAATCAGCGGAAGGGAGTCCCTGAATCACCAGTACCACGCGGTCAACGAAGGGCGAGTGAAAACGAGTCGCCAATTCCTCTGGAACTCTTCCCGCTTCGCTACCCTCAATGCGCGTTGCAGTTTCCAGATGACGCTCAGCATGAAAGGAAAACGGAACGAGGACAAGGACGGCAACAAGAACTATCCCGGCCAACCAGAAACGGCGCAGATAGGTAGGATTCATAATGTCTCGTAAAACCGGGTAGTGGGCGATTTCTTAGTTTAGGTTGTCGTCGTTCGAAATCCTAGAGGATCGGCGGAGAGATCAGCAACGAGGAATTGATCGACTACTCAAAATCGTTACCCGTTGAGCAGATTCACATCCAGCACGAAGGCCGCTTCAGACCTCAGGATTAATCCTCCTCGGAATGCTGTTCCCCGACGAAACCGGTACTGACTCGCTCGCATTCTCGGCCGCTTTCGTATTACTTTATTGAGTGTTTTAAGATGCACGGTTTCCCGGAGGACCATTGCATAAACTCGCATTGCTCGGGTTGTTTGCCGCCCTTCAACTTGGTGCCCCAGACCCCCGCATCGGCTCATGGACGCTCGTCTCTGCGCAGTCGTCCCTGGATCCCCCCAACAAACTCTCTATCACGCGTCTACAGGATGAGGTCCACGTCGTAATCTCAGGCGATACCCACCTCGAGTTTACGGCGAAGTTAAACGGCCATGACGCGCCCGTACCCGGCAATCCGCTATTTAATCAAATCGAGCTGCGGCGGATCGACAAGCATCAAGTCGCAATCACAGAGAAGAAGGACGGAGCGCTCGTGGCGACGATTCGCGACAAGCTGTCGAGCGATGCGAACGAGTTAACAAGCACGACCTCGCAGAACGCCCGCGCCGACCGGATCACCGTGTGGATGCGGAGCGGAGGAAAGAAGACTGCTAATGACTTATTCGCCGGTGAGTGGACCGAGGATCTGAGCAAGACTCGATTGCGGCAGGGGATGGCGCTCAAGGTCGAGCCGGAAACGGATGGGGTCCGCTTCTCGGGTGATTTCAGCTACAGTGCGCGCTTTGACGGCAAAGAATACGCTCTGAGAAATTCAAGAAACGACACCGTGACCCTCCAACTTGTCGATGCTCACACCGTCGATTCGATTTACCGGCGGGACGATCAAATCACGGAAAGGGATCGGTGGGTGGTCTCCGCCGACGGAGCAGAAATGACGCTAACCACGACAGGGACGTTGGAAACCGGTCAGCAGATCAAGGAGAAATTGGTATTTCGGAAACACTGACATCGCTGCGCCGCGCTCGACGCCTCTGCGCGGGTATACCGCGCTACCGGCAGCTGCCCACGGCATTGGACTCACGAAGTCCAACCGAGATGATTCCCTTTCGCTGCATGAATTTCAGGATGCCGTTGACTGTGTCTTCGAGAGACGGGTCCGGCTTGCCCCATGCCGAAGCGTCCCGGGCCAGCTGATAGCTGGAACTGTCGTAGCGTTTGAACTCCATCGCCGAGATGTTGTCCACCGATCCCACCAGAAAATCCAGCAGCGGAAAGAGTAGATCGTCTTTCCTGCATCTCCTGATGAGTTCGGGAACGAAGTCGGGGAGACTGAACACTTCAAATTGCCGCCCGGTCGCCTTTGTAATCAGCCCAGTAATATCCAGCATGTTCGCGTAGTCGTCCCTCGTAACGTGATACGTCTTATTCTCCGTGCCCGGAGCCGTGGAAATCGCAACGATATTGTTGGCTGTGATGTCCGCGGGAACGAAACTAACCTGGTTCAGAGCATCGACTCCAATGCCGTGATTCACCATGAATGCAACCAATCGCACGGCGATGTCGAAGTTGTTGCCGCCGCCGTTAACGGACGGACTCACCAGCGCGGGCCGGAAGATCCGCGTCGCAAGTCCGTGGCGGCGCGCATCCATCACCACCTGCTCCGACACCCATTTTGACTGGCTGTAGCCAAAATCGAGAAGCTCCATGTTTTCGTTGAAGTCGGTCTCGTATAGAACTTTCTTCACCGCCCAGCCGAATATGAAGGTCGTCGAGATGTAATTGACGCTCTTGGCTCGTCCTTCGAACGCTAGTCTCAAGACCTCATTCGTTCCCAGCACGTTCGCATCGCGCATCCGGTCGTAATTGAGCAAGTAATTTACGGTTGCGCCGTTATGAAACACGGTATCGATTTCGTTCGCGAGAAAATCCCAGGAGTCCTGCGTCAATCCCAGATCCTTCTGGCCAAGATCTCCGCAAACGGGAAATACGCGCGTCTCGAACGTCTGCATCAGTTCCGCCGGGCAAGGCCCCATCGATTCCATCGCCGCCCTGAGTCTTTGCTTGCCCTGATGCTCTTCGGAAGCCCTCACCAGAACGTGGATCTTCGCATGTGTTTGTTCCAGCAGACTCTTCACCAGGAACGGTCCAATGAATCCTGTGCCGCCCGTGAGTAGCACGTTATCCAAAACTGGTATTTCGGGTAACAACGCAGGCGCCGGAGGTTCGAAGATGAGCTTCGCGTCGCTGCGCATCATCCGCTGTTCTGCTATGCGCTGCTCTTCGCGGAAAGCCGCCAGGGACTGCCGCAGCGGGCCCAGCGCTTCTTCAGG
>Ga0210390_10003929_pt1 | contig 12671 bp, 12 predicted proteins | sample IncBWH11OmetaG_FD_161050 | JGI IMG/M metagenome (GOLD analysis project Ga0210390, IMG submission 161050) | Forest soil microbial communities from Barre Woods Harvard Forest LTER site, Petersham, Massachusetts, United States - Inc-BW-H-11-O ...
GCAACAGCACGCCCGAGAACGAGACCCAGCCGTAACCGCGGTCGTTGTCCGCGTAGTCTCCGTACCCAGCCGAAGCTCCGGTCTGGGGTGTCGCCTGGACAGACATGGCAGTCCTCCCTTTGTCGTCTGACGGGTCGCACAACCCGTCGTTATGCAGGGAAGATCCCACCGGCCACCGACACGGGCAATGGTGTGCCCTTGCCTGTGCGCGGGCAGGTCGGCACCAGTACCGGCTGCCGACGCTTCACCCCGATTAGGTGATGCACGGGCGTCGGCAAGCCCGGAGCATGCTCGACGTGAGCGCGGGCCGACTTTCGAATGCCGCCGCGGCCGGCGGAACGGGCGGATGACCGCCCGCAGGGTGTGGGCGGCCGCGGCGCTCGCGTTGGCACTGGCGGCGATCGTGCTCGGAGTCGCGGCCGCGATCGCGCACTTCCCTGACGGCCTGACCGTCCTCGCCTGCGTCGCCCTGACCGTGGGAGCGGCCTGGTACGGGATCCGGCGCCGCGGCGCGGCTCGGGTTGTGGGCTTGGGGGCGGCCGCGCTGTTCGCTGCGGGCGCGGTCGTGCTCGTCGTCCTCGAGAACCGCGTGCTCGAGGACGCGCTGGTGATCGCGTGCGTCGCCGTTGCGCTGGCGGCCGCCCGTGAGGCGTTCAAGGTGCACGCGAAGCTGCCACCGGCGGAGCGGCCGGGCAAGCCGGTGCTGTTCTACAACCCGCTGTCGGGCGGCGGGAAGGCCGAACGATTCCACCTCGCCGACGAGGCCCGACGGCGGGGCATCGAGCCGATCGAGCTGCGCCGTGGCCAGGATCTCGAGCAACTGGTGCGAGGCGCGGTGAGCGACGGCGCCGACGCGCTGGCGATGGCTGGCGGCGACGGATCCCAGGCGGTCGTCGCGATGATCGCCGCGGAGCTCGATCTGCCTTACGCGTGCATCCCCGCGGGCACGCGCAACCACTTCGCGCTCGACCTCGGCGTCGATCGTGACGATGTCGTGGGCGCGCTCGATGCGTTCGTGAACGGCGGCGAGCGACGCGTCGACCTGGCCGAGGTCAACGGTCGCGTATTCGTCAACAACGTCTCGCTGGGGCTCTACGCAGAAGCGGTGCAGCACCCCGGCTACCGCGACGCGAAGCTGCACACGCTGCTCGAGACGGTGCCGGACGCGGTCGGACCGGACGCGAAACCGCCGGACCTGGTCTGGCGCAGCCCCGACGGCGAGGAGTCCGCAGCGGCGATCCTCGTCTCCAACAACGCGTATCGCCTCGGTCACGCGCTCGGGATGGGCACGCGGCCGCGGCTCGATCGAGCCGTCCTCGGCGTCGCCGTGCTGGTCCCGGCGGCCTCGAGCGGTGCCGGCTCGGTCTCCCGCAAACTCGGGATGCAGCAGTGGGTGACCCCCACGTTCGAGATCGACGCCGGTGCGTCGGTGCCCGCGGGCATCGACGGCGAGGCCCTGCGGCTCGACCCGCCCCTGCGCTTCAGAACCCGCGCGGGCGCGCTGCGCGTGAGGATCGCACCCCACCATCCCGGCGCGTCGCCGTCGGCGCTCGAGCCCGACAAGGCGTGGCAGACGGTCCAGACGCTGGCCTCGTTCGTGTGGCACGGCGTGCCGGCCGACCCTGTGACAGACCCGATGGTCTCCGAACGGGCGCGATGAGGGAGCTCCTTCGTTGAGCTTCACCCCGTTCCGCAAGGGACAGCCGGTCTGGGTCATCGAGGAAGGCGGGTCGCAGCGTGCCGCCGACTTCGTCGGTCAGGCCGAGACCTCGTCGTGGTTCGGTGGACCGCCGCGGGTGTACGTCGTGTATCTCGACAACCACGAGGGGGAAGCGGTCGAGGTCGAGCGCGTGGTCCCACGCGAGGCCGAATAGCCCGGGCGGCGGCCGGCCCGCGGAGCCCCGTTGCTCATCCTTTTCGGGTGATGACGGAGCTTGGGCGCTTGTGATGCTTGGCTCGCGCGCGGACGTCGCGTCTGGCCCGGCCGTGCTCGCGCGACTGCACGGCCGGGGCAGGATCACTCATCCAAAAGGAGATGCACCTATATGGCAACGCTTGTTGCGATCGGTTACCCGGATCAGGGAACCGCCGAGCAGGCCAGGGCGACCGTCAGAGAACTGGAAGGGGAGCTGATCATCCAGGCCGAGCAGGTCGCCGCTATCTCGCGTGATCTCGAGGGCAAGTACCACGTGCAGACGTCGCACGGTGGCGCCTCGGCCGGCGGCGGCGCCTGGTGGGGCGGATTCTGGGGATTCCTGTTCGGCCTGTTGTTCTTCATCCCGTTCGCCGGGCTTGCGCTGGGCGCCGGGATGGGTGCCCTGTTCGGGCACTTCGGGAAGCAAGGCATCGACAAGGCGTTCCAGGAGCAGGTTCGCGAGTACCTGAAGCCGGGCACGTCGGCGCTGTTCTTGATCATCGAGCAGGTCACCGAGGACAAGGCGGTCGCCGCGCTCCAGCAGTACGGCGGCACCGTGATTCGGACCTCGCTGTCCGATGAGGACACCAAGAAGCTCCAGGACGCGCTGCAGGCTCCGGAGCCCGTCAGCTGACAGAGCGTCGCACCGGCGTGGGAGGTTGCTCGGGCGGTCTCCCACGCCCAGCCGGCTCGTCTGTCGGGTCGCCCTGCAGTGAGCGTCGCCAGCCCACGAGAACGTCGTGGACGGCGGCCGCTCCGACCACCCGATCCCGAGGCATCGGCAGCCCCACCGGATGAAGGATGAACGGCTCGGTCTGCGGTCCGCCGAGCCCGCCGTGGAACGAGATCAGCTCCTCGAACGCGCAGCCCTGCTCGACGTCGGCGTCATAGAAGCTGTTCACCATGACGTCGGCCACGTGCTCGAATCCGTCGGTCCGCCGCAGGTGAGCCGCCGCGCCCGGTCCAAACGACGCGAGCGGATCCTCCCCGGCGACCGTATCGTCGGCGAGGTACCGGGCGCCGCGCGCGCCGAGCACGACCGCGCCGCGCTCGCGCGAGCGGACGAGCAGGAACCCGATGTGGGGATGCCGGCGCAGGCTCTCGAGCAGGCGCGGATGGCGCTCGTCGATCTCCTCGAGATATAGGCGGCGGCGCTCGTCCATCAGGTAGATGAGCCCGAGATTGCCTGAGGCGAGCACGATCACGTCGTTCTCGCCGACGCCGTCACCGCCGGCGCCATCGATGCGCCCGGTGGCCTCGGCGACCGCGTGCCCGACCGCCGCGTCGTTCTCGTCGCCGGTCGCCAGGCGCGCGACCTTCCCGGTCACGATCGAGCGCTCGACGAACTCCTCTAAGTCGTAGCCGTTTCGCTGCTTGAACGTCGCCCCCTGCGTCTGTCCGTGGTCGGAGAGCACGACCAGTTCGTACGGACGCGCCGCGAACCGGCGGGCGCGCGCGATCCGGCCAAACTGCTGATCGAGCTTGCGCAGCGCCTCCAGCGTATCCGGACGCTCGAGCCCCGAGTGGTGGGCGACCTCGTCGTAGCTCGAGAACGTCGCGTACACGGCCGGTCGCCCGCGCATCATGTCGGTCAGCACGCCGAACACGATCAGGTCGCGTACGCCGACGCACAGCGCCGCCCGCAAGAACGGGTAGCGCCCGCCGCGGTAGCCGCGGGGCCAGACCTTGCGCCGCCGCTGCCGGATCGCGTACACCTTCTCGAGCAGGGCCTCCCAGAGGAACAGGACGAGCAGCCGGGTGACGTTGAAGCCATTGGCCAGGAATGCGCGGTAGCCGGGGTTGGCCTTCTTCTCGGCCCCCATCCGGCTGACCGTCAGGATCATCGCGTCGGCCTCGCCCGAGAACAGGTTTCCGCGGCTCGCCCCGTCGTGGGTGAGCAGGCCGTTGCCGTTCGCGAGCCGCCGCTCGATCTCGGCGCAGTCATCGGGCGAGGAGCACGTCATCACCTTCCCGGTGGCCTTCTCGACCCAGCGGAACGCCGGTATGTCCTCGTTAGAGCCGAGCAGGATCCCAGCCTGACTCGCGCCGGTCTGCGAGCTCAGGTCGGGCTCCCACTCGTCGAGGCGATGCGTGCCGGCCTCGAGCCAGCTCGCCATCTGCGGCGCGTTGCCGTCGCGGATCGCCCGCTGGAGAACGGGGCGGGCGAGCCCGTCGATCTCCAGGAACAGGATTCCCGGCGTGTCGGTTCGAACCGTTCCGCCCTGACGGCGCGCGATCCGCCTGATCACCTGCAGCGAGTACGTGTCGTCGTCGTTGACGCCGAAGATCACCTCGAGCACGAGCATCGTCGCCGCGATCACCACCGACGCGAGCAACGCCCACCCGAACGAGTCGACCCTGATCGTCCGGGTCGTGATATGCGACGCGAGCAGCAACATCAACGCGTCGAGCACGAGCACGATCACGAACCCGAGTGCGAGCGTGAACGGCAGCCGGAGCGCCGCGACCACGGGTGGGAGCACGGCGTTCAGCGCCGCGATCAGCACCGCGGCCGCGAGCGCGTCGGTGAAGCTCCCGACGCTCACGTGGGGCACGATCGCCGCGGCCACGAACACTGCCACGCCCGCCACCAACCAGGAGACGAGCACGTGGACCAGCTTGTACCGGGGCCGCTGCGGGCTCCAGGTCAGCTCGTGTCCGTATGAATCGCTGGCGGGCATCGACTGCGCGCGAGTATCTCCATGCGCGCCCGCGCGGGCATCACCCCTAACGGACGATGGGCCCTCCGTCACCCGCATCGGATGATGGACCCTGCGATTGGCTCTGAAAGCATTCACACCATGGCTACATTTGCGCGGACAACACGAACCACCCCCGTCCCTCATCTCACCGTCGACGAGCGGGTCGCGCGCGGCAAGGCTGCGCGCCAGGAGATTCCCCGATCTCGCCACGCGGAGTTCGAGGCGCCACACGATCGTGCCGACCCTGTCGACCTGCTCGAGGAGCAGGCACGCACGCGCGTACCCGAGCTCGTGCCGATCCGCTACGGCCGGATGCTCGTCTCGCCGTTCACGTTCTACCGCGGCGCCGCGAAGATCATGGCGCACGATCTCGCGGGGACGCCGCGCTCGGGTCTGAGCGTGCAGTGCTGCGGCGACGCCCACCTGTCGAACTTCGGTGTGTTCGCGTCGCCCGAGCGCAGGCTGGTGTTCGACATCAATGACTTCGACGAGACGCTTCCGGGACCGTGGGAGTGGGACGTCAAGCGTCTCGCCGCGAGCATGATCATCGCGGCGCGCGACAACGGCTACTCCGCCAAGGACCAGGACAAGATCGTGCTCGACACGGTCAACGAGTACCGCGTTGCGATGCGAGAGTTCGCGGGCATGCACACCCTCGAGGTCTGGTACGCCCACCTCGAGGTCGAGCCGGTCCTGCAGCAGTACAAGGCCCAGTTCAAGTCCGCTCAGGTCAAGCGGACCGAGGCGGCGCTGGCCAAGGCGCGCACGCGCGACAGCATGTCGGCGTTCTCGAAGCTCACGGAGCAGGTCAACGGGACGGCCCTGATCGTCGACCAGTCGCCGCTGATCGTGCCCGTCCGCGTGCTCCTTCCGGGTGACGAGGGGGACAGGGTGCTCGAGTGGCTGCGCTCCCTGATCCGGGTCTATCGCCAGTCGCTCGAGCACGACCGGCGCAAACTGCTCGAGCAGTTCCGGCTCGAGGACTTCGCGCGGAAGGTCGTCGGCGTCGGCAGCGTCGGGACGCGCGCGTGGATCGCGCTGTTCTTCGGTCGCGACGGCGGCGATCCCCTATTCCTTCAGCTGAAGGAGGCCGAGGAATCGGTGCTCGAGGAGCACGTCGGCCGGAGCGTGCACAAGAATCACGCCCAGCGAGTCGTCGTCGGTCAGCGGATGATGCAGGCGTCGAGCGACATCTTCCTCGGCTGGATTCACGTCAAGGAGGGACTCGACGGGGTTGCGCGCGACTTCTACGGTCGCCAGCTCAAGGACTGGAAGGGCTCTGCGGAGATCGAGCAGATGATCCCGCTTGGAATGGCGGCCTACGGACGGCTGTGCGGCTGGACGCTCGCGCGAGCGCACGCCCGCAGCGGCGACCGCATCGCGATCGCCTCGTATCTCGGCGCCGGCAACGCGTTCGACCGGGCGATCCTCGAGTTCTCAAAGGCGTATGCGGATCAAAACGACGCCGACTACGCCGCGCTGTCCGAGGCGGTCAAGTCCGGCCGGATCGTCGCCCAGACGGGGCTCTGACCGTCAGCTGCATTTCGACTTCGTCGCGCTCTGGAAGTTGTTGGCGGCGGTGACGACCGCCGAGATCTGGGCGGGCAGCTGAACGAGCGTCGCGGGGCTGGGGGAGCTCGCGGCCTGCTTGACCGTCGCCGACAGGGTGTCGACCGAGCTCTTCAGGGAGCTCGTCTCGGTCGGGAAGTCGCTCTTGGCGTCGTTGATCGCGGTCTGGGCGTCGCTCTGCACCTTGGCCACGGCCGACTCGAGGCCGCTGAGCCCCGTCTGCACGATGTTCGTGCTGGGCACCGCCTTGATCGAGCTCTCGAGGCTGCTGACCGAGGAGCAGTAGGACGGCTTGCTGCTGCCGCCGCAGGCGGCCAGCGTGGCGACGCCAAGCACGAGTGCCGCCACGGTCTGTGCGGTCCTGCGTGGCTCAGGCATTGAGTAGCTTCTGCTTCGCTGACTGGTACTCGTCGGGGCTGATCGCCCCGCGGTCACGCAGGTCGGCGAGCTGCGAGAGCTGCTCGGCGGTGCTGGGAGCGTTCGACCCGTGCGAGTTGCCCGGCTCGTGATCTCTCCTCGAACGTCTGCTCGCCATCCGGGCGCGGATCGCCTGCGTGGCGGCGCCCGAGGGCGCATCGGGGAATTCGCGGGCGGTTTGCCCGATCAGGATGTACGTCCCGAGCAGGGCGAGCACCGTGAACACGAGAATCCCGAGCGGCTTGCTCGTGGCTGGGATCGGGTCCCAGATGAAAAGAAGGACAAGGAGCCCGACTACGATTCCATAGGTCGCGACCGTCTGCTCGCGGAGGAACGGAGCAATCGCTTGACGGGACGAGCGGGAAGGGCGGGCGGGACCGGCGAACCATGCGGCGGCGACGAGGAGGATTCCGATGAAGATGACCCCGCTCGCGACGTCGTTCAGGATCGCTGTGGCGATGTTGTAGACGTGCCTGATGGTCACCTGCAGCGACGCGTCGTTGGTGAGCGAGGCCACGACCTGGCCCTGGAGGATCGAGCGGGCGAGAATGACCAGAACGCCCGCGAGGACGCCGGCAAAGCCGATCGTCATCAGGGTTCGCCGCCGGTGACCCTTGGCCAGGAACAGCGCGAGGATGTACAGCAGCGGCACGATGATCGTCAGCCACAGCGCCAGCCCCTTGATCGCCTTGCCGCCGTTCTGGACGTACTTGAGCTGGTTGGACTTGAAGATGACCAGGGTCGCGACGCTCGGCGGGAGCTTTGAGGCGATGTCCGACGGCAGGCCCAGACGCGAGGCGATGTTGTTGAGGATCGAGGCGAGGTCGAGGGACACCACCCCTTGGTTGACCGCGACCGTGCCTTTGCGACCATTGACGATGTCGATGAACGTCTGGTCCGCCGCGCGGTTGGCCTGCGCCCACAACTGCTGGACCCGCGGACGACTGAGCGCTAGCTCGGCGCCCTGGACCGCGGCGTTGCGCAGCGCGCCGGCGGCCGGGGCGGCCAGGCCCTGGAGCTGGGTGGGCAGGCCCTCCTTGATCAGGCCGCTGACGTTGACGTTCGCATAGAGCTGGTCGACGAGATAGTTGGCCGTGCTGGACCGGACGTTGGCGTCCTGGAGCAGCTGAGTGCTCGTGTTCGACCAGTTGTCGGGGCTGAACAGGAGCCGGTTGGCCCACGTGGCGAAGATGCCGACGACCAGCAGCACGGTCGTCACGCCGATCAGCACATCGACGCCGATCAGCCGCCGGCGCGAGATCGTGGCCGACGCCGGGTCCGCCGTTGCTAGCGGGTCCTGAGGCTCGGTCGGGGCCGAGTCGGCCTCAGATGTGTTCTCAAGGCCATCAGTCTCGTCAGCTGCCATCGGACACCTCAACCTCTCGTCTCATCGACCATCATCGTCCCGGCACCCTGCCACGCAGGCATCGCCTGATTTGGGTGATGCCCGCGAGCACTGCGTGGTCGAATATCGTCCCGGCTTACGATGTCCGCTGACCGGAGAGGAACCTTCAGGCTGGGCCCCCTGGGGCCGCTCGTGGGCCTCGGCACCCGCGCTGCCACCGCCACGCTGAGGCCGATCGCGGGCGTCGTGGAGGCCGCGGCGGACGTGGGCGTCAGCCTCGAGCGCCGAGTGGTGAACCGAGTACTCGACAGCGACGAACTCGAACGGGTCGTGGTCGTGGCGGTCAACAGCGCGCACATCCAGGCGGCCCTGAAGCAGGCGCTCGAGAGCGACGGGGTGGCCCAGCTGATCGACAGTCTGTTCGACAGCGGGCTGATCGACCGGTTCCTCGCCGGCCTGGTCGACAGCGGCACGCTCGACCGGTTCTTCGACCGGCTGCTGACCAGCGAGGGCCTCTGGAATCTGATCGACGAGATTGCCGGGAGCCCCGCGGTGACCGCCGCGATCTCCCAGCAGGGCCTCGGCTTCGCCGATCAGGTCGGGGACCAGGTGCGGGACCGTTCTCGCAAGGCCGACGATTGGATGGAGCGGGCTGCCCGGCGGCTGATTGGCCGGCAGCCGAGAGCCCTCCCGGCGGAACCTGACGCGGGCACCTGATGAGCGGCCTGCCGGCGGCGCCCTCGGGTCAGCCGCTCACCGGGACCGCGCTCGTTGATGATCTCCGCTACGCCGGCCTCGCCACTCGAGTCGTCTCGTTCTTGGTCGACGCGGCCCTGATCACCGTCGTAGACGTCGTCGTGGGCGTGGGCGCTGCGCTGATCCTGTCGGTGCTCCACATTCCGCACGAGCTGAGGACGATCCTCGCCGTGATCGGTGCGGCGGCGTTCGTCCTCGGCTCGATCCTCTACTTCGTCATCTTCTGGAGCACGACGGGCCAGACGCCCGGTGCCCGCGTGATGCAGATCCGAGTGACTAGCGCCGATGCAGCGCGCGTCAAGCCGCGCTGGGCGGTGGCGCGCTGTATCGGCGTGGTGCTGGCGGCGCTGCCGCTGTTCGCCGGGTTTGTGCCGATCCTGTTCGACAGCCGCCGCCGCGGGTTTCAGGACTGGCTTGCGCGCACGACGGTGGTGGAGGCGCCAGGGCCGTCGATCGCCGACGTCAGCCGCGCGAAGAAGCGGGCGATCCGCGAGGCTTCCCGGCAACCGCCGCCGGTCGTGCCGCGTTGAGCCTTGCGCTCATCCGTTTCGGGTGATGACGGGATGCGGTCGCTTCCGGATGCTGGGGTGAAGACGCGTGTCGCGCGTCTGGTTCCAGGTGCGGAAAGGAGACATTGGTAATGGCAACGCTCGTTGCGATCGGCTATCCCGATCAGACGACCGCTGAGCAGGCCAGGCAGACGGTCTTCCAGCTCGAGTCGGAGCTGATCATCCAGGCGGACGAGGTCGCGTCGATCTCACGCGATGTCGAGGGCAAGTACCACGTGCAGACCTCGCACGGCGGCGCCTCGGCCGGTGGCGGGGCGTGGTGGGGCGGGTTCTGGGGCTTCCTGTTCGGCCTGCTGTTCTTCATCCCGTTCGCCGGCCTCGCGCTCGGCGCCGGAATGGGGGCGCTGTTCGGCCACTTCGGCGAGAAGGGGATCGACAAGGCGTTCCAGCAGCAGGTGCGCGACTACCTGAAGCCCGGCACCTCCGCGCTGTTCATGGTGATCGAGCAGGTAACGCCGGACAAGGCGATCGCCGCGCTCGAGCAGTACGGCGGTACCGTGATCCGGACCTCGCTGTCCGAAGAAGACACCAAGAAGCTCCAGGAAGCGCTGCAGCCGCCGACTCCCGCGCAGGCCGCCGGCTGATCAAGTAAATGCGTCTCAGCCGCGGCTGCCGGCCGATCGCGTCGGCGGCCGCGGTTTGTTTCAGAAGACCGCGATTGGGTTCACCGGAGACCCGGTGCCACCGATGACGAACAGCGGCGCTGCAACGAACAGGAACTCCCACCGCCGTTTGCTCTCACAAGTCGCGCGGAGACCCTCGAACTGCAGGTAGTCGAGCAGGTGGATGCCCATCGCGACAATCGCGAGCACGTGGATCGGGAATCCAACGCCCTCGGTGCTGCTCGGCGCCGTGTCGTTGTTGCCATCCGAACCGAGCGCGGCGACTCCCCGCTCGGCGACGAACGACATCGCGGTGGGGTGCAACCCCGCCTTTGCCTCCGCCGTGTTCCACGGCCCCAGATCGGCCAGCCGGCGCGCGTGCCCTGTGCGAACGAGCAGGATGTCACCTTCCTGAACGCTCACCTCCTGTGTGAGCTCGGCGGCCTCGAGGTCCGCCCGGACAATGTGCTCGCCGGGCTCGAGCCACGGCACCCCGCGTAGGCGGGGAACGTCGAGCAACACGCCACGCCCGACCAGTCCGTCCTTCAGCGTCTCGATCGCGTTGACCGGTGAGCCGTGCGCGGTCACCGCACGCTCGGCATGCCCGTTGTACATCCTCCCGTCGTAGGCGACGTGACAGAGCGCGTCGATGTGCGAGTGACCGTCGTTGTGATAGTCGAGACCGACGTAGTCCTTGATGAAGTGGACCGAATTGGTCGCGTGGGCCTCGGACCCGAGCGCCGTCATATGGTGATCCGCGGGCTTCGGATTGTGAACGCCGGCGTGGGTATTGAGGGGCAGGCTGAGAGTCACCGTGATTCCGTCGCGTACCAGCCTGGCGGCGGCGGCGACGCGCGCGGGGGTCAGGAGGTGGAGCGTTCCGCGTTGGTCGTCCGGACCCCACCTGCCCCAGGAGCTGAGGTCTCTGAACAAGGCGTCGAACTGCTGTCCGCTGACGTCCTCGGAGTCGACCACTAGACGGGAGGCCCGGCCGGGGCGGCCGTCGCGGGAACAGCCGGTTTGGCGGTCTGCTCCGAGGCAGCCGGCGCGGTGGACGCTGACGGCTTGGGCGAGAGCAGCAGCGTGACCAGGTACGCGACGACTACGCCGACGATGATCAGCGGCTCGTCGCCGGTCCCGGACTTGACGGTCAGCAATGTGGCCAGCACGATCGCCGACAGGGGCAGCCGGAGCACCGCCACCGTCCCGGCGCCGATCCCGACGCCAACCGCCGGCTCGAGCGCGAAACCGGGGAGGTGCGAGGCCGCGACCCCCGCGGCGGCTCCCAGGAATATCGCCGGGAATGTCGGGCCGCCGCGAAAGCTGCCCAGCGACAGGCTGTAGGCGATTCCCTTGAGCAAGATCAGCAGCAGCAGTGCGCCGACCGACCATGTTCCGGCCTGCTCGACGAGCCCCGGAAGGGCGTCCTGGCCGGAGAACAGGACCTCGTTGACGTTCTTGCCGGTGGCGCCGTGAAAGGCGATTGCCAGCCCCGCGATGACCAGGCCGACAATGGGTAAGAACAGCAGCAGCCGACGAGCCACCACGCCATAGGTGCCGAGGCCGCCGACCATGATCGCGCGGGTCACGACCGCGAGCGCGATCGCGAGCAGGATTGTCCACCCGAACTGACCGATGGTCGGGTGGGCGAAGTGGGGAAGGCTCAAAGGACCGAGCGCGTAGGCGCTGCTGCTAAGACCGGTAAACGACCCCATCCCGATCGAGACGAGCGTCCCGATACCGGCGGCGAGCAGTCCCGGAAGCAGGAGCAGGGGCAGGCGCGGGCCGCCGATCCCGGTCGCCTCGATCAGGATCACGGCCGCGATCAGCGGCGAGTCGAAGATGAACGACAGCGCCGCGAAGCTGCCGGCGCCGGCGACGAGGACGAGCACCGGCGGCGGCGTCGGCCTTCGCGTCAGCTTGATGCACAGCAACGCCACGCCCGCGCCGATCGCGATCAACGGGGCCTCGGGACCGATAACGAGCCCCGAGCTGATCGCGGCAAGCCCCGCGAGGACGATTCCCGGCAGGTCGATTGGGGTCACGGGCTTGCCTCCAACGGCCAGGCCCCTGGCCGGCAGATGTCCACCTTCGCCCGGCAGCCGTGTGATCGCAAGCGCCACGAGCAGGCCGGCCACCGCCAGCACGGGGAGTCCCCACCACAGAGGCGGCCCGTTGTCGTAGCCGAGCGCGTGGGGCAGGTGCGTCCAAAGCTCCTGCTGGATCTGGTGGATCAGCTCGAGAAAGCACCACGTCGCCAGCGAAACGATGACCCCGACGATCGCGACAATCACGAGGAGAACGACGAACCGCTTGCTGCGCAACGTCGCGGCGACCTGCTCGGCTGTCGGCTCCGCCGGCGGCGCGGCGGTGGCGGTGGCGGCGGTGGCGCTCACGCTACGCGATGCTCGCAGCGGCCGGTGTCCGAGTCGTCACCCCTTCCGGGTGATCGCCCCGGGCCCGGCTCAGTCCGGGTGCTCAGAATGGACCGGCTGAACGTCGACGCGGTCGACGTTGACGCCGGTGCCCTGGAGGGTGGCGAACAGCTTGTCGCTGTGCGCGTCGAAATCCTCCTGCGAGCGCCACAGCTCGAACATCTTCACGTCGTCGTCCTCGCCGTAGGCCGCGTGGTAGAGGCGGCCTTCGGGCTCGCGGACACCCTCCTTCTCGAGGTCTCCGATGACGCGCTTGTAGTCGTCCTTCGACATGTGGTCGGGGCATATGTGGACCGCGACGGGCATGGCGGGCCGCACGGTAGCTCCGCCGCCCCGCGCGGGCATCACCCTGATGAGGTGA
>Ga0210390_10003931_pt1 | contig 12670 bp, 11 predicted proteins | sample IncBWH11OmetaG_FD_161050 | JGI IMG/M metagenome (GOLD analysis project Ga0210390, IMG submission 161050) | Forest soil microbial communities from Barre Woods Harvard Forest LTER site, Petersham, Massachusetts, United States - Inc-BW-H-11-O ...
CCTTCTTGATCTCAGCGACAAGGCCAAAACGACCTTGCGCGACCGCCTCTTTCAGCGCGGAGCCGAAACCGCGAGGCGGATCGTGGCGCGCGGCGATCTCGGACTGCAGAGCTTTCACGCCGGTCTTCGCCTTGGCTTGCGCCACAGCCGCGCGCGTCTCGGAGCAGATGCGGGCCAACACGTCAGAAGCGGGGATGTGCGCCGTGTCAGACATCGGGTCCTTCAGTGCGCCGCGGTCTCGCGCCGCAGCGTTTCAAGAGCAGCGAGCGCGGCACCGGAACTGATCGAGCGGCTGGCCAGCGCGGCGCCCTCGCGGAGATCGCCCGCGCGAGCCGCGACGATAAGCGCGGCAGCGGAATTCAGCACCACTGTGTCGCGATACGGGCCGGTCGCACCCTGAAGCAATGCCCGGAGCGTCGCAGCGTTCAGCGCAGCATCGCCACCGCGGATCGCCTCGACCGGCGCGCGCCCAAGTCCGGCGTCCTCCGGACTGACGGTGAACCGGCGCAGGCTGCCACTCTGCCAGGCGGTCACCTGGTTCTCTCCGGCGACCGTAAGCTCATCCAGCCCCTGGCCGTGCACGAGCCATGCTGTCTCGGTGCCGAGCCGGCCGAGTGTCTCCGCCATCGGACCGGCCCATTCGGGAGCGAACACACCGGTGAGCTGCCGCCGCACTCGGGCCGGATTGGCCAGCGGGCCGAGCAGGTTGAAGATCGTTCGTGTCCCCAGCTCGACCCGTGGACCCGCGGCGTGACGCATTGACGGATGATGGCGTGGCGCGAACAGAAAGGCGCAATTGGCCGCGCGCAGGATGTCCGGCAGGCGTTCCAGCGGCACATCGACGTTCACGCCAAGTGCCACGAGCACGTCGGCCCCGCCGGTACGCGATGAGAGGGCACGGTTGCCATGCTTGGCCACCGGCACGTCGCAGCCGGCCACTACAAACGTCACCGCCGTTGAGACGTTCAACGTCCCGGCCGCATCGCCGCCGGTGCCACAGACATCGATGGCATCCGGTGGCGCGGCAACCGCGGTCATCCGCGCCCGCATGGCGCGCACCGCACCGGTGATTTCCGGCACCGTCTCGCCGCGCACCCGCATCGCCATGAGCAGCGCGCCGATCTGCGCCGGCGTCGCCTCGCCCGACATGATGATGTCGAACGCCGCTTCGGCGTCTGTGTCCGTGAGTGTATCCCCGGCGGCGAGGCGAGCCAGGAAAGGCTTGAGATTGTTGGACACCTTGCGCTGTCAGGCTGCGCGTGCCGGGGCGTTCGTGCCGCGGGCGATCGCCAGGAAATTCGCCAGCAGTTCGTGGCCATGCTCGCTGGCGATGCTTTCCGGATGGAACTGCACGCCGAACACCGGCAGCGAGCGGTGCCGCATCGCCATTACCAGTCCGTCGTCGGTCCAGGCGGTCGGCACCAGAACCTCGGGCAGCGTGCCGCGGTCAACGATGAGACTGTGGTAGCGCGTGGCAGAGAATGGCGATGGCAGCCCTTCCAGGATGTCGGTGCCGGCGTGGAAGATGCGGCTGACCTTGCCGTGCATCGGGACAGGCGCACGCACTACGTGCCCGCCGAACGCCTGACCGATCGCCTGTTGGCCCAGACAGACGCCGAGGATCGGGATCTTGCCCGCCGCAGCGGTGATCAGGTCCAGGCAGATGCCTGCCTCGTTCGGCGTGCACGGACCGGGGGACAGCACGATCGCCTCGAGGTCGCGCGCCAGGGCATCAGCTACGCTGATCTTGTCGTTCCGCCAGACCTCGCAGCGCCCGCCGACATCGCCCAGGAAATGGAACAGGTTGAAGGTGAATGAGTCGTAGTTGTCGATGAGCAGAATCATCAATGGGCGTCCTCGCGGGCGGCGGAGTGTGGCTTGCCCGCGTTCGGGTCTCAAGCCCCTCAGGTCGCCCCGTGTTTTGACACCGTCCCGGTCAGCCGGTCGCGTATCGCCCGGCAGCCTGCGGCGAGCGCAGGCGATCCACGCTCCAGGCTCCACCTCCCGCGACGAAGAAGTAGAAAAAGATGAGACTATAGAGGATTGCGGCATCGCCGCCGTTCAAGACGGGGTATAGGCCCCGTGGCGCGTGCGCCATGAAATAGCCGATCGCCATCTCGCCCGACATGATGAAAGCCGCTCCGCGGGTGAACAGACCGATCGCAACCAGGAACCCGCCAACGGTTTCGATGATCCCTGCAAACCAGAGGAGATGGAACGCTGCCGGCTGACTTGGCACAGGCGGGAAGCCAATGAGCTTGCCCAGACCGTGCTCCATGAACATGAGGCCGACGATGATTCGGAGGAGGCTCAGAACCCGAGGCTCCCACGCGGCCGCCAGCTTGGTTGCGTCTGCCATGGTTCGAGTCTCCGTTGGGAGATGGAACGCAATGTTGCCCCTCGACGATGTTGACAACCCAGGATAGCAACAATTTGATCGCGCGGTTTCGCAGCGTCCGCAGTGGACGTGCGGTCGGCAGGCGTGGGGCTCTGTGGGCAAATCGCAGAAATCTACCGCTGCTCGCGGCAAGATGTCGGGGGTGGTAAGCGTCAGCCGCTGAACGCGTGGCAATGGAAACCGGTTATCGCTTTCTTGGAATAGCCCAGCAACTCGCGAGGTGCTTCATCCCGATTCTGGGGTAGTAGGTCTCGGCTGCCGGCGCGGCAACGAGAATGAGCGTCGTGTTCTCGCCCGCAGCTCGATGCGTCTCGTCAATCAGGCGCTTTCCGAGACCTTGTCGTTGGTACGCAACATCGACCGCCAAATCGGAGAGGTAACAGCAGTAGGAGAAGTCGGTTACTGCTCTTGAAACGCCGACAAGACGACCTGCGTCACGAGCGGTAACGATGAGGTCTGCATTACGCAGCATCTTGTTGAGCCGAGAGAGATCATCGGCGGGGCGCCTCTCGGCGAGCGTCGAGGTGACCAGGATACCTCGAAACTCTTCGGGGGACAGCTCGGGCTCCAGGGCAAACGAAATCGGCACTTTCCCGCTCAAAATTGGCGCGGCGGTTCGATAACCCCAGCGCACGCTGCCTGCAAGGTCGACCTGCTCGACCTCCGACGCGGTCACGAACAACTGCCGGCCACCTCTTATCCCAGACGCCAGGCAACTACCCGGGAGCGTTGCCGCCCGACTTGCCGGCCGCAAACCGCACCGCCTCCTCGGCTGCGCGCATCAGCGCACGCGCCTTCTGCCGGCATTCTTCGTGTTCGAACTCGGCCTCCGAGTCCGCGACGATCCCGGCACCCGCCTGCACATACATGACGCCGTCCTTCACCAACGCGGTGCGCAGGCCGATACAGGTATCCATCGTCCCGTTGGCAGCGAAGTAGCCGATGCAGCCGGCATAGATGTTGCGCCGATCGGGTTCGAGTTCATCGATGATCTCCATCGCCCTCACCTTCGGCGCCCCTGACAGCGTGCCCGCAGGGAAGCCGCCAACCAGGGCATCCAGCGCGTCGAGCCCATCGCGCAGCTTTCCCTCCACATTGGACGAGATGTGCATGACGTGGCTGAAGCGCTCGATGGCGAAGCTCTCGGTCACCTTGACGGAGCCCAGCTCCGCCACCCGTCCCACATCATTGCGCCCGAGATCGAGCAGCATGAGGTGCTCGGCGCGCTCCTTCGGATCGGACAGCAGCTCCGCCTCCAGAGCCTGGTCTTCCTCGTATGTCGTCCCACGCCGCCGCGTTCCGGCAAGCGGCCGGATCGTCACCGTGCCGTCGCGCAGGCGGACCAGCACCTCCGGGCTCGATCCCACCACGGCAAAGCCACCGAAATCGAGGAAGAACAGGAACGGTGCCGGGTTGATCCGCCGCAACGCTCGGTACAGCGAGAACGGCGGCAATACGAACGGCACCGAAAACCGCTGGCTGATCACGATCTGAAACGCATCGCCGGCTGCGATGTAGTCCTTGCAACGATCCACCGCCGCCAGGAAATCGGGCTTCGAGAAATTCGATGCCGGCGCCGGCGGGTCAGGCAGCATCACCGGCGGGGGTGGATGCGGCAACGGCCGTTCAAGCGCCGCCTCCGCCTCCGCGAGTCGCTTCTGGGCGTGATCCCAGGCAGCCTCGGCGCTGATGTCCGCCTGCGGATAGACCGGCGCCGCGAGCGTCAGTTCGTCATTCACGTTGTCGAAGATCGCGAACAGCGTCGGCCGCATCATCAGACCTTCCGGCACACCGATCACGTCGCGCGTGCTGGCGGGCAGCCGCTCCATCAGCCGCACCATGTCATAGCCGAGATAGCCGACGAGCCCGCCGGCCATCGGTGGCAGATTGGCCGGCACCTCGAGGCGTGTCTCCGCGATCGTGGCTCGCAGGCTGTCCAGCGCCGGCCTCGGATCCGCGATGAAGGCGTGCGGTGCGGACTGCGCATAGCGGTTGATCTCGGCACGACCATCGCGACAGCGCCAGACCAGGTCAGGTTCCATGCCGATGATCGAATAGCGTCCCCGCGCCGCGCCGCCTTCCACGCTTTCCAGCAGGAACGAATTCGGCCGGCCGTGCGCCAGCTTCAGAAAAGCCGCAACCGGCGTCTCCAGATCGGCCACGCCGCGACGCCACACCAGCGTGCCGCGCCCTGCATCATAGGCGGCACGAAAGCTGGCGAAGCCAGGCGGGACCGAGACGTTCATTGCTGCTGACCAGTGACGTTGTCGAGAGCGGATTGATTGATGCGCGGCTGCGCACGCTCGCGCAACGCGTCAGCGAACACGCTGGCGAGATCGCTGCCGATCGACTGCGAAACCGCCTGGCGCACCTGCGTATAGCCGGTGGGATCGGCCTTCGGATCAGCCTCGACGATTTCAGCCGGCACCGCGACGACAAATCCGTCACCGGTTTCCACCATTGTCGGCTCGCCCTGCTTCAGTGCGAACAACGGCTGTTCAAGCTGCTGCGGCACTCCCTCGGCCGTACCGCCACGGGTGACCAGCGGTGTGCGCCGGACCGTCACGCCGGCAACCGCTGCGGCGTCGGCCAGCGACTGGCCGCCCTTCACCGCGGCCAACAGCTTCGCCGCCGCCTCTTCCTGCGCGTGTCGCTGTGCGTCATGCGTCCAGTCCGCCGTCACCTGATCCTTGACTGCGTCGAATGGTTTGACTGAGGGCGGAGTCTCGTCCTCGACGCTGAGCGCGTAATACGCAGAACCACCGGTCGACGGCGTCGGCACCTCAACGAGCCGCGGCGGATCGCCCTTCTGCGTGTCGAAAGCCGCCTTGATCAACGCGGCCTTCAACTCGGCAGGGCCGGGGATAGGTGCCGGCGTGCCATCCGCTGTGCTCCCGGCGGCATCCAGCGTGCCCAAGACCCCGGCCAGGCCAAGATCGCTCGGCATCTCGTCGAGGCTGGCACCGCTGCCCAGCACGTTGTCGACCTTGTTGGCCCGGTCGTAAATCATGTCCGCCGCCTTGGCGGCGAGTACGTCATTGCGCAACGCATCCTTCACCGAGTCGAATGTGCGTTCGCTCCCCGGCGTCACCTTGGTCACCTTCACTATGTGCCAGGTGCCCGCACCCGAGACCGGGCCGGTCACCGTGTCGGGTGTGGCGGCGAACACGGTGCGCGCGAGGTCGGCCTCCGGAAATTGCCGCTCCGTCGCATCGTCGAGTGCAATCGCCGAGCCGCCGGCGTCCTGAGCCGCCTTCTGCATTGCCGCCCAGTCGGCACCACCCCGCCATGTGTCGGCGAGCGCCTTGGCCTTGGCTTCGTCAGTGACTGAGATCACATCGGCAGACCGTTGTGCCGGCTTCACATATTCCGCCTTATGCTGCTGATAGGCTGCCTGAAGATCGGCGTCGGTGATCGTGATGTCCTTCGCCAGCGTCTGCGGTGACAGAACGATAGCCTTGATCCTGCGATATTCCGGCGCCGAATACTTGTCCGGGTGATTGTCGTACCACCGCTGCAGTTCGGCGTCGGTCGGCGGGGGCGGCGCGGGCGCGGCGGCGATGGGGAACTCCACCATGTCGGCTGAGCGTTTCTCGAACTGACTCTCGAACAACGGATGCAGCAGCACGTCCGGCGTTGCCGCCCCGGCGCTGATCGCGCCGAGCAACTGCTGCTGCGCCAGGTCGCCCCGCACCATGTCGAGAAAGCGCGCCTCGGTCAGACCGTTGTTTCTCAGCACCGCCTCAAAGGTCTGCTGGTCGAACTGGCCATTGGGGCCGTGAAAAGCCGGCATGGCGAACACCGTCTGACGCACCGCCTGGTCCGGCGTGAGGATTCGCAGGCGCTGCAATTCCTGGTTCAGCGCAGCCTGGGCGATGAGGCGTTGCAGCGCCTCGTTCGCGACGCTGCTGCGCATGTCCTGGCTCGGCTCCTGGCCGGATGGCAGATTCCGCGTTTCCTGGGCCATCTCGCGCTGGTAAGCGTCCTGAAGCTGCGCGCCTTCGATCGTCTGGCTGCCGACCTTGGCGACCCAGGTGGGATTGGCGCCGATCATGCGCACCACGTCGCCGACGCCCCATGAGATGAAGGCGAACACCATGATCAGGAAGAACCCGCGTACCACCCAGGTCTCAAGGTAGCGGCGGAAGGCGGTAATCATGCGGACAGGCCTCTGCGGCGATGCGGCGCAGCATATACGAGCCGGAGCAGGGCTTTGCCAGCTTCCAGCCTTTGAGCTACCAGCGGCAAACTAGGCCAGGGAGGGACGCGCAATGCGGCAGTTGATCGCCGGCAACTGGAAAATGCACATGCTTCGCGGACCGGCAACGGAGCTGGCGACCGCCGTCCGCGCTGGCGCTCAAGGCCTGGCCTGCGATCTGCTGGTATGTCCGCCGTTCACGGCCGTCGACCCGGTCGCCGGTGTGCTGGCAGGATCGGCGGTCGCGGTCGGCGGCCAGGACTGCCACGCCAAGGGTCAGGGTGCGCATACCGGCGATGTCTCCGCGGCCATGCTGCGCGATGCCGGCGCGACCTGGGTCATCCTTGGTCATTCCGAGCGCCGTCAGAACCACGCTGAGACCGACGAACTGGTCCGCGAGAAGGTACTGGCAGCGGTCGAAGCCGGTCTCACGCCAATCGTCTGCGTCGGCGAGACGGAGGACCAGCGGAGCTCCGGTCAGGAGACGGAAGTTGTCGGCTGGCAGATCGCCGGCAGTCTGCCGAAGCCATTCACCGGCGTGGTCGCCTACGAACCGTGCTGGGCGATCGGCACCGGCAAGACGGCCACCGAGCAGGACGTCGCCACGATGCACGCGTTCATCCGCGAGGAGCTGGTGCGGCAGTTCGGCGACCCGGGGGCGGGAATCCGCATCCTGTATGGTGGGTCGATGCGGCCAGCGAACGCCGGCTCGCTGCTCGCTGTGCCGCATGTCGGGGGCGGCCTGATCGGCGGTGCGAGCCTGAAGGCGGACGATTTCCTGGCGATCGCCCGCGCGGCGCGGGATATATAAATCGACTGGGGCTAACCCACGTGAAGGAACGGACTTTGACGCAGCCGAATGGAGACGCGGCATTTGAGAGTCTGATCCGCTACATCCAGGAAAGTCGCGGCATCGATTTTCGCGGCTACAAGCGGACCAGCCTGCATCGGCGCATCTCGCTGCGGATGGAGCACCTGCACGTCGATAGCTTTACCGACTATCACGCCTTCCTGGAGGCGCATCCGCAGGAGTTTGTCGATCTGCTGAACACGGTGCTGATCAACGTGACCTCGTTCTTCCGAGATCCCGATGCCTGGGACGCTTTGAAGACAGCGGTACTGCCTCAGCTCATCGCGCCCGACCGCGGGCGCGACCAACTGCGTGTGTGGAGCGTAGGCTGTGCCTCGGGAGAGGAACCATATTCTCTGGCCATGCTGCTTTACGAGCTGCTTGGGCCGGCGGTTTTCGCCCGGCGTGTCAAGATCTACGCAACCGATCTCGACGAAGCCGCCCTGAACACGGCGCGCCACGCCACCTATCTGCCGCGTGACGTGGAAGAGCTGCCGGCGCCACTGCTGGAAAAATATTTCGAGCGAACCAACAATCATTACGTCGTCGCCCGTGATGTGCGCAAGGCGGTGATATTTGGCCGCCATAACGTCGTGGCGGATGCGCCGATCTCGCGAGTGGATCTGCTTGTCTGCCGCAACCTGCTCATTTACCTGGAGACGGAGACCCAAAATCTCGTCCTGCCGCGCCTGCACTACGCTCTGGTGGATGACGGCTGCCTCTTCCTCGGCAAGGCGGAGACACAGCTCGGGCGATCGAAGCTGTTCCAGCCGATCGACATGAAGCACCGGCTGTGCCGCAAGGTGCCGCAACTGTGGCGTCGCTCCGGTACGGGAGGCGTGCAGCTGGGTAACGCCCCACCTCCCAACCCGGGATCACCGTCAGTGCAAACGCAACTGCTGCAAGCGATTGTCGACCACTCCTCCTCAGCCTATCTGGCCATCGACAACGATGATGTCCTGACGTTTGCCAGTGCCGCTGCACGACGCCTTTTGGAAGTCGGCGACAGCGACGTCGGTCGTCCGTTCCAGGACCTGTCCGTCTCATATCGGCCGGTTGAGCTGCGCGGCCAGATCGACGAGGTGCGCCGGCAGATGCGGCCGATTCGGATTGAGCATCAGGAATATCACCGCCCGCCGGCCGATCCGATCCGCCTCACCATTGAGCTGGCGCCGCTGATCGCGCGCGACGGCGGGTCCTTTACCGTTCTGCTCACTTTCACCGACACAACGCGTACTTTCACGTTGCAGCAGGAGTTGGAAGCAGCTCAGGAAAGTCTGGAGACAACGATCGAGGAACTCCAGTCGGCGAACGAGGAACTCGAAACCACCAACGAGGAGCTGCAGTCTACCAACGAAGAACTGGAAACCACCAACGAGGAACTGCAATCCACCAACGAGGAACTGGAAACCACCAACGAGGAACTGCGCTCGGCCAATGAGGAGCTGGAGACAACCAACGACGAGCTGCGGCGCCATTCCGATGAATTCGCTGACTACCGCGTTCACACAGACGCGGTTCTCCGCAGCCTCGATGCCGGCGTGGTTGTGGTGGATACCGACCTCAAAGTGCGCTCCTGGAATCGTTGGAGCGAGAATGTTTGGGGATTGCGGGAGGAAGAGGTGATCGATGAGTCGTTCGGCACGCTGGATATAGGGTTGCCGGTGCAACAGGTCGAGCCGGTGCTCAGACAGGCAATACACGATGGGGCAGCGAGTGAGACGACGCTGGATGCATTGGACCGGCGTGGCCGAAAAATGAAGTGCCGCGTGCGGATATCACCATTGCTCTACGACGACCGCAAAGCGCAGGGCGCCGTGATTGTGGTTGACGATATCTCCGCTGCACCGAAAGGTTGACCTCGGCCACGTTGCGGCTGGATTACAACCGGGGCACGCTCATCCGGCCAGCGCGCTTCCTGGTCGACCTGACTGAGGTACGCGTGATGCGTCGGCCACCGAGCCAGACTTCCTGTAACGGAGCGTCTTCATCCCACTGGTCCGAGGCCCTGATGGCCTCGTCATCACTCGTGCACTCAACGGCCCTGGTCGCAGTTACGTGCCCCGCGATATTGAACTGATAGATCCGGTATCGCGCCATCCTCTCTCCCATGATTTGGCCGCCAGGGGGAGCGCGATGTCCCTCAGCCGTCAGTTCTGTGGCGCAGTTTCGGGCCAACGGAGATGCGGAGGTTGCCGCCGCACAAGTGTGGAGTCAACGCGCAACCACACGCGTGGTCACATCCGTGCGGACGAATCAGCAACGTCAGGTCGAGGGCTTGCGCAGGTTGGCGATGGCCTCGCCGATTACCTTGGCAGCGTGCGCGGATTCGTCCGCTCCGGCGCGCCAGCGTGCCGCCGCATGCGGCATCGCCTGCGCTTCGGACTTCTCCTGCATGCGGCGGAACAGCACCACCCGTTCGCGGTGCATGCGCAGCGCACTTTCCATGGCGCGCTCCAGTTCTTCGTTCTGCGCCTCCGACAGTGCCTCCGCACTGAAGGCGTGGCCAATCTGGCAGCGGAAGCGCGTCGATCCTTCGTCAAGAACCTCGTTCAAGACTCCACCACATTGCGGGCAACTCAGGTGAGACGGGCGACCTAGTTGGATGGGCTCGCGCACCATGGATGAGGACTCCTGTGCGGCAATGCCTGTTTCCACGATCAGGTGGTCGGGGATGGGCGGCGTCGGGCCTGGCGGCTCACGGGCCAGACGACTCAGTAAGCTCGGCAGCTCGGCCGCCGGCACGCAATGGTCCACGTTATCGTGTGCCAGCGCGTTGCGTGGCATCTCCGGCCAAATCGCGTCGTTTGGATCCTGCACGACAGAAATGCCGCCGCACGCCTTGATCGCGATCAGCCCTGCGCAGCCGTCGTCGAGCAGCCCACTCAAGACCACGCCGATCACGCGTGACCGATAGGTCACTGCGGCGGAACGGAACAGCGGATCGATCGCGGGACGGGTTCGGTTCTCGTGCGGTCCGCGCCGCAACGTGACATGGCCCGGGCGCAGCAGCATGTGTGAGTCTGGCGGAGCGATGTAGATGGTGCCCGGGCTGATCGCTTCGTCGTTGGCGGGATGCCGCGCTGGCAACTTTCCGGCTCGGCTGAGCAGATCTGGCAGGACACTGCGGGAAGTCGGACTGATATGGATGACCACAAAGACGGCGGCCGGGAAATCAGATGGAAAGCCCTGGCAGATGCGCTTCAAGGCCTCCACACCGCCCGCCGAACCGCCGATCACGACAATGTCATGGCCTGCCATTTCAGTTCTGCACCGGGAACATCCTTACCATCACGGGAACGTGCAATCGTTGGTTGCAATCATGCTTTGCAATCCGGCTGCGAAACGCCACCCTCCAAAAACGAGGGGTGTACGAATTATGGATCGGCCTGACAGCCCAGAAAAGGCCTTCCGCGACGAGATCGCGCGACTGGGACAGGAACTCGAGCAGACGCATGTGGCATTGGAAGACGCGCACGCGGAAATTGCGGCGCTGACTGGCGAACTGGATGGGCTTCGGCGCCAGACGGAAAGGCTCATCCGACAGCATTCTTCAGAAATGGCCGGGCTTGTTACCGATGCGCTGCGGAATAACTCCGCGACAGGAAATCTGCGGGCAGCGTTGGAAGAAGCTTCCGTGCTCGCCGAAGAACTTCAGGTGGCCAACGAGGAACTGCACACCGCCAACGAGGCGTTGGATCAGCGGGTAGCCGAGCGGACAGTGGAACTCGGTCAGGCAAACGCCGCGCTGGAACTCGTCAATGCCGATCTGCATTATCGGGTCGAGGTCGAGACGGCAGCGCGCGTCAAGGCTCAGGCCGAACTATTCCGGATGCAGAAGTTGGAGGCGATCGGCCAGCTTACGGGCGGGATCGCGCACGACTTCAACAATCTGCTCATGGTGATCATCAATGGGTTGCAGGTCCTCGCCCAATCGGGGGACGTGCGATTGCGCGAAAGGGCGCTGCGACGGACCCAGGAGGCATCCTGGCGCGCATCCGAACTGACCCGCAGGCTGCTGGCGTTCGCCCGTCGGCAGGCGCTGCATCCAGAACGTGTCGATCTGCCGCAGCACGTCGAAGCCCTGCGCGAACTGCTCTGTCAGGGCGTACGGGAGAACATTCAGCTCCACACCGACCTAGCCGAGGATGTCTGGCCGCTCGAAGCTGATTTCGGGGCCCTGGAGCTTGCGCTCCTCAACCTCGCGGTGAACGCCCGTGACGCCATGCCGGACGGCGGGAAACTGACGATTGCGGCACGCAATATTCTGGTGGATGCGGGCATAGGGGTGCGACATGCGGTTGCGCCCGGCGAGTATGTGGAGATAGCCGTAGAGGACACCGGCACCGGTATGGCGCCGGAAATTCTGGAGAACGTCTTCGAGCCATTCTTCACGACAAAGGGCGCCGGCAGAGGCACGGGCCTCGGTCTTGCCCAGGTTTACGGGTTCGCCCAGCAGTCCAAGGGCACCGCCTGGGTGGACAGTAGGCTTGGCGAAGGGACCATCGTGAGGGTGATGTTGCCCAGGTCGCGACGCGAGATCCGGCAAGAGCCGGCGCGACTGGATTTGGTTTCGAACGCCCAACCACGGGGTGACCTGCGCGTCCTGGTGGTTGAGGACGAACCGGCGGTCGCCGACGCCGTGTTGGACATGCTGACGGAGCTTGGCCACCGTGGCACATGCGTCGCCACGGTCGCGTCGGCGCTGGCCCTTCTGGCCGACCCTAAACAGCCTGACCTTGTGCTGTCCGACGTGTTGCTGCCGGGTGGTGGCAGCGGCCTCGATCTGGCCCGAGAGATCCGGCAACGGCATCTCAGCGTCCCGATCATCCTGACGAGCGGCTATGGCGGGGCGATGACGCAGCGCCTTTCCACAATGGACCTGCCGTTCCTGCGCAAGCCTTATCAGATGGAGGCGTTGCGCCAGGCGATCGACACCGCGCTTCAATCGGCGACGCCGGAGCGGCAATTGTCGAATGCGGCGGCGCGGGGATAGAACCCTCTGCCTGAGGGAGCCCGGCCAGTGACAACCGTCCTGTTGATCGTCCACCTGTTCGTCACGCTCGCCCTGATCGGCGTTGTGCTGATCCAGCGCAGCGAGGGCGGCGGGCTGGGGATCGGTAGCTCGCAGGGCATGGGTGCGTTCATGTCCGGCCGCGGCACCGCCAACCTGCTGACCCGCACAACCGCGATCCTGGCCACGGCGTTTATGGTGCTGTCGCTG